>Ga0065721_10003558_pt1 | contig 349878 bp, 250 predicted proteins | sample Mesricmetagenome_FD_59108 | JGI IMG/M metagenome (GOLD analysis project Ga0065721, IMG submission 59108) | Mesophilic microbial community from rice straw/compost enrichment Sample: eDNA_1 v2 (version 2) | ecosystem: Engineered > Solid waste > Grass > Composting > Bioreactor | place: USA...
GAAGCCCCCCTCAAGATGAGATTTCCCAATNTAGTAAGACCCCTTGAAGACGACGAGGTTGATAGGTTCGGGGTGGAAGCACAGCAATGTGTGGAGCTGACGAATACTAATCGGTCGAGGGCTTATCCTACAACAACCCCACAAAGTGAAGNAAATGCTTCGGAGTCGATTCCGAGTACTTTGCGGGGGCCCCGGTGTAAAATCGGAAAGCTTAAAGATGAAACAAACTTTCGCATCCAGTTTTCAAGGCGCAAGCCATATACATATGAAATCTTGTCGGTAATCGGCAGGATTTTTTTTGTTTTTGTGGATTAGTATTTTCAAATATTTGTATGGATACATACCCACTATAACATTGATAAATTTGCGAATTAATATGGAGTACTGAGTTAATTGTAATTAATTATTGTGAATAATGAGAGTTTAATTAGAACTAATTAGAAAATTCTATGAAAACCTATTATTCAGGATAGTTATGGTAAGCTCAAAAAATGCGAGTCTGAAGACAAGCAAGTATACATACTGGAGGGATCGCATAATGAAGCGTAAGCGTAGAACACTCGTCTTATTGATGCTGATAGCATCTATTCTCTGCCTGCCTTTAGAGGCGTCAGCTGCATCGTTAAAGCTTGGCAGCAAAGGAACAGAGGTAGAGGATCTGCAGGAAAGACTCTATATGCTGAAATACTACAAAGGTAATATAACGAGCTATTTTGGCACATCAACGAAATCTGCTGTTGCAGCCTTTCAGAAAGGGGCCGGTCTTAAGCCCGATGGCATAGCAGGCTCTGTAACGCTGCATGCCTTGCATAAAGTAACCGTAGACCGTTCAGACTTGTCTCGTATGGCGAGGGTTGTTAATGCAGAGGCTGGCGGTGAAAGCTATAAGGGGAAGATCGCCGTAGCTGCTGTTATTTTAAACCGGGCAAAAACAAATGGCTTTCCAAGTACAATTCGGGAAGTTATTTTTGCACCTAGTGCGTTCAGCGTGGTAAGTAACGGACAGTTCTGGAAGATGCCGACCGTCAGCGCATTGGATGCTGCTAAAGATGCAGCCAAGCGTATTGACCCGACACATGGAGCGTTGTATTTCTACAATCCGAAAATGACGGATTCCGAATGGATGAAATCTCGTCCGATAACGGCGAAGATCGGAAATCATGTCTTCACGAAATAAGAATAAAAGCCTGCCATTACAAACGCTGTAATGACAGGCTTATTTTATCCAAAGAAGGTTTTGTAGAGCAGGAAAACGTTAAGTGTGATGATAATAATGGCTATGAACCAGGCAAGAAGCTTCACCCAGAGAGAATTGGCGAACACGCCCATTTTTTTCTTGTCGCTTGTGAACTGGATGAGCGGGATAACGGCAAAGGACAACTGGAACGACAGAATAATTTGACTTAGAATCAAGAGCTGTGCCGTACCGCTTTCACCAGAAATCGCCGTAACGATAACAGCCGGTATAATGGCAATCAGTCGTGTAATGAGTCGGCGCAGCCAGGGCTTAAGCCGGATGTTTAGGAAGCCCTCCATGACGATCTGGCCTGCCAAAGTGCCAGTCAGTGTAGAGTTTTGACCTGAAGCCAGCAGAGCTACACCAAATAGGATAGAACCTACTGCCGTGCCAAGAAGCGGTGTCAGCAAATCATAAGCTTGCTCAATTTCAGCCACATCCGTCATGCCTGCTTTATGGAAGGTAGCCGCCGAGATAATGAGAATAGCCGCGTTAATGAATAAGGCGAAGAACAGGGCAATCGACGAATCCCAAGTCGCGTATTTGATCGCTTCGCGTTTACCGAGTTCAGTCTGCTCGTATTGTCTTGTTTGCACAATAGAAGAATGCAGATATAAATTATGCGGCATAACGGTGGCACCAATGATACCAATGGCAATGTACAGCATCGCCGGATTGGTGACAATGTGATGAGTCGGGATAAAACCAGTGAACAGAGCTGGTGTATCCGGATTAGCCAGAAAAATCTCTGTAATAAAGCAAGCACCGATTGTAAAGATAAGTATGATCACAAGTTTTTCGATATACCGGAACCCTTTGTTCTGCAGGAACAGAACGATAAAGACATCAAGTACAGTAATTATGACACCATACATAAGCGGGATGCCAAATAACAAATTAAGCGCAATCGCTGAACCAATAACCTCGGCCAGGTCACAAGCGGCGATAGCCAGCTCACATAGAATCCACAAAGTGAAAACGACTGGTTTACTGTAATGGTCCCGGCAAGCCTGCGCCAAGTCTCTCCCTGTTACTATACCCAGTTTTCCCGCCAAAGCTTGCAGCAGGACGGCCATCAGATTGGAGATTAGAATAACAGACAGCAAGGTATACCCAAACATGGCTCCGCCTGCGATATCTGTTGCCCAGTTCCCCGGATCCATATAACCTACGGCTACCAGATAACCCGGTCCTGCAAATGCAAGAAACTTTTTAAGCCAGGAGCCCTTCGTCGGAACACGCAATGAGCGGTGCACCTCGGGCAAAGAAGGCTGTGAGCCTTTATTTCTCCAAGCATCGTCCTCTGAACCCATAGCAGATGGTTCGATCATATGAATCACTTCCTAAGATGAAATGTTGCCCTAGTGCAACTTAATTGGATAAAAAAACTACATACCTAGGTGTATGCAGATGTTATTTGAATGTTCCTTAAATTTATTGTACCAGTGCAACTTTTTTTGTCAATGACAACTTTTTAATAAGTGGATAGGTTACTTCAAAATTTATTTTATCCCGCTTAACCGGAACCTATGCCAAGATAAAGGGCTGCCCCGATTTGGACAGCCGTGTTCATGGTATTTAGCGGTGCTTTTCGTTCTGCTTGTCATGGTGTCCGTCAAACGTATGCTGGACATTATCGACCATTTCTTCGACGGCTTCGCTAACCATATCAAGCGGTCCGGAGCTTTCATGATCCTTGGGCGTATTGATGCCTGCAACCGTATTGGATGTTTCATTATACCTTTCATCAAACTCATTGTTGTGTTTTACTTTTTTACGCATGCTTACAGCCTCCTTATTACCGATCATGAGGTAGTTTACCCCGTTACTGGAAGCTCCAAACAGATAAGAATCGACGAATTTCGGCGTACATGCACTTCTAGGCCGCCGCCTACATACAATGTAGAACCGACTTCATCGTGTGCCAGAGGTATGTTCATGCCCCTGGTAATCCAGCTTATGGGGGTGCAGGAACATGGGACTTTTTGCTGCTGTTGCTCTATTCATCAAGCAGCTGTCGCTGCTCGTATCGTATGTCAAAAATAATGCTTTTCCGCAGCCGCTTCATGAAGAGGAAGAGATGAAGCATCTGCAGCTGATGGCAGAAGGCAATGCGCATTCGCGCAACTTGTTGATTGAGCATAACTTGAGACTTGTCGCGCATATTGTCAAGAAATTCGACAATACCGGGGAAGACTTAGAGGACCTGATCTCGATCGGAACTATTGGATTGATCAAAGCGATCGAGAGCTTCCAGACCGGAAAAGGCACGAAACTGGCTACATTTGCAGCCCGGTGCATCGAGAATGAAATACTTATGCATTTGCGTTCTTTGAAGAAGACGAGGAAAGACGTTTCTCTGCATGACCCGATTGGCACCGATAAGGAAGGCAATGAAATCACCCTCATCGACATCCTCGGCACAGAGGCTGATGATGTCGTGGACCGGGTGCAGCTGAAGATCGAGAAGAGCAAGATCTACCGCAACCTCGATATTCTCGATGAGCGGGAGCAGGAAGTGATCCGCGGCCGGTTCGGCCTAGATCATGGCGGAGATGAGCGGACGCAGCGGGAGATTGCGAAGGAGCTGGGGATCTCGCGAAGCTATGTGTCGCGGATTGAGAAGAGGGCGTTGATGAAGCTGTATCATGAGTTTTATAAGGCGAAGAAGTGATTGTGAATTCGATCTTTTCGCTGCAGCAACTAAGGCAGGAGCACGATCCCCCTTGGCTCCACCATAATAAAAACATTAAAAACCCTTGATATTCAAGGGTTTTTAATGTTTTTACCAAGCTTGTTAATTAGCAGTAGAGTACCCGGCCTGGGAGTTTGACTTAGTCATTCGTATAATAACCTCAAGACCGCCTAGAGAGTTTTTTTTCAAAGTTAATCCTGAGTTCTCTCCAAAGTAGATTTGTAATCGCCGGTGGATATTAATAATAGCTGTAATCTCCTCGGAATGGTTCTCCGTAAGCTTCCCGGTTAACAGCTCCAGCTTCTCCAATGTAATATCTGATCCGTTATCTTCAACGTGAATTTCAAAGAAAGGTTCTGCATCTATAAAAGTAATTTTTAAAACACCATCTTCCTCCATGTTCTCTAGACCATGTTCGAAGGCATTTTCAATAATCGGCTGCAGGATGAGGCGCGGGACGAGAAAGTCATTGAATTCTTTTGGCAGTTCTTCGAATTCAATATGAATGCGGTCCGAAAATCGCGTGTGCTGTATATTTGTATAGCTTCTTGCATGCTCAATTTCTTTGAATAAAGGGACGTCACCGGAATCATTTTTGGTTAGGAAACGAAAGAAGACACCAAGGTATTGCGCGTATTCTTCAGCACCGGAAGTATCTCCGCGTTTAATTTTACGGCTAAGCGAGAAGAAGCTGTTATATAAGAAATGCGGGTTGATCTGCGACTGCAATTGCTTTAGTTCGGACTTCTGGGTCAGATTTTTTTGGATGTATACCTCTTCAATTAAATTCTTAATTTCTTGTGTCATTTGGTTAAATCCATCATATAAATAGCTGAATTCATTGGCTTTATTCGACTTAAGCTGCGGTCCGCTCATGAAAATCCTGTCTTGGACTCTGGAGAAGGCCCGCAGCAATTTCCGTAAAGGTTTATGAATATTGTTCTCGGTATAAACAGAGAAACCAAGCGCTAGAATGCTCATCATTACAATATAGAAAAGGACCAGCCATTTGTAAATCTGGAGAGATCTTAGTACTTCCTTTTCAGGATTGTACTGAACGAAGACACCAAAAATATCTGATTCTCGGATCACAGTTAGAAACCTCTCATTATTGACGGTGATGGATTTAGCCTGGTTGTTATAAATCCCTTCCTTATTCTTAATGCTCTGTAAAATTTGTTCCCCATAATTCTTGCCATTAGCGCTATTAATAAAGATATCTTCATGGGGCTGATAAAGAAATGAACCACTATTGTCGATTGTGTTGAAGTTGAAGAGGGCCTCCATAATGTTCTCTCTATTCAATTCTACATAAAAGAAAGCATCCGTATCTTCCAGGCTAGCCTGATAAGCAGCTCCCTTGGAGAGCATAAATAACTTGTTGTCATCAAAATTCATGATTTGGTCCGTTGCTTGAAAATGCTCCTTAAGAAACAGCAAATCGTCTGAGTTGAGGGGTTCAATAAGCGTATCCGATATTTTTAAATTGGCATTGGGCAAATAAAGGACAGCGGAAGAAACCAGCAGACTGCTGTTTTTAAGAGAAATTAACCGTTCCTGTTCGGTTAACAGAGCATCTCTTTGCTCATAGGGGGTCAATGTGCTTTCAGGCTGAGCCAAAAAAGCCAGATTCCGCGTAGAGTACACGTCATACATCATGTTTTTGATATTCCCTACTTGCTGATCAATGCTATTCACATAAAAGTCGGCCTGGGCATTCATTTTGTCATAGATTGATTGTTGCGCTGCTCTTGTCGCATTATAATAAAGCACCATAGAGAAGAGAACGCTTACGAATAGGAATAGGAACAAAATAGAAAACTGTCTTGTACGCAGCGAGTTTTTCCAGCTGATTTTGCTAAGGTTTTCAAAAAATACGTTATTTTTTTTCATTTAAGTTCTCCGTATTTATCTCTATATTCTAGAGGTGACATGCCAACCACATTCCGGAATACCCGGGTAAAGGAATGAGGAGAGACATAACCAGCCGTGATTGCAATTTCATTGATGCGTTTGGTCGTGGTGCGGAGAAGACGCTTGGCCAGCTCCATACGCTGCTTTAATATATATTCGGACAGCTTGCAGTTATAGGTTTGTTTGAAAATCCTTGAAAGATAGGCAGGGTTGAAGGAGGAAATCTCCGCGAGCCTATTCAAAGTCAGATCCTCACTCAGATTGTTTTCAATGTAGTGCTCCACTTTCTGCAGAGCTTCGTTGGTCCTGTTTCTGGCCTCATGTCCAATAACCTCGAAGATGCAATGGGATACCTCATACAAGTAATTGAACGAATTTTCCCAGGATGGATGGTTTCTTGTTAATAGGCGGTCCAGATTGATTTTTGCTGCGACGGTCTTAATTAAATTATTCTCGTTAATAAAGTTTAATAAGCAAACGGCAATGTTGTAATACAGTTCAAATTTCACATCGTAGTGGATATTCGTGGAATGGGACAGGCTGCTGGAGAGCTCATCAAGTACTTCAAAATAGGGAACAGGCTTTCTTAACTCCAGATGAGTGACCAGTAATTGAATCCGCGGCTGTAAGTTAATCGTCTTCCCTAAACTGCTGGTGTCTTGAAGCTCCGCCGCTTCGGCTTTGACGATCATCTGTTCATTCATTCCTATTTTGGAGATGGCGATTTTTTTGAGATGCTCGAAGGGGGCCATGAGCTGCTGGAAAGAACACAGACGGCTGCTTGCAACGAAGGAGATTGCCTGGTTCAATGTTCCAATACAGTTCTCCTGTATATACTCAAGTGCCCCATAGCATACATGAAATAACCGTTCCCAGTCAGGAGCAGCTGCTTCGGTTACAAGCTTCGGCTGCAGGATTACAATACCGTAACCATCTGCAATAAAATGAATGTATGGCTGTGCTTGCTCCGGCATGAAGTGGTAGATAATAGGAGGTATTTTCTCGTATAGAGCATATTCGTCACCTAGATATTCTTCAGTGGAGAGGTTGTCCAGCCTAAATAAAAACATCAGCATAGGATGAGCGGGGTTTAGCGGTATTTTTAAGTCATCTAATTTCGTTAAGGGAATGTCCTGCCCATGCTTACTGTACATCACTTGATTCATGAATTCTTTTCTCAGCCACATCTGTGCCTTGTTCTCTTCTTTTAAGTCTCTTGAAGCAGGCAACTGCAGGGTCATCATATTCTGAATATCAGTAAAAGCATCCAACACGGTTTGAATGATGACCTCATCTTCTTCGCTTTTCAGCAAATATCGGACATCCTTATATTCATTGATTTCGTACAGATAATCAAATTCCTTATATCCGGTTAGAAAAATAACGCGGCAATTAGGCCAATTGTTCTTGATTACTCTGAACAGCTCAATCCCATTCATTCCGGGCATTCTAATATCGGTAAGGATAACATCAAATTTAACACGATCAAGCAGCTGAATCGCTTTCCTGGCGGAATTGGCCGTATATACGTCGATATCCTCGGTGACCTCATATGTGAACATTTCTTTGAGCGAATCAAGGATATCCAGCTCGTCATCTATTATTAAAAGGCTTCCCATATAAGGCGTTCTCCTTCTTTTATATACATAACCTTAAGGTCTTACTTTAGTTTAACAAAAAGTATTTACACTTTGAAAGCGTTATCGCAAGTAGTAGAAATATGATAATGAAGTAGAATCGTGCCCATAGATTAGTGAAAACGTTCCCATCTATAATAACGTTGTAAGAATTAAGCGGACAGAAAAAAGGGAGGATTACAATGAAGAAGAAGCAGGGTCTCAGAACCATAGCCAGCCTTACATTGACAACAGCGATTGTTGCATCGCTAACAGCATGCGGAGACGGAAGTAACAATGAGTCATCGACAAACAGCCCAGCCCCTAGCAGTGAAGCTACGAATGCAACCGCTGCGAATACAGAAGCATCCGGTGAAGTTAACCCGTTTGGATTTTCCCCGGCTATTGATGTTAAAGTTGGCTTTTCATTTGATTCCAACTTCCAATTTCAAGGCGGGGAGACGGAAAGCAAGAATACTTGGATGGATTTATATAACGAAAACGGCATGAAAGTTACTCCTATGTACAGCGTAGATGCTACTCAAGCGGATACGAAGTTATCTACTGCAATTGCATCAGGCAACTATCCGGATGTTTTTACTCTCAAAGGATCCAATATGGTGAAGTACGCACAAACGGGTGTCATAGCCGATCTTACCGAAGCCTATGAAAAATATGCTACACCTGAGTTAAAAGCCTATATGGATATTGATAAAGGCGCGTCGCTGACTTCAGCTAAGGTGGACGGCAAATTGTATGCGATACCAAAGGTTCAAAACGCGTATGATAATGCGATGATGATGTTCGTTCGTCAGGATTGGCTGGATAATTTGGGACTGAAGATGCCGACAACAATGGATGAATTGGTAGAAGTCGCAAGAGCCTTCACTAAGAACGACCCTGATAAAAATGGCAAGGCAGATACTTATGGGTTAGCTCTGAATGGTAAGGAAGGATTCTCAACCGTATCGGGGCTTCAAGCTTTCTTTGAAGGCTATGGCGCTGCGCCAGGACATTGGAATGGTAATTTCACCTTTATAGAGAAAGATGGAAAAGTAAGTTGGGGCGGAGATCTCCCGGATGAGATGAAGAAAGGATTAACAGTGCTGCAGGACATGTACAAGGAAGGCACACTGGCTAAAAATTTCGGAACGATGGATACGGCTGCGATTAACAAAGATTTGGGAAGCGGTAAAGCTGGTATATCCTTTGCACCTATGTGGGGCGCGATGACTCCGGTCATGGACGCGGTTAAAAATGATATCAATGCTCATTTTACAAGCGCACCTATTCCTGACGGGAATGGAACAGGATCTTCGAAGGCTTATCTCTCTACTCTTCCAGATACTTATTTTGTAGCCAGCAGCAAATTTAAAAATCCGGAAGCTGTCATTAAGATGGCAAACTTAGGCGTACAAAAACTTATTCATCCAAAGGATGATGAGGAATTCTATAAATACTACGGCAAAGTAGGATCATACAGCGGATGGAAGTTTAGCTTGGTCCCATTGGTAAACCCATTGAAGAATCGTGATAACTTCGAGAAAGATTATGCGGCCCTGCAAAGCGGTGATACTACTGGACTGAACGTTGAGCAAAAGACCAATTATGACAAAATGAAAGCTTACCTTGATTCTGTAAAGGATAACTCTTTCCCAGATAAGGTAAAAGCTTCAGATACTGTTGTGCTGTCAGGGTTGAGCTCGTATACCGTATTCGGTGATCCGCAAGGCGGGATGGTTGCCCAGGAAAAGATCAGAACTACGAATACCGTTAATCTTTCGGCATACAACTACATTCCTACAGACACGATGTCCTCTAAATATGCAACACTCAACAAGATGGCATTAGAGACGATTGTAAAAATCATTTACGGCGAAAACGTTGATTCCTATGACAAGTTCCTCAAGTCATGGAAGGCTCTTGGCGGAGATACAGTAACAAAAGAAGCTCAAACATGGTACGACAGCAATAAATAGTTGAAGTGAACGATTTAGAGGGAGCAGCGTTTACAGCTGCACCCTCTCAACATGTAAGGAGTGGAGATCATGAACACGATCGACAAATCCCGGCAGCGGGTATTTCATCTAATGCTGTTACTGCCGGTCATAGCATTGTTTATTTTTGGTTATGTCCCTTTGTTTGGGATTATTATCGCCTTTAAAGATTATCAGCCGGGCTTAGGTTTTTTTAAATCTACTTGGGTAGGACTAGAGAATTTTAGAACAATCGCCATTTTGCCTGATTTTATGCCAGCATTAAGAAATACTTTGGTCATCGCGGTTTTTAAGGTTATAGGTAATCTCATCTTTCCTGTCATCTTTGCTCTTATGCTAAACGAGCTTCGTATTAAATGGTTCAAGAAAACGGTACAGACGATTACCTATCTCCCATATTTTCTTTCTTGGGTAGTCTTGGGCGGTATTTTGCTCGACTTTTTATCTACAGGGAATACTCCGAGTGATTCAGGTTTCTTAAATACAATTCTGATGAAAATGGGGCTGACAGATACACCTATAAACTTTCTTGGGAACAAAGATTTATTCCCGAGTACGGTGGTTGTAAGTGATATCTGGAAGCATTTCGGATACAATACGATTGTTTTTTTGGCAGCACTGACCAATATTAATCCTAGCTTATACGAGGCTGCCTCAATTGATGGAGCAGGCAGATGGAAGCAGACTTGGCATGTAACCTTGCCAGGCATAGCGCCTATTATTATTTTGATGACCGTTTTGTCGATCGGTAATATTCTGAATGCCGGCTTCGAACAAATATTTGTGTTATACAGCCCTTCTGTATATGAGACAGGCGACATCATTGATACCCTTGTCTATCGGCTTGGGCTAGTAAATCAACAGTTCTCTTTATCTGCGGCCGTAGGGTTATTCAAATCTATCGTTTCAGGAATTCTCATACTAGTATCTTACAAATTGGCTGAAAAATATGCGGGGTATCGTGTGTTTTAAGGGGGGGATTAGATGTTAGCGAAAAATTTATCAGTAAGCAGAAAATTATTTATTATAGGTAATGCTTTATTAATCATTATCATCACCCTGGCTTGCTTAATTCCAATTATCAATTTGCTGGCCCGGTCCTTCAGCGGCTCGCATGCGATTATTGAAAACCGTGTAAAGCTGCTGCCCGTTGATTTTACGGTCCAAGCCTACAGTCAGGTCATGAATAACAGCGATTTCTGGACGGCTCTTCTTGTCTCCGTGAAGCGGGTATTACTTGGGGTTCCTATTAATATGCTGCTAACCATATTGGCAGCTTACCCTCTATCAAAGAGCAATCATATATTTAGAGCTAGAAAATATTATTCCTTTTACTTTATCTTTCTAATGGTATTTAACGGAGGGTTAATTCCCACTTATCTTGTTGTTTCCAATCTAGGTTTAATAGATACAATCTGGTCGTTGATACTGCCCGGAGCAGTTCCTATTTTCAACGTCATTCTAATTATGAACTTTTTCAGGGGGCTTCCAGAAGAGCTTGAAGAGTCCGCTATGCTCGACGGAGCAAGCCAATGGACGATCTTATGGAGAATATTTCTGCCATTGTCCAAACCGTCTATAGCGACGGTGGCTTTGTTTAGCATGATTATGCACTGGAATTCATGGTTTGATGGATTAATCTATTCCAATTTCACGTCCAATTATCCGCTTCAATCCTATTTGCAGACCTTGGTAGTAGATATACAGTCTAAGCTGCTCAGCGGGGATTTGGAATCGATCGCAGATACGATGAATGTCAATGATATTAATCTCAAAGCAGCTCAAATTTTTATATCGATTATTCCTTTGTGTGCCATTTATCCGTTTATGCAGAGATATTTTACGGAAGGGTTAACGCTTGGCAGCGTAAAAGGTTGAGGATTCATCTCCATTCACATTTAAGGTATCGGTTTATGTAAGAGGAGGAAATGCATTTTGTCATTTATCATAGAACGAAATACAAGATATCGCATTCCGAAGGAGTTAACTTCACCTGTCCAGCATGCTGTGGAAATGCTAAAGCGGGATCATGAACAAGTCCTCGGTGCAGCTCCTATCGTTGTCTCAGGAGAGGGGGAGCAGGCTGACATCGTGATTCGTTACTCGAAGCCAGAGGATCGCTGCCCGGCGTGGCCTGAGGCGTATTGCTTCCGCTTCGTACAGAATGGCGATAGAACAGAGCTCCACATTGCTGCGGGCGACGATCTTGGTCTTGTGTACGGTATTCTCGAATACAGCAAAAAGTATCTGGGTGTTGATCCTTTTTGGTTCTGGGCAGATCTTTCTCCAAAGCGACGCACACAGATAGAGATTGACCCGATAGATTATGATGCATCGAAGCCGTTCGTTCGTTTTCGTGGCTGGTTCGTTAACGATGAAGTATGTCTAATTGGCTGGAAAGAGGAGTATCCCCCAACCCGTGAGGTATGGATGCCTGTATTTGAAGCGCTCCTGCGTTGCGGAGGGAATATGGTTATTCCCGGCACCGATCTGCCGAAACATGGCATTCATGCGGATCTAGCGGCCGAAATGGGATTATGGGTAACGCATCATCATGCTGAGCCGCTTGGTGCCGAGATGTTCCTGCGAGCCTATCCTGGGAAGAAAGCAAGCTATCAAGAGAACCCGGAACTATTCGAATCCTTATGGGAGGAAGCGATTGAGCATCAGAAGGATCGTAATATTGTATGGGTTCTAGCTTTTCGCGGACAAGGGGATCAGCCTTTCTGGGCGCAGGACCCTGCTTTCGATACACCGGAAAAGCGTGGTGAAATGATAAGCCGGGTTGTCCGCAGGCAATACGATATGGTGCGGAGCAAAGTGACCCATCCTCAGTGCAGTGTGGCTTTATACGGAGAGATTGCGGAATTGTACAAAGCAGGTCATGTAAGTATTCCAGATGACATTATTAAGATTTGGGCAGACAATGGCTACGGCAAGATGGTTTCCCGCCGAAATAACAACGAGAACAATCGCATAACGTCGCTGCCCGGCCCGCAGGATAAAGGGAAGCATGGAGTCTACTATCATGTGACGTTCCATGATTTGCAAGCTTCCAATCATTTAGCTATGTTCCCATCTCCGGCCAGCTTCATTAGAGATGAACTTGAAGGGGCTTTCAAGGCTGGTGCGAAAGATTATCTCCTTGTGAACAGCGGTAATATTAGGCCTCATATTTATACGCTGGATCTGGTAAGCAAGCTGTGGATGGGAGGGGAGACAGATGCGGAGGAGCATCTCCGCTCATTTGTGGAGCGGATGTACGCCTCTGGCCAGACTGCAATTGCCCAGCTGTACCGTGAATATGCTCTTAAAACGATTCCATATGGTCCGAATGAGGATGATCGTGCGGGAGACGAGTTCTATCATCATCCCGCTCGTGTCATTATTGGACACTGGCTTCAAGGGAAATCGGAAGAGCCTCTTATACGCTTGAATTGGGCAACAGGGGAATCAGAATTCCCAGAACAGGTCGATTGGTTCCGCAGGAAATGTGCCAATGGTATTTCAGGTTGGCTTGAACTTCGTATGCGGATTGAGGAAATACTTCCGGAGCTTTCGGATGCAGATCGTCTCCGCTTAAAGGATCATCTGCAGCTGCATGTAGACCTACATTTAAGCGGTTGTGAGGGCTTTGATAAATTAGGTCAATCTTACGCGGCATACCGCGAAGGGAACTATCCTTTAGCATTCGTTAATGCCTCTCAAGCGATGTGGAAGTATCAGGAGGGGCTTGCCTCGTTGCAAGCAGCGGAGCATGGAAAGTGGACACATTTCTTCCGGGCGGACTGGCTGACGAATATAAAGAGCACGGTGGAAAACCTGGACACACTCCGTCGCTGGCTTCGTATGCATGGCGACAGCCCCGATTTCTTCCTTTGGTATAAGGAATTTCTTATGCCGGAGACTGAAAAATATATCTATTTGGAAAATACTCACCGCAATCCTCTGTCAGATGATGAACTGGCCAAGAGATTGGCGGATAAGTTTGGTATGTAACTAGGGGGATATATATGAATAAGCAAAATAATGAATTTGATGCATGGTTTCAGGATCCTCCCGCGAAATACCGTGGTGCACCATTCTGGTCGTGGAACTGTGAACTTGATATAGAACAGGTTCTAAAGCAGGTAGATTATTTTAAAGAGATGGGTATGGGCGGTTTCCATATTCATGCGAGAAGCGGGCTTGATACACCATATCTCGGTGAACAATTTATGGATGCTGTTAAAGCCAGTATCAAAAAAGCGAAGCAAGAGGGTCTCTTTGTTTATTTATACGACGAGGATCGATGGCCATCTGGATTTGCTGGCGGTATGGTGACGAAAGAAGAGAGCTTTCGCGGCAGACATCTGGTTTTAAAGCCTCGTTACGGAGATACAAGAGTTTATGATTGGCAAAGATCTTCAGAGGAAAGAACGCTGCTATTAAGCTATGATATTCAGCTGAAAGATGGGTATTTATCCTCTTGGCGAGTTCTAGAGCAGGGTGAGGAAGGCGCGAATGTATGGGACTTATATTTGGAGTTCCGGCCGAAGCTCGAGTGGTTTAATCACGAATCCTATGTGGACGTCATGAATCCAGAAGCGATTAATCGTTTTATTGAAACGACTCATGAGTTGTACTTTAAGGAAATCGGAGAAGAATTCGGTACGGTGGTTCCATCGATATTTACAGATGAAGCACAGCTTACTGCAAATACCTTATTAGGATTCGCAGAGGGCAAAGAAGGCGTTACTTTTCCCTTTACCGAAAAAGTTGCCGAGGTGTATAAGGATCGGCACGGAGATGACTTTTTCGCTATTTTCCCACAGCTGGTATGGGAGCTTCCTGATAGAAAATCATCTCTCGCCAGATACCGATACCGTGACATTATTACCGAAATGTTTGTAACAGCTTTCGCCGATAACATCGGGGCATGGTGTGAAGAACATGGGATTATTTTTACCGGGCACATGAAAAGTGAAGATACTTTGTGGGCACAGACCGCAGAACTCGGCGAAGCGATGCGGTTTTATCGGAGTTTTGGAATTCCGGGGATTGATGTATTATGCGATGATCGCGTTTATTCGACCGCTAAGCAGGCTCAGAGTGCAGCGCATCAGTATGGGCGGGAAGGCATTTTGTCCGAACTCTATGGCGCTACCAACTGGGATCTTGATTTTAGAAGACATAAGCTGGGCGGAGATTGGCAGGCAGCGCTGGGCGTCACGCTCAGAGTGCATCATTTAGCATGGATGAGTATGGCAGGTGCGGCAAAAAGAGACTGGCCGGGTTCCATCTTTTATCAGTCTCCTTGGTATAAAGAATATGCTCAAATCGAGGATCACTTTGCAAGGGTTAATGTGGCAATGAAGAGTGGAAAGCCGCGCGTTCGCATAGGTGTAATCCATCCGCTGGAGACCTTCTGGTTATTTACAGGCCCGAACGAACAGACGAAGAACATTCGGGATGAGCTTGAGAAAAACTTTCAGGATATCATCGAATGGCTGCTATTCGAGCAGCTGGACTTTGATTTTATTAGTGAGTCTTTGCTAAAAGATCAATATACAGAAAGCTCGGATCAAAAATTCCATGTCGGTGAAATGGCGTATGATGTCGTACTCGTTCCCGGCTGTAATACAATCCGCAGTACGACTCTTTCGGCACTTGGAAAGTTCCAAGAAGCTGGGGGAGATGTCGTATTTGCGGGAGATGCACCGACATTTGTGGATGCCTGTGATTCAGAAAAAGGAACTCAATTTGCAGATAGCTGTATACGTGTAAGCTTCTCGAAAAACGAAATTGTTCGTACCCTGGCTAAATATAGAGATATCGAGGTGAGGAAGTCCGATGGTTCCTCGGTAAACTCGATTTTATACCATATGCGTGAGATCGAGGATGGCCGGTTTGTATTTTTGGCCAATGGCAGACAAATCGTCAATGAGGATCTGACAACCTCGGAGCTGCTTACAGTAACGATTCCAGGGGTATGGAAGGTAACGCTCTACGATACGCAGAACGGTTCGACGAATGAGATAAAAGCCGATTATTCTAAGGGCAGCACGGTATTCAAATGGAGAAAATATGAAGCAGATAGTCTTCTCTTCAGGCTTGAAAAAAGCAATGAGAGTGATGTTAAGACATGCTCTCCAGAAATTGTGGATGCAGCAAAGATCGCCGATTGGGAAAGAGTATCGACTCTTGTAAATGCTGTAGATTACTCTCTTTCCGAGCCTAATGTTCTTGTGTTGGACATGGCAGAATACCGGGTCAATGACGGAAAGTGGCAGTCTGTAGAGGAGCTTCTTCGGTTGGATAACAAGGTCCGCCAGGAGCTCGGCATGCCGATTCGTCATAGTAGAGTTGGCCAGCCATTTGCTATGCCTAAGGGGAATCCAGAGCATAAGCTTGAACTGCGTTTCAAGATTGAGTTGGAAACGGGGCTGGATGAGCTGTATCTAGCGTTAGAACAACCGGAAATGACGGAAGTCTATGTGAATGGTAATAAGATAGAACAGAAAGACTGCGGTTACTATGTGGATGAGAGCATAAGAAAAATTACCCTCACACCGGTGCCTGCTGGAGAGCTGGAAATTCGAGTTAACCTGGCTTATGCAGCACAATTCAATGTTGAAAATATGTATCTCCTCGGAGACTTTGGTGTAAAAGTAATCGGAAATAAAGCCAGTATTATAAAACGTTCTGAAAAACTCGGATTTAGTGATATTGCCGGTCAAGGTTTGCCGTTCTACGGAGGAAATGTCCGATATGAATTCGATTTCGACGTGGAAGAAGCAGCCGAGTACGAGGTAGGGGTTACAAAATTCCGTGCACCACTGATTGGTGTCAGCGTGGACGGGAATAGAACGGGAACCATTACATTCTCGCCTTATCGTGCACCGCTTGGTTATTTAGAAAAAGGGAAGCACACAATCGTACTGGAGGCTTTCGGCAATAGAATCAATACGTTTGGCCAGCTTCATCTGTCCGATGAGAAGATGAGATGGTATGGCGAAGATTCATGGAGGACGGTTAACGACAGCTTCACTTATCAGTACCAACTTAAAAGAAACGGGATCTTAAGGGAACCGGAAATTTATAAACAACAGTGATATAGAATGACGCTATAGCATTGTGGAGAGGTGGAATGGCATTATGGCATTTGAATTAACGGGATTCGCTGACGAAATTGATGCAAATTTCCAGACGCAGCTAACTGGATTGAATTCGCTTGGGATTCGTCACATAGAGGTAAGGGGCGTAAACGGAAAAAATATTTCGAAGCTGACAAGCCAGGAAGTTCACGAGATGCGCAAACAGTTAGTGGAAAATGGCATCCGCGTGTCTTCTATCGGGTCGCCGATTGGGAAGATTTCAATTACCTCGGATTTCAAGGAACATATGGAGATGGTACAAAGGATCTTTCACACAGCAAATGAACTGGAAAGTCCCTATATACGTATATTTAGTTTTTATATGCCGGAAGGACAGGCACCTTCCGCATACAAGAATGAGGTAATCGATCGATTGGGAACAATCTTGGAGGCTGCCAAAGACAGTGGAATAACTGTGTTGCACGAGAATGAGAAGGATATTTATGGCGATTTGCCCGAGCGTTGCTTAGACCTGATGGATTCCCTTCGGGGATACCGGTTTGCGAGTGCTTTTGATCCTGCGAACTTTGTCCAATGCGGAGCTGAATCATTTCCTCAGGCGTTCGATCTGTTGAGACCGTACATTCAGTACGTTCATATTAAAGATGCGCTGGCAACTGGGCAAAACGTTCCGCCTGGCCACGGCGCAGGAGGGATCGAGCAAATCTTGAAGGCACTAAAAGAGGATGGCTATGATGGATTCCTCTCGCTGGAACCACATCTTGGAAACTCCGAAGGATTCGCCGAGTTAGAAAAGGATCTGCTTCCCGGTGCTATCGGGACAAGCCAATTCGCCAAGTTCAAGCTGGCACACGATTCGCTTGCAATCATTTTAAAATCAATCTGAGGATGAAATAGTATGAAATTGTCGCGTTGCTGATTCTTTCTTGGAAGGCAGCATTACGTAAAATAAGTATAGCCCACTGAATGATCAGTGGGTTGATTTTTTGTTAACTCAACATAATATTATTACAGTAATTGATAAGAAAAAGCACCAGTACAGAGAAGTCGTCAATGAATATAAAAAGTTATTTAGGGAGAAGAAAGTAGATTATTTCGTCCCAGGTAAAGTTAGACCGTCAACTTAACAGGGGGTGATAACGAGATGACGACAACGAATAATGAACTACACAATGTGCCGATTGAGATCGCGACGCAAGCATTAACCGACGTTAGCCGCGCCCTTGCAAGAAAGGCGAAGAACGACGACGCAAAGGCGGCGCAATTGCTGTATCAGATGCAAGGGCTTCTTATCGACCGTCAGGAGATCGTCGCGACGACCACGCCGGGCGAGTATAGCGCTTTGACTGCGTATGAAAGAAATTCACGAATTGACGAGATCCACGCAAGTTGAACGCGCTGCCACCGCGAATCTAACACATAAAAAGGAAGGATACGGAATAATTCCCGAACCTGCCTTTTTGTGTGTTTCCTGTGTGTTTTTATTCTCTACTGTACTAAACTTTCTAAATCCGGTTGAAGCTTGTTCCGCAGGATGTACAGCATGAGGGCGCCGACGAGGAACGAGACGGTATCCGCAATGACAAGTGACCAGACGACCCCGTGAAAGCCGCTGACGCGGTTGGCGAAGTAGAGCGTTGGAATGAGCGTTACGCCTTGGATGATCGACATAATAAATGCCGCTGTCCCTTGCGCGGTCGCTTGGAAGATACCCGTGAATAACGTCGTCATGCCCGTAATGAACAAGGACAAGAATGTTACATGTAAAATGTAGCTGCCCATCTCAATTAATAGCGGGTCATTGGTAAATATTCCAATCAGGTGGTCAGAAATCACGTAGACAATGATACCAAATGCAACTGCTAACACCAAGATCACTTTAATTGTGAATTGAATAGTGTGCTTCATACGTAATTTGTTTGATGTAAACGTGAAGGCGATTAATGGAACGACCCCTTCGCATAAGCCCATCAAAATAACCTCGGGCATCTGCAATAAACGTGAAGAAATTCCGAATGCCGCTATTGCCTGTTCCCCATATCCGACGAGGTAACGATTGAAGATGAGTGACATAGCGCCCAAGAAGACACTCATAATAAAGACGGGCACACCAACTTTAAATACATTACTTAGAATGTCTTTGGATACTTTAAACCATTTTATAGAGATGGTTAAAAATTGGCTTTTTCCTGCTATGTGGTAAGTGAAATATATGCTTGCTACCAAGGTGGAAATGACTGTAGCCGACGCAACGCCTTTTACATCCCAATGGAACACGAAGATGACTAACGCATCGAGAATAATATTTACGACAACGCTGATAATCATGCCAATCATTGACTTCGTTGCAGAACCCTCTGCACGCACGATATTCTCCAACGTATTGAATAATATGACGAACGGGGAACCAATAATCATTACTGTGACATAATCCTTCGTATAGCTAAAGGAATCTAGAGTTGCCCCCAGTCCATTGACGATGGAATTAATTAATGGAAGTCCGACTGCAATTACAATAAGACCGAGCGCTAAACTGCTGTAAAATGCGAATGAGGACGCATGTTTAACATTGTCATATTTCGTCTCTCCCAGTAAACGGGCAATGAATGCGCTGCTACCGACACCAATCAAGTTTCCTAACGCCATAATAACCGCAAATAATGGCAAGGTTAGTGCGAGTGCGGTTAATATAGGCGTACTGTTGAGTGTGCCTAGAAAGTAAGCGTTCAAGAGGGAGTAAATAATACTCATCGACGTGCCGAGCATCATTGGTATGGCGAAGTGTGCTACGGCTTTTGCGATTGGCGCTTTTTCAAAGTAATGAAGGTTTGCGGAATTTTCATTGTTGACTGCTTCCATGTACAATAACCTCTTTTCATCTGCCTAAATTTGCATTCATTCATTATCTCGCAAAGGCTTCAACATCGTACTCCAACTAATGAGTTGATCAAGCATAATGTTAGCCAATTTCAAATTGTGCATCATTTCGCTGTGATGCTATTCCGTAAATCCAATTAGCTACTTCGAGGCCTTTCGACTAGGATGAGTAATTCCAATAATAATTCCAATTCTAATTATGTTTTATTCCTCCTTTGTTTTCGAAGCATTTGCAACAACATAGCTTGGCGTTGGAACCTCATTTCACCTTGCAGTATTTGCAACTTAGAAAAAATGCTGTACAATAAAAAATGATAAAGCGCAAATTGTGGTTTGTGATAATGATGTACCTCACTAAATCGTAATTTATTACATTCTTCTTTTCTTGTCAAGGGGGTGACTATTTTTATGTCTAACAAAACAACTACAAATCCTAATTCAGCCGAAGTAATTCAATTATTAATGCACGCATCCCATCATGTTCATCAAGAATTTGAAGTTGCGCTTGCTTCGTCTAGCCAATCGGTTCAAGTTTCCGGTCCGAGAGGGCGACTTATTTTAGCGGTATGGGAAGTTAATACTATCCGAATGAACGAATTGGCTATTAAATTAGGGGTAAAAGCTAGAACAATTACAGAACATGTAGACTCTTTAGAACGTGATGGTCTTATTAAACGCCTTCCTGATCCGAATGACCGTCGTGCCACGTTATTGCAGCTTACAGACGAAGCATTGATTCATGTTCATCGTATACAGGCTGATCAAGAACAAATTTCAGAAAAACTACTCCGCAATTTTTCAGTAGCACAGCGAGTACAATTAGTTGAATTGCTCACTAAATTTTTTAATGCAAATGAAAATCTAAATAATTTCTAAATTTCGGAACGTCATTTACAAGCCAACGCCAAGTTGAAGCGAATCGAATACAAAGCTGATCGCGCGGCGGAATTAGCTACAAAGCGTAAAGGCGCTGATCCTTCGATATTCAAATAATTTAACTTCAACATTCAAAAAAAACGCCTTCCCCGTCGTCGTGACGGTTGGAAGGCGGGCGGTATTTTTGTTACGGGGGTAATCGACGAGAAGCCTTGCAGGACGCGGGATACGGGAGTTCTTCGCTTGGGGAATCTATTTAAGCTAGTCAACCTTAAAAATCTAAAAGACGAAATAATGATGATGACGAAATCCGTACACGCTGCCCCCCTGATTTCCCCACTTCTCGACTTCGTAATAACGGGATACGCCCTGAGCATATACTGTATTAAAACTTGTCCTTGAATATGCATACTTTAGACATTAGTATCGAAATACTTATGCACCTGCGATCGTTGAAAAAGACCCGTAAAGACGTTTCCCTGCATGACCCTATTGGCACGGACAAAGAGGGCAATGAAATCACGCTGATCGACATCCTCGGCACGGAGGCTGATGATGTCGTTGACCGGGTGCAGCTAAAGATTGAGAAGAGCAAAATCTACCGTAATCTCGATATTCTTGACGAGCGGGAGCAGGAAGTGATCCGCGGCCGGTTCGGCCTGGATCATGGCGGGGATGAGCGGACGCAGCGGGAGATTGCGAAGGAATTGGGAATCAGCCGCAGCTATGTGTCACGGATAGAGAAGAGAGCGCTTATGAAGCTGTATCATGAGTTTTATAAGGCGAAGAAATAGCTCTGATGAGAAAGGTTTAGCGCTGAAAAATAATATAAACAAAGTAAAGACAATTCTCTTCAGACAGGGGTGAGAATTGTCTTTTTATATTTCAGTATTAAGGCCGATTGTATCGAGATCTCGAGATAGGAAAAAAGCCTCTGTTAGTGTTACTATAAACACAACAAACGGACTGCATCTATCCGGGACGATTGGTAAGGAGGCAGCAATGAGAAATTCGATATATGAAATGGTGGAGACAAGTGATGCTTTGCCATTCGACGTATCTCTGCATAACGTTAATTATGTACCTAGCCATTGGCATAACAGTCTCGAGATGATCTTCGTCTTGCGCGGCCGGCTGGAAGTGACGGTGATGAATCAGAAATATCATCTTTTCGAAGGAGATATTCTGCTTATTAATGATTGTCATGTGCATGAAGTTATCGGTCTGGGCCAGAATATCATCGCAACTTTTCAAATTCCTTCAACTTATTTAAATGAACACATAAGAGGAATTGAACAATTCCACTTTGATTGTTACTCCGGCTCTGTTGGCGCTGAGCAAAAGCCGGCACTGGACCGAATTCGTCAATATATGGCGGAGATGGTAGAGCTTAAGCATAAGAAGAGCGAGGTTTATGTGCTTGAAATGCAGGTGAAGCTGCTCAGTGTTTTTTCTATTCTCATGAAGCAATTCAAGATGCAAGCTGCCACTGGAGTGATGAATCAGAAATATATGGAGCGGATGCTCCGAATTATTCGATTTATTGAGGACAATTACAAAGAACCGATCACCTTACAAGCAATTGCGGAGACTGAGTTCTTGTCGGTTCCATACCTGTCCAAGTTTTTCAGCGAGAATATCGGGCTGAATTTCCAATCCTATCTGACGAGTATCCGGCTCAAAAATACAGTTGAAGATCTGCTGCGTTACGATGAAGTGTCGATTGCAGATATTGCCCTTGAGCATGGGTTCCCCAATGCCAAATCGTTTTATTCCGCCTTTAAGGCAAAATATAATATGACTCCGAATGAGTACCGCAGTCAGTATCGTCCGGAGCTTGAGGTCGATCAAGAGAAGCCTTCTTTGAACTATTTTGCATTTAATCAATCTAATGCCCTCGGCATCATTAATCAGTATTTGCAACGCGGTCAATCGTTTAAGTCTTCTGATGTCAAAGCGCTTGAGCAGAAGAATGTCATGGTTGATATAACGGCGAATAGCGATCCGATACGGCATACGTGGAAAAGCTTAATTACGATTGGAAAAGCGAAGGAAGGGCTGCATGCGGATGTACAAGAGCATTTGCGCGATATGCAGCGGGTATCTCCGTTCCAGTACTTGCGGTTTCACGGTATATTCGATGATGCAATGATGGTTTACCAGGAGGATGAACAAGGTGAGCCGCATTATAACTTCAGGCTTATCGATCAGCTGTTTGATTTCCTGAAGTCCATTGGCTTGAAGCCTTTCGTTGAGCTTGGTTTCATGCCTGCGGATATGGCGGCGGATACGAGCAAGACGGTGTTTTTTCGAGCCAGCTGCGTAAGCCCTCCGAAGTCGATGGAACGTTGGAGCCAGCTGGTGGATCGATTTTTGCGCCACTGCATCAATCGTTATGGGCTCCAGGAAGTGGAGAGCTGGAAGTTTGAGTTCTGGAACGAGCCGGAACTGCAAGTGTTTATGCCGGACACACTCGCAACGTATATGGAGATGTACCTTTATACCTATCGAGCGCTCAAGTCGATCTCAAGCAGACTGCTAATCGGAGCTCCAGGCAGGATAATCACCTTTGAGTCGAAGCAATTGTTTAATGATTTTATCGCTTACTGCCGGGAGAATGAATGTTTACCGGATTTCATCCCCCTTCATTTCTACCCGCATGAGGATATTGAGAGTTTGAGTGGGGAGAGTGAACAACTGGAGGAATGGTTTAAGCTGCAGTCTTATCGACAACTGTTAAGCGAGTTCATGGGTATATCACCCAATCCGGATTATTTGAAGGACAAGCTCGCTAGTGAGAGAAGACTGCTGGAGGAGCATGGATTAGCTGATCGAGAGCAGTATTTGACGGAATGGAATTCGACCGCATATCACAGGGAACTGACGAACGATACTATGTATAAAGCCGCCTATATTGTGAAAAATATAGTCGATAATCTTGATTCTATTGAAGGATTCGGGTATTGGGTGCTTAGTGATAATATCGAGGAGACTGCCGCTTCTCCGCAGTTATTCCATGGGGGACTTGGTTTGATCGCCCAATATGGTATTCCGAAAGCAGGCTTCTTCGCCTATTCACTGCTCGCTAAGCTGGGGGATAAGCTGATTGCCCGGGGAGATGGCTATATCGTGACATCAGGACAGAAGGGGTATCAAATTCTGACCTTTAACTACTGCCATTTCGACGAGTTGTATGCGCTTGGCGATACTTCTTTTATTGATACGATGAATCGCTATAACGGCTTCAAGGAAGACAAGACGATCAAGCTGGAGCTGGATTTGGCAGGGCTGCCGAGCGGTAAGTATCGCCTTATTACACATTCTTTGAACCGCATGAACGGCAGCAGCTACGATACATGGCTCGCCATGGGAGCGCCTGAATCGGTAACAACCGATGATATTCAATATTTGAAAAGACAAGCGGGTCCTCGCAGACATGTCCGAGAGATTGAGATCGAGAACCATATTAGTTGTATATCGACGCTTGAGCCTCACGCTGTTGAGCTGATCGAGCTCATTCCTGTCTTCTAAATTATGTTTGGGTTAATTATTAATGTGCCGGGAACAGAAAATTGAAACGCTTACATCAAACACATTAAAAATCAACCCAAAAGTGAGTAAGCATCAGCCTGTCGTAAGATAGGCTTTTTCTTTTATAATCGAAATTGTAAACGGTTACAGAAAATGCTTGCAAACAGAGTTTACTAGGAGGTAGCCCTTATGGCTGAAACAGTAAAAGGACAATTGATAACTCCGTTTCGGAGATTAGTGCTTGCGATGTTGATCGGTAATGGCGGGATGATGCTTGCGCTTATGACTCCTGCCGTCTTGCTGCTGACATTCAAAATGATCGAGATCGATCCGGACGGATATACGTCTTCTTATGGGATTGTTGCCGCTATTGGCGCTTTATTCGCATTAATCGGAAATCCGCTTGGAGGCGCGCTTAGCGACCGGACGAACAATCTCTTTGGCCGTAGACGCACCTGGATATTAATAGGTCCGCTGGTAGGCAGCGCAGCTGTTCTTTATATCGGCTTCGCCACAGAAATATGGCAGGTTATTGTCGGCTGGGCGATTGCGCAATTATTCTTTAACTTTGGAATGGCTGCTTATACAGCGCTCATTCCGGATCAGGTGCCGCCAGAGAAGCAAGGGACGATGTCCGGTATTGCTGGATTGGTCATCATTATTGGGATGGGGATCGGCATGGTGATGATGATGCTTCTCACTTCGATTTCCTCCGAAATGAAATGGACGATTATCAGCATCATCGGAATTGCTGCCCCTGTAATCAGTTTGTTTCTTATTAGAGAAGGCAAGGTTGAGCTTACCCAAGTCTTAAAAGAAAAGCAGTCACTTGTCGAAAGACTTGGACAAATCTATCCAAGTCCGCGGCAATTCCCTTCTTTTACATGGGCGATCATCTCTAAATTCCTGCTTATGATGGGTTACTCCAGCAGCTTGTATTTGACCGTTATGCTCGTTAACCGTATGGGCTTCACGGAGTCGGAAGCGACGGCAAGCGTTGGTACGATTAATCTTATCAGCATGCTGGCAATGGCGCTTACAAGTATTTTTGGCGGCGTTCTGTCGGATAAATTCGGCAAGCAAAAACCGTTTCTCTATGGTTCCGCTATCATTATGGTTGCCGGGATTATCGCATTTGCTTTTATACCGCAGTACAGCGTGTACATTGTGGCTTCGGCAATTATTGGTCTTGGCGGGGGCTGCTTCACGGCAGTGGATATGGCGCTTGTATCGCGGATTCTTCCACGCAAGGAGGATGCGGCTAAAGATTTTGGTCTGATGAATGTAGCGAACGCGCTGCCGCAATCGATCGTTCCGGCCATTGCTCCAATCTTGCTCGCCATTGGCGGCTGGTCCTTCTTCTATGTGTTCCTGGCGCTTTGTGTTGTAGCGGGCATGCTGGCACTTAAGCCATTGCCTGAAGTAAATCGAGAATCTGAAAATAATGAGCATGCAGAAGCTGCATCAGCTGTATCTGTTCAGAACTAATTGCATCACCCATATAATTTGGAGGGGAATTATACATGACTAATAACCAACCGACTACGACGACCGAGGTTCAGATTCAATACGTGCATAATGAGAACGGACCAACATTAGGCTATTCAACTTCGTCAGGTGTACAAATTATTGAGCAGGACGGCTTGAAATTTAAAGATCTTAGCGGTGACGGGAAACTTGATCCTTACGAGGATTGGAGGCTGTCCCCCGAGGAGAGGGCGAAGGATCTCGCTTCGAAAATGACGGTTGAGCAGATTGCAGGGTTAATGCTCTACAGTCAGCATCAATTCATTCCCGCGGCAAGCTCCACTTGGTTCCCAGGAACGTATGGAGGCAAATCCTTTGAAGAGAGTGGTGCGAATCCTTGGGATTTGACCGACCAGCAGAAGAACTTTCTAAGCAAAGACAATCTCCGTCATGTGCTTGTCGTGGGTGTTCAGAGTCCTTATGTAGCGGCTCGCTGGAACAATGTCGTTCAATCCTTCGCTGAAGGGACAGGGCTGGGCATACCGGCGAATAACAGTTCCGATCCTCGTCATGCATCGGATGCAAGCTCTGAATTTAATGCAGGAGCAGGCGGCAAAATTTCGATGTGGCCGGAGACGCTGGGCCTTGCAGCTACATTTGAGCCTGCAGTCACCCGAAAGTTCGGTGAAATTGCAGCGAAGGAATATCGCGGATTAGGTCTATCGACAGCCTTGTCGCCTCAGATCGATATTGCTACCGATCCTCGTTGGTTCCGCTTCAACGGAACGTTTGGCGAAGATTCGAAGCTAGCGACTGATATGGCACGCGCTTATGTAGACGGGTTCCAAACCTCGGAGGAAGATAAGGAGATTGCAGAAGGCTGGGGTTACGATAGCGTTAATGCGATGGTGAAGCATTGGCCGGGCGGCGGTTCCGGCGAAGGCGGCAGAGATGCTCACTTCGGCTGCGGCAAATATGCCGTATATCCAGGTAACAACTTCGAGGAGCATTTGCTTCCTTTTACAGAAGGAGCATTTAAGCTTGAAGGAAAGACTGGGCAAGCATCGGCTGTTATGCCATACTATACGATCTCCACTGATCAGGACCTTATAAACGGGGAGAATGTCGGCAACTCCTACAGCTCTTATCTTATTAATGATCTGCTCCGTGAGAAATATGGCTATGATGGCGTTGTCTGCACGGATTGGCTGATTACGGCAGACGAAACAGAGAGCAAAGACACTTTCATTTCCGGCAAGCCTTGGGGCGTTGAAGGACTTACGGTTGCTGAGCGTCATTATAAGCTGCTCATGGCTGGGGTAGACCAATTCGGAGGGAATAACGAGATTTTGCCCGTTCTGGAAGCTTATCAGATGGGAGTAGCGGAGCATGGGGAAGCGAATATGCGTGCGCGCTTCGAGCGTTCCGCTGTACGTCTGTTGAAAAATATTTTCCGCGTTGGCCTCTTTGAGAATCCTTATCTACAGCCGGAATTGAGCGAGCAGGTGGTTGGCCATCCGGAATTTATGAAAGCAGGGTACGAAGCGCAATTGAAATCGTTAGTACTGCTCAAGAACCAAGGGAATGTGCTGCCGCTTCCGCGTCGAAGCCGTGTCTATGTTCCGAAGAAATTCACTCCGGCGGGCAAGAACTGGATCGGTATGCCGACTCCGGAAAGTCTGGAATATCCGGTGAACCTGGACATCGTGTCCAAGTATTTCGAAGTGACGGACAACCCGGCAGATGCAGATTTCGCTCTTGTGCTCATCGAAGGTCCTAAGTCTGGTGTAGGCTACAGCCAGGAAGATGCCGATAACGGCGGCAATGGTTATGTGCCAATCAGTCTCCAGTACAAGACTTACACAGCTGAGCACGCTCGTGAGACCAGTCTGGCAGGAGACTCGCGTGATCATGATGTAATGAACCGTTCGTATAAAGGAAAATCCGTAACGGCACACAATGTGACTGATCTTGATTCTGTATTGAATACTAAGAAGATCATGAATGGCAAGCCGGTCATCGTATCCATGCTATTGTCCAACCCGGCTATCGTTGAGGAATTTGAGAATGAAGTCGATGCGATTATCGTTAATTTCGGCGTTCAGGATCAAGCGCTTATGGAGGTGCTAGCAGGAATCGTTGAACCATCTGGACTATTGCCTATGCAGATGCCTGCCAATATGAAGACAGTTGAGGAGCAGTTTGAAGACGTTGCGCATGATATGGAATGCCATGTAGACTCAGACAATCATACGTATGATTTCGGCTTCGGATTGAACTGGAGTGGTGTCATTGAGGATGAGCGGACAAAGAAGTATCGTAGAGCTTAGCGGGACTAACCGAGTACTACTGTCTGAGCGGACGCAGCTCGAGATCGCGAAGGAGCTGGGGATCAGTCGGAGCTATGTGTCGCGGATTGAGAAGCGGGCTCTGATGAAGCTGTATCAAGAGTTGTATAAGACGAAGAAATGACTTTGAAAGTTACTCAGTTTGAGGCAAAGACAATCCACTCTTCAATGTGGATTGTCTTTTTATATTAGGTCGAAATGGATCGAATGTTTGTTTTGTAATTTCGGCGAGGAATCAGCGGCAGTTAAGGACTGTAAGTCAGTCTGCCGCTGATTATTTTATTCGGGGCAGTCAAATCATTACATTTCATAAATACCTAAAAAAAACGGAATATAAACCTGAATAATTAGGAGTAGGAGAAAACAGTTCGTGTAAGTTACGATGAATAAAAGTATTTTGTTGGGGGACTAAATCGATGCTGAAGGCTGTTGCTTTTGATGATGAGAAAATTGTGTTATTGGCATTGCAATCTGTAATTGAATGGGAAAACTATGGGATCGAACTGGTTGGTACGGCTGATAATGGTGTAGATGCCATTCAAATGGTTCGTGATTTGAACCCGGATATTGTGCTAACAGATATTCGAATGCCGGGTATGGATGGGCTTGAATTGATTGAGGTGATCTCAATGGAATCTCCGGCAACCAAGTTTATTGTTTTTAGCGGCTTTAATGAGTTTGAGTATGTTCGCCGTGCAATAGGTCTTGGCGTAGTGGATTATTTGGAAAAACCAGTGACGGTAAATAAGATCAGGAGCGCGATTGAGAAAACAATTAGACAGATCGTTCATCAACTTGAGGTTAATGCCATGAAATCTAAACTAGAAGAAAATCATAAGGATCTGCTTGAAAAAGCGACTCAAGATTTATTGCTAAACGGGGAGAGCATGCTGGAGAAGTGGGCTGGTTTGTATAGACAAGAGGATCGAATTCAAGCCATCACCGTACTTGCTTTTAGCGATAAACCTGATAAATTATTCGAGGTTGCGTTGAGCGATATGATTCGAATAAAAAATGGTGCAGAGCATCTCGTTGTTATGATTCATTACGAATTTCCTATGGAGTCGATTTGGGAAACCCTGTTCGAATGGTCTAACGAAAACACTATTTTATTTGGCTCTGGCCGAACGTACGGCTCCCTAGTTGATGCACCTAGAAGTTATAGGGAAGCATTGCGCGCACTTCGCTATGGAAGGTTTATGAAAGAGAACGGATGGATCCGTATTCAAGATATAGAAGGAAACGTTGATTTTGCTAATGCCCTGAATAGACATGAAGAAGCCGTTGTATTGTCTTTGCGTACATTGGATAAAGAGGCTTTGGACAAGGCTTTAGTGTCATTCGAAAAATGGGTAGAAACTCAGAAGCTTGATCCAGAAAAGGCAGAACATGAAATTTTAAAGCTGGTGTACCGTGGACTTGAAGTCGTAAAGGATGTCGACCAAGAGATTCAATTGTCAGGAATGATTATTCCGCATCATGAGTTAAGCGGTATGCAGACGAGGGAAGAAATGATGGTTTGGCTGCAGGGCAGACTCGAGTTAATAATGAACTGGCTGCGAGCGAATCACGATTCCAATAAAAATGCAGCAATCAAAAAAGCTCTTGTTTATCTGGATGCCAACTATGGCAACGATGTGTATTTGCAGGAACTTGCGGAATACGTCGGTTTAAACCCAACGTATTTCAGCCTCCTTTTTCGTGAAGAGATGGGAATAACCTATATTAAATATCTTACAAACCTTCGGATAGAACATGCTAAAACGATGTTGCGTGAAGGCTTGCGTGTAAATGAGGTAAGTGGGAAGGTCGGCTATTTAAACAATAGACATTTTAATGAGATTTTCAAAAAACAAGTCGGTATGACACCAGGACAGTATAAGGATAAACACTCCTCCCAATAAGGATGTTGAATTGCATATGAAAGAAAAAATAACAAATCGAATCCGATTTAAACGAGTTCGCAGCAGATTTCTTGCGGCTATCATTTTCCTATGTTTACCGCTAATTATTTTACTTGGGTTGATTTCCATCAATATTACGAATGATGCCTTGATCGATGTTAATGAAAAGTCTAATAAAGACCAGTTAAGAACCTCTAGCGAAGTAGCGGACATGCTGTTTCGCAATATCAATAATTTGCATTGGACACTTGTGAACAATAAAGACATTAGAGACGAATTAAGAAGCAACAGAGAGAATACAGAGGTGCGACCGGATATTCAAACGCTTCGAACAACTACGCGTCTGCAGCGTTTGGTCAGCAGTAACTACGCGGATACACGTTTTGTGAAGTCTATTTGCGTTCTTGATTTAAAGTTCAGAATTTATTGTTCCGGTCGCTCGGATGTTGCGGGAGTATATGAAGGTGACGATAAAATTTCTCTGATCAAGAAATCCCAATGGTATATCAATGCTTACAAGAATAAAGGGAAAATTGAATACTTGCCTTCAGATTTGTTTGGCGAATCGGAGGATGCTTTTTCCACTGTGAAGTTATTTCGCGATGCGGACACCAAAGATGGGGATCCCATCGGTATTCTCATCATTAATGTTTCAAAGTCAATTTTCGATAAAGTATTTAATTCGAATGGTTCTGAGTATGGAGCCTATATGGCACTAGATAAATTAGAGGGAAAAACAATGGCTGTTTATAATAGTTCAACCGATATTCCGCTCGGCAGTGGTGGAATGAAGGAAGTATTAGGGCAATTAGAGAAACAGGGCTACTTTATTAATTCGTTTTATAATCAGACCTCTAAATGGACATTGGTACATTTGGTACAGAAGAAAGAGTTGCTGGGCGAGGCGAAAAATATTAGATGGGTAACAACGTGGATTGCAGCTGCATTTGCATTGTTTGCGATAGCGGTATCCTATATTATCTCGGGTACAATAACCCGCCCCTTGCTGCAGGTGAAAAAGATGATGCTGGATTGGACATTGGGCGCCAGAGAGTTCCCCGAGGTCTTTGCGCAAGATGAAGTTGGCGTAATCGGAAAAACCTTCCGGAGAATAGCTGTCGAGTACGATGAACTAAATGAAAAGTTGGTTCACTCTGAATTGAAGGAAAAGGAAGCCGAACTCCGCGTATTACAATCGCAGATCAAGCCTCATTTTTTATACAACACGCTTGATTCGATGTACTGGATGGCTTATCTGGAGAAAAACTACAGAGTAGCAGATATGGCTATCTCCCTGTCAGAAAGCTTTAAGCTCAGTCTGAATAAGGGAAAAGAAACATTGCCGGTCTACAACGAGTTAAAGCACATCGAACATTATCTGAAAATCCAAAATATCCGCTTCAGCGATAGATTTAGTTATATGGAAGATGTAGAAGAGGCCATTTTGGGACTGGAAATATTGAAATTACTCTTACAGCCCATTGTGGAGAACGCCATTTATCATGGACTGGAAAGGAAGATCGGGACGGGCACCATCACCTTAACAGGCCGCAAAGAAGGGCAATACCTGGTTTTCACTATTGAAGATGATGGTATCGGTATGGAAGATCTGTCACAAGTTGATCGTGGCTATGGTTTGAGAAACGTGAAGGAACGCCTTCAACTGTACTATGGAACGGATAGTTCAATGAACATATGGAGTCAGAAGGGCGCAGGGACAAGAGTCACTATAAAATTTAATCCGATGCCACCTAAAGAAAACGGAATGGAAATCTGAATAATGAAGCGCTTACAACATTCTTTGAACCGAACTACAATAAAAACAGCAGAAAGCCAGTTGCTTTCCAGTAAAAGTATAGGGGGAAAAGAAATGCACATCCAAAGCAACAAGAGAGTAATTACTTTGCTAAGCGCTTCCTTCATTCTAGCGGCCTTATCGGCATGCGGAAACGGCAATACAAATGAGAATGCCGGTTCCGGTGAAGCGCAGAACGGTAACAGCGAGAAGGAAGTCAAACTAACGCTAATGGCTGGCAGTACACAGGATACAGTCAATACGGCGAATGCACTTATTGAAGGATTTAAAAAGATAAAGCCCAATATTACGATTGAATTAGAGACAAGTCCTGGGGGAACAGAAGGCGATAATCTAATTAAGACTCGTTTAGCAACAGGTGATATGGCAGATGTATTCTTATACAACTCTGGATCATTGATGAAAGCACTGGACCCAGAGAAAAATATGGTCGACTTGACCAATGAGTCTTTTATGGCAAGCGTCGTTGATTCATATAAACCGACGGTCTCTGTAAATGACAAGGTCTATGGGGTGCCTGCTGGTTCAACAGTGGCTGGAGGCTGGTTTTACAATAAGAAAATTTATGCGGACTTAGGTCTTAACGTACCTAAGACGTGGGCGGAACTGATGGCAAACAATGAAAAAATAAAAGCAGCAGGCATTACACCGGTCATTGGTTCCTTTAAAGATACATGGACTTCCCAGATTGTCGTTCTTGCCGATTTTTATAATGTTCAGGCGTTGGCACCAACGTTTGCAGATGACTACACGGCCCATAAGGCAACTAACGCGAATACTCCTGCAGCATTGCGCAGCTTCGAGAAACTTCAAGAGCTGAACGATAAAGGATACTTTAACAAAGATAAACTGGCTACTACTTATGATGCGGGGATGAAGATGCTTGTGGAAGGCAAAGGCGCCCAATATCCTATGCTTTCGCTTGCTACACCAACAATGGCTCAAAACTTCCCTGATCAAATTGATAACATCGGATTTTTTGCCCAGCCAAGCGATGATGCCTCGCAGAATGGTCTAACCGTTTGGATGCCAACATCGGCTTATATTTACAAGGAAAGCGAACATATCGAGGAAGCAAAACAATTTCTCGCTTATATCGCTTCTGTTGAAGGGGCTCAGGCCATTTCGGTTGTATCAAAGCCAGTGGGACCTTACCTGATTAAAGATGCTGTTATTCCTGATGATGTACCTTCTCTTGTGAAAGAGATGCTTCCATACTTCGATGCAGGCTTTACAGCACCCGCTTTAGAATTTGTCTCTCCTATTAAAGGACCAAGCCTTGAGCAGCTTACCGTTGAAGTAGGTTCTGGCATTAAGAATGGTAAAGAAGGTGCCGCTGCTTATGATAAAGATGTCGAGAAACAAGCGAAACAGCTGGGCTTGGAAGGCTGGTAAAACGTTCGTATCGACATGACAATCGTTTAGGAGTTCGGCCCTGCTAAGCAGGGCCGGTTCACTTCAAGTGCTTAAGGAGAGATACGCATGAACAAAATATTCAGGCGAACCTATTCATATTATTTTTTATTGCCTGCGGCTATTATCTATTTCATTATTTTTATTTTGCCAACCCTTATGTCGTTCTTTTTTAGTTTTACAAGATGGGATCTCACCAATTGGGAGTTTATTGGATTCGATAACTTCATTACCTTTTTTAATGAGCAGTCCCTTAGCATTGGTTTCAAAAACACGGTAATTTATGCAGTTGTGACATGCGGTTTGAAAGTGGTCTCAGGGTTGCTGCTGGGCGTTCTTCTAACTTCGAATTTACGGACCAAGGATTACTTAAGGTCTGTTATATTTTTCCCTACATTAGTTAGTACGATTGCTGTCGGTATTGTGTTTAGTGTCATGATGCATCCAAGCCAAGGGATCATTAATATGGCTTTGGACTTCATCGGCATTCAGGGTCCGGACTGGCTCGGAAATACGCATCTTGCTTTGTTTTCCGTTGCGTTCGTGGATGTATGGAAGGGCGTAGGCTTTGCAACGGTGATTTACATTGCAGGTATTCTCTCTATTCCTAGCGAGTACTATGAAGCACTCCAGATTGACGGAGGAAGTGCTTGGCATAAGTTTTGGAATATTATCGTTCCTTTAAGCCGACCTGCTACCAATTCTGTTATTATTCTGGCATTTATCGGCGGACTTCGTTCTTTCGATCTCATATGGGCTATGACCAAAGGCGGTCCTGGTTTTACGACGGACGTAATTGCCTCGATTATATATAAGCAATATCAAGGCGGATTTTATGGGCTTGCAACTGCTGGCAACGTTATTTTATTCCTTGTTGTTACCGCACTTGTATTTCCGTTATATACGTACCTGAATCGAAAGGAGGTAGACCTGTGAAAAAGGCTCGGAAGGTTGGATTTGAAGTCTTGGCTGTATGTTTCACAATTGTTGCATTCTGGGTGCCGTTTTACTTTATTTTCGTGAACAGTGGTAAAGATGCTCGGGAGGCCTCTTCGCTCAATATATCCTGGCCATCTGCGACGCACTTCTGGGAAAACATGAAGGCTGTTATCGAAGTTCGGGATCATATGTTGATTCGTGCATTCTTTAATAGTATCGTTCTAACACTAGTATCCATTGCGATCCTTATTGTTTTAGCAGCCATGGCTGCTTATGTATTGCAGCGCCGCAGGGATCGATTCACCCCATTAATGAATTTTCTGATCCTGGCAGGTCTTATTATCCCTCCGGCCATTGTACCAACGATTTGGGTAATGGATGGTATTGGTTTATTTAAAACCATGTTAGGTCTGATTCTAATTGAGGTTGCTCTAAGCTTTCCATTTGCCGTTCTACTTTACAAAGGTTTTATGGCCGCTATTCCTCGGGAAGTGGATGAGGCAGCCGTTATTGACGGAAGCAATGGATTCCGATTGTTTTTCTCCATTATTCTTCCTTTATTACAACCGGTTACGGCAACGGTTGTCGTGGTGTCAGCTGTTACCATTTTCAATGACTTTACAAACCCGCTATATTTCTTACCAGGCTCAAAGAATGTAACGGTGCAGCTTACGTTGTACAATTTCCAAAGCCAATTTGCTACGCAATATAACTTACTGTTCATGAATATCTTGCTAATTACGATCCCGCCGCTTATTTTATTCCTTTTGTTTAATAAACGTATCGTTGCTGGAATGACAGCTGGATCGGTAAAAGGTTAATTCCATCATTTTTAGATGAGATAAGTTAAAGGGGATATTGAGATGCCAGCCAGTTTAACAATAGAGGCTTTAAAGTGTGAGTACAACCATCACTTACTTGGTACTCAGGTAAGAAATCCTAGATTCAGTTGGATGCTAAATTCCGATAATTGCCGTGGTGTGATGCAGGTTGCTTACCAATTGCAGCTGAGAAAACAAGACGATACTTATACGGCTTTACTGTGGGATACTGGCCGAATTGATTCTGACCAGTCTCTCCACATTGAGTATGCGGGGCCAGCTCTTGAGAGCCGTCAGTCGTATCGGTTTAGGGTAAAGGCTTGGGATAATAACGGTAACGAATCACCATGGAGCGATGAAGGGGAGCTTGAGCTTGGTTTAACGCAATCTGAGTGGCAAGCAAATTGGATTACGCCGGAAGAATCAGCCATACCGGTTGAAACAGAGGCGGCCTTTTTACTTCGTAAGAGCTTTAACCTTCGCGGGGATATGATCGCTGGCCGGATCTATGTTACAGCAGCAGGCATTTACGAGTTATTCTTGAACGGCAAGAAAGTGTCTAAGGACTTATTTGCTCCAGGATGGACTAGTTATCAGCATCGGATTCAGGTGCAGACCTATGATATTACCAGCGAACTTAAAGCGGGTGAGAACGGAATAGGCATTATGCTTGCTGATGGCTGGTATCGTGGCGGATTAGGATTTGATGGCCGTAACTATAAGTATGGTGATCATCGAGCAGCATTAGTACAACTTCATGTTCGGTATTCGGATGGATCAGAAGATATCATTACGTCGGACAGCACATGGAAGTCTGCAACGGGACCTGTATCCTATGCCAATATTTATCATGGTGAATGCTACGACGCAAGACTAGAAAGACCAGGTTGGTCCGAACCTTATTTCGATGATTCTTCATGGGCAGCTGTTCAGACCATTGACCTTGGCTATACAAGGTTAGTTGCTCAAGAAAATTGGCGTAATGCAGTAACAGAGATCCTTGAACCAGTAGCCGCCTTTATTACCCCTGCCGGCGATCATGTCCTGGATTTTGGTCAGAATATGGTTGGAAGAGTAAACTTCCACGTGGAAGCGCCTAAGGGGACAGTTATTACCTTGCAACATTCCGAGGTGCTGGATGCTGATGGGAATATTTATTTTGGCAATCTCCGTACGGCAAAACAAGCGGTAACCTATATTACGCGTGGTGAAAATGTGGAAGAGTATGCTCCTCATTTTACGTTTATGGGTTTTCGTTATGTAAAGGTATCCGGTTATCCTCTGCAGGATAATAAATTGCCCCTTGATGCTTTTAAAGGGGAAGTTATCCATTCAGACATGCAGGAAACGGGTTATTTTGAATGCTCGGATGAACGCATCAACCAATTGCAACGGAACATCAAATGGGGCCAGCGAGGAAACTTCCTTGACCTGCCTACGGATTGTCCGCAGCGAGATGAGCGCCTTGGCTGGACTGGTGATGCTCAAGTATTTATCAGCACCGCTTTATTTAATTATCAAGGTGCTCCGTTCTTTACGAAGTGGTTACGGGATCTTAAAGCGGAACAACATGCAGATGGTGGTGTTCCCTATGTTATTCCGGATATTGTCGGCGGTTCGAGTTCCGCAGCATGGGGAGATGCGGCTGTTATTTGTCCATGGACGCTTTATCAATATTATGGGGATAAACGTTTAATTGAAGAACAATTTGAGAGTATGAAAAGATGGGTCGAGTACATCCGGGCGCAAGGCGAAAACGAATATATGTGGAATACGGGCTTTCATTTTGGAGATTGGCTGGGGCTTGATGCCAAAGAGAACAGCTATATTGGTGCAACACCAACTTCCCTCATAGCAACGGCCTACTTCGCCTATTCTACGCGTATTGTCCGTGATGCCGCAGAGGTTCTCGGACGCCTTGTTGAAGCGGAACAGTACGGCAGACTTTATAGTTTTGTATGTCAAGCGTTCCAAGATGAGTTTATAACCAAAATGGGGCGCATTGCTTCACCGACTCAAACCGCCCATGTCCTTGCACTTGTATTTGATCTGGTTGATGAAGCTGTCAAAAAACGGGTTGCAGCGGATCTGAATGATATGATTGTTGAAAATAACTACCATCTCTCGACTGGATTTGTAGGGACACCGTATCTTTGCTTCGCCTTGTCTAATAACGGCTATCATACGACAGCTGTACGACTCTTATTGCAGGAAAGTTATCCTGGATGGCTCTATTCGGTTTCTAAAGGAGCAACGACAATTTGGGAGCATTGGGATAGCGTCAAGCCAGATGGTTCATTCTGGAGCGACGATATGAACTCCTTTAATCATTATGCCTATGGAGCAATTGGCGATTGGATGTATAAGAAAGTAGCCGGACTCAATTTATCTCCCTCCGCTCCGGGATTTAAACAGACACGTATTGCTCCGTTATTTGGTTCGGATAAATTGTCTTATGCCAAGGCAGGTCATCTTTCATTGTATGGCCTTGTTGAATCCAGTTGGCGGATAAGCGGCGATTCTATTGAACTAGAGGCCATCATACCTGCAAATACTAGCGCAGAGATCATCTTACTTGGTGCTTCGGCTAAGACTATCACTGAAAGTGGAGTGGCACTTCATCAAGCTGAGGGAATTGTATCATACACAGAAAAAGAGGATCATGTCTCCGTTGTTGTTGGTTCAGGTCATTATAAATTTGAATATGAAGCTGATGGCTTATTCCGAGAAGGGTATGACAAAAATACGAAATTAGTCGAGATCCTTATGGATGAGAAGGCTGCCGCTATCATACGAGAATTGGCTCCAAATCTGCTTGAAGGTGCATTAGTTAACATAGCCAAGCCCTTGTCGCTTGAACAGATTAGTAACAATACCATGATGAGAGTCACCGCTGAAACGCTTGAGAGGATGCTAGAAGAATTGAATGCACTCTAATCAGATATGATAAACATCTAGAGAACAAAATAATTAGAGAATGACATGCTCTCCTCTTGGTAGACAGTGACTACAATGCCCGTGAATTCACGGTTAAACTGTCTCCCAAGAGGTTTTTTTATGGGGCAAAAGTTAAAAAGTGAAGAATGACCCCCAATGATGAACATTGTCCCCTGTGAGGAATGTCCAAGATCAAGTACCTTCAAAGCAGACAACAAGCACGCTCACCAAGAAGACTTGAGGAGGGAAGGAGGACATCTTTACATCATTAAGGGAATGGGGGAGTGTACTCGTCAAAGAAGCAGCATGCAAGGGAGTAGTAATGGTAGAATTGTTTCTCATTATTTAAAACTAGGGAGGCTTATATGGTACATCGATATAGAAAGCCATCAAAGCGGTTATTAAGTGTTTTATTAACTTTCACTATGTTAATCTCTGGCCTAACGATTTATGAAGGCGCTTCCCAAGCATCGGCCGCGGAAAGCACCTCAGTCGCCGCTGACACCGAAATCAACGATTTAAAGGTCGAGTATCGAACCAATCCCATTGGAGTAGATACGGTCCCTCGTTTTAGTTGGATCATGAATTCGGATCTTCGTGGACAGAAACAAACGGCTTATCAAATTTTAGTCGCTTCGAGCCCGGACAAACTGACATCAGTAGCGGCTGATGTATGGAATAGCGGCAAGGTAACATCGGACAAATCGGTTGCTGTGGCGTATGCAGGTAATGCCTTAGCTGCAACTACTCGATATTATTGGACCGTTAAAGTATGGGATAAAAATGGAGAAGAAGTAACCTTGCCGGAAGCCAACTTTTTTGAGACGGGTGTCATGAGTACGGACGGAGTAGGCGGCTGGAACGGAGCAAAATTTATTTCCATTGATACAACTCAAAAAAGTGGTGCCCCTTTTCTTAGAAAGGAATCTCCTCTTAAAGGAGAAGTGGAAAGCGCACGTCTCTATATTACGGCACTCGGTGTTTTCGATGCCTATATTAACGGTGAACGAGTAGGTATTGTAGGGGATACGGACACTTCATATGAGTTACTGGCGCCAGGATGGACGGAATACAGCAAGGAACTTAATTACATGAGCTATGACGTAACCAGTTATGTCCAAGGCGAGGATCATGTGACGCTGGCTGCATTGCTAGGTAATGGCTGGTATAACAGCCGCATTGCTCAAGGGGCTCCTTATTATAGTTCGCAAGGACAAGACCTGGCACTTCTAGCTAAACTGATGATTACTTATGAAGACGGTTCCACAGAAAACATTGTCACAGATACAAATGCAGGTTGGAAAGGCACGGTGAATACGCCTTACACCTTGAATGATATCTATGATGGTGAGTCGTATGATGCGACTAAGGAAATCGTTGGTTGGAATGATAACGGTTTTGATGATACGCAATGGTCAGATATGAAAGAAAACAATTATAAAACAACGAGATATCCAAACGCGAAAGTCACCTCTTATAATGGTCGGACTGCACAAATTATCGATTCGCTGGATCAAACGCCAGTATCGGTAACGACCTATAACGGTATTATCAACCAGGAATCCAGCAAGAACGGTCGAGGTGAAATCCAGGTAGATTCCTCCAGAACCGTTACCGAGGCCGGAGCAGCAAAAAGTTATGACGCAACGTTGTCAACTGGCGACACGGTCATTTATGATCTAGCGCAGAATATGGTGGGCATTCCTAACATTACATTAAAAGGCGAAGCAGGTACACAAATTAGACTGCGTTTCTCCGAAATGTTAAACGACGACAGCAACGGTGCCGACGGACCTAAGGGGTCTATCTATTTAGCTAACTTACGTGGTGCACAAGCTACTGCTCGCTATACGCTGAAGGGCAATGAGGAAGGGGAAACCTATCAACCCTCTTTAACGTTCTTTGGATTCAGGTATGTGGAAGTTACGGTTGTTACGGAGAATAAGTCCGTACAAGTTCTTGATGTAACAGGAAAAGTTGCCACATCAGCTATTGACGTGACAGGAAACATTCAGACCTCTGACGCAGACGTCAACCAATTGATCAGCAATATTCAATGGGGACAGCGTGGTAACTATTTATGGATTCCAACAGACTGCCCGCAACGAAACGAACGTGCCGGGTGGATGGGCGATATTCAGTTGTTTGCCAAAACCGGATTCTATAATGTCGATACGGCGAATTTCCTGGAAAACTTCACTTACAATATGATGAATGCGCAACGTGATAATGGCGCGTTCCCGGTCACGGTTCCAATTACGAGGTATGCCAATTCAACAGCACCACACTCTGGTTGGTCGGATGCGGGTGTCATTGTCCCATACACACACTGGCAGTTTACGGGAGATACCACGGTAATCGCTAAAGCTTACCCAAGTCTGGTGAAGTATATGGACCGCTTGTTTGAGCTTACAGGAACAACGTACCGTGGACCTGGTGGACAATATGGAGACTGGTTATCGTTCCAGAGAAAAAATATCAACGGCATTTCTGGGGCAAATCATCTGTTAGTCAGCGATGCCTATTATGCGTATGATGCTCAAATCATGGCTCAAATTGCTAAAGCATTGGGGAAAGCAGAGGATGCTGCCAAATATGAAGCCCTATTTGAAAACATTAAACAGGCCTTTATTACAAACTACATTCGTATTGATGAGGAAGGAACATTAACGCTGCTGCATGGCGGTAATGGAAGTGATCCAGGTGAGAACAATGCACAGACTTCCTTGCTCTGGGCACTTAAGCTTGGATTCTATGCGAATGAAGATCAAAAACAACAAATGATTGATTTACTCGTTAGCAATATTCGGAATGACGACGAATACAAAGCTGCCAATCCTGCGAGTGCACGCGTTAACTATGCAGAAAATACGTTGTCTGTTGGCTTCCTTGGTGTAAACGTATTAGCACCTGTTCTGACAGAAGTGGGTCAATCCGATCTGGCCTATACATTGCTTTTGCAAGACGAGATGCCATCTTGGCTGTACTCTGTTAAAAATGGCGCAACAACGATTTGGGAGCGTTGGAACTCTTACTCCGTTAAAGATGGTTTTGGTCCTGCAAGCATGAACTCGTTTAATCATTTCTCTTATGGAGCAATTGGTGAGTGGATGTACAACAATATGCTTGGCATCTCCAATGATATGAACAATCCAGGTTTTAAACATACTATACTTCAGCCTTCCATTGATGGTCTGGATCGAATCACTTGGGCCAAAGGATCGTATGATTCCGTCTACGGTAAGGTTAACAGCAGCTGGAAGGTTGATGGTCATACATTGACTTATGAAGCGACTGTACCTGCAAACACAACAGCAACCCTTTACTTACCTGCAGCATCCGCAAATGTTGTGACCGAGAGTGGTTTACCGGCAGTTCAAGCTGCAGGTATTCATTTTATTGGTTATGAAAATGGTAAAGCAATCTATGAACTGGAATCCGGAAACTATCGCTTCACGTCCAAACTTACGCTTGAGGATGGAGTTGTATGGACCGGTCCGGCAACGGTTAGAGATAATCAACAGTTTGAACTGACGTATGGTTTGGTAACGAATCAGGAAGATATTACTGCACAAGACATTACCATTTCGTACGATGCGGACAAACTTGACTTGCTTGCACCACCTGTCGCAGTTGATGAAACAACGTTCGCAATTGCAGGTTATGAACTTGATCCGGGAGCTATTCGCATCGTAGGTGCTCACTTGAACGGTGGTCATGAACGATCGGATGAGGGGTTAATTAAACTGAACTTTAAAGTCAAAAATGCGGTGAGTGGAGTTGCGGCGATAAGTGTAACGAAGCTTATTGCTGCCGACAGTCAAGGTAATGAGACGGAGATTACAGGTAAAACACATAATGTGTTAATTGATGTGGCTGGACGTGCAGCACTGCTTGAACTCATTAATAGCGTTCAATCGTTCCATGATGCTGCCATTGAAGGCAAATTAAAAGGTCAATACCCTATAGGCTCCAAAGCTGTGCTTCAAACGGCTATTAATAATGCCAAAGCTGTTGCACAAGATGCACAGTCTACACAATTGCAGCTTGAACAAGCAGCATCTGTGCTGCAATCCGCTTGTGATTCGTTCAAGGCGCTGGTCATTGTATCAGTTCCTGGCGATATGAACACGGATGATAAAGTGAGCATTGGCGATTTGGGTATTATGGCTAAAGCCTATGGTAAATCATCTGCAGATGCAGATTGGAATCAAGTGAAACATCTCGATCTGAACAAAGATAATAAAATCGACATTTCAGATCTGGTAGCACTGGCACGACTCATTCTGGACTGGAAATAATAAATCATGGTTTCTACAAGGTGAGAGTATCGGGCTCTCACCTTGTTTCCATCCGTAGTCATACATAGTTAACAAATTAGATCTGAGAGGAAAGCAGGGATGCTACTTGCGGCTATTTATGTTAATGATCTCGATGCTGTTTTTTCTCAGTGCTTGCCAATCGGCATCTAATTCTAGCCGTTATGAGGTTATTCATTCACTTGAATCAAGGACTATCGTAGGGGATGTCCATGAACAACGAAAGTTTACGATCGGCGTTGTTCCTAAAGTCATGGAAATCTTGTATTTCAATGTAGCCGAGGATGGGGCCATGGAAGCTGCGCGAGACTTGAATGTGAATGTGATTTATGAGGGGCCGCCAATTGCAGACGTCTCTAAACAAATTCAAGTAATTCGATCGCTCATGGATCGAGGCGTTGATGCATTAGCGATATCCGCTAATGATCCAGAAAAATTGCTGCCCGTATTGTTAGAGGCCAAACAAAGAGGGATAAAGGTCATTACTTGGGATGCAGATACTGTACCTGAAGCTAGAGCTTTTTTTGTTAATATGGTAGATCCCGAAACACTTGGCCGGCATCTTCAAGATACATTGGCCTGGCATATGGGAGAACAAGGAGACTACGCTATTATGACAAGCACCTTGTCGGCTTCCAATCAAAATGAGTGGTTGAAATGGATGAACAAGCAAAGGGAAGAGTACTATCCTGCAATGAATTTATTAGATGTCGTAGAAACGGATGATGATCCGCATAAAGCCTATGAAGCAGCGAAACAGCTCCTAATTGATTATCCTAATTTGAAGGGAATTATTGGAAATGCCTCTGTTGCACCGCCAGCAGCTGCGCAGGCGGTGAAGGAAGCTGGATTATCGGGTCAGATTAAAATCGTAGGACTCTCTACTCCGCATCTCATGCACGATTTTTTATTGGACGGTTCAGCACAGATGGCTACGTTATGGAGTCCTAAAAAACTAGGTTATCTCACAGTGGTATTAGCGAATCAATTAATAGAAGGCGAGCTTCCAAGTGATGTCCAGGATATTGCTAGTGTGGGGAATATTCGCGTTAAAGGAGATATGGTTATCATGGGGGAGCCACTCGATTTCACCGCACAGAACGTGGGGCAATATGATTTTTAAATGGGGAAAAGCTATATATGCTTGGAGTTCTAGGCTTAGTTCAAAGCTTATCATTGTCTATTCCTTATTAACGGTGATTCCTATTTCGCTGCTTGGAGCCATTTCATATATTCAGTACACCAAATCCATTGAAGAGCAAATAGGGGAGTACATGCCCCGGTTTTTAAATCAAGCCAATGCGACTATCGCGAAGCATATGGAGGAGTACGCTGAGCTTCCTTCCTTACTCTTCAACTCCGATACCATTATCTCGATCTTACGCCACGATGCGTATCAAAGCAGCTCGAATTACAATCAGGATCAATTTATGGTGAACAGCTATTTGGCTAGAACATATTTGGAAAGTGGGAATCCCGATATTCTGGGTGTATTTTTGATTTCTAAAAATAGGCTTTTCTATAGTGCACGTCTAGGCTTTAAAGGGTTAGACGGAAATGCTGCGCTTATTCCTTACGGTAATGATCTTGATTTAAGAGGAAATGCAAAAGTTTTGTTGTCCAACGAACTACCACTCACCTTTGATAATGGACATCCCTATTTACTCATTATGAAACAGGTGCAAGATGTTGATAATCGGAAAAGTCTAGGAACGATGCTTGTAGCCGTACAACTTGATTTTATTGATAAGATTCTAAGACAGTTTGAAAGTAATGAGAAAGCGGATTTATGGCTCATGAACCGCAGTGGCGAAATTATTTATCATACAGACAACGAAAAAATTGGTGAAATAGATACCGAATTGCCTAAATACCCACTTTTAAATGGGAGTTTCCGTAAAGGCAGTGGAAGAAATGGTGCCATTATTAGCATCAGTGAGTCTGGTATGCATGATTGGATACTGGTCCATAGCATCCCGCTGAAATATTTGACCGAGCGTACGGATTGGATCAGAAATGTTACCATTTTCATGTTTTTTTGCATTGTTCTACTTACCTCTGCACTATCCATTTCCCTATCGTTGAAACTGACAAGACCGCTTGTTAAATTATCTCGATTGATGAGGCAGGTGGAATTAGGGCGTTTTCACGTTGATCTAAATATTCAAAGTAAAGATGAAATTGGTATGTTAGCGAGAAGCTTTAATTCCATGATCTCCACTATTCGGGAGTTAATCGAAAAAAATTTTGAGATCAGACTGAGGCAGAAAGAATCGGAGCTGTATGCCTTGCAATCGCAAATTAATCCTCACTTTATGTATAACACCTTAGAAACCATTAATATGGCCGTCGAAGAAGGTAAATCAACAACGGTTGTTGACATGGTTACGCTTCTTGGAAGAATGCTGCGGTTTTCAGTAAGCAATCGGTCCCGTTTCGTTCGAATCTCAGAAGAAGTGCAGCATATGAATGATTTTCTAACGATCCAGAAAATCCGATTTAAAGACCGGCTTATTATTGAATCTGCTCAAAAGACAGGGATCGATTCATACTATACCCCCAAGTTTATACTGCAACCAATTGTTGAGAATGCAGTGAAGTATGGCTTGGAGACAAGAAAAACATTACGTATTCATATTCGTATTGGGCGGGAATTAGGTGCTCGCTCAGGAGAAGAAGATTTGGTTTTTCGAATTCGTGATGATGGTCCAGGAATCTCTCATCACAGACTAGAGGAGCTTGAGCGATCTTTTCGTTCAGATAACCTTATTGCAAGGGATTCGGAGTTCGGTCTAAGTAATGTGAATGCAAGAATTGTAATGATGCTGGGGAATGATTACGGTTTACAGCTTCACAGCACACATGGGCAAGGGACGGATGTTATTATTCGTATTCCGATTCTGACAGAGAAGGATTTGCCAGTCGTAAATCAATGAATAGGAGGCAAATGGAATTGGAGAGATATAGAACGCTAATTGTCGATGACGAGGAAATGATTCGTAATGGCGTATCCAGGCTGGTTGCTTCTTGTGGAGAGGAATGGGAGGTAGTTGCAACCTTATCGGATGGACGGGAAGCATTAGAGTTTATCAATTGTTGCAAGGGTAAGATTGATTTGCTAATAACAGATGTGAAAATGCCCGAAATGGATGGATTAACCTTAATTAATGAAATAAAAAAAGAGTATGCTTTTTTTTGTCTAGTCATTAGTGGGTATGAGGACTTTCAATATGTTAAAACAGCTATGCGTGAAGGTGCAATTGATTATTTACTGAAGCCAATTGACCGCAGTCAATTTAGGGAACGAATGAGCGAAATAAAGAGGAAAATAATAGAACAACACGACCGTAATAACCGGTGGAGGGAAATGGAAAAAAAATCGGAGCTGTTGCGGCAGTCTGAACAAATTCAGCTTCTCAGCTACGTTACTTCTGCTGGAATAGATATAACGCGCCTTGGTTATTGGGTAAATGAGTTTCCTAAAGGGATTTGTGGTCTTATTTACTTTAGTTTAGATGCTTTGCCTGTGAAGGCACGCGATTATAAGGCGAAGGATTGGGCTGCGTTTGACTATGTTGTAGAAAATATTATCAAAGAATTGATGCATATAACCGCTAAGGAAAATGTAGGGGACAGCTGGTGTTGGAGAGGTGAGAGTACAGATTTTTGGGCGATGATCCAATTACCGATTACAACGGATCGTGGTTTGATAAATCAAATCGTAGAGAAAGCTGCGATTAAAATTCGGGCAGCTATTAGAGAATATACACCTTTTACCATTTCGGTAAGCGTTAGTGAAGCAATATTTGATTTATATACACTTCCAGATTCCATTACACAAGCCCGGACGTTGATGAATTATAGACTTATGTATGGCGGAAATCAATTTTTTTCCGCTGATCTAAAGCGAGATACGATGTATACGGGGCCTGTTCGTGATAAAGAGATGTACCAGATCAGAAATCGATTAAGTCAAGCCATTGCACAGGCTTCGGAGGATAACGCTGTGAAAGCCATGAGGGAACTCTTTCATAAGCTTGAACAGCAAGTAGACCCTGTCATTCTCCAACGATGCATTCAGAATATATATTTTGGGATACAAATGGCAGGCAGCGAGAGTGAAATGCAAGAGGGAGTGCTGGAAGAAGGGCTGCGTTCGATTAAGCGGTCTCCTTCCTTACAGGCCATTAAACTGATCATTGAGCAGGTTGTAAAAAAACGAATTCAACAAGTAAAAGCGCTCAGACTATTAGAAAGTCCCGGGCCATTAGAGCAAGCAAAATCATTAATAACGGATAAATTACATGAAGAATTATCTGTAAAGCGCATTGCTGATCATGTGTTTATGAATCCTACTTACTTCTGTCGGTACTTTAAGATGCAAACCGGTGAAACGATTCTGGATTATATTACACGGATGAGGATCGATAAGGCTAAGACCTTACTAGCTGACCCCGTTTTAAAACTACATGAGATTAGTTTGTTAGTCGGTTATCAGGATGTTAAATACTTTAGCGGATTATTTAAACAATGGGTTGGAGAAACACCTTCCCAATATCGTAAACATGAATATGCAAAGTTGGAATTAAGCTGACGGGTTTCCGTCAGCTTTTTCTTGTATAAGAAAGCAAATAATGTCCCCCTAATGTAATAACAGTCTACTTATCGCTTCATGGCAATAGCGGTACATTAAAGGTGTCGATAGAATCCCCGTAAGACAGACATGATTATGGAGAGAGGAGTGAAAGGAAACATGAGCGAGTACATTTTGGAGCTTAACGGAATTACAAAGGTATTCCCTGGGGTTCGAGCGTTGGACAACGTGTACTTCAAATTAAAACCCGGTGAAATTCATGCGTTAATGGGGGAAAACGGTGCTGGAAAATCAACTTTTATTAAAGTGATCACGGGTGTGTATGAAGCAAATGAAGGTGAAATGTTACTGAATGGAAAGACCGTTAATTTTAGAAACCCCAATGAAGCAAAGCAAGCGGGGATTGCTGCTATATATCAGCATGTTACATGTTATCCGGATTTAAGCGTAACTGAAAATATATTTATGGGACATGAAAAAATTGCGACTGGCAGCAAGAGAATTCTGTGGAAGGACATGCATCGTGAAGCAGAGCGATTATTACGAGAGCTAGGGGCAAGTTTTAGTTCCAAGACTCAAATGGGAGCCCTAAGCGTAGCAGAACAACAAATTGTCGAGATTGCCAAGGCCTTATCCGTGAATGCCAAAATTATTATTATGGATGAGCCTACCGCTGCGTTGACGACCAGGGAAAGTGAAGAGTTATATCGGATTGCGGAGCAATTAAGAGATGCGGGTGCGGCAATTATTTTTATCTCTCATCGATTTGAGGATATGTATCGTTTAGCCAGCAAAGTGACGGTATTCCGTGATTCCAAATATATCGGTACTTGGAGAGTCAATGAGATTTCCAATAAAGAGTTAATTGTGGCCATGGTGGGAAGAGAGATTACGCAGCTTTTTCCCAAAAAAGAGGCTCAGATTGGTGAAGAGGTTCTGAGAGTCGAAGGTTTGGGTCGAACAGGTTATTTTACGGATATCTCCTTCTCCTTGCGCCGTGGTGAAGTCATAGGTCTAACCGGTTTAGTTGGATCAGGCAGGACCGAAGTATGCGATTCCTTATTCGGAATCCACCCCTATGACAGGGGAAAAGTCATTCTTAAAGGGAGGGTAATTAAAACGATTAGCCCATCTCAATCCATGCACAGCGGCATTGGTTACCTGCCGGAGGATCGCCAGAAGCAAGGCTTAATCCTGGATTGGGGAATTGGAGATAACATTACTCTTCCATCTTTAAAGAGAATCTCATTTAAAGGATTTACGAGTAAAAGCAAGGAGACTGACATGGCAAAAAGACTGGCAGAGAAGGTTGGTGTCAAAGCCAAAACCATCTTTGATCTTGCAAGTTCTTTATCCGGTGGAAATCAGCAAAAGGTGGTTTTTGCCAAGCTGCTGACGACAGATCTGGACGTTATTATTTTGGATGAACCAACCAAGGGGGTAGATGTTGGAGCAAAATATGCTATTTATGAAATTATAAATGAACTGGCTGCCCAGGGTTATGGAATCATTATTGTCTCATCTGAAATGCCGGAAATTATAGGAATGTGCGATAGGGTTGAGGTCATGCGAGAAGGGCGAATTACGGCAAAATTGTCTGGCACGAATATATCGCAAGAGGCGATTCTCGCTGCGGCTATGGCTGAACCTGCAACCAGCATGGCACAACGTTAGTAAAGGTGGGCAAATCAATGGAATCAAGAAATGTTGGATCGTTTGTTATGCCAATGGGGCAGCAAACACAAGCTAATAAGAATAAGCGAACGATCAGTTCTTATGTCGTTCAATTCCGTGAGTTAGGATTGCTGTTTTTTATTCTCTTGTTGGCCGTTCTTATACAGATGAGAAATCCGAGTTTTCTAACTTGGGAGAATATAAACGATCTCATTACGAACACTGCGATTTTAAGCATACTTGCTGTTGGTATGATGCTAGTTATCATCACTAGAGGTATTGATCTTTCCATAGGGGCAACATTAGCGCTATCAGGCATGATTAGTGCAATGGTTGTTAGTCACTTTCCTCAGGTGCATCCATTGTTAGTTTTATTACTTGGTACCGGGATAGGTCTTGTATGCGGGGGAGGTCTTGGTTACCTTGTCGCAAAAATTGGCATTCTTCCCATTATCGCAACACTTGGCATGATGAACGTTTTCAGAGGACTTACTTATCTCATTAGTGATGGGAAGTGGGTTAGTGCACATCAAATGACAACTTCATTTAAGTTCCTGGGGACGGGTACGTTGTTTAGAATAAACCATTTGATTTGGATCGCTTTATTCATTTATCTCATAGCTTACTATTTTATGGGACATACACGAACGGGAAGACAAATTTATGCGGTTGGCAGCAATCCGGAGGCGGCTAGAATTAGTGGGATTCGTCCAGAGCGGACCCTATGGTTAGTTTATGTGATCATGGGGGGCTTATCCGGAATGGCTGGCGTGTTATGGGTATCTAAATTTGCTTCTGCGCAAGGGGATACAGCCAGTGGTTATGAATTGAGCGTTATCGCCGCTTGTGTAGTTGGCGGTGTAAGTATTGCTGGGGGCGTTGGCAAATTATCCGGTGTCTTGTTGGGAGCCATACTTCTCGGAATTATTAACAATGCACTGCCACTAATTAATGTATCGGCCTTTTGGCAGATGGGTATCCAGGGATCTATCATTCTGGCTGCGGTATTGCTCAATGCCATCGTCAAACGCGGGGTGGATCGTAATCACCTGATGAGGAGGAAAGTGTAATGATCGAACCCAGAGTACTTGCTCATAAACTTGATTTTTCATGGAAACGGTTCTTTCTACAGTGGGAGTGGATGCTAGTCATCATCTTTATCGCGATAAACGTGATGAATATAAACCTATCCGAGTACTACTGGGATTATGATAATTTGCGCGATGCGATGATGGGATTTCTGGATAAATCGTTTATTGTTCTCCCGATGGTACTTATTATGATTTTGGGAGATATCGATATCTCTGTAGGTTCAATCGTAGCTTTATCCGCTGTCATCATGGCCGATTTGTATACGATGGGTGTTCCAATGGTCTTGGCCATGTTGATTTGTTTAGCTGCAGGTATAGTTTGTGGCTGGATCAACGGCATGCTCATTGTGAAATACAAGGAACTATCATCGGTCATTGTCACGCTTGCTACGATGATTATTTATCGCGGTATTGCTTACGTTATCTTGGAGGATCAGGCGGCAGGCGGCTTCCCCGAATGGTTTAGCTTTTTGGGTTGGGGTTATGTAGGTCCAATTCCCTTTATTTTGTTGGCCTTTGTCTGTTTTGCTATCCTATTTTATCTACTGCTCCATAAGACGGTCCTGGGCCGTCAAATCTATGCAATCGGTAATAATGCCAATGCAAGTCGCTACTCCGGAGTAAAGGTAGATCGGATCAAAATATTTGTGTTCGTTTTAGCAGGGTTCATGGCAGCTGTTACAGGATTATTTTTAACTGCACGTATGGGGAGTACGCGGCCTAATATTGCTACCGGTTATGAATTAGAGGTCATTGCGATGGTTGTACTTGGTGGTATCAGTACAGCGGGAGGTAAAGGCCGTATGATTGGAGCGATCATTGCGATATTCCTCATCGGTTTTCTTCGCTATGGACTTGGATTAATTAATGTGCAAGCCCAAATGCTGCTCATTATTATCGGTTTGCTGCTGATTGCTGCAGTCATGGTGCCCAAGCTCAAAATAAAGCGTACACAGAAGCTTAGAAAAACGTAGGAAGGCTGAATGATGGATACAACACGGTTAACTTAACCGGTTTGTATATAGCATTTAAATTTAACTTAAAAGCGGGAGGAAAAAAGAATGAAGAAAAAAGGCATCGTTCAAGGTATTGCCCTTGTATTACTTATGTCATTGCTCGGGGCATGCAGCGGCAATAATGGGGGAAATAACGGGAATAATGGAACCCCGACAAACGGAGGCGAGTCTTCACCTACCGTAACAGCCCAAGCTGAGGATAGTGGTAATTCTGGAGGCAAATATGCGATGATTTTCAAAAACACTGGCAACCCTTATGGAGAGAAAATGATGGAGGGCTTCAAAACAGCAGTAGAGGAACAGGGAAACACCGTTATATTAAAAGCACCTGATCAACCAACAGCAGAAGCTCAAATTCAAATGATTGATGAATTAATTTCCCAAAAGGTAAACTCTATCGCGATTGCAGCAAATGATGCAGATGCTTTGCAGCCAGCTTTGAAGAAAGCCATGAATGCAGGTATTCAAGTACTGTCACTTGATTCTGCTGTAAATGGCGCAAGCCGCGCCGTCCATGTCAATCAGGCTGATCCGGATTTGATTGGTAGAACCCTGATTGAAGGTGTATCTGAAATGATTGGCGGCGAAGGAGAAATTGCTATTCTGAGTGCGACTTCGCAGGCAACCAACCAAAATACTTGGATTGAAGTTATGAAACGGGTTTTGGAGGAGCCGGATTACAGCAAAATTAAACTGGTTAAGGTAGCTTACGGTGATGACCTAAGAGATAAAAGTACGTCGGAAACAGAAGCGCTTCTTAAATCTTATCCCAATCTAAAAGCTATTATTGCACCTACTACAGTTGGTATTGCAGCTGCTGGCAAAGTTCTTACGGATAAAGGGCTGAAGGATAAGGTTCAACTTACAGGACTTGGTCTTCCAAGTGAGATGGCAGAATATATTGAGAGCGGTATTTGTAAGTGGATGTACCTCTGGAATCCAATCGATGTAGGCTATCTTGCCGGTTACACGGCTGATGCACTTGTTAAAGGAACCATTACGGGTGTGCTTGGTGATAAATTTAGCGCTGGAAAACTGGGGAATGACTTTGAAGTCATTGCAGATGGTGATGCCACTCAAATTATGCTTGGCGCTCCTTTCCGTTTTGACGCAAGTAACATTGCCGAGTGGAAGGATGTTTATTAATTCACGACTGAGGCCCTACATTCTAGATTTACTACTTATACAAATGCGGTGAGAGTGATTAGCTCTCACCCGTTTTGCGCGAAAGGAAGGTCAAAAACCTATGTTTAAAAAGTCTATAATGATGCTTCTTTTAGCTTGCTTCTTCTTCGCGACATCCGCTATCCCCAGTACTTCTGCAGCCGCTTTGGTTGCACCGGTACTTTCGTTTACAACTGAAGAGGTAGAAGCGGCAGTAGGACAAGAAGTTCGAATTACTGTACAAGGAGAAAGTCTGAAAGATTTGTATGGTTACGAAATTCAATTGCAATATGACACGACAAAACTCAAATTCAAAAATGCTTCTTCTTATTGGACAGGCTTCCAAATTCCAGTTCAAGAAAAGAATGGTGTATTGACTGCTGCCCATACAAAAATTGGAAATACATTGGGGGAGGCAGGTAATCAATCACTTATGACTTTTTCATTTGAGCCTGTGGCTGTCGGAGAAGCTAAACTGTCATTAAGAAGTGCCAAATTGGTTGATTCAAAGGTCAATTCTGTTAACTTAATACCCAATGTAATAACAACTGTTATCGTTCATGACAACCGGCCAGCCATTGAATTTTCTGATATGAAAGGACATTGGGCTAGTGAAGCGGTACTGCGCTCCACCTCACTTGGGATTGTTAATGGTTTCCTTGATGGTACTTTCCGTCCGAATCTAAAAGTTACACGCGCAGAATTTGCGGCAATGCTTGTTAGAGCCATTCATTTAGAACAACAGAACGGTGTAGTTTTGCCGTTTAAAGATATTAATCAACTTCCTGAGTGGGCTAAGCCGTTTATCGCTGAAGCCTCTTCAGCTGGCGTTATTCAAGGTTACCCGGACGGAACATTCCGAGCAGGAAATACCATAACAAGAGCGGAAATGACAGTCATGCTTGTCCGTGCTGCCAAACTTCCAAGTGAAGAAAATGCAGCAGTTTCCAATTTTACAGATGCGGATCAGATTCCGGATTGGGCATCAACAGCTATTGCTGCGGCACAAAAAGCAGGAATTGTACAGGGGAAAGAGAATGGGGAGTTTGATCCGAATAGTGGTACAACGAGGGCAGAAGCAGCGGTTGCGATCCTTCGAGTATTGGATTATAAACTAACATAGGAGCAGACCATTTTGGAGAGCCCTGCTAAACGAATACAGTATTTGCAAAAAACCTTGAACCTCGTACCGCGTTGGTATGGGGTTTAAGGTTTTTTTGTTTAACAAATATGAAGTTAGCAGATCAAAGTATTGGGTGAAAGATCAATAATTTTAGAGTTTACAAACTATAGTGAAACGGTGATATCAATCCGGGTAGGTGAAAAAGCGACAAGCACCTGCCTTTTACAGTTGACTTAACCCCAAAAACTAATCGTGAGAATTCCTGTTAAAATGAGAACCGAGCATAAGATACGTAAAGTGCCCTGCTTCTCCTTAAGGACAACAATGCCAAGAAACGTGGCAAATACGGTGCCAATTTCACGCATAGGGGAGATATGGGCAACAGGTGCGTACTTCATTGCGAAAAGGAACAATAAATACGATCCTGGGTTAAGAATCGCTCCGAGCAAAATGATCCTGCTGTTTAATTTCCATTCCCTGCGTAGTTGTTTAGAGGCGATAACAGTTGGTGTCAATGCCGCGACGAACCCGATATTAGTCACCTCAAGTAAAGAAATTGCTGAGATATGTTCAAGGTTGAGCTTATCCACGAAGACGTAGCAGGTCGTGCATAAGCCTACACTAAGCGCCATAAAAAAAGGTTTAACGGACCCTCTGGAAGCTGAACCTGATCTTGTGCCGGTGAAAATGCCGCTTAGTGAAACGAAACCAATGACCATACAGAGCAGTCCCATCCATCCGTATATCGATAGGGATTCACGGAGAAACAGCACACCAATAATGGGAACGAATAAAGTACTGGTCCCCCTCATAATCGGATAGATTTGCGACAAATCCCCCATGTTGTAGGTACGTGCTAACAAGAGCGAATAAGCAGCTTGCAAGCAGGCGGATAACAGAAGGAGACTGTAGGACGATAAGGATAAGGGATGAAGCCATAATTCTCTTATTAAATAAGGAAGAAGGACGATGGTAGTTACCATAAGTATGGACCATAAGAAGACGCTTTTGTTATGACTGCTTTTCGTGAATAAACTCCAAATGGCATGCGCCAAGCCAGAAGCGATGACTAGCAGCGTTGCGACGATAATCAAACCATTACCTCCAAGTTAAGTGCCGGGGATATGTTCGGGCTGCTGGGTAATGACAGTGCCGTCAGCAAGTCGCAGCCATGTCTCAAAGCTGCGTTCATCTTCTCGGAGCCGGATCATTCTAGCACCTCGCGGAAAGCCCTCTTTGCCATACGTGTTATAGCCGCTGGCTCTGCCGTAACATAGTCGAATCCCGTGCAGATCACCCCAATAATCGTTGATATGATCATGGCCAACGAAGGTTCCTACGATATCGCCCATTTCGAGCATGGCTGCAAATAAGCCTGAGTTCACTTGGCTGCTGCAGACACTAGTCTCATAAAAGTTCCCATAACAGGTCTTGGTGTCCCACACCTCTTGATATTCCGGAAGGGGGATATGGAAGAAAGCGAGAGCTGGCAAAGGCTGCTTGTCAGAAGTATCTCGAAGCTGCATAGATTCTTTCTTGTACCATTCAATCTGATCGCTGCGAATCCAATCATACCCATCAATATGAGGAACGGGTGAATAAGCACCGGAATCAAAGAAGTAAAGGTTGAATTTGCTTTGTCCTGCCGCATCTTGAATGGACAATCGGTAATTTCCTTCACCGCTAACTTCTACCGGGCCGCGCTGGGCAACCGTATGAGGATATTCCAGAACGGCATGGATAAGCTCTTCCCTCGTAATAATCGATTCCGTGTCATGATTGCCAAACACGATAGCCCATGGAATCCCGCGAATTTCTGCGGATTGGACGGCTTCGCGTAATGCTCCTAACGGATCCTCACACCTGGAATCACCAGGCGCTACATTGCCGGTATAGATGACATCACCTGTGAAAACAACAAGATCCGGCTGCTCAGCATCAAGAATGTCTTCCATGAGACGGCGTGTCATCTGATCCAGAACACCGTTGTCTATCCAATGTAAATCAGTGAATTGCGCGATCGTAAAGGTGTGATCCTCGCGAAAGACGAGTGAACGTGGCATAATAAGCCCTCCATGTTTGGATTAAATGTTGTAATCTTTCTTTAATTTTGTTGATTTATGTTGTTATTATGTTGTTTCATGAGAATTGTAGCGTCACTAGATCAGACTGTCAACCAGCAATTCTAATAATAATCCGTTGCAAGAGGGAGAGGCTGGTGAGTTGACATCCAGTAACCCTAATTCTAAAATGATGAAAACAACACAAAACAACATTAATGATATGAAATCAATCAAGTAGGAGGCTCCTGATGTCATTAACCTTTGAAGATCGCAGGATGACGATTCTGAATCATTTGGAAATGGAAGGAAAAGTGCAGGTGCATCACTTGTCTGAGCTGCTCAGCGTCTCAACGGAAACGGTGCGGCGGGATTTGGATCGGCTGGAGAAGGAAGGCAAGCTTCGCAAGGTGTACGGAGGCGCGGTCAAAATGCGTATTGAGCTTGTCGAACCGCCTTTTCTGAAGCGGACCCAAATGATGAAGGCAGAGAAGGCGTCCATTGGCAAGCTGGCGGCTTCATTAGTTGAAGATGGTGAAACAATTATGGTGGATAACGGAACGACGACAATTGAGATTTTGCCGTATTTGAGGGATCGAACGAACATTACCTTGATTACGCACTCGGTCCCGGTTCTTAATTTAGCGATGGAAACGTTTCGCGGCACCATTATTTTTGCAGGCGGGGAAGTAAATCCGGAGTACCAAGCGGCAACAGGCTCCCTCACCGAACAGATGCTGGATCAATTTAAAGTGAACAAAGCGTTTATTTCTGTGGGTGGCATTTCACTTGCAGACGGCATTACGGACTACCATTTAGCTGAAGCGGCCATTTCGCGGAAAATGATACAGCGGTCGGAAGAGTCTATTGTCGTTGCGGATCACTCCAAATTCGGGATGTCCACGTTTTCCAGAGTAGCGAGGCTGGAGGAGATTTCTATGCTGATCACGGACACGGGTTGTTCCAAGGAATGGGTAGATAAGATGGAAGCGCTTGGTATCGAGGTGCGAATTGGCGAGTAGGATGGTTGCTGATAGAGTGGTATCATGAGTTTTTATAAGGCGAAGAAGTGAATGAAAGGTGAATCCCCTGTTGAGATGACGTATAGCCCCAGAACCCTCCGGTTCCGGGGCTATTTTTTGTATCATTCTCATCACCCATGATTTGTGGCACATAGATCAAATGATATTTCGCAAAATAATGTTGACAGTGGGCACATATTCAAGTTAAATTAAACAGTGTTTAAAACGATGATTAAAACAAAGTTTAAAGTGACGAACATGGTTCGATGAAAGGTGTGATTATCTCGACGAAAGAAAAAATTCTCGCCGCCACATTGGAATTAATTAAAGCTGAGGGCATTGAAGCCATAACGATTCGTAAAATCGCGAATGCAGCAGATGCGAACGTCGCTCTCGTTAATTATTATTTTGGTTCCAAAGAGAAGCTTATCAGCGAAACACTAAAGCTGCAGCTCGCATCTTTCCAGGCAGCTTTTTCCGTATTTGATGATGGTGGAATTGCGCCTCTGGAGCGTCTGAAGAAGTTTATTCTTTTATATGCGTCTTCGCTTCAGGAGCATCCTGGGCTTGTCAAACGATTACTTGGCCAAGAGCGGATGTTCGAATCTCAAATGGAATATGCGGAATTTCTAAAAGGCCAGGGTTTTGAAAAGGTGAGTGCGACTTTGATAGAGATTATTGGTCCATCAAGCCGGCAAGAGCTTTTCATTATTATGCAGCAAATGTTCGCCGCACTCCTGTCCCCAATTATGAAAGCAAGCTTTTCAAATGAGCATGCTGGAGATTTTTTTATCTCGGCATCCTTGGAAGAGCAGATTGATGTTTATTTTGAACATTATTTCTATAAGTATACCGCTCGCTAAAGAGCAGAAAGCAGGATGAATAAATGTCCAGCCAAGCAAAAAGGCAGACTAACTTAAGCAGTGGAGATCAGTTTTCGCTCAAAGCGATTCTTCCTCCGTTGCTCGCAATTATTGTCGGCATGATTATGGTTATCTTAGACAGTACAGTTGTTAATAACGCTATTCCGAAGCTTGTCGAATATTTCGATACGGATTTAAAGACCATACAGTGGACGGTCACCGGATATACGCTTGCTCTCTCCGCGGTTATACCGCTTGCCGGCTGGCTGACGGACAGGTTTGGTTCCAAGCAAATTTTTCTTCTGACGATTACGTTGTTCACTCTCGGCTCTGTTTTATGCGGTATTGCTCAGACCCCGGAACAGCTTATTATTTTCCGCGTTATTCAAGGTTTAGGCGGGGGGATGGTCTCTCCCATCGGTATGGCAATGGTATTTAAGCTTGCTCCGCCGGAGCGGCGCGGCTCCATTATGGGGGTTCTCGGCATTCCAATGCTGATGGCGCCTGCTTTTGGTCCCGTATTATCCGGTTGGCTGGTTGATTCCGTCAGCTGGCACTGGATTTTCATTATCAATTTGCCGATTGGTATCCTTGCATTCATCCTGGGAATGAGGTTTTTGCCTAAGGCTGAACGCCATAGCGTTCCTCATTTGGATATCATCGGAATGTGCCTTGCACCAATCGCTTTCGCCATGCTTGCTTACGGTGTGAGTGAAGGCGGAACAAGCTGGACCTCCACATCTACCATTACGGGGTTAACTATTGGCGGGATTGCGCTCATTGCATTTATCATTGTCGAATTGAGGCAGAAGCAGCCGCTTCTTGAGCTAAAAGTGTTCAAGTCCTCGGACTTTACACGCAGTATTATCCTGACCTGGATCGTTCAGCTTGCCTTATTTGGTGCCATGCTTCTCGTTCCACTGTACCTGCAAGGCGTTAAAGGCTATACCGCATTGGAAACAGGCTGGATTCTGATGCCGCAGGCTCTATGCGCTGGGCTGGGCATGCCGATCAGCGGTCGATTATTCGATAAGATTGGTGCTCGGCCGCTTGCTTTTGCGGGACTTACGGTTGTGTCGGTTGCGCTATTCATTCTCTCGGGAGTTAAGGTCGATACCAGTCTATGGGTTATTATCGTATCCATCTGCTTGATGGGCCTCGGAATGGGCTTCTCGATGATGCCGCTTAATACACATGTTCTGAACTCGGCGCCAAGACGGCTTGTCAGCCGTGTTACACCGCTTACGACAGCAGCGCAGCAGGTTGTCGTCTCATTCGCTGTTGCAGGCTTGACGGGTTATCTGACCTCACAGATTACCTCGCATGCCGCTAGCGCAGGGGAAGGCGCTAATCCGCTTATTTCAGTAGTAGCCGGTTATGGGGATACCTTCTTCTTGTCCGCTTGTATTGCGGCGGCTGGTGTGGCGCTTTCCTTGATCCTTCGCAAGCCAAAGCTCAAGGAAGAGGATAAATTAGCCGGAGGGGATTCGCCGGACCCGGCTATGATGATGGGGCATTAATTGAAGCTGTATCATGAATTTGATAAGGCGAAGAAATAAGCAGAAGGATTATTCTGGAAGGTATTAATCAATAAGGATTCCGGTTTTGCTTTGTCAAAACAGGAACGTTCCGCTATAATAGCTAAAATCAATCCGATCTCCTTAGGAGCTCGGATTTTTTGCGAATTCTTCTTCTTATTTTTATTCCTAAAAACGCAAAAGCTACATGAAAGCAAATAAGAATAGCGGCTGGTGAGTTCAAGTGATATCGGGAAAAAAAGCGCAATATATCGTTGAAGAAATGACCAAAATTATTAATCGTCCGATTAATTTCATGAATGATCATGGCGTCATTATTGCAAGCACGGATCAATACCGCATTGGAACCGTCCATGAGGGTGCGTCTGTCGTGTTGAAAACGAGAAAGGAGCTTGTTATCAGCGCAGGAGACCGACTGGAAGGGACGAAGGAAGGGATTAACCTGCCCGTTTTTTTCGAGAACCGTGTTATAGGCGTTATCGGAATAACCGGTACGGACCAAGAGGTAATTAAGATGGGCGAGATTATCCGCAAGATGACGGAAATTCTCGCAAAGGAAGAAATCATTGACCGGCAATCCGAATTGGTGAATCAATCCCGCGAAGTCTTTATCCGGGAATGGATTGAAGGACAATGGAACGACGATAAAGATTTATCCGCAAGAGGCTGGACGCTAAACATCAACGTACATTTGCCCAGAGTGGCAGTCACCTTCATGTTTTATTCGGCAGCGGAGAGCAGAGAGAACCAGCAGGTCGTCCAGCTGCAGCAGAATCAGAATCAGCTCTATAATCAGCTTAGAGAGGCCATTAAATTCAATGATCAGGATATCATCGTTCCGATCGGTTTGATGCAGTTCATCGTATTGCTTACTTGGCCGGAGAACCGGACGGATAAGAAAAAAGAATTCATCTCCCACAAAATTCAATACCTTCTGAGGCAATTGGCGGATTCATCCGGTTATGCAGTGAAGGTAGGGATTGGCGGATTTTATGAATCCTTTAAAGGAATCCCGAATTCCTATCAAGAGTCCAAAAAAGCCGGTTCTCATGCAAGAGGGGCGAATGACTCAAAATTCGTTTTTTTCGATGATTTAGAGCTGGAGCTTCTGCTTGACGGGATTGCGGAGGAGCTGCGGGACAAATATTTGAAAAAAATATTGGATGTTCAAGCTAATCCGCAGCTTGAAGAGATGCTGGAAACGCTGCGTCAGTTTTTTGTGAGCAATCAATCCATCAATAAAACGGCTGACCAATTATTCATACATAAAAACACGCTGCAGTACCGTCTAAATAAAATAAAAGAGATGACCGGTTATGATCCAAGGGTATTTGAGGAAGGCGTTTTATTGTACCTGGCGCTGTATTTCATATCCGCCAAATAAGTTCTTTGTTACAGGTACTAAATGAACGGTTGGGAATAGGCTTACATTTTGGTACGCATACCATAGAGACGCACGCCTGTGTAATTGTATGATGGAGTCACTTCATTATTAACACATAAAGGCGGTTAGGCTTCATGCAGATTTCTACGGATCAGTCCTTGCTTCTGAATAAAATAGCGTTTGTTTACGGTGAACATAAAGCGGAGTCCATTCTTAATCAAATCAATGACTTGGCAGCTCGCCATCAGGCGACCTCAACTTCAAATAATGCGGAAAAAGCGAAATGGGTTTCGGAACGTGATGTCATGCTGATTACTTATGCGGACAGCCTTCATTCGGGCAAGCAACAACCGATCGAAACAATGAACGAATTCGCTCGAGAGTATCTTCAAAACCTGTTCTCGGCCGTGCATTTGCTTCCTTTCTACCCCTATTCCTCGGATGACGGCTTCTCCGTAATTGATTACAGAGAGGTTAATCCCAAAGTCGGAAGCTGGGATGGAATCAAAGAGCTTTCCCAATCCTTCGACTTGATGTTTGACGGTGTCATCAATCATATCTCGCAGCATAGCGAGTGGTTCCAGCAGTATCTGGCAGGAAACCCGAAATACGCGGGTTATTTCGTGGAAGCAGATCCAACGGCGGATTACAGCAAGGTAACGCGGCCGCGGGCGCTTCCGTTATTAACAAAATTTGAAACAGCTGCTGGGGAGAAGTTCGTATGGACGACTTTCAGCGATGATCAAATCGATCTTAATTTTGAAAACGAGAACGTGCTTCTGGAAATTCTGGACATACTTCTCATGTATGCTTCGTACGGAGCCAAATTCATTCGTCTGGATGCTATAGGATTTATGTGGAAAAAGCCGGGCACCACTTGCATCCACTTGGACGAAACGCATGCTCTTGTGCAAATTATTCGCGAAGTATTGGATGCGGTTAAGCCTGGGACGATCCTTATTTCCGAAACCAATGTACCGCATAAGGATAATATCAGCTATTTCGGAAATGGACACAACGAAGCGCATATGGTCTACCAGTTCCCATTACCGCCGTTGACTCTCCACACCATATCGACAGGAGACAGCACAAAGATTCTTGAATGGGCCAACTCTCTTGAGGAGACGACAGAGAGCACGACCTTCTTCAATTTCCTTGCTTCTCATGATGGGATCGGGGTACGGCCGGTCGAGGGAATTCTAACGAAAGAACAAGTTCAAGACCTGGTGAACCGGGTACACAATCACGGCGGTTTTGTTTCTTACAAGGATAATGGTGACGGTACAAAGAGTCCTTATGAACTCAATATCAATTATTTGGACGCGTTGTCCCATCCGGATGAAGAATCCAAGCTGAAGGTTAAGCGGTTTATGGCGGCAAACGGTATTCTCTTGTCCATGATGGGTGTCCCCGGTATCTATATTCACAGCTTGCTTGGATCGCGTAATGATCTGGAAGGCGTCGAGGCTACAGGGCGGTATCGCTCCATCAACCGCGAGCAGCTTGATTACGACAGCTTGAGCGAAGAATTGGGACAACCTGATTCGCTTCGTTCTGAGGTTTATCAAGGATTCCGAACCCTGCTCAATATTCGCCGCAATGAGCCGGCTTTTCACCCGAATGCGAAGCAAAGCATTCAATTCGTTAACGAGAAATTGTTTACTCTGGTTCGAGAAGCGGCAAACGGAGATCAGATATTCGTCGTTATTAACGTAACCAACGAACCTGTGCAAACGGCAATTCCATTCGTTCGTCTTCAATGGACGGAAGAACAATCCTTGACGGAATTGGTAGGAGGGGAGACGTTAAGCGCTTCTGATGAACTTGCGCTGGAGCCTTATCAAGTGCAATGGATCAAGCGTTCCGGGAAGGCGGTATAGATATGAAAATTATCATTTCACCGGATTCGTTTAAGGGTTCCATGACCACTCTAGATGCTGCAAATCAGATAGAAGCGGGTATCAAAGCCGTCTTTCCGAAGGCGCAGATCTGGAAAATTCCAATGGCGGACGGCGGCGAAGGGACAGTCGATACGTTTCTTGGTCTCACCGGCGGGGAGCAGATCAAGCAGCTTGTGCTCGATCCTTGCGGCCGGCCCGTTGAAGCCAGCTATTGCTGGTCCGATAAAGACAAGACGGCCATTATCGAGACCGCTGCGGCCTCGGGGCTTACCCTTGTGCCGGAGCCGGAACGGAATCCGGAGCATTTGACCACATTTGGGACAGGGCAGCTTATTAAACACGCATTGGAGCAAGGGGCAGTAAAAATCATTCTGGGTCTCGGCGGGAGCGCGACGGTTGACGGGGGTACAGGCTGTCTCCAGGCGCTGGGAATCAAGTTCTTTGACCGGAACGATAATGAGCTGCACGGAAATGGAATTTCTCTTTCTTTGATTGAGCGAATTGATTATACAGGCTTGGATTCGCGCCTGAATAAAGTGGAATTCATTATGGCGTCCGACGTCAAAAATCCTTTGCTTGGAGAGCAAGGAGCGGTGTATGTTTTTGGGCCTCAAAAGGGACTAGAAGCTTCCAAACTGAATGATTATGAACGGTATATGGGCCATTTCGCCGACCGGGTCGAAGAGGCGACCGGTCGTGATGAACGCAACACGGCAGGAGCCGGAGCTGCAGGCGGTCTAGGCTTCGGATTGCTATCCTTTCTTCCCAAGCTTCAAGTGATGAGCGGGTTTGAGCTTATTGCGAGTCTTACGAGTCTGGAGGATTTAATGAAGCAGGCCGATCTGGTCATCACAGGTGAAGGCAAGTTCGACAGCCAGAGCTTTCAGGGGAAGGTGCCCGTCGGCATCTCGCGGATGGCAATGCCTTACGATGTACCGGTTGTTGTCTTTGCCGGCACCGTCGAGGGCAATCCGATTAATGCTCAGGAAGAAGGCATTCGAATGGTCATCCCGATTGTTGACCAAATCATGACGCTGGATCAAGCCATGATGCAAGGGAAGCTGCTGTTATTCCGTTCCGTCAAACGTTTCTTTGAAACGGTTCATCTGTCGAAAGACAATTTTGCCGGATAATATTCTAATTTTGTTAAGGAGGTGGTGAGGTGAAGATTGCGCTTGCCCACTTTAGGAGCGGGGAAACGGATGGTGTATCTCTCGAAATGGACAAATGGAAAGACGTCCTGACACAAATGGGGCATGACGTTATCTTGTTGGCCGGCAGCGAGGGATTGACCCATGCTTATTTGATACCCGAGCTGCATTATAAACATCCGCAAAACGCGAAATTTGTCTACAATGCGTACGAAAAGCTTCTCGATTACGAAACGGAAGAAGATTTCGCGAGGGATGTACTGGGGTTTGCCGGGCAAATCGAAACGAAACTGAATCAATTCATTGAGTCGGAACAGATTGATATGCTCATCCCGTTTAATATTTGGTCGCTTGGATGGAGTCTTCCGGCAGGTATTGCTTTTACGAATACGGTCCGGAAGACAGGAATTCCTTGTCTTGCGTTCCACCATAACTTCTATTGGGAAAGGGAGCTGTACAGCAAGCCGACTTGCCCCGTAGTAACGGAATGGCTTCAAACCTATTTCCCTCCTGATCTGCCGAATGTCCGCCATGCGGTAACCAACCATCTGTCGCATGATGGATTGCTCGAAAGAAATCATTTGGAATCCTATGTGATCCCAAACGTGTTTAATTTCGGGCAGCCGAGCTGGGTCAAAGATGATTATAATCAAGGCTTGCGTGAGGAAGCAGGGTTAAGGGAAGAAGATATTGTCATTCTTCAGGCAACACGTGTGACGGAACGGAAGGCGATAGAACTTGGGATTGACGTCGTTGCGGCACTGGAGCAAGAGTTGAAGGAATTAAAGAAGCAAGGGGCAACATTGTATAACGGGCAACCCATTAGCGAGAACAGCAGGTTAGTATATCTTCTAGCCGGTATGCCGGAATCGACTTACGAATATACGGAGCAATTGCGACAACGTGCCGAGCAACTGCAGGTTGATCTGCGATTTGTTAATCGTGTAATCGGTTACTCGCGGACCCATGCAAACGGACACAATATTTATTCCCTCTGGGACGCATATGTTATTGCGGATTTCATTACTTATCCAAGTATTCTGGAAAGCTGGGGAAATCAGCTTCTGGAGGCCGTATTTGCGAACAAGCCCATGATTATTTTTGAATATCCCGTTTATGAAAGGGATATCCGGCAATTTGGATTCCATTTCGTTTCGATTGGAAACCGCTATCAATTGAATGCGGACGGGCTCGCTCATGTAGATGAAGACAAGGTGAAGGCGGCCGCCAAGGAAATGATGGCCTTGCTGACCAATCCTGTTCAGTACGAGAAAGTTGTAAAAAACAATTATGATACGGCAAGCAAACATTTTTCATATGAATCTTTGCATTCTTTATTGGTACCCATATTTAAGGAGGTCGAATCATGTTAAAACGTACAATTACGATAGCTTCTCTGAGTGCTCTTCTTATTACCGCAACCGCAGCTTGCGGCAATAATACGGATAAAGAAAATAGTGGTACGGCAGAAGGCGGAAAAGATAAAGTTACTGAGATCAATATGCAAATTGCCTGGGCTAGCGATTCCGGTCGCGGCGTTGCCATCCGGGAGATTCTTGATGAATTCCAGAAGCAAAATCCGGATATAAAAGTAAATATGCTTGGCGGGGTACAATACGGATCCAAATTGCTGACGCAAATCTTGAGCGGCAAAGCGCCTGAGGTGCTGCAGGTACAATACGGTGACGTTAAAGCATTGGCTGGCGAAGAGGCATTTATTGATCTAAGCGGCGATTTTGCCCCTCAGAAGGACAACTATGCTCCGGAGATTTGGAGCCTGTCCGAAAATGATGGGAAATTATACGGCATGCCATGGATCGGCCATACCATTCAGCTGATCTACAACAAAGAAATGTTCGAGAAGGCCGGAATCAAGGAAGCGCCTAAAACATGGGACGAGCTCTATGAAGATGCCAAGAAGCTGACGATTGACACAAATGGCGACGGTAAGCCGGATCAATACGGTATTGGTTTGTCCGGTAAGCAAGGGCCGGATATGACCTGGATGTATGGCATGTTCGCCCAACAGGCCGGAGCTAAGCTGGTTGAACAGGATGCGAACGGTGATTACAAGGTTGCGATCAATTCGCCTGAAGGACAGAAAGCACTGGAATTTTATACGAAATTAATGAAGGATACTTCGCCGCCGGATTCGCTGAATAAAGACGGCGCTGCCATTATGGCTGATTTCCGCAACAAGGTTGTCGCGATGGAATTGCAAGGACCATGGGGCGTATCCGATGCATGGAAAGGCGACGCAGGATTTGAGCCTGCGGTTGCCGAGGTTCCTGCCGGTCCTGCCGGCAAAGCTACAGAGGTTACGGCTTATCTCCTGTCTGTGCCAACAGGCGTAAAGGGCGACAAACTTGACGCTGCCAAGAAGCTTATCACCTACCTGACAGGCAAAGAAGCACAGGAAATGATCATGAAGGGCGAAAAAGGCGATGACGGCAAGTACTATCCGTTCCGCATTCCGATTCGCAAAGATATGATGGACACAGATTACTTCAAAGAGCATCCGGAATTCCTTACGTTCCAAAAAGGCTTATCGTATCCGTTTACGCTGGTTCCGATTCCGCAGTGGCAGAAAGTCAGCGATGAAGTTTACCAAAGCGCGCTTAACCAGGTTGTATCAGGTTCCATTTCCGCCGCTGATGGTTTGAAAATGGTTGAAGACAAAGGTAATGCAATGATCAAGGCCGAGTAACCAAGATGTGAGCGAGCATCCCATGCCGGGATGCTCACTCCTGCTAGGGGGAATACGATGAGTTATATAAGAAGAAAGCTGGGCGACCTCAGCGCTTATGCATTTATATTACCGGCTTTTTTAATTCTAGGTCTATTCCTAGTGTACCCCGTCATTTGGTCTGTTGTGGCAAGCTTCAAAGATATTAAGCCAATGGCCTTGCAACAGGCAGGATTATTCGAAATACCGGGTAAAATTGTTGGATTCGATTATTATGCGGATGCGCTGCAAAATCCGTTGTTTCTGAAGGCACTTGTCAATACGCTTTATTTCGGTATCATTTTTGTTCCGATCACGATGCTTGGCTCCGTTCTTCTCGCTTTGCTCGTGAATCAGAAGCTGGCTGGCGTCAATTTCGTGCGGACCGTGTTTTTTATTCCGTACATTATTTCGGTTGTCAGTGCGAGCCTGATTTTTGTATTTCTGTTTAATGGAGACCGCGGTCTTGTTAATGCGCTTCTCTCCAATATCGGAATAGAGGGGCCTAACTGGCTGGCTAGTTCCGTTTGGGCGATGCCTGTTATCGCGATTATGACTTGCTGGCGCAATATCGGCTATTTTATGTTGATCTATTTGTCGGGATTGCAAAGCATTCCAACCGACCTGTATGAAGTAGCGGATGTTGAAGGCGCTTCTAAATTCGAAAAGTTCCGGTATGTGACCTGGCCATTGCTTGGACGCGTATCGTTAGTCGTAATGATTTTGCTGTTAATCAGTTCGCTGAACGTGTTCCAAGAGGTGTATATCATGACCGGCGGCGGTCCGGCCGATTCAACCACAACGGTACCGTTCCTCATTTTCAACCGGGCATTCAAGTATTATGAAATTGGACCGGCTGCTGCGATGTCCTATATCTTGTTCGTTATTGTCATTATCATAACGATCATTCAGAAAAAGCTCGTCGACAAAAGGCTGGGGTAGGAGGGGAATGACATCATGCATGCCAAGAAATTGCTGCCTACCATTGTAATGTGGGTGTTCGGGGTACTGTTCTTTTTACCGGTATACTGGCTTGTTGCGTCAAGTCTTAAAAGCGATGCGGAAATCACAAGATTCCCGCCTACGTTCTGGCCGGAAACGATGGTGTGGAAAAACTATCCGGAAATTTGGGATTTGCTCAAGTTTAACGTTACGTCCTTGAATTCCTTGACCGTGGCGGTTCCGACCGTCCTTCTGACCGTCTTGTTCTCAAGCATGGCGGGTTACGCCTTCTCGAAGAAAAGGTTCCTCGGAAAAGACGCCATGTTTGTTGTATTGATCGCAACCATGACGGTCCCGCCGACGGTTCTGCTGCTTCCGCTGTATTTCATCATCACGAAGCTCGGCATGTTTGATACGTTGCTTGGATTGATCCTGCCGTTTTCCGTAACGGTGTTTGCCATCTTCTTCACCAAGCAAAGCATCGACGATATTCCAAACGAAATGCTCGAAGCCGCGAAGGTGGACGGAAGCGGGGACTTCCGCACGTTTTTCCAGATCGTTATACCGCTTCTGCGGCCAACGTTAACGGCGCTGATTATTATTGATTTTGTGCAGAACTGGAATTCCTTTACGATGCCGCTAGTGCTTCTGCAGAGCGAATCTAACTTCACGCTGCCGCTGAAGCTCGCCTTGATGGCGCAGGAATCCGTATCGATTCCATGGTCGAAAATATTGGCTGCCAACGTACTGACGTTGCTGCCGGTTCTGATCTTGTTTATTGCCATGCAGAAACAATTCGTAGCCGGATTAATGGCCGGTGCCGTAAAAGGTTAAAGAGAGAAAAGAGGCGGAATGGCTTTAGCCGTATCCGCCTTCTTTATAGGAGGAGAGAGGATAAATGTTTAACAAAAGACCTGTGAACCCTGTTCGGAACCGGGAGCTTCCGGCTAGTCTGGAAACCGGCTATGAAGCTATTATTTCTTTATTGGATGGTAAGCGTCAGGCGGATGAGAAGCAGCCTTTCCTGGTTGGCATAGACGGAACGCATGGAGCGGATTTCGAACGTCTGCTTAAGACGCTGAAGCAGCACTATTCGGAAGAGAATGTTGCTTATTTGTCAAGCGGTCCGTACAGACTGAGCGGGGAGCAGATTCGCAGCGATTTTCAATCCAATATTACCGACAACCGAGCATTCGGGTATTTTACGGATAAAGAGATCGACAGCTATTTCGATCAGCAGGCAAAGGAGCGTTTCGCATCAGACCTGGATCTTGCCAAAGCTTCCGGTGCCAGCCTGATTGTCATAATCGGAACAGGGGCCCACTGGCTTGGGAAAGAACATTATGACCTTACTCTATTTGCCGATGTATCCAGGGAACTGCAGCAAGTCAAGCATAAGCAAGGGATGCTGAATTTCGGCTTTGATTCGAATATCGATAATGTTGAGAAGTATAAGATCTCACTTTTTGTAGAATGGCCAATTCTTGAAAAATATAGAAAACAGCATATGTCGGAGTTCGATTATTATATCGACATGAATAACGAGGAAACGCCGGTATTGACGCCTGTTACCGCCCTTATTGCCGTTATCGGGGACATTTCCCGCTATCCGCTGAGAGTTAAACCGTTCTTCGCGCCTGGTATTTGGGGCGGCCAAATGTTGAAGGAAATCGCGGATTTGCCTTCGGATATGGTCAATTGCGCCTGGAGCTTCGAGCCAATCGCGCCGGAAAACTCCATCTTGATTGGACAGAACGATACGGTAATCGAAGTTCCGTTTTTGATCGTAATGGCGCTTGGTTACGAGGAAATTCTAGGGGAGCGGATTACCGCTTTGTTCGATGATTATTTCCCTGTGCGGTTCGACTATCTGGATACCGTCGGCGGCTCGAATCTGTCTTGTCAGGTCCATGGCAAGCAGGACTTCGTGCGCAAGCATTTCAACGAGTTTATGGAGCAGCAGGAATCCTACTACATCATGGAGCAAGAAGGCGACTCCAAAGCTTATCTCGGATTCACCGAGCATGCGGATAAAGATACCTTTATCGGAGCGGTTCAGCAGTCCCAGGAAACGGGCATTCCGTTTGATTTTACGAAATACGTGCAGGAATGGGAGAGCAAGAAAGGCGATTTATTCTTGATTCCGACAGGTACGGTTCACTGCTCCGGCGATAACAATCTGGTGCTTGAAATTTCATCCACTACCTGGTGGTTTACGTTCAAGGTTTACGACTATGTGAGGAAAGACCTGGATGGCAAACCGCGTCCGATCAACATTGACTTTGCGTCCGAAAATCTGGACTTTTATAAGAAAACGGATTGGGTAAAAGAAAATCTGATCGCTAAACCTCAGTTAGTACGGGAATCCGGCGGGAATGAAGAGTATTTGCTTGGTCAAAGAGACGACCTGCTGTTCTACGTGCGCCGTATCCATCTGCAGGATCAATACGAGGATTATACGAACGGTGAGTTTATGATGCTTAATCTGGTGGAAGGGGAGCGTGTCCGCATCGTTTCGTGTGAAGACGAGTCCGTTTACGTCGAACTGGACTATGCCGAGTCTTATATCCTGCCGTCGGTATTCGGGAAATTCAAATTGCAAAATTTGGGGAGCGGTCCATGCAAGCTGATCAAAGCGGGTGTATCGCCGAACTGGACTATGAGAATGACACCATGAGCCGCTATTCCATTGCTTTCGACGTAGGAGGAACCTTTGTCAAATCAGCGGTGCTTGATGCTGAAGGCCAGGTCATCCAATCGACCATTGTTAGTTATCCGGCGAATGCAAAGGCATCAAAAGAGGAGCTGTTGGCGGGGCTGACGGAAATGGTCCTGCTGCAGTTCGATCGTATAACGGATGACAATGGGCGGCTGGCTGGCATCGGTTATGCCTTCCCGGGACCGTTCGACTACGAACGAGGGGTATGTTATGTGAAGGATGCGGATAAATACGAATCCCTTTACGGCGTAAATGTGAAAGATGAGCTGCTTGGCAGAATCATGAAGTCTTCCTTAAATAAACGGCTCGCCGATGGTTTTAGCATTATATTTGAGAATGACGCAGCCTTGTTTGCGCTTGGAGAATATAACGCAGGGAAAGCGGCACCGTTCCGGCGTTCCGTTTGTCTTACCCTTGGCACCGGAACCGGGTCAGCCTTCCTGAAAGATGGACGCCTTGTGAAGTCAGGGGAAGGTTTGCCGTCAAACGGCTGGTTATACGCGCATCCATTCCGGGATACCATCGCGGATGATTATATCTCCAGGAGAGGCATCCTTCGGTTAGCCGTCAACGAAGGGTTGCCGCATGAATGGGACGTTAAGCAAATAGCGGATGCTGCTCTTGCGGGACAACCCCCTGCTATTCGTGTATTTGAACAATTTGGAGAGCAGCTCGCGGAGCTTGTCTTGCCATTCCTTCGATCCTTCCATGCGGATGCTGTCGTTATTGGCGGTCAAATCGCAAAGAGTCATGCTTTGTTCGAGAGAAAGCTGCATGAAGGAATAGCGGATACGCACGCAAAGCTTGTATTTTCCGATGATACCTCACTTAGTACGTACGCGGGCATTTATCCATTATTGAAAGAAATGTGGAATAAGGCAGGAGGGACGACGATATGAAACGACAAGTGAAAATAGCCTGTCTCGGAGATTCGATGACCGCGTTTTGGGGACAAGAGATGGTTGAACTGAGGCATGCGTTATCCTCTCGTTTTCCCGGACAGCCTTTCGAATTATTCAATTACGGGGTAAGCGGAACCCGGGCCGAATACGGGATTTATCGATTGACTCACGATTTCCCCAGCCCGTTTGGCGATCCGGTGCAGAGATGCTTGTCTGCAGTCAGTCCGGATATCGTCATCGTGGAGTCCTTTGCTTATAATCACCGGTTGGACGGAATCGAATGGGTGGATAATTACAAAAAAGTTCTGCATGAGCTGATCACGACGATACGGAATACCATGCCGGCCCAAATCCTGTTTCTCGTCACGATTCCGCCTGACATTGATCATTTCCTGGATCATGTCCCGACCTATAAAGATGTTCATGCGGACTTAAGGCGGCAATGGGGCCGCGGAAGCGAGATGTATTTGCAGGCTGCGGTTGATTTTGCCAAATCCGAAAATTTACCGCTCATTAATATTTTTGAGCAAGTGAAGGAGCGGGTAGCCGGGGGTACGCCGATTCGATGGTATATTGATCAAAATGATCATATTCATCCAAGCCGGTTCACCTACGAGCGTACGGCGGAGGAAATCGCCAAGGCGATCGAGCGGCATCAATATATTCAGCCAGACAATGGGAGCGAGAAACAATGAACCTGATTGATAAACATTTGGCTTTGCCTAGGGGAATGTATTTTGATAAGAAGACCTATGAAGACAGCCCTCTTCCCAGCTTCGAAGAGGTGCAGGACAAGCTGCCTCAGCCTATATTCGAAGATCGTCCGGATTACCTCGAATGTTATTGGTATGCCTGGAAGGTCGCTTATCGGAATCTTCATATTCCGACTGCGGAAAGCGGTTATGTCAGCAACTTTATCGATGCTGCCTTTAATAAGGATATATTCTTATGGGATACCGCGTTTATAACGATGTTTTGCAATATGGCTAACCCTTATATCCCGGGCATCCGTTCCTTGGACAACTTCTATTGCAAGCAGTTTGATGACGGTGAAATTCCGCGTGAGATGGTGCGCGATTCCGGGGAAGATTTTATGCCTTGGGTAAATCTTGAACGCCGACAGCTGCATTCGTATTTCCATAATCATTATGGGCATCGCCGGTTAATGCAGACAGAGCGCCCGTCGTTTGACGAGATGTTCAAGCCGGATCTTGGCCGAACCGTTGAGGTTCCGCCTTATTTGACTCTGGATAACCTCAACCATCCGATTCTGGCATGGGCGGAGTGGGTCAGCTATAAGCATACCGGCGACGTGGATCGCCTGGCGACGGTGTTTGAGCCATTATTCCGCTATTATGAGTCGCTTCAGTATCATCTCCAGAACCATTTCGGTTTGTATGTGACGGACTGGGCCAGCATGGACAATAATCCTCGGAATCGTTATTTAGGCAGCGGCTTGGATATCAGCTGCGAGATGGTCCTGTTTGCCCGCAATTTGATCGATATCGGAACCGTTCTGATTGAGCATAACCGTCTGAATGGCAAGCAGAACGATATCGACACGATGAAGAGCCGGATCAAGCAACTGGAGCAAGACGCGCAAAAGCTGGCGGAAGTTATCAACCGGATGATGTGGAATTCGGAAAAAGGATTCTATTTCGATGTTCAGAACAACGGGGAGCAGGCGCCGGTAAAGACGATTGCCGCTTATTGGTCTCTTATCAGCGGGGTCGCGGATAGCGGTCAGGCAGAACGTTTGGTGGAATGGCTGAACGACCCTGCAACCTTCAACCGCAAACATCGCGTGCCCGTATGCGCAGCCGATGAACCGGGCTATAATCCTCGCGGCGGGTACTGGCGGGGATCCGTATGGGCGCCAACGAATGCGATGGTCATACAGGGGCTTGAGAAATACGGCTATGATGAACTCGCTGAAGAAATTGCCTTGAATCATCTGAACAACGTTGTTCAAATATTCAAGGATACCGGAACGATCTGGGAGAACTATCCTCCGGATTCTATCGACTCGGGAGATGCCGACAAATCCGATTTTGTGGGCTGGTCGGGCATTGCTCCCATCTCTTATTTCGTGGAGTACGCGATTGGTCTCAAAGGAGATGCGGAGAAGAACGAAGTAACGTGGAAGCTGAAGCCGGGACAAGGAACTGTCGGCTGCAACCGCTATTGGTTTGCAGGCGTAACGCTGGATCTGCTTGCAACGGAACAAGGGGATGGTTCTTACTTGATTACCGCATCTAGTGATTCCCCGGTAACTCTTAAGATCCGCTTTGGTGCAAAAGAAGTAGTTCTTGAGTTAAACGGTAAGTTGGAAGTATTGGTATAGCCATATGATTCGCATCCGGTTCGGCTTGGATCATATCGGAGAAGAGCGGAGACAGCGCGAGATTGCAAAGGAGCTGGGCATTAGCTGAAGCTATGTGTCGAGGATTCAGAAGAGGCTGCTCATGAAGCTGTATCATCAGTTGTATAAGGCGAAGAAGTGAAGGGGCTGATTATCGGGAATCCGATAATCAGCTTTTTTACTACAATAGAATATATTATAAGTTTGCGGTCGCTCGTCTTTGAGAGACCTCGATAGAGGTTTTCTCATTACTAAGGAAATTCTTACTTGCTCAGCGTAGGAAGCCGTATCGAGACACGGGTACCTAGGCCGGTCTTACTCTCAATCTCTACGGACGCCTGGCTTCCGAACAAATGCTCCAGCCGCCTCTTCGTATTACTGAGGCCGATATGCCTCAGCCCCGGGCTGTTCTTTTTCTCATGCGACTCCCATATGTTCTGCAGCCGTTCCGGCTCGATGCCGATCCCATCGTCTTCGATTGTAAGAAGGAGTTGGCCTTCGGACTCATAGGCGGCAATACGAATCGTACCGGGCTCGTCCTTTGGACATATGCCGTGGAAAATGGCGTTTTCGACAAACGGCTGAATCAATATGCGCGGCACAAGATAATGAAGCGCCCGATCTTCCAGCGCCCATTCCACCTTGAACATATCGGCGTAACGGTACGATTGAATATCGATGTAATCCCTTAACAGTGCAACTTCGTTATGGAGCGGGACAAGCGAATCGTCTCCGCCCGTCTTCACTGCATCCTGAAGCACGCGAATAAAAGCGGAGACCATGCGGACGATGTCCTCATTCCCTTGTTTTTGGGCCATGTAAATAACGGCATTCAGCGTGTTGTACACAAAATGCGGATTAAGCTGCGACAGCAGCAGCTCCATTTGGAGCTCGCGCTTGTCTTTCTCGTGCTGGATCGATTCCTCGAGGTGAGTTCTGAGCTGGCTTGTCATCCGGTTGAACCCGTTCCCTAGCTTTTCCATCTCGTCTCCCGTATTGATCTGCACGGATACCTGTAAATTACCGCTCGATACCGCATTCATGGCATTATACAGCCGCATGACCGGGCGCGTAATGCGGAGGATGGCCGGAATCATAAGAGCAAGGATAAGTGAGGTGCTGACGAGCGTGAAGAAGCCGAGCAGATATAACACAATCTTGGCGCGGTCGAACAATGACGATTGCGAGATGAAGGAGGCAAGCCGCCAGCCGGATGTTTCGAACCGGTCGACAAGCAGGTAGCCGTTATTCATGCGAAATGCGCCTTCCTTGTTCGTGCCGTCATCAAGATCGTGAACAAGGCTGGCTACTGCTTGCTCACCGTCATTCGGCTTAACATAGAGCACGTTGCCGGATTCGCTAAGCCAGGTTAAGTTGCCGAAAGGACTGAAGTCGAGCAGCGACTGAAAATGGCTGTAGTCGAGATTGACGATGAATTTACCGATCGTTTGTCCGGGCTTCTCGATATCTCGTACCGTCACGACATAGCTAATGATCGTTGTCTCGGAAGACGGTTTTTGGTCTGCAAGCATCCTATGAGGCTCGGTGAAGCCGTATTCGGTCCCGGACTGGATAAAATTCAAGTACCAGGGCTCCTTCAGACGTTCACTGAAATAGCTGTCATTGCCTGCGGCGTTCCAGAACACGCGCCCGTCCGGGAGTACAAGCGCATAGCTCGTTACCTCCTTGCGAAGCCCCTTATAACCGTCGACAAACTTGAACGTGCTTTGCAAAGCCTTGAACTGATCAAACGTGTCGAGCCGATCATACGTTTTGTAGAACTCCTGCAGCTGCTCGGCAATGATAAGCGTTAACGTAAATTTTGAAATATCATCGGACATGTAGTCGAGCTGTCGAACCGTCTGGCTCAGCTTCACTTTGTCCTCCTGCATCATTTGACCAATCAGGATATGATTATAGTAGTAGTAGGTAAAGGCGATGGACAGCAGAAAGCTGACGGCGGCGACGATAACGATTCTCCAGAAAATGACGGTGCGAAGCCTGGTCATCGAACCTGCTCCTTTGCACGGAACTGATGGGGGAGAACGCCGGTCAGCCGCTTGAACACCTGACTGAAATGCTGGGGAGAACGATACCCGACGCGAGCGGAGACTTCCGCCATTTTGGCGTCCTCGCGCATAAGGATTAATTTAGCTTGTTTAATTCGGTATTCGGTCAAGTAGTCAAGAAAAGTGCGGTTTAGCTCCCGCTTAAACAGCTCGTGCAAATACCTTACGCTAATGCCTGTTGCGATAGCGGCATCCTCGACGCCAATCTCGTCCTGGAAGTGAGCATGGAGATAACGTATGGCCTGCAGGAGCTTCGGAGACAGCTGTTTATGGACAGCCGCTCCTTGCTCGTTCAGCTCGCCGAATGCACGGAGGAACTGGTCGCGTATATCGGTCACATGATACAGGGGACTGGCCGCTAGCGGATCCAGCGGATCCACTTCAGGAAGTCCCGCTGCTGCAAGCCGTTCGCGGTACAGAGCGGTTAGCACACGGATGGCTTCGTACAAACCGTTCAATTTCCATTCCGGCTGCGAGAGACTGTCGAACCATTCTTTGATAACGCTTTCAAAATTATCATAATCCTCTCGCATCAAACAGGCTGTCAACGCGTCAAGCCATCGCCGGCTGCAATCCGCGTTCGAAGCTGCCGTACGGATTGGCAAAGGAAGATCATGAGCGCATGCGAGAGCACTACGGCCAGAAAATACGGTGTGTCGCGCGGCTTCTTCCAGCTTGCGAATCAAGACAGGCAGATGCGCTATGTCGGTACATTCGAACGCGAGATAGAGCGAGACGGTGCGGCCAAGCTGTTCTTCGAGCTCACGCTGGACTGCCGATGCAAGCCTATACATGGCATCCCGCTGCAGGGTGGCGCTTTTATCGCGCTGCTCGAATAATACAACCAGACGGCCTGCCCCATGCGCGAATTCCCCGATCAATTCCCAGTGAGCCGGTTTCTCCCCATGTCTAAAGCCTTCTGTCCATCCCGTAGTTCCGCTGGTATCGGGCAATCCTGTGACGGATGGGATTGTCGTGAATGGCATATCTGCTTGCAAGAGCAGCGCGCATAGCGGCGGCCGCGCGATATGTCTGCAATGCTTGGCAGGCTGACCACTGGCGAAAAACGCTTCCTTCAGCTGCTCGGAACGGGAAAGCTTGCGCTGCCGCTCATTCGTTTCCCAAGCAAGCTTTGCTTTCGCAAGCTCTACTATAAGCTTGTCGCGATTAACCTCGTGCTTAACAAGGTAGCTCGACACGCAGCCGAGCGAAATCGCTTGACGGGCATAATTAAAATCCTCGTATGCGCTCATTACGATGAAGTTAACGCCCCAGCCGCGTTCGGCTACCGCTCGAATGAGCTCAAGCCCATCCATAACCGGCATGCGGATATCCACGATCATGATTTGGGGACGATGCTCTTCACAGAGCCGAAGCGCGCTTCTGCCGTTTGTTGCCGCCGCTGCGATTTCATATCCATTCTCTTCCCATGGTATTAGCGTTCGGATATGCTCCAGGGCAATGCGTTCATCATCTACCAATATGATCTTCATCGAAGGCAGCCTCCCATGTGCATATTTGAATTCATTATACTCTACGAAATAAGGGCGGTGAAGCAAAGTGCAGAATCCCGTCCAAAAGTGCAGTTTTGTTATGTTTACGCTTTCATAGAGACTTGTATATGATGAGAGCGTAACCAAAAACCTAAGGGAGGACTTGGGATGCATCGTTCGAAATGGGGAAGAGGAATCGCGCAGGCAATGACCACTTTGATTCTTATCAGTTTGCTTGCTGCATGTTCGGGTACAAGCGGGGGCAATAACGGCGGAAACGTTAAGACTAGCACTCCGGCGGCAGAAACCGAGAATAACGGTGCTGCGGAGGGCGGAGATTCTAAGGAGCTTAAAGGGGAGTTCGTGCTCTGGACTTGGGAGCCGGAGCATCCGACGGCGATAGCCGCTTTTAACGAGAAATATCCGGGGATCAAAATTAAGCGGGTGCAGGTCGAAGCGGCGGATGTTCCGAAAAAGCTGCAGACGACGATTGCCTCAGGCGGCGAGTTGCCTGATGTTATCCGGATCGAGCGCGGGCAGAAGGCCAAGATTTTCAGCATGGATATTCTCGAGGATTTGGAAGCCGATCCGTATAATGCGGACCGCAACGTATTATTCGAGTATGATGCTCCGGCATTCTCCATGAATGACCATCTGGTTGCTATTCCGGACGATATGAGCGTTGCCGGGGTTGCTTACATCAAGTCGCTTGCCAAGGAGTATCTGGGTACGGACAATCCGGAAGAGATGGAAGCGATGCTGCCGGACTGGGATGCATTTATCGCCAAAGGCGTAGAAGTGTTGGCTAATAGCGGCGGTAAAGTCATGATGTTTCCAAGCCTTGGCGGGGTATACGATATCCTCAAGGGTCAGCGGGATCAGCCGTACTTCGAGGATAACAAGTTAAACGTTCAACTGCTTCAAAGCATCGTAACGAGGCTTGTCCAGTTCCGCGATGCGGGCATTGTAGACAAGCTCGACCAATGGACGCCGGCCTGGAACGCCTCGTTTGGCGGCGATAAATATATGTTTACGCCAAGCCCGGTCTGGATGCCGCAATATGTGATTGGACCAAATGACAAGAAGCCTGACCGCTGGGCGCTGATGGTCGCTCCAGAGGGCGGTTATATCCGCGGCGGTTCATCGCACGGTATTCCAAAAGGCGCTAAGAATGCTGAGCTGGCTTGGAAATGGATCGAGTTTACTTCGATGTCGCAGGCAGGCGCGGAAGCGCAGAAGAAAGACGGCGTATATACCCATTTCAAAGAGGCGTACCAGAATAAGGAATTCTCAAATTGGACATGGGAGAATTTTGGCACTCAGGATATTGGGGAGAAGTTCTTCGTGGACATCTCCGGGGTGACGACCGACGTCGCTGAAAACGTGAACGATCAGGTGCTTGACGAAGCGATGAACATCGTGCTGCAGACACTCGCGAAGGATAAAAGCTTCGGCGTGGAACAGGCGATGGACCGAATCCAAAAAGAGCTGAAGGCGAAAGTACCGGACATCACGTTCGGATAACGGCGAGCCCGATGCGGGAGAGACGCTGGGAGCGGCCGGGCGGCCGCTCTTTGCGCTTTCTATGACTCTATAAATGTAATGATCGGAGTGAGAATGATGGATGTGGTGAAGCGAAAATGGGCGCCGTATCTTTTTCTGTCACCGTATATGCTGTTCTACGCAGCCTTTGGCTTGATTCCAATTTTATTTTCGTTCTATGTGAGTCTGACGAGCTGGAACGGGATTGGCAAAAAAACGTTCGTTGGGCTGGACAACTATGCCTTCCTGTTCAATCCCGATTCCTACTTCTTCACCTCAGTCGGGAATACGCTGCTGTTCGTGGCCGTATCACTGCCGCTTCAGATGGCCTTTGGTCTGGCGATTGCTTCGCTGCTTTACAGCAAATTCGTGAAGTGGAAAGCTTTTTTCCAGCTCGTCAACTTCCTGCCGTATATCGTCACGCCGGTTGCAGTTGGACTCATGTTCAACCTATTGTTCGATTGGCAGGCTGGTTTCGTTAATAAGTTATTGCTCGAATTTGGTCTCATCGACGAAGGAATCTATTGGCTTGGCGAACCGATGTATGCGCGAGTTGTCATCATCCTGATGCTGTTTTGGAAGGGCTTTGGCTACACGATGATCTTTTATCTGGCAGGACTTGCGAACATTTCGAAGGATTTGCATGAGGCGGCTGCCGTCGACGGGGCGACCGGCATGAAATCATTCTGGACCATAACGCTGCCTTTGCTTCGCCCGGTCACAACCTTCGTTGCCATTACGGGGATCATTGGCGGCTTCCAATTGCTCGAGGAGCCGATGCTGCTGCTCGGCGGTGCTGGAATGGGATCGGCGTCTGCTGTCATCGGCGGACCGGAAAGATGCTGCCTGACGACCGTCTGGAATATGTATGACACGGCCTTTGGCAGCACGACTCGTTACGGACTAGGTGCGGCGATTGCTTATGGACTTTGCGTCATTATTGCCGTGTTTTCGTTTGTTGGCACCAAGTTCTACAGGGAGGAATCTTAGATGAGTACACGATCGCGTACGGTTACTGCGACGGTCAGTATCGCGCTGTTGTCGATCGTCGCCCTGCTGCCGTTTTATATTATGGTTGTTATGGGCACCTACAAGAACGAGGATCTTTTTACGAAAATCGTACTTTATCCGGGCAACTACCTTGTGGAAAATTTCAAGACGGTTGCGGCGAGCCGTTTTGATCTGGCCTACTGGAACAGTTTTGTCGTCTCGGCTGCCAGCACGCTTCTGTCGGTGTTTGTCAGCGCGCTTGCCGGGTTCGCGTTCGCGAAATACGATTTCCGGTATAAATCGAAAATTTTCGGAGCGGTTCTGCTGACGATGATGATTCCGGGCCAGCTTGGCCTTGTCGCGTACGTCATCGAGATGCGTTATCTGAACCTTTCCGATACCTTGATGCCGCTTATCCTGCCTTGGGTGGCAAATGCGTTTGGCGTATACTGGATGACGCAATTCATCCGCGGGGCGGTACCGGTCGAAGTGATCGAGAGCGCACGCATCGACGGCTGCTCGGATCTTGGGATCTTTTTCCGGATCGTGCTGTCCTTTATTTATCCGGCATTGACTACGTTGTCGCTGCTGGTCTTTCTCTGGTCGTGGAATAACTATTTGCTGCCGTTAATCGTTATTAACAAGCCGGAAATGTACACCATCCCGCTTGGCATCACAACGCTGGGCTCCGCGTACAGAACCGATCTTGCGGCGCAAATCCTTGGATTGTCGATAGGAACGCTGCCGGTGCTTGTTCTGTTCGCAATTGGTTCGAAAAGCTTCATTCGGGGCTTAACGGCTGGATCGGTAAAGGGATAAACGCTGAAATAAAAAAACGAGCCCATGGAATTCAAATTCCATGGGCTCGTTTTTTTATCTTCCATTATCGATAGACATGAACCCGCGCACCTGCTCGTACACTGTATTAATGAGCTTGTTCGATGACAGATTGCCGCGGAGGGATAACGATGAAAATTAAGTCCGGCGGATTCGAAGCCGTGTATTACGGCCGCGTGCTCGCCTACGGAATGAATCCGATTGAAGTCGTGTTGTCGGAGGAGAACGATCCGCTGACATTCGTGTTTTGCATTGAATTCGAATCTGAACGAGATGACTATATGACGGATATTAGGCTGGTCCGTTACAACGAAGTCCGCATCGCCTGCGTTAATTTTCCGCGAGGCAAGCCGATCGGCAATCAAGATATGATCCAGCTCGGCGTATTGAACAACCGCAAACTATCTTTGCGTTTCGAAGTGACTGTTAATTATGATACGTCGTCTTGGGCGCTTGCCTTCACTTTCTATGCGGGGGAGGAGGTCGGCCCGGTATGAACAAAATCGAAATTCAGGACCCGCGGGTAGCCAGCAAGATCATAGCGGTGAACGCGGAGAACGACAAGCGCAAAGCAGAGCTTGGCTTCCTTGGCAAATTCTTCGGTTCGGGAGAGAACGTGCGTCTGTATATCGTCGGTACGATAGCGCTCGTCGTTCTTCTCATTGCGCTGGTCTATACGCTGATCCCCGACCAATACCGTTCACCCGACTTCGGTTTAAAGGAAATGTGGACGCTTGTGGTGCTTCCCGTTGAATCAACGATTATCGGTTACTTGATCGGATCGAGGTCGAAGGAACACGGAGCCTAGTCGAAGCGCCTGGTGACCCGGAGGAGAAGATTGCCCCCAGCGATGGGGGCTTTTTTGGCGTTGTTAATGGAGAAAGAAACACACTCGTTTGTAATAAAAATCATGAATTGGATGTCGGATTCGTTAGGATTGTGTAGGTTTTCCATATAGTTGTCTACACAGAATGTTATTTAACCTGACACAACCTGTCCATGAGAGAGGGGCAAGGCAACGGAAAAGGGGGATTGCGTTGATTGAATTTCAGCAAGTGGAGAAGCATTATGGCGATTTTCATGTGCTTAAAGGCATCGATCTTCAAATCGCGCAGGGTGAGGTCGTCGTTGTGGTCGGGCCTTCCGGATCGGGAAAGAGTACCCTCCTCCGCTGCATCAACCGGTTGGAGGCGATCACGAGCGGCCGTTTGACCGTCAATGAAGTCAATGTCGCTGATAAGAAAACCGATATCAACAAGCTGCGGCGGGAAATCGGCATGGTGTTCCAGCACTTCAATCTCTATCCTCATATGAAAGTGATCGACAATATTACGCTTGCTCCAATGAAGGCGCTTGGCGTGCCGAAGCCGCATGCGGTGGATACGGCCAGGATGTATTTGGAGAAAGTCGGCATCGGGGACAAGGCCGGCGCGTTTCCTTCGCAGCTATCCGGGGGACAACAACAGCGCGTGGCAATCGCCAGGGCGCTCGCCATGAAGCCAAAGATCATGCTCTTCGATGAGCCGACCTCCGCGCTTGATCCGGAAATGGTAGGTGAGGTGCTGGATGTCATGAAGACCTTGGCGCAAGAAGGGATGACGATGGTTGTCGTTACGCATGAGATGGGTTTCGCGCGGGAAGTGGCGGACCGCGTTGTCTTTATGGACAAAGGGCAAATCGTCGAAATCTCTCCGCCGGAGGAATTCTTCGAGCAGCCTCGGGAAGAACGGGCGCGTTTGTTTCTCAATCGCGTGCTGCGCCATTAACGCTTGCGTAAGAGTTGAGCCATCTTGCCAAAACCATGCAATCCTATAATGGAGAGGGGTTTCAAGCTATGAAGAAAAGAAGTTGGATGACGATTGGCATCGCACTTACGTTTCTTGCCACGGCATTATTGACCGGATGCGGCAGCAAAGAAGGAGGGGACGGCAACGGCGCGAACGGGGATTCAACGTCCGAAGCGGCTTCGGCGCTGGAGAGCATCAAGAGCCGAGGGAAACTCGTCGTTGGCGTCAAATACGACACGAAGCTGTTCGGCTTGAAGGATCCGGCGAGCGGCAACGTCGAAGGCTTCGATGTCGATATTGCCAAGGCGCTCGCCAAGGAGATTCTCGGCGACGAGACCAAGATCGAGCTGAAGGAAGTTACTTCCAAGACGCGTATTCCGATGTTAAACAACAATGATATCGATATGATCGTCGCCACGATGACGATTACGGAAGAGCGCAAGAAAGAAGTGGATTTCTCCGACGTGTACTTTAAGGCCGGCCAGTCTCTTTTGGTGAAGAAAGGAAGTCCAATCAAGAGCATTGACGACATTAAGAAAGGCACGAAAGTATTGTCCGTAAAAGGCTCGACCTCGGTCGACAACATCAAAGCGAAGGCGCCGGACGCGACCATCCTGGAGTTCGATAATTACCAGGATGCGTTCAGCGCGCTCAAAGCCGGCCAAGGCGACACGCTGACGACCGATAATGCGATTTTGTACGGCATGGCGGTTCAAGACCCGAACTTCGAGGTTGTCGGGGAGCCGTTCACCGACGAGCCGTACGGCATTGCGATCAAGAAAGGCGCTGCCGATCTTCTGAATAGCGTAAACGCTGGATTGAAGAAGCTCCACGACAGCGGCGAATACGACAAGATTTACGAGAAATGGATTGGCCAAGCGCCTTCCGGGGAATAGAGGTCTAACAATAAGAAGATGGGTGGCCAATGCCACCCATCTTCTGCATAACGGGAATAGCAGGAGGGGATAGCATGCCGGACATATCGATTTTTACAGACAATTTCGAAATCTATATGAAAGGGTTTGGCAACACGATTTGGGCGAGCGTTATTGCTTTACTCGGCAGCTTCGCACTTGGGACGATCATCGCCGTATTCCGTATTTCGTCCGTCAAGCCGCTTAGATGGATCGGGACGGCTTACGTCGAGTTCGTTCGGAATATACCGCTGCTGCTAGTCGTTTTTATGTTTTATTACGGCTTGCCTTCGCTCGGCGTGACATTAAACGGCTTCATCTGCGGTACGGTCGGACTAATGGTATATACGGCTTCCTTCGTTGCTGAAGCAATCCGGGCAGGCATCATGAGCATTCCGACCGGACAGACGGAGGCGGCCAGAGCGTCTGGATTGACGTACATGCAGACGATGCGGCATGTCGTACTTCCCCAAGCCATTAAAATCGTCATTCCGCCGCTCAGCAATCAATTCATAAACCTTGTGAAAAACTCGTCGATTCTTGGCGTCTTCGCGGGATTCGACTTGATGTATTACGGTGATCAAGTGGCCAGCAAGACGTATGCGACTTTTGATACCTATATATTCGTCGCGGCGCTGTATCTCGTTTTGACCATACCTTTAAGCTTTGCGGCGCTGCAGCTCGAACGAAAATTGGCCAAGAACGGATAGAGTTCGTTTTTACGCAACTAAACACCGTGAACCGCAAAATTCGCAAATAACTTTTAGGAGGATCGGCGGATGGACATTGCTGGCGCTTTCTCATACCATAATCTCATCTTCATCATGAAAGGCTTCGGCATCACGCTCTGGGTTGCTTTCATCGCGATCGTGCTGAGCTTCGTACTGGGCAGCATCACCGGAACGCTGCGTTATATGAAAATTCCGGTCATATCCCGCATCCTCGGCGTGATTGTCGAGTTTATCCGCAATTTGCCGCTGCTGTTGATTTTGTTTTTCACCTATTTCGCGATGCCGGACGTTGGTCTCAAGCTGGGGGTCATGAGCTCGGCCATCGTTGGTCTGGCGGTATTCGAAGCTGCTATGATCTCGGAAATCGTGCGCAGCGGACTAAGCTCAATCCCGAAAGGCCAGATCGAGGCCGCCCGTTCGTCGGGTCTCACTCATATGCAAACGGTTTGGCATATCGTGCTCCCGCAGGGATTGAGGCGCATGGTGCCGCCAATCGTAAGCCAGTTCATCTCCCTGCTCAAGGACACGTCGCTAGCCATCGTCATATCCCTGCCTGAGTTGATGCACAATTCGAAAATCGTCATCGCGCAAAATTTCGATTATACCCTTCCCATTCTCGCGCTTGTGGCCGTCTTATATTTCGCAATCAACTACGCGCTGTCGCTTGCGGCTAGGCGCCTGGAAAATAAATGGGGCTAAGCATCCTCGGATTTTAGATCCCGATGGGGGTCATTCCTATAGCCTTGCCAAACTGGTCCAAATCCGAAAGCATACAAATGGCTGTCGTCGCCATCGTCGTAGCGGTTGCGGGGGAGATCAAAATCAACCCGTTCATCGGCGAGGATTTTCGAATCGGTCTAGGCAGCAGCGCCTTTCTGTTCCTGCTTCTGCTCATGAGCCATCTGCCTTATTGGCGGGCGGGGATCGCCGCAGGCGCAACGGTGCTGCTGTTTCGGGTATCTGTTGACGGAGCAGCTTCTCCCGGCACGTTCTATCTTCTCGACAGCTTAAAGACTCACTTCTCCGCCATGCTCTATTACATCGTCTTCGCGGCCGGAATGGCCCTCATTCAACGCAGATTGCATCACTTTAATCCATTTATTCTCGGCGCGTGCGTGTCGCTGATCGACTTTGTCTCCAATGAAGCGGAGCTGCTGATGCGCAGCGTCGCATTTGGACTGCCGTATTTTCAAACCAATCAGTGGATGTTAATTCCGATCATTGCCGTGGTGCGCAGCTATTTTACGACGGGCATCTACAGCAGCATCGCCGTGCACCAAATGCGGAGTATTCACGCCGAACAGCAAAAACGAATTGAACAGATGATCAATGTCGGAAGCGGGCTCTATGGCGAAGTCTTCTATTTGCGCAAATCGATGGATGTAATCGAACAGATTACCGCGAAGAGCCACGATCTGTATGGTCTGCTGGTCAAAGAAGGGTTGAACGACTACGGCCGGTCCGTTCTCGAGATTACCCAGCAGATTCACGAGGTGAAGAAGGATTCGCAGCGAATATTGGCCGGACTAATGAAGCTCTCCGACTTGGAGAGCGCTCCGGAAATGACCTTGGCGGAGATCGTCGAGCTTGTGGTTAAGTCGAACGGCGAGTATAGCCGAATGCTGAAAAAAGAGGTGCGAATCGAGAAGGACGTCGGCATCGATTACGTGACCGCACACTACATACCGCTAATCACCGTGCTTAACAATTTGGCGGCCAACTCGGTCGAAGCCATCGAGCGCCTTGGAACCATACGCATCCGTGTTCGCGAACGCGAAGGTGAAACCTTGTTTATCGTCAGCGATACGGGGACGGGGATCGCAAAGCAGGATAAGAATATGGTGTTTGAGCCCGGGTTTACGACCAAGTTCAATCAGGAAGGCGTCGCCGCGACCGGTATTGGCCTCTCGCATGTCCGCGATATCGTTGGCTCGTTTACGGGCAGATTCCTCCTGATGGAACCTGGGCCGGAAGCCGAAACCACGTTTGTCGCAGTTTTTCCGACCGTTAAGTTGAAGAAGGGAGTGTAGCTCAATGCTATCATTCTGTATTGTCGACGACGATGCGGTGAGCAGGCGTATGCTGCAGACGATTATCGAGAAAGGCGGCGTCGGCGAGGTGCTGGGAATGGCATCTGGCGGCGTTGATGGGAAGCGGCTTGTACTGGACGAGAACCCCGATGTCGTGCTCATTGATCTATTGATGCCGGACCAGGATGGAATCGAAACGATCGTTCGGCTGAAACAGGAAGGGTATGAGGGCAAGTATGTCATGATCTCGCAGATCGAGAACAAAGAAATGATCAGCAAAGCGTATCAAGCGGGCATTGAATTTTATATCCGGAAGCCGATTAACCGGGTGGAAGTGACAGCCGTGCTTGGTAAAGTAAGCGAGCAATGGCGAATGGCCCGTTATCTGAAAGAAATCAAGCAATCGATCGCAAAGCTGGATGATCTGAATTCGGAGCCCGCAGGCATGCGGAAGAAGCATGATGCCAAAGAAATTATGCGGATGATCTTAATGGACTTGGGTGTCGTCGGGGAAAACGGAAGCCATGACATCATCGAGATGATGTCATGGCTGATTGGGCGGCATCAAGGCGGCGGCTTCCCGCCACTGAAATCGTTGTACGAGGTCGGGGCCCGGGCGAGCAAGCCGGAGGGCGGCGATATCGAGAAGGAAGGGAAGGCGGTCGAGCAGCGCGTTCGCCGTACCGTCATCGCCGCTTTATCCAACTTGGCTAGCATCGGGCTCACAGATTACAGCCATCCAAAGTTCGAGCATTACGCGCCGCTTTATTTCGACTTCGAAGACGTGCGTCTCAAGATGAGAGAAATTGACGAGAAATGCCCGCAGGAGAAGCGTAAAGTCAATATCAAGAAATTTCTTCAAGTGCTTTACCTGGAAACGCTGGATAAAATGAAAAATCAATGAATTGGAAGTCGGAATGGGATTGGCATCGCAATCCCGATTAAGATTGTGCAGAGATTGCAATACGCCCGATGGCGTCCAGTCGTTTCTTCGCTTCCTCGTAGATGTCGCTTGGAAGCGGGCCAAGCTTGGCGTAACGGATATTTTCAGCCAAGTGGGAAGGATTCTTGGTGCCAACAATTGTTGTCGTCATGGAAGGGTGGGATAGGGTGAAGCGAAGCAAAAACCCGGTCCGCTGCTCACCATGCTCGAGCAAGTCATCCAGCTTCGCCTGCTCCCAGGCATTCCAGCGCTCCTCCGAGCCGCGCCCGATACCCGGTTCGCCTTGGCCAACGCCGCCGCGTACGATGATGCCGGCTCCGGTAGCCGCGGCTTTTGTCACCCAATCCTCGTGCTCGCGTTCCAGAGCGGAGTAAGGCAGCTGGAATGTATCGAATGCTCCCCAGTCCACGAAGGCCGGAAGATTCGGAAGGTAAGAGGATACGCCGATGTAACGGGCTTTGCCGCTGGCTTGGATTTCCTTAAGGACATCGACCAGCGCGCCTTCCTCGGCTTGCATCACCGTTGGTCCATGCAGCTGCAAGACGTCGACATAGTCGGTTTTCATGCGTTTTAAGCTTGTATCGATGTTATGAAGCAAATTATCGCGCGTCCAAATATGGGATGTCTCGTCATGATCGCCGCGGCTTGTGACGCAGCAGCCGCATTTTGTCGCCAAAATATACTCGTCCCGGCGGTGGCTGATGAAGCGGCCGATTAATTCTTCGCTGCGGCCGTAATCGTAAGAGGTGTCAATCAGGTTGATGCCGGCGTCGAGTACGGTGTTAAGGATAAGGCCCGCATCGGCGTCCTCGACCGGTCTTCCACTCCATACGCGAGGTCCGCGAATTTCCATGGCGCCGTAGCTTAATTTCGTAACCTGCAACCCGGTACGGCCTAATATCGCTTTATCCATCAATTAAGCTCCTTTTTATTCCTATTTTACCTCATAACCGGACATCGCTGGAAGGCCCGTTATTTTCATTGCGGCGCGCTTCCTCGAGCTCCTGCTCCCAAGTCAAATGCCGGTATGGCACGGCAGCTTTGTCGGTATCGAACCATTGGATGAAGTCCTGCCACATGGCCGTCGTCCAGGCTGCATCGATTTGCGCCGTCGTATAGGTTCTGCTGTTCAAGCGGGCAAAGCCAAACACGTCGCGAACCTGCGATTTTTCCGCATGGGCAGCCGTAAGTTCCGCTAAATGGGCAGGGATAAAGATGACGCCTGCCGGCGTGCCAAGCACGACGTCGCCGGGAAGGCAGACGGCCCGGCCAATGCGGGCGGGAACGTTCATGCCGACCATCGTAACGTCGGCAATCGCGGTCGGGTCGCTGCCCCGATAGAAGACATTAATGTTTTCGATTTGCTGAACCTGCTGATTGTCGCGTATACCGCCCCAAATCACGGCGCCTCCGCTCTTCGTGCGGGTTGAGATAGCCGTGGACAGGTTGCCTCCTACGTAGGTGCCTTGATAGATTTTATCGAACATATCGATGACGGCGACATCCTCTTCCTCCAGCGAATCGATCACCCATTGGTTGAAAAAGCCTCTGCGATCCTCTTGCTCATGGCCGTAATTAAGCAGCGTTTCATGCAAATCCGGACGTTTAGGCACCATAACGGCCGTAACCGCGCGGCCGACCATCACCTTATTCGGATGGATGATCTTGAAATCGCCTTCGAATTGATAATGATACCCTCTCGACCAGAGCGGTCCCCAAGCTTCTTCAAGCGTAATCCTGCTTAGTCGGCCAAGCACGCTGGACGGTACTTTAGGACGGCCGTCCGGGAAACGCTCGCCTTGCCATAGCGGCGATAACTGAATTGTATCTTCGGCATTATTAAATTTCATATCGGACACCTCGCTTTATTTTTTTTTTGCTGCTTAGCTCCAAAGCCGGTCATTGGACCAATAGCCGTTCCACTCGTCGGTAGGGAGCCACAGTCCTGGAATTTCCGGGTGCAGATGCTGGGAGATAACCTCGTCGTTAAGCGCTTCGATGCCAAGGCCCGGGGCATCGGGCACATGGATAAATCCGTTTTGGACCAGCGGTTTTGGCAGCTTGCTGACAATCAGATCATCCCACCACTCCACATCGACGGAATGGTATTCGAGCGCCAGGAAGTTCTCCGTAGCGGCTGCGGCATGCACGGCTGCGAGGCAGGCGATAGGGCTCTCCGCCATATGGATAGCCATCGCAACGCCGTATTCCTGGGCCATGTCGCCGATTTTTTTCGTTTCCAGAATGCCGCCCGTCGTAAGCACGTCGGGATGGATAACGGATACGCCGCCGGATTTCAGAAGCGGCTTGAAATTCTCCTTCAGATAGATGTCCTCTCCGGTGCAGATCGGAGTCGTTACCGCGCTTGCGAGCTGGGCATATTGATTCGTGTATTGCCAAGGAATCATGTCTTCCATCCAGGCCAGGTTGTATTTTTCGATACGGCGGCCCAGCTTGATGCAGTCCTGCAAGCCGATATGACCGAAATGGTCTACGGCAAGAGGCACCTCGTAACCAACGACCATGCGAACGTCGGCTACGTATTGCTCCAGCATGTCGAGACCTTTCTCGGTAACATGGATGCCCGTAAACGGATGCGCAATGTTATAAATATCGTAGTGGCGGCTGCGTATTTCCCGCAGCTGATGCTCGGAGAGGTTCGAATTCTTTCGGGAATACCAGGATTTGGACAGCGTTTTCATTTCTTCCAAGAAGCCAAGCGGGGCGCTTAACGTTCCGGGCTCATTAATAATTTGATTGATGCCCAGATCCATCTTAAGGAAGGTGTAGCCTTGTTCCATTCTTTTTTGCAGCGCCAAGCCCATGGCTTTGCCCGTATCTTTACCGTCGACGTCGGTGTCGCAATACATGCGGATCTTGTCGCGGAATTTGCCGCCAAGCATTTGATAGATGGGCATGCCGTAAGCTTTGCCGGCGATATCCCACAGTGCGATCTCAATGCCGCTCACTCCCCCGCCTTGCCTGGACTGTCCGCCGAATTGCTTGATTCTGCGGAACAGCTTGTCGATATTGCACGGGTTCTCGCCCAGCAGCCTGCTTTTGAGCTGAAGGGCAAATTGCTTGTCGGCGCCGTCGCGCACTTCGCCGAATCCAACGATGCCTTGGTTCGTGAACACCTTGATTAGGCTGCAGTGCATGGGAGCACCCGCGATATCGGCGAAGCGAATATCGGTAATGCGAAGCTCCGAAGGCTTGGAGTAGGTGTTGATATGAGCTAATGTGCTTTCATAGGTTTCCTGTTGAGTCATGGGCAAGGCTCCTTTTTGGAAATTTGGGATAAACGAATGGATTACATCAACATGCCGGCACCATCCACGCGGATGGTGGAACCGGTCATAAAAGAAGTTTCGTCTGAGGCCAAGTAGCAGGCGAGCGAAGCAATGTCGGCAGGCAATCCGACACGTCCAAGCGGGAATTTTTTGCGGTTAGGTTCCTTATGCGATGCCTTGAACTTGCCGACGTCGACCGCGCCGGGAGCAATCGTATTGACCGTAATGCCATAACGGGCCAGTTCAATGGCGCTTTCCCTCCCGAGCATTTTGATGCCGCCTTTCGACATGCAGTAGACGACGTCAAAGTCGGTAGGTCTTTTGCCATGCACGGAGGAAATGTTAATAATGCGGCCGAAATGCCGTTCCTTCATATAAGGGATAACCGCTTGCATGCATTGCCAGTACCCTTTAAGGTTGATGTTCATGACGCGGTCGTATAGTTCTTCCGTATAGTCGAACCAGTTAAGATTAAGCTGCAGCGCGGCATTGTTGACCAGAATATCGATGCCGCCAAGCTCAGCTGCAGCCGTGTCGACCATACGGACGATCTGCTCCCGGTCGGCGACGTCGGCTTGCACGATTACGCATTGGCCGCCAAGCTCTTCGATTCGATGCTGCGTATCTTTGGCTCCGGCATCGCTGGAATTGTAGTGGATGGCCACCTTCGAGCCGCGTGTGGCCAGCTCCAAGGCTATCCCTTTGCCGATGCCCGTTCCTGCGCCGGTGACAAGTGCCGACTTTCCGATCAAGCTGTGGCTCATGGCGATTGCATCTCCCCCTCGGCCGGCTTGTTCATGCGATGGTCCATATAATGCAGGAGAAAACCGCCGTCCAGCCGTATATCGGCTCCGTTCAAATAACCGGCTTCCTCTCCGGCCAGAAAGAAGGCAAGCTCGGCCAGATCGTTATCTGTCCCTAGCTTTGCGCCGGGCACCTTGTAACGGTAATCGTCGTAAAGTCCGGAAACCGGGCTTTGGAACGTCATATCCGAGCCTTCGACAGGGCCCATCTCAATGACATTGACGCGGATGCCGGATCGGCCGAGAAATAACGCTGCTTCATGAGCCAGCATTTTCACGGCTCCTTGCGAAGTACTGTAAGCGAAGGACGACCCGGTCGGCTTCTCGTTATGAATGGAGCTGACGAAGATTATGCTCCCGAAGCCTCTTTCCGCCATCCGTTTGCCTAGCTCCTGGGTACAGAAGAAGGCGGATTTGACGTTTTTTTGCATAATTTCGACAAACTCCGTTTCTTCGCAGCATTCGACAGAGGCGGGACTTATCGCGCAGCAATTGTGAATCATGACGTCGACGGGGCCAAGCAGCTCCTCGGCTTGGTCCAGCGTTGTAGATAAGTCGCGGCTGCTGCACAGGTCCGCATGGGTAACGAGTACTTTGGAGCCTGCGACTGTACGGGATACTTGCACATCTTCCCGTTCCTCGTCCTCTTGAAAACGGTTCAGAATCAAATCCGCGCCACCCCGGCTAAACCGTGAGATAAGTCCCTCGGCGGACCAGCTGTCGGCATCCGCGATAAAGACCACTTTCCTCTTCAAACCATGTACACCCCCTCATGAATCCCGGACTCTCTTCGGCAGGCGATTTGCTTTACATGACCATCTTACCGACCGATTGAAGCGAAAAGCCATGCCGCAAAATTATGATTTTGTTTGTTTTTTTACGGTTGATGAGATTTGAAAAAGGTGGAAAATTTTCATCTTGACTTTCTTGTCCGAAGCGAATAGCATCGAATTATCGATTATCGATAATCCATAAAATTTCCAGATCCCAAGGTGGTGAGAGCCCGTGTCCATCGAAACAGCCAGTTCAGAGCAAAGTCCAATTTCACTTAGCGAGCATGTCTATATCGCCTTAAAGAAAAAGATTATGAAGGGTGAACTGCTGCCCGGACACCGCATGATCGTTTTGGATATCGCCAAACAATTCAATGTCAGCCAAGCTCCCGTCAGAGAGGCACTCGAGAGGCTGAAGCAGGAAGGTCTCATTGTTGGCAAAATGAATAAAGGTTCGGCTGTTTCCGAGATTACGGCCAAGGAGATACGAGACATTTACGAGCTCCGGCAAATGGTCGAAGGTGAGGCACTCCGCAGAGCGATGAAGGTGCTGGAGGAGAAGGATATCGCTTACCTGGAAAGCGTCATTGACGGCATGCGTGATGCGATCGACAAGGATGATCCGTACCGGCTGGTCGAACTGGATATGCTCTTTCACGGCTACTTTTATTTGAGGAGCGGAAATGCTCTTCTATACGACATTTGGAACAGCATCAAAACGAAAGTTATGCGTTTCATTACGGTAACGAACAAGGATCATCCCGGCCATACGCTTTCCGACTCCCATACCGAAATTTTGGATCTTATCAAATCGGGCGATGTTGATCAGACGGAAACAAAGCTGATAAGGGGATTGGATTTCTATAAAAACTATATCGGAGAGTAGCCCTTCAGCCACAATCTTTTATTCATCCTTTCACAAGAGAGGAGTGCCGATTATGAAGCAAGGGGTAATGGATCGTATCCAGACGCTAAACGACCTGCTCCCCGGCGATGGCTTTGAAGCCGGAGAAGTGAAGAGGAGTCTGGAAGAGAGCGGGCTTCATGCTTATTACTCTTACCCGGCTCTAGCTCTGTTTGGCGTTAGCAGTACAGAGACGGATCTATGGTCCAGAAGATACGCTGTGGATGAACTGTATGCGGTTATCAAGCGTCATGGGCCAGACAACACTGCTGCGCTGCTGGATGACAGGGGGAACGTCGGAGTTATTTTCTCTTGGGACGACCGCGAATCCATCATGAAGTTGTATAGCAGCATTTGTAAGCAAGAGCATAACTGTAACCCTCAATTAATCTCGCTAGGCATCAGCAATCCTACTTCGCAATTATCAAGTCTGCATCACGGATATGAACAAGCCCTCTTCGCAATGAAACACCGATTCTATCACAATCATTCGCAGCCGATTTACTTCAGCAGTATTCCCGAATATGCAACGGACGCCGAATATCCCCAAGAAAGGGAAGATGAGCTCCTGCATCTCCTGACCAGCGACTCCGTCACCGAATATGCAATAACCCGGCAAGCGGTAGAAGACTTCTATGGGAAGCTTACCCGGAACGGTCCGCTGCCGGTCAAAAAAGTCGTCGATGCGACGCTTCAGCTTCTGGTCAGCCTGCAGCTTCGGGTCAAATACGAGCTTGGCCGCCAGTCTCATTTATGCAGTACGCCTGATATTACGGCGCTTATGCAGCTGAACACGTTGGAAGAAATGACAGATGCCGTGTGCCAGGCGATAAAAGGAATAGAAGGAACGCCGTGCAGCTCCGACAGCCTGAATCGCAACCTAGTAAAGAAAGCGATTACATTAATGGAAGAGGAATATGATAAGGCATCCCTGCACTACGTCGCCGATAAAGTATTCATTACTCCTGCCTATTTAAGCTCCTTATTCAAATCAAAAATGGGTGTCACGTTTATCGAGCATCTGACCCGCATCCGAATATCCCATGCCAAAAAACTGCTCAAGCAGACGCATCTGAGAAACTATGAGGTCGCCGAACGGGTCGGCTACCAGGACTCTCGTTATTTCAGTCAAATTTTCAAAAAGAAGGTAGGTTTGTCACCCAGCGAATTCCGGGACGCTAATTAAGCAGCTATCCATCTCATAGGGGGTTATTAATGAACATGAAGGAGCGTGTACGATTATGAAATTGGCCGAGTTTTTCACTTCCCATCCGGACCAGCTATGGCATTTGGCAAAGCAGATGGGCGTCGATTATGCCGTTGGTCCGCTGCCAAAGGAAGATAACGGCTTGAAACCTTGGGATTATATGAATCTGCTTCACATGAAGCAGCGTTACGAGAATCATGGGATCCAGCTGCTTGTGATTGAATCGGCGCCGCCTACGAATAAGATTAAGCTTGGCCTGCCGGGCCGCGACGAAGAAATGGAATGGATGGGCCAGCTTATTACGAATATGGGCGCACTTGGCATCCCCGTCTTATGCTACAATTTCATGGCGCAATTCAACTGGTTCCGCACATCGACAACGACGCGTACGCGCGGCGGTGCGCTTGTATCGAGCTATGACCATTCCTTGATGCAAAGCGCGCCGCTAACGGAAGCGGGGATTGTAACGGAGGATCAATTATGGGACAACCTGCGTTATTATTTGGAGAGAATTGTACCCATTGCCGAGAAGGCGAAGGTCAAGCTGGCTTTGCATCCCGACGATCCGCCTATCAGCCCGATTCGCGGCGTATCGCGCATTCTCCGTAATGCAGAGGCTCTGCAGCGCGCAATTGATCTCGTGCCAAGCGAATACAGCGGGATTACGTTATGCCAAGGCACGCTGGCGACTGCGGGCGAGCATATCCCGGATGTCATCCGTCATTTCGCGAATCAGAATAAGTTGTTTTTTGTGCATTTCCGCGATGTCGTTGGTACGCCGGACAAATTCCAGGAGACGTTCCACGATGACGGCCAGACCGATATGTACGAGGCGATGAAAGTGTATTACGAGGCTGGATTTGACGGACCGGCGAGGCCCGACCATGTTCCAACAATGGAAGGGGAAGACAATACCAATCCCGGCTACGAAACACTTGGACGTCTATATGGCGTAGGGTATATCAAAGGGTTGATGGAGGCCGCCATGGCGGAACGAAAGCTGCTCGCCGGAAGCTTGAACGAATCAGTAAGCTAATAGAGGAAACAAGCTATGTATGCTCCGGCTGCATAGCTTTTTTTGTGTTCGGAACGAGCTTTTTAGGCCGCTTAAGAGTGTAAAAAAACAAACCAATTCATAATTCTATCGCATGTACACATGTAAGCGATTTCAATAAAATGAGCCTTATAGATGCTGTGAGGGGGGATGAACATGAGATGAAGGCTGAAGCTATGAATAAGCCGGCGGCGGCAACCAAGCTGCACTTGACGAAGAAGCTCAAAGGAACAAGCCATAATAATCTGGCAGGCTACATTTTCATTTCACCTTGGTTAATAGGCTTTTTACTGCTTACCGCATGGCCAATCATCCAGTCGTTTTATTTGTCTTTTACGGAGTATTCGCTGCTCGAGGCTCCCACCTGGACCGGAACGGACAACTACGCCAACATTTTTACAAACGATAACGATTTCAAGACATCGCTTAAGGTCACCTTTATCTTCGTGTTGTTTTCCGTCCCGCTTAAGCTTTTCTTCTCCTTAATGGTCGCGATGATGCTGAACAAAAATGTGAAGGGTATGAATCTTTACCGGACGGCGATCTATTTCCCTTCTCTCATTGGCGGAAGCATAGCTGTAGCGGCACTGTGGCGCAACATGTTTAATCTGAACGGTTATTTCAATCATGTGCTTTCCTGGTTCGGCATTCAAGGCGTCGGATGGATAACGAATCCGCATACCTCGCTCGGAACGCTAATTTTGCTCAATACATGGCAATTCGGCTCTACGATGGTTATATTCCTGGCCGGGCTGAAGCAGATTCCGGGCGAGCTTTATGAATCGGCATCGGTTGACGGTGCATCGAAGCTGCGAAAGTTTTTCCATATCACGCTTCCGATGCTGTCGCCGGTTATGTTTTTCAACTTGGTGCTTGGCATTATCGGCTCCTTCCAAATGTTTACCTCCGCGTTTATCGTTACGCAGGGCGGTCCGATTAATTCAACGTATATGTACGCGTTGTTCCTTTACGAGAAGGCGTTTAAGCATTATCAAATGGGATACGCTTCCGCACTTGCCTGGATTCTGCTCGTGATCGTGGCGCTAATGACCGCCATTAACTTTCTGGTATCGCGCTACTGGGTATTCTACGAGACGGACGGAGGGAAGCAAAAGTGAACAAAGCGCTTAAGAATCATAAAGTGACCAGCCATCTGCTGCTGATTGTGTTCTCTCTCCTGATGCTTTATCCCGTTATCTGGTGGGTTGGCGCCTCGCTCAAAACGACGGCCGAGATGAGCTTGCCTTCCATCTGGCCCTCAACGCCGATGTGGGAAAATTACACCAAGGGCTGGCAATTCTCCCCTGAATTTACGTTTGGGCGTTTCTTCGGAAATACGCTCCTGATGGAGTTTTGGAACGTGCTGGGAGCCGTTCTTACAAGTGCGCTCGTCGCATACGGCTTTGCCCGTCTGAACTTCAAGTTCCGCGGCGCTTTATTCTCGATACTCTTGCTTACGATGATGCTGCCGGGACAAGTGACGATTGTACCGCAGTATATTCTCTACAATAAGCTGCAGCTCATGGACAGTTACATTCCTTTAGTTCTTCCTCACTTCTTCGGCGGCGGTGCATTCTTTATCTTTTTGCTGGTGCAATTCATTAGAGGCATCCCGCGGGAGCTGGATGAGGCGGCCAAGATCGACGGTGCTTCCGTCTACGGTATTTTCTACAGGATTGTTTTACCGCTGATTAAGCCTGCTCTGGTGACCGTGGCGATCTTTACGTTCATATGGAGCTGGGACGATTTCTTCGCGCAAATGCTGTACTTGAATTCGGTTGGTAAGTTTACGGTTGGTCTGGCGCTGCGCATGTACGTGGATCAGTTCGAGATTCAATGGGGCAGGCTGCTTGCAATGTCGCTGCTTTCGGTTATGCCGTCCGTCGTTTTGTTTTTCTTCGCGCAGAAGCAGTTTGTCGAGGGGATTGCAACGACGGGCTTAAAGGGATAACGGCATGACGGGTTCAACTTCAAAATATAAGGTAAAGGGGAAAAGAAGATGAAGCGTAGTGTTTACAACGGCTTGGCGTTATTGTCGCTTGCCGCGATGCTGGCTTTGACCGCTTGCGGAAGCGGCGGTGCGAACAACGGAGAGTCGACGGCTCCGAATAACAGCGGAAATGGCGATTCCAAGGCTCCCGTGAAGCTCAAAATCATGTGGCAAGGAGCGGATATCAGGCATCAGGCGATGCTGAAAACACAAGAGGTGTATACGAAGGAGAATCCATCGGTCACCTTCTCGCCTGAATACATGGCCTGGGACGATTATTGGAAGAAGCTGCCGACGCTGGCCGCTTCCCATTCGCTGCCGGATGTCCTTCATATGGACGGGGCATATATTCAAGAATATGCGACTAGAGGTACACTGGAGGATTTATCGGATATCGATCTTAGCAGCGTGATCGATGAGAAGACGCTCGAAAACTTGAAAATAGGCGGCAAGCTTTACGGCATTCCGATCAGCCGCAACGCGCAAGGCATGGCGTTCAACAAGGAAGCACTTGAGGCGGCCGGCATCGAGCTGCCGAAGAAAGACTGGACTTGGGACGAATATTTTGACTTCGCGAGAAATGCCCGCGCCAAGCTACCGGATGGCGTCTATCCGATCAGCGACACGGATACGTGGGATTTCTACCAATACTATCAAATGTCTTACGGCAAAGGCCGGATTATTCAAGAGGATGGCAAGAAGTTTAATCTGGACAAAGACCTGTTCATGAAGTTCTATGGTATCCACGCGGAATTCCGCGACAAGAAGATCGTTCCTCCTGCGGACATGGTCAGCGCATTTAAGGAAAACGACCCGCAAGCGGATCCGATGGCAAGCGGCAAAGTTATGACGCGGGGTGCAACGGTTGGTTCAGTAGGGGCGCTTGAGCAGTTAATGCCTGGAAAAATAGACGTCGTCAACCTTCCGGTCGGTCCTGAGGGAGGCGGATGGGCACAGCCAACTATCTTCCTGAGTGTAAGCACCGATGCCAAGCATAAGGATGCGGCGAAGGCTTTCATCAAATGGTTCGTGACGGATAAGGCAGCCGGCGAAACGTATGGTACGAACTTCGGCATTCCGATCTACGACGAGATCTACACAGCGCTTGAGCCTACCTTGGCGCCGAAGGAGAAGCTGGGCAAGAAATTATACGATACGGCGATTGATAAAGCGATGCCGTTCTCCCCGGCTGCTGCTGGGTGGACGGAGTGGGTAGACAACTACAAGAAAACGATGGATTCCGTTATGTTTGGGCAAAAATCGATTGAAGATGCCTATAACGAGATTTCTAAGTCAGGCAACGCGATTGCAGAGAAGCAAAGTGCGAAATAAACTTCTTTCATAAAATTATTCAAAACCCTCCTTCATTTAATTGTAGGAGGGTTCTTTCGTACATTCGGACGCACTTACGACGCTGCCGGACTTTTTGCGGACCCTTAAAGTCCCTCAGGGACTTTAAGGGCTTCCTTTTGAACCGTGGGAGGCGAGTTAAGATCCCTCAGGAACCTCAACCTCAGATTGTCGAGATTTTCTTAACAACCTAAACCCTTGGAAATCAAGGGTTTTTCTTTGTTTTGGCTGCATTGACTCGTACAGAAGCCAAATCCATCGCCAAATAAAAAGATAGTCCTGTGTACCTAAAGAAAGTCCAGAAATGTGCTATAGTGTCAAATTCTATAATTAGCATGTAACAAGCGCCTGTTACAGCAGGAAGGAGGATGACCTATTTATCAAATATAAATTAGAAATACCTTGGAATCCAAATGTAAGCGCTGTATTTGAAAAAAAGTATAATGAGGAGGTTTTTGGCAAAATGGGTAAAAGCAAAAAAATGGTATCTCTATTAATGTCTATTATGATCGCTGCTGCTGCAGTTCCCTCTGTGGTAGCGGCTGCCGATGAACCGGCACTAAGATCATTGGACGAGTTAAAGACCGGCACCTGGACGGAAGCACAAAAGCAGGACTTGATTAAGCAGGTTATATCGCAGATGACTATTGATGAGAAAATCAATATGATTGGCGGAACAAAGGGTTCTGCTGCAGACGGAACAGCGATTAAAAACTCCGGTGCGGCAGGAGGAACCTTTACCTCGGCTAACTTGCAGTCCATGGGTGTTACGCCTCTCACTCTCTCCGATGGTCCTGCAGGCGTTCGTATGGGCTACAAAGCAACAACCTGGACTTCTCCGACATCAATCGCTTCTTCTTGGGATAAGGAGGTTATGCATGATATTGCAGTACAAACAGGTAAGGAAGCCTCCTTTTACGGTGTTGACGTCATGTTGTCTCCCGGTCAAAACATTCTCCGAAATCCCCAAAGCGGACGAAACTTTGAGTATTTCTCCGAAGATCCGCTGGTTTCAGGAGAAATGGCAAAAGAATACACATTAGGTGTTCAATCGCAAAATGTTGGCGTTACGCTTAAACATTACGCAGGTAATGAACAAGAAACATACCGCAGCGGCGGCAATACAATTGCCTCCGAACGCTCGCTTCGCGAAATCTATTTAAAAGGTTTTGAAATCGCTGCTGAAGCAAATCCGTGGTCTGTCATGGCTTCTTATAATCGTTTGAATGGAATTTATGCCGCTTCAAACGAATGGCTTCAAACAGACGTACTTAGAAATGATTTTGGCTTTAAAGGATTTGTTATGTCCGACTGGGGCGCTACTAATGATATTGTTGCATCCATGCGTGCACAAATGGATTTGACAGAATCTAGCTTGAGTGCTGCCAATAAGACAACTTTGAAAAATGCAATTACGAATGGCCAACTTGACGAATCTTATTTGGATCGTAGTGTTGCTAATATTTTAGACGGAGTCACAAAGTCAAATACTTTCCTGGGGGCATATGGAACGCCGGGAACCCAATACAACCTGACACAGAAGGAAGAGGATTTCTACGGAAGCAGCTTGTTTACCGAGTCTAACGCTATTGCACGCAGAACAGCAGCAGATTCTATGGTTCTTCTTAGAAACGATGATGCCATTCTTCCGCTGCAATCGGGTTCCAGCGTTGGATTAATTACTAGCTCTAACCTGAAAGGCCGTGGCGGTTTTGGTGATAATTCTGTTACATCATCAGACTTTGTTGCTCGCGGCGGCGGCAGCGCGGGGGTTTATTTTGACCCTACACATGAGTCTGTACCATCACTTGAAAGCGCTCTCCAAGACAAATTTACGGTTGCTAATGCAGGTAATGTAAAAGATATTAAACAAGCAGCGGGTTACACAAAAACATTAAGCTATACGGAAACATCGAATCGGGTTACCGGTATTAACCTGACTTATTCCGGTACTTTTAGTCAGACTACGTTGGATGCCAGCGCAGATGCATTAGCGGAAGATGCCGATTACGGGATTTATGTTGTCAGCCGCCAGACTGGAGAGGGCTCCGACAACTTGACTACGGGCAATGACAGCTACTACTTGACGACTGAAGAACAACAAGCACTTCAAGCTTACTCCTATGCATTCCATAGCAAAGGCAAGAAGCTTATCGTCATTCTTAATATCGGTGCAGCATTGGATACCAACGTTATTAACGAATATGCAGATGCGATTCTTGTCTCCTGGCTGCCTGGACAGGATGGCGGCGGTGCAATCACTGATGTGCTTTCAGGAGCTGTCAATCCGTCTGGCAAGCTGACACAAACGTTCTTGAAGGATCTGAACTACAGCCCTTCTATTGAAGCTTCTAAAGCTTTGCCAGCTCGAACCTTCACTTCCGGCGGCGGCAATACAACCAATAGCGCAGCAACCAACGGCGGCTGGGGAACGAACCCTGTGTTCTATGATGAAGGCGTATTAGTAGGCTACAGATGGTTTGATACCAAATATCAAACAGAGGCCGACTATAATAAGGAAGTGGCTTATCCATTCGGATATGGCCTCAGTTACACCAAATTCCAGTTCAGCGATTTGAAATTGAGCAAAAACGTATTCGATCAAAATAATGACAATGATTCGATTACGGCAACTGTCAAGGTTAAGAATGTGGGCAACACGAAAGGTAAAGAAGTTGTACAAATGTACCTCGGCATGGATAACTACGCTTCTGAGGGACGTCCGATGAAGGACTTGCGCGGATTTGATAAAGTCGAATTGAATCCTGGCGAAGAAAAGACGGTATCGTTCAATATCGGTCTAAGCGACCTGCAATATTACGACGACGGATTTAGCGGTACGTTAGCGGGAACAGAGACAACCTCGAATGTTACTTATGGTAACGGAAAAGGCTGGACGGTTACCCCTGGAAGCAAGTTCAATGTCATCATTGGCAATACCTCCAATAACTTTGTTCTTAACTCGAATGAAGAACAAGGTGTAACATCTGCGTTTACCTACAGCGCGGTTACTCCTGAACAAAAAGCTGCTGTTGAACTGAAAGGGCCTGCATCAGCTGTTTCTGGTCAATCTATTGATCTTTCTATTAATGTGAATGATGTTTCCAGTGAATTTAACACGATGTCCGTTATTGTAAATTACGATCCAACTAAGCTTGAGTTCGAGACGACTACAGATTCCGAAGGCATAGTAAGTCTTGCTGAACAAGCTATTGATTCCATTAATCCTGAGCTTCGTATTCTTGGTTCCGGTGTGAAGCTGGACAAGGGACAGATTCTGCTTCTGTTGTCTACTACCGGAGACCTGATCCAACCAGACGGTCAATTACTTGTTCTTCACGCTAAAGTTAAATCGGATTCCACTGGAACGGTGCATACTTTCCTGAGTGATTTTTCAGTATCCGCTAATGGTCAAGCACAGCAGCTCTTGGATACATCAGCTGCAGTGAACGACATCGAGCTTAGAGTTGCAGATAATGCAGCGCTCGTTACAGCTGTGACGGAAGCTGAGCAAGTGCTTGCAGAAGCGGTGGAAGGAACCTTGCCTGGTCAATATATTCCTGGTGCTAAGGCAGCGCTTCAATCGGCAATCGGCCAAGCCATTGCAGTTAGAGATAATGTTGCGGCAACCCAACAAGAAATTGCAGATGCTGTTACGCAATTGCATAATGATGTTGCTGCATTCTTGACTAAGGTAGTAGCTCCTTCTAACATCGATAAAGCTGCATTAACCTTGGCAATTGCGGCAGCTCAAACGAAGCTTAGTCAAGCTCATGAAGGCGTTAAAGTTGGACAATATCCAACTGCGGCTATCGCAGCCCTTAACTCGGCAATTCAATCGGCAACGACAGTTAAGAATAACTCGACAGCCACACAATCTGCCGTTGATGCTGCAGTAACAAGTCTGAACAATGCAGCAGCTGATTTTGCTGCTCACATTATTACGCTTGTACCTGGTCAAATGGAAGTAACGATTCGCGACCTGTCGTACTTAGCTCAATACTATGGTGTGACATCAACGGATGCGGAATGGAGCTTCGTCGATAAAGCGGACCTCTTCGGCAGCGGTGAAATTTCTATTCGTGAACTTGCGGCAGTAGCAAGATTGATTATCGGCAATTGGATTAATCAGTAGTACAAGAGTCCCGGTCTGTCCTGCGGGGTAGACCGGGACTTACTCTCAACCAGCAAGCAAGGAGGCCATAAGGAATGACGCAACGTAAATCGCTAGTGTGGATACTTAGCGTGATTATGTTTCTAAGCTGTTTTATTGGTCAGGTGGGAACCGCATCAGCGGCTAATAATTCCACAGTAGAACTCTTAATAAATGCAAGCAACAGCAAGGTTGAATTGCGTGTTATGGGTCACAATTTAGATGATCTTTATGCTTTTGACTTTGTTGCTCATTATAACAATCAACAGTTAAAATTTTTGAGTTCTTCAAGTTCGTTCGGTGGTTTCGCTGTTGATCCGCTGATGAAGGATAATACCGTAAGAATTGCGCGTACAAAAGTTGGTGCTGTGGATGGATTTAATGGAGACACAGAGTTGGCCGTTCTAACCTTTGAACGGATTGCGTCTGGCGGGTCAGAAATATCTCTTGCCAATGTACAAGTGGTAAACTCAAAATTGGATGTAAAGACATTATCTAATGTGAAGACGAATGTTCCTAATAATGTCGTGTTTACAGATATAAAAGGGCATTGGGCAGAATCAGCCATTAATCAAGCTATGAAGCTTGGTTTTGTAAATGGTTATCCGGACAACACATTTAAACCAGAACGTGAAGTCACAAGGGCTGAATTTGTCATAATGCTTGTAAAAGCTTTAGGCCTTAACGGTGTTGAGCAAAAAGCTGTTTTCACGGACAATATTCCTGCTTGGGCTAAACCTTATATTGAAACCGCAGTGAATCAGCATATGGTATCGGGCTATACAGACGGGACATTCCGTCCAAATAATAAAATTACAAGAGAAGAAATGGCTGCGATAATCATTCGTGCTTTAAACATGAACACAGATAATAATACCAAATTGAGTTTTGCGGATTCGAAACAAATTGCTGAATGGGCCAAACCATATGTAGCTTTGTCAAGCGAGCTAGGTATCATGCAGGGCCGAGGAAATAATAAATTTGCTCCAAAAGCTCCGGCTACAAGGGCAGAGGCAGTAACTGTCATACTTAACATTTTGAAGACTGTTTAAGTCATAGAGAGAAGATGTTTTGGATAGGGTAATGAAGCCTACCGCCAGCATTGGCGGGAGGCTTCTCTCTTTTTGGAAACCTAAAAATAATCCAGATGCCATCACATAATTATCCAGACTTTGAAAGGATATCTTCTGTATTGCAGAAAAAATAAAATGTTATAATTGTGATTACATTAAAGGCAAAGCAGGTCGAAAGTGAGGGTGCAATGCTGCGGACAAATAAAATTTTATATATAATTTTATTCGCTTTATTTATTACTTTTTCATGTTTTGCGATCTACAATGCTGTTAAAGCGATGCATTACAGCAATAATATTTCTTCAGGTAATGTGATCGATAAGCCGCAGTTGCATTTAGTGCTTATTTCTCAAGAATATGATAATCCATACTGGAGGCTTGTTCAGCAAGGAGCAAGAGAAGCAGCGCAGCAAAAGGGAGTCGAGTTGGAATATTTGGGTCCTGCCCGTGCTGATGTTAAGGAACATATTAAAATACTTGAAATGGCGATTGCTTCTAAAGTGGATGGTATTATTACACAGGGCCTAGAGGAGACCGAGTTTACTCCAATTATTAATGAGGCTGCTCGATTAGGAATTCCCATCATTACTGTGGATTCAGATGCGCCACGCAGCAAGCGCGTAGCTTATGTTGGAACAGATAATTATGCTGCGGGGTATATGGCAGGAAGGGAACTTGTTACTCAGTCTGGTGGAAGGGCAGAAGTAGCTATTATTACCGGAAGCTTTACCGCTTCTAATCAAAAGGATAGAGTCAAGGGTTTGAAAGATGCCGTAAAAAATTATCCCGGTATACATATTCTTGATGTGGCTGAATCAAATATTAGCAGAATCCAATCTGCTGCCAGTGCCTATAATTTAGAGCAGCAATATCCCGAAATAGATACTTTTGTTGGTACAAGCGCTTTGGATGGACTTGGAATTGCACAAATGTTAAAGGAAATGGGAAGTGGAACATTAAGGAAGACGATCAGGATTATAGCGTTTGATGATCTTCCGGAAACCTTAACTCTTATTAATCAGAGGGTAATTGAATCAACGATAGTTCAACAACCGTTCATTATGGGACGCGAGAGTGTGAATTTGATGCTGGACTATTTAAAAGGGGAAAAAATTGTAACCGTTCTCAATACTGACGCAAAGGTAATCCATCGAGAAGATTTGACAGGAACGGGGGATTAGTTATGGTTAAGATTCAAACCAAACTAATGGTTTTTATTATAGGATTAGTTTTGTTTTTGAATGCTGTTTCTCTTGTCTTATATATCAATAGTATTAATTCGGTGGAGCAGTATAATACGATGCTAAATCGATTTTTTTTTCTAAATAATATTTATCAAAAAACGATTAACGTAAACTCTGCTATTAATTCCTATGCCTTGTCATCTGAGCAAGACAATAAAATCAAGGATACCTATCAGAAGCAATCAGAATCACTTCGCCTGAAGCAAGGTTCTTTAATTGAACAGTTAGGTAATGATCAAAATAATATCCTTATCCATAATTATAGCAACATGATTCAAAGTTTTCTGGATGAAGGAAGCCTTGCAATTCAAAAATATAATGATCACAATTACAACGAATATTATAATCATGTAGCTCAGACAGGAAAGTTAGCACAATTTATTCAGGAGTCAACCTTAACGTTAATAAATAATGAGCTTACTAATTATCAGCATTTTTATTTTCTGATGAATCAAAAGAATAGCTATTTCCGCTCAATGGGGCTGTATATATTTGTTTCAACGTTAATATTGTGCATTATGTTCACATTATGGTTCTCCAAAGGAATAACTAGACCTATTCATGCCCTGACAGCAGCAGCGAGGCAGATTTCCCGAGGTAATTTTGATATCAGATTTATTCCGGTAAAGACAAGGGATGAATTGAAGTTTCTTACAGATACATTCTATAACATGTGCAAAAATATCGAAGGATTAATAAAAGAAATTGAAGCGAAATCGGAACTGGATCAGCTTGTAAAAAAGATGGAGATAAAGAGTTTGCAAAACCAGATTAATCCCCACTTTTTGTTCAACACTTTAAATATGGTTGCCAAGATGGCCTATGTTGAAGGAGCGGAAAAAACCAGTGAGGTTGTGGAATCCGTTTCGGCCTTACTCCGATATAATCTAAGTAAAATCAACCATACGGTCCAGTTAAGAGATGAGCTTGATATTGTAAAAGAGTATTTCTTTATCCAGAAGATGCGGTTTGGAAAACGGATTAACTTCATTGACCATATTTCTCATGAAGCACTGGATTGTCCCATCCCCCCTTTAACCTTACAACCACTTGTTGAGAATGCATTTATGCATGGTGTTGAATCTTACGAAGAAGGCGGAGAAATACAACTAAGCGTATCTATGTCAGAGGGCAATGTTATCGTTGAAGTCAAAGATAACGGTGTTGGAATAACAGAGGAAAGAATCAATCAATTACAACAGATCCTGGATGATAACTCCAAAGGCAAGCTAACAGAGACAGGAGAGTCAAACGGGATTGCGCTGCATAATGTTCGAAGGCGGCTTCAATTGTTTTATCAATGTGATGATGTTATGGAGATCCAATCTTTACCGGGAGAAGGTACTATTGTAAGGCTGTATTTACCCTACAGTTTATATCAGAAGGAGCCAACCTATCATGTGCAGACTGCTTATAGTGGATGATGAAGAGATTGAACGCGGTGCTCTTCGATTATTAATTGAAAGATTTATTCCTGATGTAGAAATTGTAGGCGAGTCGGAGAATGGGCGAATGGCTATTGATATGGCGGAGACTTTACAGCCGGATCTTATTACAATGGATATAAAAATGCCCGGTATTGACGGTGTTGAAGCAGTCCAAACGATTCATGAGAAATTCCCTGAAATTAAATTCATTATGGTTTCCGCGTTTGATACGTTTGATTATGCTCGAAAAGTGATGAGGAACGGCGTTAAGGAGTTTCTGGTAAAGCCATGTAAAAAAGAAAAAACGATAGAATCGGTTATTCGAACGATGGAAGAAGTAAAGCAAATAAAGGAACGAAATTTAGAATGGAAGAATATGGAGAGTAGAATTATTAAATCTCGTTCTATAATGGAAACGGAATATGTAACGGCTATTATGATGAATTATGTATACGATTCGGATTTAAGCAGTTGGGATGATAAAGCGGGAAATGAGAAGGGGCCCGTTTACTCCGCAGTAATAAAATTAGACTTGAATAAACGCGAGATTGATCTGCAGGAGAAAAAAGAAATATACGGTGTACTGCGATCATTATGCAAGCAATTCGAGCGCTGCATGGTTGGTCCTATGATTGGTTATCAAATACCATTGTTTATATTCCCAGATCCAGCCACAGCTCACTTATATTCCATACGTACGCATGGGATGTTATTTGCTAGGAAATTGATACAGTCATTCGAAAATCAATGTCCTTACGTTAAAGTTTACATTGGCATTGGCTCGCCATATTCAAAGCATGATCAATATGTGTTGTCTTATCATGAGGCACTCTTGGCTTCCGGAGATATCCAGGGCTATTCCAAGGTAAGATATTTTGCGGACATGCAAAAATCAGATAAGAAGCCGCAACAAACCTTCTCTAGAGAAATGGAGAAGAGTCTGATTATGGCATTAAGGAAGGCTGATAAAGAGCTGACATTATCGGTGTTTGATCAGTATATAGAGCAGCTGTTTCAAAATGCTAGATTTGATCTGCGTGTTATTAAATATGAGTTGGAGAAACTATTTGATCTTATTGTGCAAATGTTAAATGAAAGCGGTTTTTCGATGCATCATGTTGGTGATCTTGAGCATTTGCATTCGGAACAACTGATTAGGGAATTTGCCAAGTATCAAATCGTTCTTCTCATTAACCAAGTAACCAATTGGTATAATCTTGATTCACGGGGCAATATGGAGAAGGCGAAATCCTATATAACCGATCACTATGCAGATGACCTTTCCCTGGAAATAGTAGCGGAGTATGTCCAACTGAATCCTCATTACTTTAGCAAACTATTTCACGAACGCTGCGGAACTACCTTTGTAGATTATTTAACGCAAGTACGAATTTCAAAAGCGAAAGACATACTGGCAGCTGATCTCGAGCAAAGTCTTAAAGAGATTAGTATAAAGGTAGGATATCGTGATCCTAATTATTTTAGCCGTGTATTTAAGAAGATGACAGGATTATCCCCTTCAGAGTTTCGTCAAACGCATAGTATAGGTTATTTCAGTTAGGAGAGGGCAGTTAATGAAGCGATATAATGATATATCCGTTTTAACTATGATCATGATTTCTTGTGTTCTTCTGACAAGCTGCTCTCATTTTGGTAACGTCAATGTAAGTAATGTTTATGATAATGCTCTCGATATTCCGGAGAATAAGGAAGCAGATCAAGCTCCCTCTGTACCACTTAAAGATCAATTGGAGATTATGACATGGTGGACAGGTGCCGGAGATGAAGCGGGATATAAAGCTCTTCTTCAATTATTTAAGGAGAAGTATCCCCGCATATCTTTATTTTCTTCTGCCGTTGAAGGAGGAGCAGGCTTGAATGCGCGCATTGTGCTAGGCCGCAGGATGGATGAGGGGAATCCTCCCGATACCTTTCAGGCTAATCAAAAATCTATTCGGGCTTGGGCAGGGAAAAATAAGCTCTCCCCATTAACGGAGCTTTATAAGCAGGAAAATTGGCTGAATAAGTTTCCCAAACAAGTATTGAACGAGCTCAGCATGAATGGAGACATCTATGCTGTTCCACTAGATGTCCATAGAACGAATGTATTGTGGTACAACAAAAAGATTTTCAAGGAATTAAACTTGCAGGTTCCAGAAACGATTGAAGAGCTGATTGAAACTGGAACTAAAATAGAAAAGAAGGGAGTCACTCCATTAGCTTATTGGACTGAATCCAGTTTGTTAACTAACGTTTTATTAGGCACATTAGGGATTGATAACTATTTAAAGGTTAATAATGGTGAGTTAGATCCTTATAGTGAGCAGATAGGTACAGCTTTTAATCATATGGCTAAATTAATAGAATTGACCGATCCTGTTTATCAGGAACAAACCTGGCCGGAGGAAGCACAGTCTTTCTTGAATGGAAGTGTAGCTATGCTGCTTATGGGGGACTGGGTGAAAGGTAATTTTGATCTGCAAAAGGATTCCTTCCCGGCTGATGGTTATGGCTGGCTGCCGTTCCCAGGGACGAAGGGAGCCTTTGTAGCGACAATTGATGCATTTGGATTGACAGCGGAGGGGAACAATCAGGAATCAACAACCCAATGGCTCAAATTTTTGGGTTCGTCGGAAGGGCAGGATACTTTTAATCCTCTCAAGGGCTCAACTCCTCCTCGTGTAGATACGGACATTAGCAAGTATGATTCTTACGGGCAAGAAGCCATCAGAGATTTTAAAGAAAGTTTAAGTCATTCCCATGTGCTGTTTAAGGGGCTAAGCGGGAATCTATATGAGCTGTACCAAATTGCGAAAAAAAACAAATAATAGGTTCAGGCAAAGCGATAATGCTTTGCCTTTTTTCATGCAATTGAAATAATCCAGATCACCTTAATAATGTGAAGATAAACGCTTACATGTATTCAATTATAGTGAATATAGCAAGTCATTATTATCTTTTCGAATAAACAGGAGGTCTCAAATGAAGAAGAAAAAATGGATTCCAGCAGTATGTGCAGGTGCGTTAGCAGTTACCGTTCTAGCTGCTTGCGGCAATAACGGCGGGAATAATGCTGGCCAAAACACTGCAGCAAACAACAGTAAGACGACTGCGGCTAACAACACGGCTGCTGAAAGTCCCGCCGCCAAGAAAGAGCCGACAGTTGGTGTTGCCATCTACAAATTTGATGATACGTTTATGACTGGTGTACGTAACGCTATTGAATCAGCATCGGCGGGAGTTGCTAAGGTGGATATTGTTGACAGCCAAAACTCCCAGCCTACCCAAAATGATAAGGTCGATTTGTTTATTACGAAGAAGTACGATGCAATGGCTATTAATGCGGTTGACCGTACAGCTGCAAGCATGATTATCGATAAGGCCAAAGCAGCTAACACGCCAGTTGTATTCTTCAATCGCGAGCCGATTACAGAGGATATGAATAAATGGGATCAAGTTTACTACGTAGGCGCTAAGGCCGAAGAGTCCGGCACAATGTCAGGTGAACTCATTATTGATTACTGGAAGGCTCATCCGGAAATGGACAAGAATAAGGATGGAAAGCTGCAGTACATTATGCTCAAGGGCGAACCGGGCCATCAAGATGCCGAACTGCGTACGAAGTATTCCGTCCAAGCTATCACGGAGGCCGGAATCGAGGTTGAGAAGCTCGCTGAAGATACAGCGATGTGGGACCGTGTAAAAGCACAAGACAAAATGGCAACTTTCCTGTCTGCACATGGCGATAAGATTGAAGCTGTGCTGGCAAATAACGATGATATGGCACTTGGAGCAATCGAAGCTTTGAAAGCAGCAGGCTACTTTAAAGACGGTAAGTTTATGCCGGTAGTTGGCGTTGATGCAACGGCAGCAGCCCTTCAAGCACTGTCCGATGGAACTTTGCTCGGTACGGTATTAAATGATGCGAAGAACCAAGGCGCAGCTACGTTGAAACTTGCTGCAGCTCTTGCGAATGGTGAAACCCCATCCAAAGAAAACACAGGATTTGATATTACTGATAGCAAGTACGTTTGGGTTCCTTATAAAAAAATTACAAAAGACAATATGAGCGACGCGCAGTAGACAGCATACGGAGAGGTGGTCCTATACACCGCTTCTCCGTTTTTTGTTTTCAGCCTTCATCAAAAGCAAGAGGTGTGAACTATGATGACTTCACCATATCTACTGGAAATGAAAGGGATAACGAAGGAGTTTCCAGGTGTAAAGGCGCTTGATCAAGTTACTCTGCAGATCCGACCGGGCACCGTTCATGCATTAATGGGCGAGAATGGCGCAGGCAAATCAACTCTCATGAAATGTCTATTTGGTATCTATACACCAGATGCAGGTGAAATCCGGTTAAACGGGGAAAAAATCAATCTTCCGGATTCTCGGACAGCTTTGGATAAAGGGATAACGATGATCCATCAGGAATTGCATCCCGTACCTCGCAGAAATGTGATGGAAAATCTGTGGTTGGGGCGTTTTCCAATGCGCGGCATTCAACCCTTTCGATTTGTTGACGGCAGAAAAATGTACCGCGAGACAGAAAAATTATTTAAGGACTTGGATATGGATATTGCTCCAGACCAGATTGTAGGTGATTTATCCGTATCAAAAATACAGTCCATCGAAATTGCTAAAGCGGTTTCTTATAATGCAAAAGTAATTATTATGGATGAACCAACTTCCTCTCTTACAGGGAATGAAGTTGAGCAGTTATTCAAGATCATTGCAGATCTTAAAGCAAGAGGCGTCTCGATCATTTATATCTCGCACAAAATGGAAGAGATATTAAGAATTTCCGACGATGTTACGATTATGCGCGATGGGCGGAAAGTAGGAACTTGGCCGGCTAGAGAATTGACTATGGATTTAATTATATCCAGAATGGTCGGCCGGGACTTAACGCAACGTTTCCCGGCTCGTGAGAACGTGCCGGGCGAAACGTTGCTAAAAGTCGAAGGATTAACTTCACCATTTGCTCAATCGTTTAAGGACATTTCCTTTGAATTGCGGCAGGGTGAAATTTTAGGCATTGGCGGATTGGTAGGGGCCCAGCGTACAGAGTTAATGGAAGCTTTGTTCGGATTAAGATCTGTTTCTTCCGGAACGATTTCTCTTCGAGGCAAGATGGTCAAGATTAACCGGCCAACCGATGCCATTCGGAACAAGCTAGCTTTATTGACGGAGGAGCGGCGTGTAACCGGTATATTCCCTGTACTGTCTGTACTGGAGAATACGGTTATTTCAAACCAGAAGAGTTATGTCAAGTACGGCTGGCTGAACGAAAGCAAGCGCCGTGAAGATACGGATCGTCATATCAACCGGCTTGCGGTGAAGACCCCTTCAATGAAGACATTAATTCGAAATTTATCCGGCGGTAATCAACAGAAAGTACTGCTCGCGAGGTGGTTGTTGACACGGCCAGATATTTTATTATTGGATGAGCCGACACGAGGTATCGATGTTGGCGCAAAATTTGAAATCTATTCGATTATTGCCGATTTAGCAGCCCTCGGTAAGAGCATTATTATGATTTCATCAGAGATGCCTGAATTGTTAGGAATGTCGGATCGAATCATGGTTATGTGTGAAGGCAGAGTAACCGGCATTGTGGAAGGCAATACGGCAAGTGAAGAACAGATTATGAGGCTAGCGGCTCAACATAAGTCTTAAGCACGGAGGAATAGCAATGAGTGTAAATGTGAAAAAAGCAAGCCATTTCTTGACCAATAACGCTATATATGTCGTGCTGGTCGTTATTTTTATTGGGATTACGATCTCTAACCCGGACTTCTTGTCCTTAAGTACCCTGACGAATATTCTACATCAGAATGCAACAAAAGCGATTATTGCCCTAGGTGCAGCTTTTGTACTCATTACAGGCGGTGTGGATTTATCCGCCGGGCGAGTTGTTGGACTTTCAGCTGTTGTATCTGCCTCGATGGTACAGATGTCTAACTACCCGCAAAAGTTTTTCCCGCATTTGGCCGAATTACCGGTTATTGTGCCAATACTGCTAGCTGTGTTATGCGGTTTAATTGTAGGTCTTATTAATGGCCTGGTCATTTCTAAATTACATGTGCCTCCGTTTATTACAACACTAGGTACAATGGTTATCGTTCTTGGTGTTAACTCGCTTTACTTTGATATGGACCCTAATAATTCCCAGCCAATTGGCGGATTGCGTTCCAGCTTTACGAAGTGGGGGACGGGAAGCTTCAGCATTGGTTCATTTAATCTGCCTTATCTCGTTATCATTGCGATTGTTGTGGCTATTATTTGCTGGATCATCTTTAACAAAACAAGACTTGGCAAAAACATGTTTGCAATTGGCGGAAACGTACAAGCAGCACATGTATCGGGAATTAACGTAGGACGCAATCTGCTTTGGATTTATGGTATTGCTGGCGCCCTATATGGGCTTGCAGGTGTTCTGGAAGCTGCAAAATCCGGCGGGGCTTCAAGTGCCTATGGCAATATGTATGAACTCGATGCGATTGCAGCTTGTGTAGTTGGCGGGGTATCCACAACAGGCGGCATCGGTACAGTTCCTGGTGTTATGGCTGGTGTATTGATCTTTGGTGTTATCAATTACGGCTTAACGTTCATTGGCGTGGGACCTTATTTTCAGCTTATTATTAAAGGAGCTATCATTGTTGCAGCGGTTGCTATTGATGCTCGTAAATTTGTTGCTAAGAAATAATGAAGGAATAAATAATAAGACACAGTGCGCTGCACTGTGTCTTATTATTTAGAGATGTATTCACTCGCCATGTGTATGAATGCTCCTTCTAAAGACAGAGAATCCGGATGATGGGCTTAAGCTGGTTATTGCTGCACGGATTTGCGATAACGAAGCGGGGTGACGCCTTCTCTGCGCTTGAAGCAAGCGGTGAAATATGGCGCATACCGGAACCCTACCTCTTCGGCAATCCGTTCAATGGACCATTCGGAGGAGATGAGCAGCTTCTTTGCCCGGTCCAATCGAAATTCGAGCAAATAATGGCTTGGAGTCATGCCGTATCTATTCTTCATGCAGCGTACGATATAGTTGGGATGGAAATGAAGCTCTTCGGCAAGGATTTCGTTGGTTATATCTTTGCGAAAATTCTGCTGCAAATAAAATGCGGCTTTCTCTGCAAGACGCCTGGCCGGCGTGCTGGTTTTGTTCAAGGTCTCGCTTTCCAGCAGAGACAGAAGCTGAGACAGCAGGTTCTGTTCCTCCCAGAATGAATCTCCAACTGTCAGACTCAGCAATTGGCGCATCAGCTTAAATCCGTTCTCGGGTTCAATTAGCGAGACATGTTTCGGGATACGAATAACGTGAGGATTGGTGAACGAGTTCGCAGAAGCCCCTTCTTTTGCACTTGTTTTCCAAGTCTTATGCTCGAAATGGACCCAATAAAAAGCGGTATCCTGCTCACAGGGTTTTACTGAATAATGTTCTCCGTCCGGCAAAAGAAGTAAGGTGTCTCCTCTTCCAAGGGCCCATTCCTGCCCGTTTTCTCCAATAAACAGCTCTCCCTCCGCAACAATAATCAGATCGAAAATGCCAAAGTTTCTTCGATTGGGATGGCGGTCGCCTATTCGAAATTCTGAACGGCCAGACTCCCAATAATAGGGGACCGGCGGAGTACTCATTTCTATAAGATTGTTATTTTGCAAGAGAGCCACACGCCTTACTGTGTCATTTTGTATAAAAAAAGGTTCAATAAGTTCTTATTGAATGAAATAAATATAGCATATACTTGGACTTACGTTGAGTCAATTTTTATCGTTTTAAGGAGGAGCAACATGAAGAATATACAGACAAATATTCGAGATAACTTCTGGAATGAATATTCGGAGCTGGTACGTCAAACTGTCATTCCTTATCAATGGGAAGCTTTAAATGATCGAATTCAGGATGCGGAGCCCAGCTATTCGATCCGTAATTTCCGAATTGCCGCAGGCTTGGAGGAAGGCGAGTTCGGAGGATGGATTTTTCAAGACAGCGATCTGTATAAATGGCTGGAGGCTGTTGCTTATTCTCTTGAACGTCATCCTGATTCGGAGCTGGAGAGAGTCGCGGATGAGGCTATCGAGTTGATCGGTCAAGCCCAGCACGAGAATGGATATTTAAATACCTATTTCACCATTCAAGAACCCGGCAAAGAGTGGACGAATCTGTATGAAGCGCATGAGTTATATTGCGCGGGTCATTTGTTTGAAGCGGCTGTTGCCTATTATCAGGCGACGGGCAAACGCCAGCTGCTCGACATTTCATGTCGTTTTGCCGATCTCATCGCAGGCTTATTCGGTACAGAACCTGGGCAGTTACAGGCCTATTGCGGTCATCCGGAGGTTGAACTGGCGTTAATTAAACTGTACCAGGCAACTGGTGAAGAACGTTATCTGAACTTGAGTTTATACTTTATTGATGAACGCGGCAGCAAGCCAAATTATTTTATCGAGGAATGGGAACGCCGCGGCCGGACAGCAATCTGGGCACAAGGAACACCAAACCTCGAGGTGTACCAGAGTCATCTCCCGGTTCGTGAGCAGCCTGTTGCCGTCGGGCATTCCGTGCGGGCGGTATACCTGTACACGGCAATGGCCGATCTTGCCCGGCTTACCGGTGATAGCAAGCTGCGTGAGGCATGCGAGCGTCTTTGGGCGAATACGACCGGCAAGCAAATGTATATTACCGGGGGCATTGGCGCTACACATCTCGGAGAAGCATTTACCTTCGACTACGATCTTCCTAACGACATTGTTTATGCGGAGACTTGTGCTTCGATCGGCTTGATTTTCTGGGCAAGGAGAATGCTTCAATTGGAGGCTAAAAGTGAGTATGCCGACGTCATGGAGCGGGCCTTGTATAATAATGTGCTTGGAAGTATGTCCAAGGACGGCAAGCATTTCTTCTACGTGAATCCGCTGGAGGTTTGGCCGGAAGCGAGCGCCAAGAGCCCGGATAAGTTCCATGTCAAGCCAGTCAGGCAGAAATGGTTCGGCTGTTCCTGCTGCCCGCCTAACGTGGCCCGTTTAATCGGCTCGCTGGATGAGTACATTTATGATGTATCGGGGGATGGAGGAACGGTCCATGTCCACCTGTATATCGGAAGTGAAGTGTCGTTTGAAACGGGAGGCCGGAAAATTACATTGAAACAGAAATCGGACCTGCCGTGGAATGGCCGGGTTGAGTTTGCGGTGTCACTTCCAGGGGATGCCGATGCGGTTCCGTTTAACCTCGCTCTTCGTATTCCGAACTGGTTTAATAATGAAAACCCGGTGCTGAAAGTGAATGGTGAATCGCAGCCATACCAGATTGAGCGAGGCTATGCCAAGCTTGAACGTGCATGGAAAGACGGGGATAAGGTAGAATGGCTGCTGCCAATTGAAACAAAGCTGATAGCTGCAAACCCGCAAATCCGTGCGGATGCTGGTAAAGCCGCCATTCAACGCGGTCCGCTTGTTTATTGCGTGGAAGAGGCGGATAACGGCAAACCATTGGCTTCCTTATCGCTAGCCGATGAACCGGAACTGACGGAAAGCGAGGTTCCCGATCTGCTTGGAGGCTGTGTTGTAGTGGAAGGGAACGGGCTTGTTACAAATGAATCCGGATGGCAAGAAGGACTTCCCTATCGGCTGTTAAGCAAAGAGAGAACAGCCGTACGGTTCAAAGCTATTCCTTATTACTTGTGGGGCAACCGGGAACCTGGCGAAATGAACGTTTGGTTGCGTTACTAAATCCACCGCCATTAACCTCAAAACAGAAAATCCCCAGGGGCCTCTCTAGGGATTTTCTTGATTCTGAAGGAGGGGGAAAGTTGGAACGATTAACCTTAAAAAACAGGATACTATGGTTGTACTAGACTACAGACTTCTCCCCAACAAAGTGCCAACTTGTCTGGCCATAATTTCTGGCGGATGGGGCATTCCATTCTTAATCCACCATTCGATCACTCCTACATAAGCTGTTCCGGCATATTGCAGCATAACCTCATCACTTAACTCCGTATTTCTGTCGCTTTCTCTGTCTATTTCATTTTTGAATCCTTCCATAAAAGAGGTAAGAAGCCGGGTTCTGAAAGAAGAGGGGGCACCTTTAGCTTCCTTACTGGCTAACATGGTGGAAAAGAATAAATAATTTTCCTCGAAATACTTAAAATAAGGTACCAAGGCATCAACCCAATCCATTTCACATGCCCATTTATCCATTTCTCCCATTTCATTTAGATGCGTTTCAATGAGTTTATCTAATAAGTCATACTTATCTTGATAATGAAGATAAATGGTTCCCCGGTTTAGATTTGCCCGATCCGCAATATCTTGAATAGTAATCTCATCGAAACTTTTCTCAGACATCAAAGCGATAACAGCATTTTTTAAAGACTCTTGCGTTTTTTGAATTCTCCTATCCATTTTTGCCATTGCAAATATTCACCTAGCCTTTTGAGATAATTAACAATTTTGATTCGAGTGTTGATATTTCAACATGTGGCGGACTTTTAACCATTGAATGTGATTCTCTAGTCTTTATAATAATGAACATGAGTTGATTAAACAATGCATTTTGGTTATTCGGTTCATGTTTGATATTTGTGAACGGAAATTGAGATCTATAAAAGTTAATGGAGGTATTTGAATCATGGAGATTAAAAGAATCGGAACGCAACCTTCCGGCAAGGGCCCCTCTGAATATTTTACTGGAACGGTTCGTATCGATCCCTTGTTTGAGGCATCGGACCCTGCACGCGTAGCCGGAGCATATGTGACTTTTGAACCGGGGGCAAGGACGGCGTGGCATACACATCCCCTTGGTCAGACTCTTATTGTAACTGCGGGCAGCGGCCGGGTACAACGATTGGGAGGTCCGGTTGAGGAGATTCATCCTGGTGACGTAGTCTGGTTCCCGCCGGGAGAGAAACATTGGCATGGAGCATCGTCAACGACAGCGATGACTCATATTGCCATTCAAGAACGTCTTGACGGTAAGGCGGTCGATTGGATGGAGAAAGTAAGCGATGATCAATACCAAGCCTAATGGGAGGGTATTATTGATCGTTATTTTGACACTAGGGGTCTTTGGAATATTAAATACCGAAATGGGCGTAATCGGGATATTGCCTTTAATTGCGGAGCATTTTCATGTCAGCATAGCTGCGGCTGGTTTAGCGGTTAGCCTTTTTGCGCTTGCCATTGCCATATCTGGTCCTATTATGCCGTTATTATTTTCACGCATGAATCGCAAGACGACAATGCTGCTAGTGCTCGCTATTTTTATTCTGGGCAATGTTGTCTCGGCAGTAACGTCAAACTTTACCATCCTGTTAATTGCTCGAGTGCTACCTGCCCTATTTCATCCGGTATATGTATCATTGGCTTTCACAGTAGCTGCTTCATCGGTCAGAAAGGAAGAGGCTCCCAACGCGGTTTCGAAAATTTTCATTGGCGTATCCGCGGGGATGGTACTGGGAGTACCTGTCACAAGTCTAATTGCGAATTCAATTTCTTTAAGCATGGCGATGATTTTCTTTGCCGTTATAAACGCTCTTGTATGGTTTGCTACCCTGATCTTCGTGCCGTCGATGCCTGTCAATGAAAAATCTTCTTACGGAGCACAAATAAGTGTGCTAAAAAAGTCAGCTATCTGGTTATCCATCGCTGCCGTAATATTTATGAATGGAGCGGTATTTGGTGTTTACAGTTACCTAACAGAGTATCTCCAGGATATTACAAAGATGACATGGAACATGGTCAGCTTTATGTTATTTATATACGGTGCGGCCAATATTATCGGAAACATCCTTGCAGGAAGGCTGCTTGCTAATAAAGCCCTCACAACCGTCGTAGCTTTTCCTTTTGCATTAGGAGCAGTATATATCATAATGTTCTTCATTGGTTCTCTTGGCTTTCCGATGATTATTATGATTTTTCTATGGGGAATAGTGGCAGGTATTGGAGCGAATATAAACCAATATTGGATTGCTTCCGCAGCTACCGAGGCACCTGAGTTTGCTAATGGGTTATTTCTAACATCAGCAAATTTAGGAACGACAGTTGGCGCTACAGTATGCGGATTTGTGATATCGGGGATAGGCACACAATACATTGCAGTCGGGGGACTTTTATTATTAATTTTAAGTTCAATTACAATATTTCTTAGAAGCTCTATATACACTCCTGCTAAACAATTTAATTGAATTCTGATCGATGCAAAGGGGACAAAACATGTTTAACGAAACATATACATTATCAAATGGCATAGTGATTCCCAAGTTAGGACTTGGTACCTGGCTGCTTGACAACGAACAGGCAGCACAGGCTTTGCGTGATGCGATACCCATCGGATATCGTCATATTGATACTGCTCAGGCCTATATGAATGAAGCCGGTGTAGGTGAAGGAATTCGTTCCAGCGGTGTCGCAAGAGAAGAACTTTTCATAACGACCAAGGTTGCAGCAGAAGCAAAGAGCTATAAGGCAGCTATGCAGTCTATTGATGGGTCCTTAGCAAAAATGGGATTAGATTATATTGACCTTCTGATTATCCACAGCCCGCAGCCATGGAAGGAGTTCCGTGAGGAGAATCGTTACTTCGAGGAAAACAAGGAAGTATGGAAAGCAATGGAGCATGCTTATAAAACAGGCAAAGTAAAGGCTATCGGTCTCTCGAATTTCCTTCAGGATGATATAGAGAATATTATTGCAAGCTGTGAGATCAAGCCTATGGTCAATCAGATATTGGCACATGTGAGCAATACTCCTTTTGAGCTGATTGAATTCTGCCAGAAGAATGACATTCTAGTAGAAGCGTATTCGCCAATTGCACATGGCGCAGTGCTTAATCATACAGAGATTCAGGTAATAGCTGATAAGTATGGAGTATCTGTTGCTCAGCTTTGCCTGCGTTATGATATACAGCTTGATCTAGTAGTGATTCCGAAGACGGTAAATCCAGAACATATGAGAAACAATGCCGAGCTTGATTTTATTATCAGCGATGCAGATATGGAGGCATTAAAAAATATAGAACATATCCAAAATTATGGTGAGCATGGCTTCTTCCCGGTATTTGGCGGGAAATTAAAGTAGACTGTTCAAGATTAACCGATTATGGTCTTTGACTGTGATCGGTTTATTTGTATTGATTTGGAACGATTGAAAAGGATTCAACATGCTTATTTCAGGGACAATGCATCTGAGACGTTGGATCGGATTGGCTGGTTTATATGAACCAGCCTTTTTCACATGTGAAAATAGGACTTGTCTTTACATCTGCTGCGCAGTTTATGCTGATCTAGTGATGCAGCAATTATGAACTGGGTTAAGTCCGGTTCTTTATAAACCGATATATGATAAAAGAACTAATATTATACTGTATGATATTGTATAATCTTGTGCAAAGGTGGGTTATTATGGCTGAAATGTTGTGGCAAAAGAAAGAGTTTATTGCGCATTTGAAGAGTAAATATCAGTTGAAGATTACGGGTCCTGCACTGGACAAGTACGAGAGTACTTCGGGTCTGCAGCCTAATAGATTAGATAACAACTACCGTGTATACAGCGAAAAAGATGTTGAATCCATGTTGAAAATCAGAGTAATGAATTACTTTCTGGGTATCAGACATAAGGATATTAGACGAATTGAGGGAATTCATTCCAGGCAGCATTCTTCCCGCGCTGCGAAGGCTGATTCCGAATATCTCTATATGCTGCTCTGTAATCCCCAGTTGAGATTACTGACACAAGAAGTTGGTGATTTCCCCAAAATGCTGCAGCTTAACAAGCAGCTTGTCGAAGAACTCTTGAAACATAGGGAGAATCATCCTGACAATTGGTACCAGACGTTAGATTGGTATGAGCTATATAATCACTATAAAGATTTTTCGCCAAAGGAAATAACCAGTGTGGATTTTGCAAAAATTGACGATATTGTGTTCCAGTTGATTGCCAAGCTGGATATCGATCAAATTATTGAAGAGGTTAACGAGCAACTGGAAGATGAATTCTATTATACAGCGCAAGATGAAATTATGGAGCGACATGATCTGGATGAGTTTGATGAAGAACAGTGCTCCCAAGAAATCGTAGAAGAATTTTATGAAGAGCTGTTTTACTGGGTGGAGCAGTATGAGGAAGAAACCGTGTTAGAGAAGATGGAGAGCGTGCTTGACGATCATCTTAATGCGGTGAAGGGAACCTTTGAGTTATTTCCATTGATGAGAGATGAGCTTGAAAGCCAGTTTCTTGCAGGTATCCGCGAAAAGAGAGAGTCCCATATTAGCAAGCTGCAGGAGCGTTATGAGGAAAAATATAAAGTTTTTAGACCAGAGGATATGGAGCTGCTGTCTATCGTGTTTTCTGGTGAAATCCGATCTTTGAGTTATGACATTCTCGGAATCGATGCTGTCCTTACTTATCTTGATGCCAACTATTCGGCATTAAAGAAGTGCATGAGAGAGCTTACAGTTCAATATAAAGATCATATGAACCACGGGGTCTTTTCCCTCTACGATATTCCTGATTACGTCAACACCGTTTTGGAAGCAGCTGCTAGGCATGGTGTTGAGATTGTGTATTCTGGTGAGAAATGATGGATATATACTGCTGGAAAATGGGAGAACGATATGAAAACTAATTATTTATCTTCATTAGACATAAATGAATTAAACTTATATACTTTGCAGCTGGCAAATATGGAGCGTATTGAACAAAACGATGCCGTATATATATTTGATGAAGTGGGAGCAGGAAAGACAATTAGTGCCGGACTATGCGTCATCCAGCTTCTTTTCGAAGGTGAAAGTGTTGGTCAGTTTAAGAATATATTGGTAATAACTGCTCCATCAGTAACTGAACAGTTCAAAAATAAGTTTAACGACATACTCAAACTGAAAGTCGGCGTTCAAGGTGAGTTCAACGGGATATTCTATCAAATTGATATAATAAACTATGATTACAGAAATATAGCTAAAAAAGTAAATGAAAATCATTATGATTTTATTATTGTAGACGAAGCGCATGAATTTATTAATGATACAACACGGCGATATGAAGAACTTATTAAACTCAAAGCTAAAAAGATGATGTTCATGTCAGCCACACCTATCAAGTACTCCATGAAAGATTTGAAAGCCTATCCGATGATAGCATCTCAAATCATGAATATTGATCAGCAAAAACTAGAAGACGAATTATTACATTCATGCAAAGAAAAGAAAAAATTGATTGAAGGTTTCGATACAAGTCTGCCTGTTACACGATATTTTAAAGAGACGGTTAGAAATATTGAGAAAACAGAATCCTCGAATGAATTTGCTGATAAAGAGCCTCAGAGGCTGGTCCCAGAATTATGGGAATATGAGAATGAGGAAGGCAAGGAGGTATACCTGGCAAAAAAAATAAATGAAAATTCAAAAAACGGCAATAGATTTGTAATCTTTGTAAGGTACAAGGCGGATATAGAGAAAATAAAAACGGCCATTGAACAAGAAGGATTTATTCCATTTTCGAATAATGAAACGGTTATGATAGACAAGACATATTCCATCATAACCGGCGATCATTCTGAGAGAAAAGAGCTGCTTAAACAATTCAGTTCCATTCAACCCAATATGCTTTTACCTGCAATATTAATCATGACTTATCAAATTTCAGAACAGGGAATAGATCTGCCAGCATTTAATTACACCATAAACTATCATATTCCGGCTTCTCCGAGCCAATTAGAGCAAAGATTCGGAAGAATTGACCGCTTAAATAGTATTCATAGTGAGCTGCACACTTGCTTTTTATTGAAAAAGTCGGGTTATCTTGATAAAGATACGGCAAACTTCTTTGATGCGGTATATACCTATATAAATGAGTTTCTGCCTTTACTTCCTTCAAAAAATTGCTTAATTACTTATGATATATTAAATAGAATTGAAAGCCATAGTGAAAGCATTGTTATGTATTATGAGAAGTTGCTTAATCTTTTGAATGACAATATTGATGAGATTTATAATTTTTTTATTAGTAATGAGATTAGTTTTGAAATTATCGACAGTAAATTTCATAATTTATTAGAATTTTTCAAGGGCAGGAATGTGGAATTTAATGAGGATATGGGTAAATTTCAAGCCAATTTTGCCAAACGAATTCAAACATCCATTAATCAAGCCAAAACAAGCCAGGAACGAATTCAATGGTGGAAGGATAATATAGATCGTTTATCTAATGATGTCTTTTTTGTTGAGCTTGATAAAGATGAGAAGATGGATTGGAGTAAGAGATATCATATTGAACGAATTAACCCAAAATCTGCAGCAAAAACAATTATCAGCTTAGATGAATTTATACGAGCATCAAATTCATTAAAAGAACCAATTGCATTAATGAGAAGATGGAATAAATATAAACCTGAAATAGAGGAGTATTTTGAAACGCTATTTCATAATAATGATTTTGATAGGATTTTCCCTGCGAGTAAGCATTACCATACAAATGATGAGATTCCTGGATGTGCTGAATTAGAGGATAAACTCGATTCTCTTGTTTACTCGCTTCCTATTTTTAGAATGTTCCTAGAATATAAAAGAATCATTCACGGGTTTGCCTTTACCGATAATAACTTCTTTTATCAAAGATATGATTTCAATCCTTTTTGGGCATCTTGGGTTTATATTAAGCGTTCAAATAAGCAGTTAGGTATCTCAGAGGCCTTTTTTAATGTGTTCGATGAGAAGAATTTATATTGGATTGAAGAAAACAATTTTCATGTATCATCTTCTATATGGCTAAAATTATTTTATTATTTCTCCAGGAAAGAAGAATTTTCTTTCGGTAAATTTAAGGCTATCTATAGTCCGATTTATAAATACACTTCATTATTGACCTCGATGTCTGAAGGACACTATAAGAATGAATTTTATAAATTATCCTATCTTAATTCAGTTAATAGAATACTTGATGAGGACAAACTGAGATTAGAATCGCAAAATGTTAGTCCTACAGATGATTCTTTTGCACTTAACAGTAAGTTGAGAAAGTATTACGAAGCGGATAAAGAAAATATTGCATGGGAATATAGCTTGTTTCATCATTTCAGATACCCGTTGTCACAAGGAAAAGGCGGGCAGCAGCGTTGGAAAACTTATGATGCCATCGCCATTAAAGGGAGGATCAGAAGTGGAACGCATTATGATAACGAAATTACAAAAGAAATGATTATGGATTTATAAATACGTTCGTGTTATTCAACTCCAACCACAATGTTGGAGTTTTTTTGTATTAAGAGATAATACAAGACTTGCGCTTGCAGTTGGTGCACACGATAGAATGATTTCACAGGTTAAAGATAATTTAACGACCAGAGGTGAACCCTATGAAAATTTTACTCGTTAGACATGGTCAATCGATTGCCAATATTAATAAGCGTCAAGAAGTAGGAGTGCCGGATCATTTGGTCTATTTGACGGATGAAGGGAAGCGGCAGATTCATCAGACCGCCCGCTTTATGAAGGACTATTTCAATCAAGAACAGGTTGATGCAAAGCGTTGCAGAATGTGGGTTAGTCCTTTCATAAGGACGAGGCAAACATCGGAAATTATGAATGAATATTTGGGATGGTCCGATGTGAAAGAGGATGGGAGACTGGTGGAGCAGTCGTTTGGCCTGTTTGATGGAGTACCCAGGCAGCGATGGAACGAGATGTTCCCTTTAGAAACGGCGCATTTAATAAAGTTAAGGGAGGAGAAGGCCAGTTATTGGGCTAGATTCCCGATGGGGGAAAATCCTTTGGACGTTGCCGTTCGTGTGAAAAGTTTTTTCTCAACAATAATGAGGGACTACAATAAACATGGTATTGATACGCTTATCATCATTACACATGGCGTGACCTTGCGAGTGTTTACAATGGAATGGTTGCATTATGCGTACGAATGGTATGAGGAAGAGAGGAATCCCAAGAATGGAGCCGTTAGATTAATCGAATCCAGGGAGGATAAAGGGTATTTGTTTACTCCGGGTTAATACAATTCCAAATTCGGCTTAATTATATTAGGTAAGGACAGGTGAGCCCTATGACACTTAAACAGTTTGATCTCATATCCGATGTGCATCTTGATTTTCATGTTACGTATGGATCTAATCAAATAAGCCAGGAAAGAAAAGTGAAAAAGTTTGTGGATTCCCTAATGCCTGACAATCCGTCGCAGGTGCTGATTATCGCTGGGGATCTAGGTCATTACAATGCGCAGAATTGTATGCTGCTGGAAAGCTTAAAAAGATTCTACGCCGACATCCTTATTGTGCGTGGCAATCATGATCTGTATCTCATCAGTAATCATCAATTGAGCAAATACGATCACTCATCGCTTAACCGTTGGCAGGAAATGAAAGAGCTGGCTAAGGCAATAAACGGCGTTCATGTTCTTGAAGGGGACAGTATCACAATTGCCGGCGTTACCTTTGGAGGTACGGGAATGTGGTACGACTTCTCTTACGGAATAAAGGAAATGAATCAAACTTATGAAGCTATGCACGCTTTGTGGTGTAAATGGATGAATGATGGGCGTATGATCCATGGCCTGCCGAAGTTTGAGGAAGAGCTTAAGCTATTGGAGCAGGTAATCGATCAATCCGATGTTATTGTAACGCATGTTGGTCCAGACTGGTCTAAGCTGCAGGCAAGATATCAGAGCGGACTTACTTCGGGCTTTTATTTTTTTGACGGTTCAGCTATATTAACACGAGCATCGGGGAAAGTATGGTGCTTCGGCCATACGCATGATCATTATGCTTATGAGAAGAACGGATGTTATTTAATCAATAATGCGCTTGGCTATCCGGGCGACAATCCTGGAGCTGCCATTCGGACAGTGGATTTCGCAGCGTTTCAAAGCAGCAATTGTAAGCCTCCAATTTAATTGTTGGAGGTTTTCTCATTTAAAAAAACAAGAATAACAGGCTTTTAGTTGAAAAATGCAAATTCCGAATTTATATTTCGCGTTATTATGAAAAAAGTGCTTGAGCCTATACCGCGGTATGGAGGTAGAGTGTGAATCAGAAGGAGGTAGAAGCTGCTGAAAGGTACAAAAATGGAGGGATAGTATTGAATAAACGCCAATTGATCGAAGAAGTGACGATGCGTGGATTTCCTTTTACCGGTGGGGCTTTGCGAACGTACGTTGGAAAGGAGCTGATCAGCCCCTGCAGCACGAATGTTGGAGTCAGTAATGAGTATTCAGAGGAGCTGGTCGATCGTATTTGCGAGATCATTGCGGTTAACCGGTTAGGAATTCCATTGCTGAAAATCAACCAGTATTTCGCTTCGGCGGACCGCAAGCAGTACTTAGCCAGGTACATGTTGTCAAATAGAAGGCATGTGGAAGAGCGGTATGAGTATTATCGGCGTTTATTGAAGCTGACGGAGAATATCGAGCAAGGATGTTATGAAGAGCTGCAAGCTGCAGAGTTGTATCTGCAAATGATGGAATAGCAAATTAGACTATCCCATTAGTAAAGAAAGGCAGGCATGCTTAATGAGGCGATTATATATTTCAGATACCCATTTTGGTCATGAAGCCGTTATCCGGTTCTCGAGCCGGCCATTTGAGACGGTAGAAGAGATGGATCAAGCGATGATACATAATTGGAACCGTAAGGTCCGGAAAGAGGATGAGATTTATATTCTTGGTGATTTCATTTATAAATCGAAGCAGCCTCCCGAATATTACCTCGATCAATTGAATGGCATTAAGCATCTAATTACCGGCAATCATGACGGCCGCTGGATCAAGAAGATTGATCTCAGCCAATACTTTGAATCGGTCAGTCAGATTAAGGAGATCACGGATCAATCCCTTCATCTTATCCTTTGTCATTATCCGATGGCAGAATGGCCTAGATCCCATAAAGGCAGCTATCATTTGTTCGGCCATATTCATAATGAACGGGAAAGCGATTCGTTTCGATATTATCAGAACAATTCGAGGATGCTTAACGCAGGGGTCGATATTAACTTTTATGAGCCGGTGCAGTTAAATGAGCTAATGGCAAATAATCATATTTTTCGAACTGAAGAGGCGGGGTATGAGAACAATTGAGGTGACAGAGAAGACCCTTGATTCGAAAATGAACGAAGGGTCTTCTGTTCTTTTCCTTCTTTTCCTTCTTATTCTTCCTCTGACCACACACAGTTATTCTGCGAATGGATCTCTGTTGATCCAAACTCAATCGCTGTTTTATAATACCAAATCTTATAATCAATTTTCTTCATATACTCTTCTAACTCAGCCATTTTCTCCGCAACAAATTTTTTGTGGGTTTCAAATACTGCAAGCCGCTCATTTAAGGTAGTATCTCCTTCCATACCCCAATCAATATATTCCCTGATTTTTTTTACGGGCATCCCGCTATTTTTCAAGCAGGCTATGACGGCAAGCCACTCCAAATCACTCTCTTTAAAATCCCGGTTACCGGCCTCGTTACGACCAACAAAGGGCAACAAGCCTTGCTTATCATAAAAGCGCAAGGTATGTGCAGATAATCCTGTCTTTTCTGCAACCTGACTAACGGTATATCCCAATGCACAAGCCACCTTTGTATAAAAATATGAAATAGTATACAGCATAAAGTGTACTCTAAATCAAAACCATATTCCAATANTTATGACGCTTGACTTAGACATTACTCTAAGGCATAGAATTCTTTTTGCAACAGAAAANAGTCAGGAGGAGAGAAAGAAATGGGGAAAAATAAAGTTTGGATTATCACGGGATGTTCCACGGGATTTGGCAGAGAGCTTGCAAAAGCAACGATAAAAGCCGGTTATAAGGTTGTAGTTACAGCAAGAAATCTCCATGCAATTACCGATCTGATTAATGAAAATGAAGATAATGTTCTGGCGATGGAGCTTGATGTTACAAAGCCTGATCAAATTGAAAAGACGGTTAAGGCTGCTATTGAGAAGTTTGGCCGGATTGATGTATTAGTTAATAACGCCGGGGTTGGCTACTTTAGCTCAATTGAGGAAGCTGTTGAGGAAGAAACCCGGAAAATGTTCGAAATCAACTTCTGGGGGCTTATGCATATGACGAATGCCGTGTTGCCATATATGAGAAGCCAGCGTTCAGGACATATTATTAATATATCTTCCATTGGCGGTTTGGCATCGTTTCCTGGAGTGGGTTATTACAACGGCAGCAAATACGCAGTTGAAGGGATCTCAGAAAGCCTTGCCCAAGAGTTGGCCCCATTTCATATTCGGGTAACCTTGATTGAGCCAAGCAATTTCCGTACGGATTGGTCCGGACGTTCTGCAGCCAAAACAAAATCAACCATTAAAGAATATGAAGAGCTCATCTCTCCATTCATTAATGGAGAAAACCATGGAAAAGAACCCGGAGATCCCAAAAAAGCCGCAGAGGCCATAATCAACGTTGCCGAAGCTGAAGAGCCGCCGCTTCGGCTGCTTCTTGGAGCAGAAGCCTATTCGGTTGTTGTGAACAAATATAGCGAGTCATTAAACAACTTCGAGAAATGGAAAGAAGTATCGGTGAATGCGGATTTTCGGGATGAAATATAATAGGCTTCATTTCAGCTCAAGAACCACGTGCCTAATCCGCATCGTGGTTTTTCTCTTTTCTTTGCTATAATAGAACTATAAAACATAGGAGGATGACATGTCCTGGAGCAAATTGAAGCAACAACTGGAGAGTTTTCTGTGCCCTGCGTTAATTGGGAGGGTCGAATATCGTGCAACCGGCTATCGCTATTTACCGGATAAAGCAGGGCTTTGTTATATTGCTGTAGATAAAAAGAACGTGCTAAATATGAGCGATGCAACGACATTAATCAGATGGTATCAAACGGAGATGGAGATTAAGAATGATTCACATCTCCAGATTCCTATTAACGAGGAAGAGATTGAAGCGGTTAGACAAGATAGCAAGGGGCTCGTTCCGGAGGATCGTCTAAAGGTCATTGCAAGAGGCCGAAAAATAGCTGAACTTGCAAAGGAGCTTTTGTCAGCACAGTCATCATTAAGTAAATCAAACTTTGTTGCAACAGCGAATAAGTTTTTATCCCTTTCTATAGAGGAAAGCATGGAGAGCAACGATATTTTATTAAATATACTAGCATTGGTGGACAGACGGGTTGGGAAAAAGCGGATTTTAACCATGAGCGAGAAGATAAAATTAAAGCATCCAAGCGTGCAATATTTTTATGAATTACGGCGCAGCACGTTATGAAGATAAACCGATTACTGTCTCTGACGGTGATCGGTTTATTTTTTGAAGGGATATCGGAAGAAAAGGATTGACAGTTCCAAAAAATAGTCTTATATTCTATGTGTAACCGATTACGTAATCGGTTACACATAGGTAAAGGCTAATGAGGTGAACCAAGTTTGTCTAAAGCAACAATTAAGGAAGTGGCTGCGGAAGCCGAAGTATCAACGGCAACCGTATCGCGGGTATTGAACGAAAGCGGTTATGTCAGCCCGGAAGTGAAGGAACGCGTATATCAGGCGATGTCCAAGCTGAATTATCAGCCAAGCGCTATTGCAAGAAGCTTGAAGCAGGATAAGACCTTTATGATCGGCATCATCGTACCGGATATTACCAACCCTTATTTTATGGGGATTTCGAGGGGCATCGAGGATATTGTCGGGCAGGAGGGCTTCCAGCTATTATTTTGCAGCTCGGATGAAAGTCCGGAAAAAGAGGCAAGCCTGCTGCAGCTTCTGCATAAGAAGCGGGTTGATGCCATTGTTCTGGCAACAACCGGAGGCAATACCGAAATGATCAACAGTTTGATGGACAACGGCCAGCTAATCGTGCTGATCGACCGCAGGCTGGAGCAGGAGGGCGAAGCGCCTGCGCTTGATCTTGTTGCAGAGGATAATAAGCATGGTGCTTATCTGCTTACAAAGCTGCTGCTGGATGAGGGCCATACCCATATCGGCGTGGTGAACGGTTTGACCCGAGTCAGCACCGGCAGGGAACGTTTGGAAGGCGTGCTGGATGCGATGAAGGAGCGGGGCTTCGAGAACAATGTGACGCTTTATAGCGGGGATTTCTCTACAGAGGGAGGGGTGCGGGCTGTCCGCAAGTTTTTGAAGGAGCCCGTCAAGCCAACCGCAATCGTATCGCTGAACAACCAGATGAGCCTTGGCGTATTGCTGGAGCTTGTAGGCAACGGACTCCGGATTCCCGACGATATGGCCGTAGCATCGTTCGGAGAAGTGGAAGCGGGTCGGCTTCTTAAAAATCCGAGACTCTACTATGTCGATCAACAGCCATATGATATGGGCACGAAGGCTGGCCATATTCTTCTGCAGCGTATTCGCAAGGAAGATCAGCAGCAGGAGCGAAGAATCGAAGTATTCCGCAATGTAGTGAAGAGTATTCCGTAGATCATAGTTCTGCAACTTGAGAGGATGGAACAATAGATGAACATTCATGTTGGCAATCGTCTTCAAGGCAGCCTGCCGAAGATCGGCATTCGACCGATCATCGACGGGCGCCGGGGAGGAATTCGTGAATCGCTTGAGGATGTAACGATGGAGATGGCGAGAAGCGCGGCGGCTTTGTTAAGCGAAAAGCTGAAGCATAGCAACGGTCTTCCGGTTGAATGCGTAATCGCCGATACTTGTATCGGCGGCGTAGCGGAAGCGGCGCAGGCGGAAGAGAAATTCGCCCGGGCCGGGGTAGGAGTTACGATCTCGGTGACGCCGTCCTGGTGTTATCCGACGGAGACGATGGATACTCATCCAACCCGGCCGAAAGCTATTTGGGGTTTTAATGGAACGGAGCGTCCGGGAGCCGTTTATCTGGCGGCTGTGCTTGGCGCGCATAATCAGAAGGGATTGCCGGCATTCTCGATCTATGGACGTGATGTTCAGGATATCGGCGATACAACGATCACTCCCGACGTGCAGGAGAAGCTGCTGCAATTCGCAAAAGCCGGTCTGGCTGTCGCAACAATGCAGGGCAAATCTTATCTGTCGATGGGCTCCGTATCGATGGGAATCGCAGGTTGTATAGTAGATGAGACCTTTTTCCAGCGTTTTCTGGGAATCCGCAACGAGTATGTCGATATGACCGAATTCGTACGCAGGATGGAGCTGGACATTTATGATCGGGCGGAATTTGAAAGCGCTTTAGACTGGGTGAAGGAAAACTGCCGGGAAGGCACCGAGGTCAACCCGGAGCATCTGCAGCGAACCGATGAGCAAAAAGCGGGCGATTGGGAAACCGTCGTGAAGATGACGCTTATTGCACGGGATCTCATGATTGGCAATCCGAAGCTGAATGAGATCGGCTACGGAGAAGAAGCGCTTGGCCATAATGCAATCGCGGCGGGCTTCCAGGGCCAGCGGGCATGGACGGATTATTTCCCGAACGGTGATGTGATGGAAGCAATTCTGACTTCTTCCTTTGATTGGAATGGTATTCGCGAGCCGTTTATGCTCGCAACGGAGAATGACACGTTAAACGGAATTACGATGTTATTCGGTCATCTGCTGACCAACGCCGCACAGATTTTCGCCGATGTCCGCACCTACTGGAGCCCGGATGCCGTGAAGCGCGTGACTGGCTATCAGCTGGAAGGCAAAGCAGAGAACGGTATTATCCATTTGATTAATTCAGGTCCGGCGGCGCTGGACGGTACGGGGCGCCAGACGATTGACGGACAACCGGCCATGAAGCCGTTCTGGGAAATTACAGAGCAGGAAGTAGAGGATTGTCTTGCCGCTACATCATGGAGGCCCGCTGTTGATTTCTTCCGTGGAGGAGGCTTCTCGACGGACTTTACAACAAGAAGCGGAATGCCGGTGACGATGGCGAGAATTAATCTGGTGGCAGGAATTGGTCCCGTGCTTCAACTGGCGGAAGGGTATACGGTCGAACTGCCGGATGAAGTTCACGATAAGCTGGATGAACGCAGCAATCCGACCTGGCCGACAACTTGGTTCGTTCCAAACTTGACGGGCCAAGGATTATTCAAGGATGTATACACGGTCATGAATAACTGGGGATCCAATCATGCTGCGGTGAGCTATGGCCATATCGGGGCGGATCTGATCACTTTGGCCTCGATGCTGCGTATTCCGGTAAGCATGCATAATGTAGCGGAAGAGAAAGTATTCCGGCCAAGCATGTGGAGCGCTTTTGGCGGAATGGATCCGGTAGGAGCCGATTTCCGGGCTTGTCAATCCCTTGGCCCGTTGTACCGTTAATCGAAAGGCAGGACAGGTCATGACAAGGAATAAGAAGTATGCAATCGGAATTGATTACGGAACCGAATCAGGCAGAGCAGTGCTGGTTGATATTGCGACGGGCGAAGAAACGGCGGCGCATGTGACGCCTTATCCGCATGGAGTTATTGACGAGAAACTGCCGGGTACAGAAATCATGCTGGGTTATGATTGGGCCTTGCAGCATCCGGATGACTATTTGGAGGTGCTTCGCCAGTCTGTACCGGCTGTTCTGCGGGAAGCAGGGGCATCGCCGGAAGAAGTCATTGGGATCGGAATTGACTTTACCGCTTGTACGATGTTGCCTCTCAATGGTAAAGGCGAGCCGCTCTGTTTCGAGGAGACTTGGAGAGAACATCCTCATGCATGGGTGAAGCTGTGGAAGCATCATGCGGCGCAGGAGGAAGCAAATGGCGTCAATCAGATTGCCGCAGAACGGGAAGAAGCCTTCTTGTCCAGATATGGAGGCAAGCTTTCATCGGAATGGATGATCGCCAAGCTCTGGCAGATTGTGAATGATGCCCCGGAGGTTTATGAAGCAGCGGATCTATTCATGGAAGCAGCGGATTGGGTCGTCATGCAGATGACGGATCATCTGGTCCGCAATAGCTGCACAGCGGGCTTCAAAGCGCAATGGCATAAGAACGACGGCTATCCGTCGGAGAGCTTTTTTGCTTCCCTTGATGAACGGCTGCGGTATGTAACGTCAACGAAGCTTCGCGGCAGCATTGCCCCGCTGGGCTCCAAAGCCGGCGAATTAACGGAACGGATGGCGGCTATGATGGGACTGAGACCAGGCATTGCGGTAGCGGTCGGCAATATTGATGCTCACGCGATGGTTCCTGCTTCCGGGGTCGTGACGCCGGGGAAATTGCTGATGGCGATGGGGACCTCCACCTGTCACTTATTGCTCAGCGACAAAGAGGTATTGGCGGAAGGCATATGCGGCGTAGTCGAGGATGGAATTATAGCCGGTTATTACGGTTACGAGGCCGGACAATCTGCAGTTGGCGACTTGTTCGCGTGGTATGTCGATAAGGCTGTTCCTTCGCAAGCGAAGGAAGCGGCAGCAGCGGAAGGGATCAGTATTCACGCATGGCTGGAGCGGGAAGCCGCCCGGTATAAGCCGGGTCAGACCGGATTGCTTGCGCTGGATTGGTGGAACGGCAATCGTTCCGTACTGATGAATGCGGATTTATCGGGCCTATTAATAGGCATGACCCTGCAGACGAAGCCGGAAGAAATCTATCGGACTCTGCTGGAAGCAACGGCCTTTGGAACAAGAAGAATTATTGAAGCTTTCGAAAGCAAAGGAATTGCCGTAGAGGAGCTGTATGCCTGCGGGGGCTTGCCGCAGAAAAATCAGCTGTTGATGCAGATTTACGCGGATGTAACCGGAAGAGAGATCCGAATTGCAGCGTCTGTGCAGACTGCAGCGCTTGGAGCAGCGATGTTTGGCGCGGTAGCAGCGGGTGCGGAAGCCGGGGGTTATGGCTCAATTGAAGAAGCGGCGCTGCATATGGCAAGGGTGAAGGAAGAGACTTTTAAGCCGGTCGCTGCGCACACTCAACTCTATGATCAGCTCTATGCGGAGTACGTAATGCTGCATGATTATTTTGGTAAACAAGAGTCCCGGCTGATGAAGAAGCTTAAGGCTTTGAAGAACCAATAATATGCCTATGTCTATTCTGCAATCGATTGCAGGTTGGTAAGTCATAGGAAAATAGAAAAGGCTTAAAGGAGCGGACAACAATGAATATAGAAAATGCGATTCAATCATTAAGCACGAAGAAAACAGGCAATCGCAAGCGTGAATCCAGCTACGACCGTACAGGCGGCAACAAAGATTATTTCTCCTTTGCACCGGGCGAGAAAAAAGATATTTGCCATATCAAAGGCGCGGGCGCGATTACGCATATTTGGATGACGATGGCTACGGACGCGCCGCAGGAAGAAGCTTTTCTGCCTCGTAAAATCGTGCTGCGCATGTATTGGGACGGGGAGACGGAACCAAGCGTGGAAGCGCCAATCGGCGACTTCTTCGGAATGGGCCATGGGTTGACCCGCAACTATACATCCGCCCTGCTCATGATGAGTCCGGAGGACGGCAAAGCGTTCAACAGCTTTTTCCGGATGCCATATGCAATCGATGCCAGAATTGAAATCGAAAGCGAAGCGGAGCTGCCGATCAAGTTCTATTTCTACATCGATTATGAACAATACGACAGTCTTCCGGAGAACGAGCTCCGTTTTCATGCCCAGTGGCACCGCGAGTGTCCAACGGAAGGGATCGCTGAAGACGGCGTAGACAACGCATATTACGAATTTGGCGGCAAAAATACGACCGGTGACGGCAACTATGTCATCCTTGATGCGGCAGGTCAAGGACATTATGTCGGCTGTAACTTCAATGTCCACAATTTGCGGGACACGCGGGAATGGAACTGGTACGGGGAAGGCGACGACATGATCTTTATCGACGGGGAGTCTTGGCCGCCAACCCTGCACGGTACGGGCATGGAGGATTATTTCAATACGGCATGGTGTCCGCAGCAGGAAGTATGCACCCCTTATCACGGCATCATTCTCGGCGGCGGACCTAACTGGAGCGGCAAAATATCAACCTACCGCTATCATCTGCTTGATCCGGTCATGTTTGATTCGAGTATCAAGGTAACGATTGAGCACGGACATAATAATCATCGCAGCGATGATGTATCCTCGACAGCTTATTGGTATCAGAGCGAGCCGCATCAATCGTTCCCGGCGCTTCCGAAGGTGGAGGGACGTATGCCGCTGCCGGACATTAAGCCGTTTAACGAGAAGAGCATGCAGGGTATATTCGGTCATTCCAATCCATAAAGAGATTGCCCCGTCACATGCGGGCGGGGCACGCTCTACCAAAGTTAAGAGGGTGGGCGCTTGAAGACAATGAAATGGGTGGCCGCAGCGGTTCTCCTATGGACGGTTACGGCATGCTCCAGCCATGGAGGTGGAGGGGACGACATGCTGTCGGTTGGGAATAAATCATTTGTTCTAAAAGATGTGCAGGATTTGCAGCAAATCGCGCAGTTGACCGGCAAGGACGGCATCAACCGTACGGATAAATACGCCCTGTACGGAACGGATTTAGGTTCCATGTTTAATGTCGGAGACAAAACGTATTTCGTATTTGGCGATTCGTTTGGCGAGCGTCCGGAAGGAATGACGGGCGGCGGAGGCAGCCTCTGGCGCTCGAATGTCATGGCCTATACGACGGACAATAATCCAGCCGACGGCATTATCTTCGATGGGATGATTACCGACGAGATCGGGCTGGCCAAGGAGTTAATCCCTTCCCAAAAGCTCGACTTCGCGGAAATGACGACGATTCCGACCCATGGCTTGTATGCGAACGGAGCAATGTATTTGTACTATATGTCTGTCAACCATTGGGGCGATCCGGGAAAGTGGGACGCGAACTTCGCCGGCGTGTCCAAATCGACGGATAACGGTGAGACCTGGTCCGTATTGGAAGATTTGAAATGGCCGGGAGACAGCAATTTTATTCAAGTGAGTCCTTATCTAATCGAATCGAAGGATAAAGATAAACCTTCTTATATCTATTTCTGGTGCGTGCCTTCCGGCCGATTTGGCGGAGTTAAGCTGATGAGGGTGCAGGAGACGGAGCTCGAGCAGCTTGACCGTTATGAATATTTCGCCGGGCTGGATCAGGAAAAGCCGGTTTGGAGCAGCGATTTGTCCCAAGCACAGCTTGTCGTAGACGATACGGTCGGGGAATTATCCGTAATATGGAACCCTTATCTGGGTCGATGGATTATGACCTATCTGAAAGAGGGGAAAGGGGTGGTCATCCGCGAAGGGCTGACGCCTTGGGGGCCATGGAATGATCCGATCGATCTGGTGCCGGCATCCGAATATCCCGGACTCTACGCTCCTTTTATGAACGACCGCTATTTATCGGAAGACGGGAAAACCATTTATTTTGGATTATCGCTCTGGGATCCCTATAACGTGTTTTGGTATAAAGCTTCCTTGCAAAAATGAAAGCGGATACATGGTTTAAGCGCAGCAGCGTTTAAATATAGCAAGCTCATTAAAAGGAGGAGTTCTTATGCAAGAGAGAAAAGGGAAGGTTTATTCGCTCGCGGTCACAACCCTGCTTACACTGTCCATGGTCTTATCGGCCTGCGGCAGCAGCAATTCCGGCAACGATAATTCGGCTGGCAGCCCGAACAACAACGCCGCTAATTCGGCAGAACCGACGGTCTCGGCGGATAATGCGGCCGCAAACGACGGGAAGAGCGAAGTGCCGGGCGAAAAGGTATCGCTGGAATTCTGGGCGAACAAGTTCGAGCCAACGACCGATGCCTGGTTCAAGAAATGGACGGATGAATTCAACAAGACCCACGAGAATATCCAGATCAAGCTGACGATCGTACCGGGTGACGCCTGGGCGCAAAAGCTGAAAGCCGCTCAAGCGGCCGGCAAAGCGCCTGATATTATGACGATGAGCTACGGCAACATTGCGCCGGCGGCAAAGCTGGGTCAAATTCAGCCGCTGAACGACCTGATGGATCCGGGGGTCTTTAACGATCTTTATGATAATGTGAAAGATTTCGTATCCGTCAAAGGGACTTATTATGCTTATCCGAAGCTGGTAGAACCATCCGCTGTTTTGTATTACCGCAAGGATTTGTTCCAGGCAGCGGGACTTGATCCCGAGAAGCCGCCGGTAACTTGGGATGAGCTCCTGGACTACGGCAAAAAATTAACGCAAAAAGGGATATTTGGTCTCGCAACCGCTCAAACCGCTGCTGATCTCGGCTGGTCCAGCTGGGGGCTTCAATTTAACTCTGCCGGTCATCTGCCGGTGACTGATGACTGGTCGAAGGCGGATGTCGACAATGACGGCTTCCGTGCGCTCCTCAATTTCTATAAGACGGCGTATGAATCCGGCATTATGCCTAAGCAAGCATTATCGGCTTATGCAGACGCAACGCCGTTTGGCCAAGGCAAAGTGGCAATGGAGATCAGCGGTTCCTGGTCGATTGGTCTGTTCCGCAATGACTTTAAGAATATGCTGGACAAAATCGGCGTAGCGCCAATGCCTTCCATCGACGGAGATCAGACGAAGCCAACAGCCACGCTTGGCGGCTGGTCGCTGGTGGTCGACGGCAAATCGAAGCATGCGAAGGAAGCGGCGGATTATATTAGCTGGCTCCTGGCCGGTGACCCGCAAATCATGATTGATTACTTCAAAACAAGCCAGTTCTCCAAGTTCTCGCCGCGCAAATCGGTAGATGAAGCGATGAACCAGGATCCGCAGGCATCAAGCGATCCATGGCGCAAGCTGATTGCAGAGAAAGTCATTCCATACGCGAAAGCGGAACCGATCTACACCTATGACATCAGCCTGGCATTTGCAACGGCGATTGAATCGGCTATGAAAGGCGAGAGCGTGGATAAGGCGCTGCAAAAAGCAGAGAAGGATATCAACGATATTGTTGCGAAGCAGAACCTCGCGGGAACAAATCCGAAAAACTGATCGCTGCAGCCGTTCTCCGGGGGCGCAAGCCCCCGGGGATAACGCCTGCATATCCCTAATTGGCGGTGGTGAACGTCCATGAGCAAGAAAAATTACCGTTTTGATAACGCAACGGCTTATATGATGCTGACGCCAATCGTTGTGCTGTTGACCATATTTGTCGTGATCCCGTTTATTTATGCGGTACGGGTCAGCTTCTACGATTGGAGCTTTTACCAGGATTCCGTATTTGTCGGCATGCGGAATTTCACGAATGTATTAACCGATGATTTGTTCCTGAAATCCGTAGGGGTCGGACTCAAATTCGCCATTCTCGTCGTTCCCGCACAGATGGTGCTGGCCTTCTTGTTCGCTCATGTCATTAAAGGAATGGGCAGCAAGCTGGCCGGGTTCGTTAAAACCGCGATTTATATTCCAACGATCATATCGGGTATTATCGCCTCGATCATATTCGTCTTTATATTCGATTACAGCGCGGGCATAGCCAACTATGTCATCGGCTTGTTTGGCGCAGAGCCGCAGGCCTGGCTCGCCGAAGTGCGAACCGCACTCGCCAGTATCGCGCTTCCGGCGGTTTGGCTCGGATTTGGTCTGACGACGCTCATTATGCTGGCCGGGCTGCTGGACATACCGGAAAGCTATTATGAAGCAGCTGATCTTGAAGGGGCAGGCAGCTTTGCGAAGATGCGTTTTATTACGCTGCCTTTGATGCGGAACGTCATTTTATTCCTTCTTGTTACCGGCTTCACCGGGGCCTTGCAGCAATTCGAGCTGCCGCTCATTATGACCAACGGCGGACCGCTTAATGAAACAACAACGCCAAATCTGTATATTTTCAATCATTTCCGCAACGACGTGCTGGTCGGGAATTCCATCGCCTCGGCGCTGCTGCTGTTTGTCGTGCTCGGCAGCATCTCGGCGGTCATCTTCAAGGTACTGAATTCGGAGAAAGCCGTTGACGGTTAAGAAAGGGGCTACTGCCATGAAATTAAAAGCGCAATGGAATTCTGTATGGCTGAATGTATTCGGCATTCTCATCGCTTGCGCGGCGCTGTTCCCGCTCGTCTGGATGTTTATTGCCGGATTCAAGGAAAAGACAGAGGTGCTGGCTACGCCGTTTAAATTTCTTCCCGACCGCTGGCTGATTACGAACTACACCGGCATATTGGAAGATGCGGATTTTATCCGGTCAATGCTGCTTACGTTGGGCGGGGCTGTCTTATTCGCTTTGCTCAGTCTCGCCATTAATTCAATGGGCGCTTATGTATTCGCAAGACTGGAATTCAGGTTCAAACGATTCATGTGGCTTTACGTCATTATGTCGATGTTTATTCCGGGGATGGCGATCCTGCTTACTTCCTTCATTGTCGTGACGAAGCTGCATATGCTCGATACGCTTGCGGTGCTTATTCTGCCGGGGGTTGCGTCTGCAGGTCATATGTTCTTTATCCGGCAATTCTACTTGAACGTCCCGATCGCGCTGGAGGAAGCGGCACGGATTGATGGAGCTACAAGGTTTAGAATTTTTCTGAGCGTATTTGTACCCATGTCCTACCCCGTGTTTGTTATTGTCGGCATCGGCTCTTATCTTGGGTATTGGAACTCGTTCGTGTGGCCAACGATGACGATTACGAATACGCATCTGTTCCAGATCATGCAGTATCTCGCGACTTTCCGTTCGGAGCGGGGGTCGGAGATGGGGCTTCTTATGGCGGGCTCCGCTTTGGCAGCCGTGCCAACGATCCTGCTGTTCCTTCTGACGCAGAAATATATTATGCGGGGCATCAAAATTTCCGGCTTAAAATAACGAAAGCAGGAGGCAAAGCATGATCGAGCTGACAAACGGAATTGTAGAAATAGAGATTAACGATAACGACGGAACGATCAACAGCATTCGCGATCTGCGGACCGATGTTGCCTACTTGCGTGCCGATGCGGCTCCCCAAGCTTTCCGGTTGGAAACGGACGGGATGACCAGCGGGGATTTCAGCCGTTTCTCCTGCCGGATCACGAAGGATGAGGAGAAGCAGTGTGCAGAGCTCGAATGGACGGCCTTGAACGGGATGAAGGTGACGGGGCAGATAACCGTCCATACCGGCCGGGACGGCATCGAATTCGGCTGTCAGGTGATCAATGATACAGATACCCGGGTGCTTAGTCTGGAGTATCCGATCATTGCTAATCTGACCGAGATTACCGATGGCGGTGAAGAGGATTATGTGGCGCATAGCTTTGCGACGGGGTTTCAAGTACGTAATCCAATCAAGCATTTTGTCCATGGAGGCGCAGGCTTTAGGTATATGCCTTACCCGGAAAGCTTCTCGGGGGCTTCCATGCAGTTTTTCGCGTATTACGGCAAGGGAAAAGGCGGGTTGTTTTTTGCGGCACTGGATGGCGAAGGCTATGCGAAATGGCTTAATTTCTACAAAAATGCCAGCGGATTGCTCGAAGCGTCATTCATGCATGGCTGCGAGGATATGGGACCTTCCAAAGGAATCTCAGTGCCATATCCCATCGTTGTCCGTCTTCTCAAGGGACGCGACTGGCAGGAAGCAGCTGATCGGTATAAGGAATGGGCAGTGCAGCAGATCTGGTGCGCGGCTGGGCCGCTTGCGGAGCGCACGCTTTCGGAAGACGAACGCTGGCTGCATGAGCAGATGGGCGCCGCGACGTTTGGAATTAATGCGGGCTTCGACCGGACTTCATGGATTAAGGCTTATCACGAACATATCCGGACGCCAATCTTCCATATTCTTGGGCCGGATTGGACAAACGCGCCGCAAACCTTCTACAAAGGGTTTCCCGGGGGCTTCGACGATTGGTTTCCGACCAGATTTAATCCCGATAACATTGCCTGTCTGCATAGCTTCGGAGATAAATTCGCGCCTTTCGAATTTGATTATTTGTACGACTTTAAAGGTGCGGACGGAGAGCTTGGCCAAACGGCTGCCCAGAAGTTCCCCGCACAGATCAGGAGCGTTGACGGCTACAAATTCCCGTTTCTTTGTCCGGCGCATCCATATACGAAGCAGTTTCATGTCCGGAGGGATGAGGCGCTTCAGCATTCCGATCAGGTTGACGCGATTTATTATGATATTTCGGCCAATAACATATTGAAGATTTGCATGGATGATTCCCATGGCCACCCGGTTGGTGCTGGACGTCTTGTCGCCCAGGCGTATCGGGACAATTATGTTCTGACGAAGAAAGCAATGATTCAGGCTGCCGGAAGATATGTACCGATGGGCACGGAGATGATGAATGAGCTTTATCTCGATGTGCTGGATTATTACCAAGCCCGAGCAGGAGCACAGCCTGCCGCTCCGCTAGAGGGCTGGCCTATCAGGGAGCTGTTGAAGTCGCAGGCGGCGGAGTTGATTCCTATGTTTGCTTATGTCTATCACGAATATGGCGCCGTAAGGCTCGACGGATGGGGCAAGCTGGCCGCGGAGATCGGGGAGCTGTTCTATTTTACGGTAGCAAGAACGTATTTGTGGGGCGGATTATATGAGTTGAACTATGAATACAGCCCAATGGAGGTTCTTGACGGCAGCGGCGGCCTGGAAAATAAAGGGGAGGAGCATTATTATCCGTTCGAGCCGCGAGGTTACGCGCTGGCGGAAGAACGCGCCCAATATGTCGGCATGTTCGCCAATCTGCGGACAGGAGCGGGCAACCGTTACATGGCCTACGGGCAGATGATCCGGCCTGTCTCTTATTCAACCAGCCAACTGCTTGTCGCTTGGTACCACTATAATCACGGAAAAGAAACACCCGAGTATAACGATCAGGGAGAAGCGAAGGTTGATACGGTTGTTCATTCGGCTTGGCGCTATAAAGATGAAGGAGTCGGATTACTGTTCGCTAATATCGCCGCGGCCGGGCAGCAAGTAGAACTGGATCTTACATCGGAGCTGCTGCCGATTCGGCCTGCGTCATGTAAGCTGACGATTTATGTACCGGATGCAGAGCCTGCCAGTACCGATTATTCCGATGCAATAGCAGGCCGCTGCCGATTTGATATTCCGCCGAGAGGCATCGTATTGCTGGAACTGTCATAGGTGTGTTAATAGGCTTGTCACATGAGGCGAGTCATTTCGATAAAGAGGTGGGCTGACTATGAAGGCGCTTGTTATTACTAAACCTCATCACGCTGAAGTGATGGATGTTCCCTACCCGTCTCCTGGACCTGATGATATCGTCATTAAGGTGGAGCAGGTCGGCATCTGCGGAACGGATTTTCATATATTTGAAGGTGAATTTTTATCCCCGTATCCGATTATTCCAGGGCATGAATTTTCCGGTACCGTCCATGAATTAGGTTCATGCGTCGAAGGGCTTCGGATTGGAGACCGGGTTACGGCAGATCCTTCGTTGTTTTGCGGCCGCTGCGTCTATTGCCTGACCAATCGGGGGAATCAATGCGAGAATTGGGGAGCGCTTGGCAATACCGTGAACGGCAGCATGGCGGAGTACGTAGCCGTCCCGGCCCGCAACGTTGTCCGAATTCCGGACGCGATGTCTTTTACAACCGCCGCTTTTATCGAGCCGATCGCTTGTGTTGTTCATGCCATGAACCGCTTGCAGCTGAAAGCCGGAAGCTCGGTTTTGTTGTTTGGTGCGGGAGCTATGGGTCTGCAGCTAGTCCAGACGCTGGCCCGTTCCGGCGCAGGCAGGCTGGCCGTCGTGGATGTGTCGGAGACGAAGCTGGCTCTGGCAAGGGAGCTGGGGGCGACGGAGACCGTATTTGTTCAGGACAAGAAGGTGCTGGAAGGGCAAACCTTTGATGTTGTAGTTGATGCGACGGGAATTCCGGCCGTGATTGAAGAGGCATTCCGTTATTTAGGGAAAACAGCGACCTATTTGCAATTTGGCGTAACGCCCAAAAACGCTCAAATCAAGGTAAGTCCTTTCGATCTCTATCACCGCGATTGGACTCTGCTAGGTTCGATGGCGATCAATTATACCTTCCTGTCAGCGTTCGAATGGGTGAAGGAAGGGCGGATCATGCTTGAACCACTTGTATCGAAGGTGATCACGCTGGAAGAAACGGCAAGCTTCCTGTCGCGTCCGAAGGATGCGGAACTGCTGAAGGTGCAGATCAAACTCTCATAAAATCCCGTAATTAAACGAAGGTGAGTGAATGGCTGATGAATGAACACCAAACATACCGAACCTATCCGGGCACGGCGAAGGAAGCGGCTTTTCCGCTTGGCGGAATCGGAACAGGCAATATATCGCTTGGCAGCCGGGGCGAATTGCGTGACTGGGAAATCTATAATGCTCCTGCCAAAGGAAGCAGAATGCCTAATACCTTCTTCGCTATAAGGACGCAGACGGAAAACGGGGAAGCGGTCTCGAAGGTGCTCGAGTCCAGGCTGCTGCCTCCCCATGCGCTTTCCCACGGCTACCATCCGCTGTCGGGGGGAGGGCTGCCGAGGCTGCAGGAGTCGGAGCTTATCGGTACGTATCCGACAGCCCGGGTCGTATTCCGCGATGAGGAATTGCCGGTGCAAGTCGAGCTCGAGGCTTATACGCCAATGATCCCCCTTGAAGCGGAAGATTCCGGTATTCCGGCGGCTGTAATGAACTATCATGTGACGAACACAAGCGGCTCTGCCGTCGAAGTCGTTATTGCTGGTTCGTTAATCAATTCGGTTGGCGGACTGACCTATGATAGATTCAGCAATTTGCATTATGAGATGCCTTGCGGGCAGAACGTTAATGTGTTCCGCGAGGATCAGGAAGCGTCGGGGTTGTTTCTCTATTCGGAGAAATGGGCGCCGGATGATCTGAAATTCGGCAATTTATCCCTCATGACAACCGGCAAGCAGCTGACGGTGAAGCGGGCTTGGCTGCGCGGCGCGTGGTACGACTTTCTGCAGGAGTTCTGGGATGATTTTACCGAGGACGGCCGCTTGACCGATCTCGGATACGAGACTCCTTCAGAGGAACACCGCACCGATACCGGTTCAATTGGCGTCATCGAAACGCTGCAGCCCGGCGAGACAAAAACCTTCGAGTTTGTGCTGGCCTGGTATTTCCCGAACCGGATAAACGGCTGGTACGAGCATGTCAGAGACATGCGTCCGGGACATGAAACAATCCGCAATCATTATGCGGTCCGGTTCTCCAGCTCCTGGGAGGCGGGAACGTATCTGCTCCGGAACAAATCCCGGTTGGCGGAAGAGACTTACCGCTTCAGGGATGCGTTATTCGATTCAACACTGCCGCTCGAAGTTATCGACGCGCTTGCCGGCAATATGCCCGTGCTTCGAAGCACAACCTGCTTCTGGCTGGAGAACGGCAAGTTTCTCGGCTATGAAGGCACGTTTGATGACCTGGGCTCCTGCGAAGGCACCTGCACGCATGTGTGGAACTATGCTCAAACGCTAGCCTTTCTCTATCCTGAGCTTGAGAGGAGCATGCGCCGGATCGAGTTTCTTGAGGAAACCGATGATGCGGGCAAAATGAGCTTCCGGGCGATGCGCATGTTTGGCTGCGAGTGGCGGTGGGGCGGCAAGACAGCGCCTGCGGCGGCGGACGGCCAGCTTGGTTCCGTCATGCGTGTATACCGGGAGTGGAAGCTATCGGGCGACCGGGCTTTTCTGGAGGAGCTATGGCCGCATGCGAAGCGGGCTGTCGATTATGCCCTCGCGCATTGGGATCATGACGGCGATGCGGTGATGGAAGGCGAGCAGCATAATACGTATGATATTGAATTTTACGGTCCCAATCCGCTGACGGGCATCATGCTTCTAGGCGGTCTTAAAGCGGCGGAAGCCATGGCTCGCGGAATCGGGGATCTCGAAAGCGCGGATCGTTATCGCCGTCTGTATGAGCAAAGCGCGGGAAGACTCAGCGAATTGACCTGGAACGGCGAATATTTCGTGCAGCTTCTGGATGACGTGAACGCCTACAAATATCAGCATGGCATCGGCTGCTTGTCCGATCAGCTGCTTGGTCAGCAGCTTGCGCATCTGTACGGACTTGGGCATCTGATGGATGCCGATAAAATGAAGAGTGCCATACACGCCGTCTACCGTCATAATTTCAAGACGGATCTGACTGATCACACGAACTGCCAGCGGGTGTATGCGCTTAATGATGAACAAGGCCTTGTGCTTTGCTCCTGGCCGAATGGCGGACGGCCGAAGCTGCCGTTTGTTTATTCGGATGAAGTATGGACCGGCATTGAATATCATGTAGCAACGAATCTGATCTACGAAGGGTTTATCGAAGAAGGGCTGTCCATCGTCCGGGCCGTGCGCGACCGTCAGGACGGCTATCGCCGCAATCCTTGGAACGAGGTCGAATGCGGTCATCATTACGCCAGATCCATGTCCAGTTGGGGGCTCCTGATCGCAGCCAGCGGTTTTACATTTGATATGGCAAAAGGCGAGATTGCCTTCAAGCCCGTGCTTGGCCAAGATCAGTTCCAGACCTTCTGGAGTACGGGGAAGGGCTGGGGCATGTATAAGCAGTATAGGGATGAAGCATCCGGCGAGCTTGCTTTTAGCGTTGAGGTGTTAGGCGGACAGATGAAGGGGACCGTTGTTCACGCATGCGGCACTTCGGTTCGTTTATAGCAAGCTGAGACATTTCCTTCATTAATAAAGGGTAAAGGAGCAATCATACATGCAATCATTTAATGGTTTAAATATGGGCCTCGGCAATTTGGCAAGGCTGTCCGATGCCAAAACCCGGTCCATCAGCCCGGAGAACTTTAAGGGCGAGAAGGGAAAAGGCGGAACGGCCTCCGAAGGGACCGGCGCGAATTGCGCCCGTGACCTGGGTGTAGGCTGGAAGATGTCGCCGTCTGTCGAGATCGAACCCGGCGCAACCTTTACGATGGCCGATATTCAAGGTCCAGGCTCTATTCAGCATATTTGGCTGACCTGCTTCCCGACCTTCTGGCGGCAGCTCATTCTCAGGCTGTATTGGGATGACGAGGAGCAGCCTTCGGTTGAAGTGCCCGCAGGCGATTTCTTCTGCAACGGCTGGCAGGAACGGAGCAATGTCAATTCCTTCCCTGTTGCCGTTAATCCGGCAGGCGGGATGAACAGCTATTGGCAGATGCCGTTCCGCAAGGCGGCCCGCATGACGATGGAGAACACCTCCAAGGAGAAGGCGGTGTTGTATTATCAAGTGGATTATACGTTAACGGATGTGCCGGAGGATATGGCTTATTTCCATGCCCAATGGAGACGAAGCAATCCCGTTCCGTACAAGGATGTCCATACCCTGCTGGACGGCGTAAAGGGGAAGGGCCATTACGTCGGAACCTACTGTGCATGGCAGGTGAACAACAACGGCTGGTGGGGAGAAGGAGAGATCAAATTTTATATGGACGGCGACGGCGAATTTCCGACGATCTGCGGCACCGGGACGGAGGATTATTTCGGCGGAGCCTGGAACTGGGAGCAGCCGCTCGGGCAATACAGCACCTATTCGACCGCCTTTCTTGGCATGCATCAGTTGATCAAGCCGGACGGTCTTTACCGGAGTCAGCAGCGCTTTGGCATGTATCGCTGGCATGTCCTTGATCCAATCCGCTTCGACCAGGATCTCCGGGTTACGATTCAGGATCTCGGCTGGCGCTCGGGCGGAAGATATCTTCCGCAGCAAAGCGACATTGCCTCTACATCGTTCTGGTACCAGTCCGAGCCGCATGCGCCATTCCCTGCTTTGCCGGGCAACGACGAGCGCGAGGTTATCTAACCATATTTTCCAATCGGAGAGGCTGTCCCAAGTCATGGATTGACATGGGGACAGCCTTTAGATTTGTTCCTGCCCGGTTCTTTGCCGATCCGGGATTGTCTTCCCGAATTTCTCATGCTAAGGTGTCATTGTGGGATCGATTGCAGAGGAGAGTCATAAGCTGCAAAGAGAGGAGCATTTTATGGATAAACGGACCATCTATCAGATAGCGGAGCAAGTTGGGGTATCTGCCTCGACGGTTTCCAGAGCATTGTCAGGAAGAGGTTACTGCAGCGCGAAGAACAAAGCGAAAATTATAGAGGCTGCCGAAGCGCTGAATTACGCCCCCAATCAATCGGCTATCATGCTGAAGAACCAAAAGACAAACAAAGTATTATTTGCTGTTCCCGATATTTGCAACCCGTTTTATTTTGAGATGATCAACGGGATCAATAAAGTGCTGGAGCAGCACGGTTATCTTCTGATCCTATTACATACGAAGCATAGCCTGAAAGAGGAGCTGCGCGCCATTCAGAATGTACGCGAACATGCCGCGGATGGTCTGATCATGGTTTCCTTTCATTTTAACGAGGACAATATTCAGGCGATTAATGCTCTGTCTGCGCCGGTCGTGCTGACGAACAAATATGTCTCGGCTGACGGGAACGACCGCTTTGACTATGTTTATGTAGATACTTACGAGGGAACCCGGCAATCCACCAGACATTTAATTGAAGAGGGGTATCGACGGATCGCTTACATCGGCGGGCAGAGCAATGAACAGACCGGCCATGAACGATTATGCGGTTACCGGGATGCGCTTGCCGAAGCAGGCATGCCGTATGAGGAACCGCTGGTCATGGACGCTGATTATACGGAGAAGGGCGGTTATGCCGCAGCGCAACAGCTGCTGCCCCGCCGTCCGGATGCTATAGTTGCCGCCAATGATCTGATGGCACTCGGCGTGATGCAAGCTTGCGAAGAAGCGGGCATCCGGGTACCGGATGAGCTGGCCATCGTCGGAATGGATAATCTTGATCTGGCGGCAAGGGTTCATCCCAAGCTTAGCTCAGTGTACTTGCAGCAGGAGGAGATCGGCCGGGTTGCCGCGCAATTGCTGATCGACCGGTTGAACGGGCATTCGATGCCCCGGGGCGAAGTACGTCTGGAGCCGCAGCTGATCAAAAGGCAGTCCAGCTTGAGACGACAGGAGCAGAAAGGCTGATTATGTAGAGGAGAGAAGTATATGCCGGGCTTTAAATGGATCGTCAACATGAATCTGCAGCGGAAAATCACATTGCTCCTGGTGCTCTTTATCCTGATTCCGCTCCTGCTGTTCGGCTTATTGTATTACCGAAGCTCCAATCAATTCGTTATGGACCGGACGGATCAGGAGACGGATCAGGTCGTGCAACTGGTTCAGCAAAATGTGGATCAGCTGCTCAGCAAATACGAGGAACAATTGAAATCCATCTATGAGGATGAGGATGCGATTTTGCAGTTAAGCGAGATGAACCGGAGCCGCAGTGAACAGCCAAGCGCAGCGGATGCCTTCAACCGGTTCCTGCGGAACTATTTGCGGGGCAAGGACGATGTTGATTCGATCTATTTGTACAGCAATCATAATGTCTATTTTGCAGATTTCAAAGGCTCATCTTATTTTACCGCACAATTCGACAAGCACCCGGAATGGCAGCAAGCGGTTGATCAAGCTGCAGGCAAGGCGGTCTGGCTGCCTACCTTCAAGCTGGAGCCTAACCGTTACAATATGCAGTCTACGTATTATTTTTCGGTTGGGATGCAGCTCAAAAACGTGGCCGATACGATGCAAAAAATCGGAACCGTCTATATGAACGTTAAAATCAGCGCGCTTGATCATTTGATCCAGAACGTTAATGTCAGTCCGAATGGAATTCTTATGCTTGCGGATACGGACGGCCATGTCCTCTGGCACCGGAATACCGCCGCTTACGATACAAGTCTTCAAGAGCTTCCTTTCTATAAGGAGCTGCTGGCGCAGAAGGAGAGGCATATGACCGTACAGCTGGACAACCAGTCGTTCAGGGTCAGCTATGTGCCGTCCGCCTACAATCATTGGCTCTATTTATCGTTTATTCCCCAGTCGGATCTGAACGAACAGTCGAAGGAACTGAGAAGATTCTTTTACCTTACCTTAATTGCCTTTGGCGGCTCCTTCATCCTGCTGGCCTTCCTTATCTCCAGATTTATTACGAGGCCGATCAGGCAGATTGCTTTGGCGATGAAGCAGATTCATAAAGAGAACGTGGATGTGAAGCTGCCGGCTGCAGCCGATGATGAGGTAGGGATGCTTCAGGCCTCCTTTAATTCCATGCGCAGACGCATTAATGAGCTTATTCAGGAGGTGCGCGTCGTCTCCGAAAAGGAAAAGGAAGCGGAAGTGAGGGCGCTTCAGGCGCAGATCAACCCGCATTTCGTCTATAATTCGCTGGATACGATCAATTGGGTCGCCATCGACCGGGAGCAGGATGATATCAGCGGGATGATCACGGCTCTAAGCGACATTATGCGTTATGCGATCCGGCCGGGAGAGCCGTGGATTATTCTGGAGGAAGAATTGAAATGGGCGAGAAATTACGCTTATCTGCAAAAGATCCGCTTCGAGGACCGCTTTGAGGTCGTTATCGAAGCAAGCGAAGAGCTGCTCTTATGGAAAGTGCCGCGGCTTTATCTTCAGCCGTATCTCGAGAATGCCATCCTTCACGGGATGGAGCATATCGAAGAGGGCGGGATTATCTCGGTAACGATTCAGCCTGACGAGAAAACAGGCGGTATCCGGACCGTGCTGAAAGATAACGGAGGCGGTATACCGGAGCATGAGCTAAGAGAGATTACGATGCGGCGTGCCCGCGGAATCGGCATTTATAATCTGGATGACCGGCTCAAGCTGGAGTTCGGTCCGGAGTATGGGGTCGATATTTGTTCCGATATCCATGACGGAACCGTCGTTACGATCATTCTGCCAAAGGTAAATAAGCAAGAAACGGAGGCTTCGAGACATGAACTATAAGGTGATCGTCGTGGATGACGAACCTAGGGTGAGAAGAGGGCTGACGTCATTAATCCCGCGATTGGATCAGGAATGGGCGGTAATTGGCGAAGCCAAAAACGGGCTTGAGGCCATTGAGCTTGTCCGTAAGGAAATGCCCGATCTGGTCATCACGGATATCCGGATGCCGCATATGAACGGGCTTGATCTGCTCAGCGCGCTTAAGGAATATCCGGTGGAAGTCGTCATTTTATCGGGCTACGGTTATTTCGAATACGCGCAGACAGCCGTCAAATTTGGCGCCTTCGATTTTTTGCTCAAGCCTTTAAAGCCTTCGGATATTGAAAATCTGCTTGCCCGTCTGAAAACGCATCTTCAATCGGTTCGGCCGTCCGGCCATAACCCTGCTCCGCTGCATATTACAAGGCAGTGGAAGGACTGGCTTACGGGATCGGAGGATACGATAGAGATTGCCAATGAGCTGCAGACTTATCTGCCGGCGGATATTAACGCTTATCAGATGATGACGATTGAAATCGATCAATATGAAGAGTTGATTATGGATGATCAATGGGGAGATAAACAGCTCGTATTATTCGCGGTCCGTAATGTCGTTCATGAGGTTATGACGGAGAAGGCATCCTCCTTGTTTTTATTTACCGAAGGCTCCCGGCTTCATTTTCTTATTCTTAATCAGACCTACTGCAGGGAATCCACAAGGCAGCTTATCACGGAAGTTCGCAAATGGGTCAAGATGTCGATATCGATTGGGCTTAGCCGGAGCTTTCCTCTGTTCAGCCAGCTTCCGGAGGCTTACAGAGAAGCGAAGGAGGCGCTGCAGAACAAGTGGATCTATGGCGGCGGGAATGTTTATGATTACGAAGAAGTCGCGATTCGGATACAAGACGATGCCGGTTATCCGGCCGATATCGACGAGGCGCTTGTACGAGCGGTTCGGGCATCTCAATCCGAGAGCTCGATCGCAGAGCTGGACGGCTTCATGACCGCTATCAAGGACAAAAATTTGCCGTTTCGCGTATTTCGGCGGTTTTGTTTGCAGCTTCTGTCCTCGATTCTGCGAATCGTCTATGAGAAGCGGCTTCAAGAATGCATCGTCCATTCCTCCGCGCAGCCCCAGGACCTGTTCCAGCGCGATTTCACGGCAGATGAATTCGAGGTCTATATGAAGGAGCAGATTGCAGCTATCATCAAGGCAACGGAGTGGCAGCTGCAGCAGAAACAAAATCAGACGCTTGAGAAAGCCGTCGAATATATACGTTGTCATTACGGCCGAGATATTTCGCTTGATGATGTGGCAGAACATACACGAATGAGCGGCAGCTATTTCAGCTCGTTTTTCAAACAGGAGACCGGGGAGACTTTTATCGAATATTTGACGCGGCTTCGGATGGAGAAGGCTAAGTCGCTTATGATGAATGCAGAATTGCGTCTGTATGAAATCGCCCGGCTTGTCGGTTATCAGGACGTCAAATATTTCTCGCGCTTGTTCAAGCGCCATCTGGGCGTAACGCCTGCGGAATACCGGCAATTCTTCTACCGGAAGGAAGATTGAGATGCGCAAGATGCTTCTGTTTATTTGCTGCTGCATGACCGCAATCCTCCTCGTATCCTGCGGATCGGCGGCAGAAATGGGCGGGGACGGTGTGGAGGATATTCTCCGAACGCCAGACATGATCAAGCCCGATAATCCGAAGATCGAGCTGCGCCTCTGGTCCTTTCACCAGGCCCGGGAGTTCGACTTCTGGCAATGGCTTGCCGAACAATACGAGAAAGAGCATCCCGATATCGATATTAAGGTCGAATTCGTGACGAGTGATGATTATTTCTCCAGCACGCGGCTGCTTTCGTCGTTCGCTTCCGGTCAAGGGCCGGATCTGTTCTTCGTCTCGGCCGCTACGCTGAAACGGTTCGCGGAAGCGGATGTTTTGTATCCGCTCACCTCTTTATTTACGCCGGAGGTGAAGGCGGACTTCGATGATGCTGCTCTGGCTTCTGTTACGGCAGGCGGGGATATTTATGCCGTGCCGTTCGAAACGGAGCTGCTTGGCCTCTTTTACAATAAAGCGATGTTCAGAGATCACGGGATTTCGCCGCCGCGTACATGGGAGGAAATGCGCCGGGCCGCTGAGCTGCTCTCCAGCAGCAAAGTGAGCGGCTTAACCGTGGAAACGTATGAAGGCGTCTATCAGAACTTCTCGTGGCTGCCATTTCTATGGCAGACCGGAGCCAATCTATTGACCTCCGAGGGCAAGGATTCCGGCTTGTCCGGAGCGCAGGCATTGCAGTTCTATTCCTTCTTCAGCGGTATGGTGAAGGAGGGACTGGTGAACTTAAGGCCGTCCAGACCAACGACAGATATTGGTATTCTGGCAAATGGAGAAACCGCCATGCAGATCAGCGGAACATGGAATATCCGGATGCTGGAGACCGAATTCGCTGACCAGCCTATTGGCGTTGTACCGCTTCCGGTGCCGGAAGGTGGATCGCCAATCACGATCTCGGGCGGCTGGAAGCTGGCGACCAACAAGCATAGCGTGCATGCGAAGGAAGCCGCCGATTTTCTGATGTGGGCTTTTGCCGGGAAGACCGAAATCCCGCTCAAATGGGTGAATGAAACCAAGTTTGCTTATTCGCCGCGCAAGTCCGTTATGGAGGCAGGCTCTAAGGATTACAGGAGAGGTCTGCGTTCCGTATTCACCAATCAGATATTCGGCACGGAGCGGGAAGAGCCGCAGCTGCCGGAGGAGGTAAACCGGATATTCTCGGATTCGATTCAAGCTCTGCTGTTCAGCAAAGAGCCGCCGGAGGGGATCGCGGGCGAAGCTGATCAGCGGATCAAGGCTTATCTTGGAGCTATCCAAAAATAATCCACCCATCGTAAATATTTCCCGTTATGGACCCCAGCCCAAGTGGATTACACTTGGGTTGAACTTATTTTGAAAGGGGTTACAAGAGATGGGGAAACGTTGGAAAGGGCTTACGATTGGCGCAGTAGCCGCCATGATGTTATTCCAGGTCGGCTGCGGCAACGGGAACAGCAACGGCAATGGAAATGGCAATGCTGCCGGCAAAAACGACTCACCGGCGCAGACAGCATCAGGCGGAGGCGGGAAGAAGGTCAAGCTGAAGTTCTGGGACTTCCATACAGAGAAAGAGGAGGAGTTCTTCAAAGGACTGGTGGATGAGTACAACAAAACGCATGACAACGTGGAGATCGAGTACTCTACGTTTAACCAGGCGGATTATACGACAACCAAGCTTCCGACGGCGTTTGCCTCCGGCGACGGTCCCGATATTTATATGATCAGTCCCGGTGACTTTATGAAATTCGCCAAGTCCGGCCTTATGGCTGATCTTAATCCGTACTTCCCCGAAGGAGCCAAGGAAGATTTCCTTCCGGCATCGCTGGATGCGGTAACGGTTGACGGCAAAGTAATGGCTCTGCCATTCGAGCTTGAACTGCTGGGCTTGTATTACAACCAGGATATGCTGAGCAATGCCGGTGTCGAAGTACCGAAGACCTGGGATGAGCTGTATACGGCGGCCAAAAAGCTGACAACGGATAAAGTGGCGGGGCTTATTCTTCCTCCTGATAAAGGTCCGTACTTCAACTTCATCTGGTATCCGTTCCTTTGGCAGCAAGGCGGCAACGTACTGAATGCGGAAGGCACGGAATCTACCTTCAACTCTCCTGAAACCGCGAAAGCGCTCGACTTCTGGGGCCGGTTCTTCCGCGAAGGCATTTCGCCGACGAAGCTGCAGCAGGGTCCGTGGGAGATTGATCATCTTGGCAAGAAAACAGCCGCTATGCAGATTGTCGGCACTTGGGCGATTAATCGGGCCGAGGAAGTATTCGGCGATGTGCCGATCAATGTTGCGCCGCTTCCATTGCCGGACGGCGGAACGGCCGCTACGGATGCGGGAGGCTGGAAGTTCGCCGTTAATGCAAAAAGCGAAAATGCGGATGAGGCAGCCAAGTTTATTATGTGGGCGTTCGCGGAAGATCCGCAGCGGGCATTGGAGTGGTGCACACAGGTCAAATTTGCTTATTCGCCGCGCAAATCCGTTGTTGAGCAGGGCAAGGACATTTACAGCAAAGGCATGCGCAAAGTGTTTACAGAGCAAATTTATGATTCGGCGATTCCTGAGCCGCGTTATCCGTCCGAAGTGCTTGACGTAGTAGGCGACGCGATGCAGCAGGTTATGTTCGGCAAGACGGATGGAACTCAAGCTGCAAAGGATGCGGACGGCAAAATAAATGAGGCACTGAAGAAAATCAATAAATAGCCTATTGAAACGTGGAGCGGGGCGGGGCAGACAGCGCTCCCCCCGTTCTGACCGGCAATACCCATAGCAACCAGTGTAGGAGGTTTTACCTGTGAGTCGAATTAGCGCCCGGACGAGAAATGAGTGGATCACTGCCTATTCGTTCCTGCTTCCCAATATAATCGGACTGCTCATCTTTGTGTTTATTCCGATCCTGTACGCTTTTTATGTCAGCCTGCATGATTGGAATGCGCTCAGCCCCAAAGTATTCTCCGGCCTGGACAATTACAAAGTGCTTCTGAAGGATGATCTTTGGTGGGCTTCCGTACGCAAGACGCTGCTCTTCAGCGTTATCTACGTTCCTCTTCTTTATGTGCTCGCGATTATTTCGGCATTGCTCATGAATGCACTCCGCGGCAAGGTTGTTGGGCCGGTGCGTACGATGTTTTTGATGCCCTTCGCGATTACATCCGTTATCTCCGCCATTATCGGGATGTTTATGCTGGATCCACGCAATGGCATTATCAATCATCTGCTTGGCCTGGCCGGCATCGGACACCAGCAGTTTCTTGGATCTACCGCTCAGGCCATGCCAAGCATTATCGGCGTGATTTTATGGATCAACATCGGTTACAACATGATTATTTTCCTGTCTGCGATGAAAGAGATTCCGCGTGATTATTATGAAGCAGCGTATATAGACGGAGCCGCAGGCTGGCAGTCATTCCTGAGCATCACTTTTCCGTTATTGAAGGAGACGAGCACGTTTATTTTAATTGTAACAACCATCGGCTCCTTTCAGGCGCTTGATCAGATTCTCGTCATGACCAAAGGCGGGCCGGCGAACGCAACGGAAGTGAGCGTGTTATATGTGTTCAAGCAAGGATTCGAGCTGCTTAACATGGGTTATGCCTCGGCTTTGGCCTTTGTACTTTTCCTTATTATTTTCTGCTTGTCGATTATCCAATTGAAATTCCTCTCCTTGAAGAAATAGGTGGTGACTATCATGAAACTAAATAATCGCATCGTTTTGCCGACAGTTGGTATTTTATTCGGACTGCTTATGATTTTTCCCATCTATATGCTGGTAATCAGCTCGCTGAGATCGGAGACGGATGTCTTTTCCTTCTCGCTGCTTCCTGTTCAGATGCAAATCGGCAATTTCAAGGCGGCTTGGCTGGATTCGGGTCTGCCCCGAACTATTCTTAATTCTCTGATCGTCTCGATAACCGTTACGGTTGTGGCGATGGTCTTCCATGCGATGTCGGGCTATGCGCTAGCCAGATTCCGGTTTCCGGGCAAAACCTACGTGTTCGCCTGGATGCTTAGCACGCTTATGGTGCCATTTGCCGTTATTATGATTCCGCTGTACTTAATTACGAAAAATCTGGGGCTGGCGAATTCTTATGCCGGACTCATTATTCCATCCATATTTAATGCCTACGGAATCTTTCTTTTCAGACAGTTCTATGTGACCTTCCCGAAAGAATTGGAGGAAGCGGGGTATATGGAGGGTCTAAGCTTGTCCGGTACCTTCTTCCGGCTTGCCTTCCCGCTGTCCGTTCCCATCATCGTGCCGCTGACCATCGGTTTCTTCCTTGCGAACTGGAATGCTTATCTGTGGCCGCTCATTATCACACAGGACGAGAAGCTGTGGGTGGTGCAGCAGCAGCTCGCCCACTTGGTCGGAGGCGGATATTATACCCCGTGGAATATCGTTCTGGCGGCTGCGGTTATCGCGGCAATCCCCACATTCATCTTGTTTTTTGTTTCACAGAGGTATCTGGTGGAAGGAATCAAGATGAGCGGAATCAAATAATGGAATAGGTGCTGGAAAAGACTTCAGATAGAAGTCTTTTCTTTTTCGTTGTTGCGCCAGAGACTTCATTATCCAGCGGGGAGGGCAATGAATTGGAACGTGAACAAATCTTGCTGCAGTTGAAAAACCGTCTTAAGACTTCCGGACGTCTGATTGGCGTTGCCGCAGGCAACGGCGCTGTGGCCAAATATGCCGTGCATGGACATGCTGATTTCATTCTGGCTTTATCCTCCGGGCGATTTAGGCAGATGGGGCGAAGCTCGCTTGCCGGCTATCTTCCGTTCACGAACGGGAATGAGCTCGTCATGCAGTTCGCCGTCAGGGAAATTATTTCGTTGAATGAAAAAGCCGTGCCTATTCTGTTTGGGCTTTGCGCCAATGACCCGGTCATCATTTTGGAGCGCTATATTGACCAAATATGCGAAGTTGGTTTCTCGGGCATTACCAATTATCCTTCGATTGGAGTGATTGACGGTCAGCTGCGCGAGGCGCTGGAAGAAGCGGGATTAGGCTATCAGAAGGAAATCGAAGCCATACGGATTGCTCACGCCAAAAATTTATTTACCCTGGCCTTCGTGTTTGACGAGCAGCAGGCGGAGCAAATGGTCTCAGCTGGAGCCGATATGATTTGCGTCAATCTGGGATTGACGAAGGGCGGGGAACTTGGCGCGAAGAAGGTGCTTTCTCTGGAAGCCGGGGTGAGGCTGGCGAACCGGATTTTTAGTCATAGCAATGCGGTCAGCAAAGAACCGGTCAAAATGCTGACGGGCGGTCCGATCAGCACCCCGATGGATTTGCAGTATATGTACGACAATACGGATGCTGTCGGGTATGTTGGAGGCTCATCCATGGAGAGAATTCCTTCGGAGCAGATTATTACCGACCGTATTATCGAGTTCAAGGATACCGGCGATTACCGGAAAGACAAGCTGCTTAAGAAAATGCTTGACGGTGTACAGAAGCATTTTGACTATGTGGAGTTTGTTCAGGCTTATGTAGCGGAGAACTACATGAACGAAATCTCTTTTCATGAGCTAGCTTTGGTCGCGCATGTATCCAGAACGCATCTAAGCATGTTGTTCAAAAAAAATATAGGCTGCACCTTTCCTGAATATCTTCTTAAATTCCGAATCGGCAAAGCGATTACGATTATGAAGCAGCGGCACCTTCCTTTGTCGGAGGTTTCTATTCTGGTTGGATTCAAGGATTACGCGCATTTCAGCCGTTCTTTCAAAAAAATTGTCGGACTTTCTCCGAAGGAATACATGATGGGCACGAATCATGAGAGCGATTGCAATTATTCGGACATTCGGGCATGAACATCGAACCTGCAGACATCTGTTTCTTATCGATCAAGCGCTATAATGGCCTCAAGACAACAAAGCGAGGGGGCCTTATCCGGGAGGAATTGCAATTGGGATATACACGTAAAGAAGTGATTCAGCGTCTGACAGGCGAGGTTGCAAAAGGCAGAGTTCTCGTGGGGGCATCGGCAGGAACGGGATTCACAGCCCAAATATTAGAAGAGAGCAAAGTGGATCTGATTGCTGTGTACAACGGCGGCAAATTTCAAACTGCGGGCAATGAGATGCTGGCCGCTTTGCTCCCTTTTGGGGATGCCAATGAGATCGTGTGCAGCATCGGCTATGAAGTAATGGCTGCGGTAAAACAAACTCCTGTGGTCGCTGGCGTATGCGGGACCGATCCGTTTCGGGTTATGGAGCATTACTTGAAGCGTTTGAAAGAGCAAGGTTTCTCAGGGGTCACGAATTTTCCAACCGTCGGCTTGTTTGATGGGCAATTCCGGACCAATCTGGAGGAAGCAGAACTGGGCTACGAATCGGAAGTTGAGATGATCCGCAAAGCCCGCAGGCTGGATTTGTTTACTTGTCCTTATGTTTTTCATGCGAAGGATGCGGCCCGAATGGCGTTGGCCGGAGCAGACTGTCTGATCATTCATTGCGGACTGGTTACGCAAGGGCCGATAGGAAGGCAGAAAGCATTAAGCGATTCCGACTGCATTCGCTTGCTTCAGGAAGCGGGCAATACAGCACGAGCCATCAACCCTGAGATTATTCTGTTAGCGCAAGGCGGTCCATTAAATGAAACGGAACGATTAAGAAACGTGCTGGCGGCATCAGCTGAGGTAAACGGCTATTTCGAAGCCTCACGTTTGGAGCGTTCAGCAGTAGAGCTGGTCATACGAAATCAAGTCTCAAGCATCAAGCAATCCAAATAAGAAATGACGGGAGAGGTGAACGGTTATGCCGGTTATGCAGGTTCATAATCAGGAGAATTATCCGGGATGGAGTGAAATCAACCACTACGGAATTAACCGTCTGAAGGTGGGGCAGGAGGTGCCGCTCCATTACCATGACTGCAATGAATATTGGATCATCGTAGAGGGCAGAGGCATCTGCACGACGGAAGGCGATACCTATGAGATTGGTCCCGGCGATATTGTTCTAACCAAGGAGGGCGACGAGCATTCTCTTGTCGTGACGGAAGAGATGACAGCGGTTTATATTTATGGCGTGCTGCCTCCCGGAGGTTCGATTGGATATCGGTATAGATAACATGGAACAAGGAGGTGCAAGCATGAACGGGAAATTGAAATTGATTCAAGTAGGTCTCGGCGGTCACGGCCGGGGTGTGGGACGTGAATTCGTCCTGAAGTCGCCTGATTTTGAGTACGCGGGACTTGTTGATATTTCTATTGAAGCTTTGGAGCAATTCGCGGAGCAGAATCACCTTTCGAAGGAGCTGCTGCATACCGACTATAATGATGCCTTCCGCAAGGTAAAGGCGGATGCGGTTCTCATTGAAGCCATCTCCCCTGTGCATTACAGCATTTGCAAAGCTGCGCTGGAGAATGGATTACATGTGCTGGTCGAAAAACCGTTTGTCCAAAGCATGAGAGAAGCCGAAGAGCTTGTTCAGCTTGCCGGGAAGAAAGACTTGAGGATCATGGTCAATCAGAATTACCGGTTCTTTGCAACCGTAGCGACACTGAAGCAGACGCTCCAGGATGAGCCGGTTGGCAAGCTGCAATTTATTAGTGCCGAGTTTTTCTGCGATCATGACGGCAAGCCTTATCAGCGGGCAATGAAGGATTACATTCTGCTTGAGATGAGCGTTCATCATATCGATATGATTCGCTATTTGCTGGATGCTGATATCGTTTCTGTGAGAGGAACAACCTGGAATACGCCCGGAAGCGGCTACAGCGGCGATCCTAATGTGCATGCTTTTTATAAGACGGATCGGGGTATATCGGCAAGTTATGTTAGCAGTTTGACAGCAGCCGGGGCACGCATGGCATGGGAAGGAAAATGGCGTATTCAATGCGAGTATGGAGCTGTCCATCTGGATGACCTGGGCAGCGGATACGGCGTATATATCGTGGACCGGAAGTGCCGGATCACCAAGCTTCCTCTCCTGATACCGGAACATGAAGGTATTCATGGCACATTGGCTGAATTCGCGCAATCGATTAGGGAGCATCGCGAGCCGATATCCTCTGGACGCGATAATATGAAAACGCTTTCCGCATTGCTTGCCACAAGCAAATCATCGGAAGAGGGCACTGAAATCCGGATTTTATGATATCGTCATCATTTATTAGGAGGTCGCCATAAATGAGAAAACGATCGGTACTGATCCTTGCGGTAGGCTTGGCCACCATACTGGCAGGCTGCAGCGGCAGCTCCGGCAGCACAGGAAACAATGGAAACAGCCCGGACAGCTCGGCTGCGGACAATGGAGGCGGCAAGGGCGGCGGAAAAGTTCAATTGACGGGAATTATCGTAAAGAATGGCTTAACCAAGCCTTTGAAGGAAATGGAATGGCTGCAGAAGGCGGAAGACGATGCGGGTGTTGAGATCAAATGGCAGGAGATCTCGTCTGACTGGTCACAGAAGAAAGGAACCTTGCTTGCAAGCGGTGATATCCCGGATTTAATCGTTGGGCAAGGAGCAATCTCAGATGCGGACTATGCACAGTTTTCTGGTTTGTTCCAGGATATGACCGACCTGATCCAGCAGTATGCGCCAAACGTGCAGACGATGTTTGATGAGAAACCGGTGACCAGAACCATCTCGACACAGCCGGACGGCAAAATATACGGTCTGCCGAAATATCAGCGGTACTGGCCGGGGACGGGAACCAGGCAATATATCAATCAACAATGGCTGAATAAATTGGGATTGCAGATGCCAACCAACTGGGATGAGCTGTATAACGTGCTGGAAGCATTCAAGAAGGAAGACGCGAACGGCAATGGGGATCCCAATGATGAAATTCCGATGGATTTCGCACCAGTAGGGACCGGAGGCTTTGGCTTCTTCCAGCCAACCGTGCTCCTTGGCAGCACCGGCATTACGATGTCGGACGACAGCTTCCAGGGTTATTTCGTCGAGAACGGCGTTGTGAAAAACTTCGTCACCGATGAACGCTACAAGCAGATGGTAGAGTTCCTGCACAAATGCTATGAAGCCGGGCTCATTAACCCTGAAGTCTTCACGCAGGACTACACGAAATTCCAGGCGAATGGCCGCGGCAGCGGCGATACCGCGAAGGTAGGCTTTACCTTCGGCTGGGGCTCTTCCGATCGTTTCGGCAATGTGCTGCCACAGCAATATGCCTCCGTACCTCCGCTGAAGGTAAGTGCTGATTCCGATGTCCAGCTGTCCTGGAGCTACGATTACAACTTTATGAACTATGCCGGCAATATGATTGAGATGTCGGCCAAAGCAAAGGATAAGGCAGCGGCAATGAGGTTCATTAACGAGCTGTACAATCCGACTGTCAGCATGCAGGTTTTATTTGGTTCAATTGGTCCCAACATCAAAGATAACGGGGACGGCACTTATAGCGTATTGCCGCCGCAGGATCCGAAGATGGACCCTGGCACATGGAAATGGACTTCCACATGGGGAGATGCCGGTCCTATGTATTTGGCCGATTCGCTTAATCTAAGCCTGCCGCAAGATATGGCTGAGGTGCTGGAGGAAGAACAGCCTCTCCGCAGCGTGCTGGATCAGATTGATGAAGACAAGGATTATTACCCGGGACCATTTATGAAGTACTCCAGCACAGATATTAATACGCTTAGCTTGAATGATAAAAATCTGATGAGCATCGCGATGCCTAAATTCGCGGAATGGGTGACCAAAGGCGGCATTGAGAACGGCTGGGACGCTTACGTGAAAAATTGCGAAAAAGCTGGCTTGCCGCAAAACCTGACAATCATGCAGCAGTATTATGACCATTACAAAACAAGCAAGTAAATGAATTTATCCGGGGGCTGCCGCTTCCCAGAAGGTACGGCGGCCTTTCCGCAAAGGAGCGTTTCCGAATGGAACCTCGGATCAAGGCAATGGGAATAGCCGTAACGGAAAAGAAAACGGCCGCGAGAATACTGATTCGCGATTATCAGCTGTGGATCATGATCCTGCCGGCAATCATCGTTATTGTGCTGTTTAACTACGTACCCATGTACGGGATTCAATTGGCCTTCCGCGATTATGATTTCAGTAAAGGGATCACCGGCGGTGCCTGGCATGGACTCTTCTACTTCAAGCAATTTATAAACAGCTTTCAATTTGCCGACTTAATGCGCAACACGATTTCAATTAGTGTGGCAACTATTTTATTAAGCTTCCCTGCTCCCATTATTCTGGCGCTAATTCTGAACCAGCTTCGGAAAAAACGGGTAAAGGAAATGATGCAGACCATTGTCTACCTGCCGCATTTTATATCCATTGTTGTTATTGTCGGCATGTTAAATGTCCTTCTGTCGCCAAGCTCCGGTATAATCGGCTATCTCGTCAAATCGCTTGGCTTCGCCGATTTGAATCTGCTTGCTTCTACGCATGCGTTTATTCCTGTTTATGTGTTATCGGATATTTGGCAGCATTGCGGCTGGAACAGCATTATCTATCTAGCGGCGCTGTCTACCGTTGATCCGCAGCTTTATGATGCCGTGAAGATAGATGGAGCCAGCCGGTGGCAGACGGTTCGTTATATTGAATTCCCGGCCCTGATTCCAACAATCGTCATTTTGTTCATCTTGAGCATGGGGAGTGTGCTTGGTACGGGCTTCGAGAAGGTATTTCTGATGCAAAATACGTTAAATCTTCCCGTGTCCGAAGTCATTGCGACGTATGTTTACAAGATCGGGATTGTCTCGAATCAGTTCAGCTATTCAGCTGCTATCGGCTTGTTTAATACCGTTATTAACTTTATCTTTTTATTTGCAATGAACTATATTTCCAGAAAGTCGTCTAATATCAGCCTCTGGTAGCCGGCCAGCGAGAGGGAGGGAACACTTATGGGGCACGCAGAAAGCCGCGGCAGCGAGATCTGGTTTAGAGCTCTTCTCTATGCCGTTTGTTTCATTATTTTCTTAATCATTGCTTATCCGCTGTATTTTATCGTGATCGCCTCTATCAGCGATTCTACGCTTGTATCGGCGGGCAAGGTTATCTTGATTCCGAAAGGCATCAGCTCCTTTGGCTACGGGGAAATCTTCAAGGATACCCGGATCTGGACGGGATATGGCAATACGATTGTATATACCGTGCTGGGCACATTCGTCAACCTTCTGTTTACCATCCCGGCCGCCTATGTCCTGTCCCGGCCTGAATTCAAGGCGAGGCGTATCATTATGCTGTTATTTGTCATTACGATGTTCTTTAACGGAGGACTGATTCCGACCTTTCTCTTAATGAAAGGACTTCATCTCACGAATACGATGTGGGTGTTCATCTTGCCGTTCTCGGTCAATGTCTACAATCTCATTATCGCCCGCACCTTTTTTGAGACCTCGCTGCCAAAAGAATTATACGAGGCTGCGGAGATGGACGGCTGCTCTCATTTCAAATATTTCGCTTATGTCGTATTCCCATTGTCCAAGGCGCTTATATCGGTCATCGGACTCTATTATCTTGTTGCCCATTGGAATGACTTCTTTACGGCATTGATATATATCCGCAGCAACGAGCTGCAGCCGCTGCAAATTATTTTGCGGGATATTCTGTTGTCCAATCAGGTGTTCGCAAACGGCGTAGGCCAAGGCGGAGATGTCGGCGGTTATGCGCAGCGGTATGCCGATCAGATTAAGTATGGCGTCATCATTGTATCTACCTTGCCGATCCTGATCGTGTATCCGTTTATTCAGAAATATTTCGAGAAGGGTGTCATGATCGGTTCTGTAAAGGGCTGATCAAGATTGCCGGGAAGGAGTGTTGGTCATGACCGCGAAGGTTGTTGTGTTGGGCGCGCTTGATACGAAAGGAATCGAATGCCAATATTTGAAGGACCTGATTGAAAAGGCGGGAGTGCCGACATTAACTGTCAATACCGGTGTGCTGGGTGAGTCCTATTTCCAGGCGGATGTATCGAGTACGAGAGTCGCCGAGCTGTCGGGGACCCGGCTTGAGCGGCTAATCGCCGATTATGACCGGGGAAAAGCCGTTGAAGCGATGATGAACGGAGCCATTAAGCTTGTGAAGGAGCTGCACCATAAGGGAGAGGTTCTGGGCATTATCGGAATCGGGGGAAGCGCGGGCACAACGATTGCTTCCGCTGCGATGCAATTGCTGCCTATCGGAATGCCGAAGGTGATGGTATCTACGATTGCTTCAGGCAATGTTCAGCCCTATGTCGGTATGAAGGATATTACGATGATGAATACCATTGCTGATATTTCGGGACTAAATCGGATATCCCGTCCAATCTTGACGAATGCGGCCTATGCGATGATCGGGATGGTGCAAGGGGAACTGCCGAAAGGGGAAGCGGATAAACCGGTCATTGCGGTGTCGATGTTTGGCGTCACGACGGCCTGCGTTACGGCAGCCCGCGGTTATTTGGAGCAGAGAGGCTGTGAAGTGGTTCCTTTCCATGCAACCGGCATAGGAGGAAAGGCAATGGAAAGCTTTATTTCAGCGGGAATGATCAGCGGCGTATTGGATATTACAACAACGGAAATTGCGGATGAGGTGGCCGGGGGACTGCTCAGCGCTGGTCCAGAACGGCTGGAAGCGGCAGGCAGAAGAGGTATTCCGCAGGTCGTGTCTGTAGGTGCAGTGGATATGGCGAACTTCGCAGGTCCCGATACGATACCGGAACATTTTCGCTCCAGACGGCTGGTGAAACATAATCCCACGGTCACGCTCATGCGGACCTCTGTGGAAGAAAATCGGTTGATCGGAGAATCTATTGCATTTAAATTAAATCAAAGCAGCACGAAGACGGCTGTTTTCCTTCCGCTGAAGGGAGTGTCTGCGCTTGATTGCGAAGGCATGCCTTTCTATGGTCCGGAGGAAAATAAAGCGTTGTTCTCCGCCATCCGGAACAACCTGCATGCAGATATAGAGCTTTATGAAGCAGATTGCCATATTAATGAAGAATCGTTTGCAATAGCCATGGCGGACAAACTGTTGACGCTGATGGAAGCCACACATAATCAGGAGGAATTATAATGCCGTTTACGAGGGAAGAAGTACTGCAGAGACTGAAGAAACGGGTTGAAAATCAATTGCCGATAATCGGAGCGGGAGCTGGTACCGGGATATCCGCTAAAAGCGCGGAAGCCGGGGGAATTGATCTGATCATTATCTACAATTCCGGAAGATTCCGCATGGCTGGCCGCGGTTCTGTAGCGGGAATGCTCCCGTATGGCGATGCGAATCAGATCGTTGTTGAGATGGGAGCCGAAGTGCTGCCCGTCGTCAAGCATACCCCCGTGTTAGCCGGTGTCTGCGGCACTGACCCGTTCCGTAATATGCATCAATTCCTGAAACAGATTAAGGAAATGGGATTTTCCGGCGTGCAAAATTACCCGACGGTTGCCTATTTCGAAGGCGCTGCCAGACAGGATATGGAGGACACTGGCTTCAGCTATGATCTGGAAGTCGAGATGGTTGCTCTGGCGAGAGAGATGGAGTTGTTCACCGCACCTTATGTTTATAATGAGGCAGAGGCGGTGAAGATGGCGAAGGCCGGTGCGGATATGCTGGTCGCACATATGGGCTTAACAGCAAAAGGCACGATTGGAGCGAAAAATGCCCAGCCCCTTGAAGCTTGCATCGCGAAGATAGAAGCTATTCGCGATGCGGCCAGGGCAATTAACCCTGATGTGCTGGTAATCTGCCATGGAGGCCCGATCTCCGAGCCGTCTGATCTAGAATTTATATTGTCGCAGGTTCATGGTCTCGATGGATTCTTTGGGGCATCCAGTATTGAAAGGCTGGCTACGGAAAGGGCAATTCGGGATCTCGTAGTTGATTTCAAGCAGGTGAAGAAGCCTTTATATTAAGAAGGAAATACTGAGGTATTCCGTTATAAGGCTAAAAATCCGATCTCCTTATTGGAGACCGGATTTTTTTGATAAGATAATTGGTTTTTATTTTTGTTCAACAGTTTCGCGATATTTTCCGGGGAGCAATCCCGTTACTTTTTTGAATACAGTCGTAAAGTAGGTCGCATTTTCGAACCCTACCATTTCAGCTATGACGAAGATTTTTAGATCAGGTGATTTAAGCAGCTCCTTCGCCTTCTCAATGCGAACTTTCGTTAGAAATTCGATTATAGTCTCACCGGTTTCCTGCTTGAAGAGCTGACACATATACGTGGGACTCAGGTATACTTCTTCCGCTAGTCGTTGAATTGTCACATTGTTCATATACTGTTGATCAATATACTGTTTAATTCGAGTAATAATTCTTTGGCTTTTACTATTATGCTTATTTTGCATATAGCGCGCGGTTTCACCAATGATTTGTGTCATTAGATTTCGCAAATTTCCAATATCTTTCGTATTCTGGATCATTTGCATGAGCTCAATAGTCGATTTGCCCAAAATAGATTCATAGGATTCATCAGCTTCATGAAGAGGACGTGCCAATTGAAAAATGAGCTCAGTTCCGCGGTAATACACTTGCTCAACCTGTGTGCTGCCCGGGAGAATGATGTCATCGAACAGCTTGTTGAGCAGCTCTGTGACGCCATCTACATCTCCGAGCTTCAGCTGCTGAATTAATTGTTTTTCAAGCTCGTACATGTGTATATTTCGTTCAGAATTAGTCTTATTATGGGCAATATCCTGAATGGTGACGACAGATTCCTTCCCTGTGAAAAAGGTATGCTGCAGTGCTTCCTTAGCCTCTTGATAAGAATAACTAAGCTGCAGGACGGAGTTTACCGGGGAGCCGATTCCAATTGAAGCAGACACCTTGACATACTGACGGATACAGCGGATCATTTCTTCCGCGAGATCCATATATTTGCTGCCGAGCAGTGATTTTTCATTAAAGATGACGATGAGCTCATTTTCCAGCGTATTTGTAAAAGCAAATCCGCAAGAGGTGTTCATCAGAATTTCTTCAACGACGTTATGGATGGCGAAAAATAATAGCTGCTTGTTCTCTTCGTTATAATGTTGAATAGCATGTTCGAAATCATCGATTCTAATCAGCCCGATAGCGGAGATTTCACCTTGTTGGAGCGGAATTTGATAATAAGCAATCTTCTCATAAATATCGTTCTCGTTGGTGTAATAGCGGGAAAGCAGCTGGTTCAAAAGCTTTTCGCGCAGTGCAGGAATACTGTCCTGCAGCTGTTTGTGCAGCTTCTTATGCATAGCTTCGCTGTCGCGTTCTCTAGTGATTTTGCTTGCCACTTGCCCAAAGACCTCGTTTAGTTCATGAAGTTTAACGGGCTTCAGTACATAAGCTTCGGCATGCATACTGAGTGCAGTCTTGGCATAATGAAAGTCCTGTATGCCGCTAATGATGACGATTTTGGCCGTATTTCCTGCATCACGCAGCTTTTGAGAAAGCTCAAGCCCATCCATAATCGGCATCCGAATATCGGTACAGAGAATATCCGGCTGTAGCTTCATGCATAAATCAAACGCTTCTTGCCCTTCCTCTGCAAGACCAATGACCTCGATTCCAAACGCTGCCCAATCTACGATGGAATGCAATCCTTCGCGTATCAATTCTTCATCATCTGCTATTACCATAGTGATCATATGTCTATTCCTCCTTACAAGATGTGCTCTTCATGATCTGCAGGGTTATCATTCGATATTACATTTGCCATTGTTTTCGCTGGGATCTGAATCGTTGCGGTTAATCCCTGAGTTGTATTTGCTTCATAATGCAAGCCGTACTGCTCGCCGAACCATTGTTTAATACGGGTATTGACGTTGCGAATTCCAAAAGATGCCGTTTCTTCTCCAGAGAGGGAGAGCAGCTCCGAGATTTTATGAACAACGGCTTCCGTACCGCTTCCGTCGTCCGTCACTCGCAAGACAAGAATATCCTGCTGCAAGGCTGCGCTAATCGTTATGTGTCCCCGTCCTTTCGTTTCGTTAAATCCGTGAATGATGGCATTCTCGATCAACGGCTGAAGGATCAGCTTCACCGTAATCAATTGCAAAAGCTGTGCGGGCACCTCTATATTAAACGTTAGTTTGTTGCTTAACCGAATCTGTTGAATGGTTAGATAGGCCTGGACTTGGCTTAACTCGTCCTCCAGCAGAATAATAGAGCGGCCTTTATTAAGAGATAGTCGGAAGAAATCGGATAAAGATGTCACCATCAAGCTAATTTCAGGCACTTTCTTTTTTAATGCCATCCAGTTGATGGAATCCAGCGTGTTGTATAGAAAATGCGGATTGATCTGAGCCTGCAGCGCTTCGAGCTCTGCTTTTTTCTTTTTGGCTTCCGTTACATATAACTGATTGACCAGTTCTTTCATTTGCCTCATCATTTTGTTGAAGCGCTGAAATAAATATAAAAACTCGTCATTTCGCCTATATTCAATTGATACGTTGAGCAAATCCGAATCTGTCTTGTTGATGGCGCGTATAAATTTCCGAATCGGATTCGTAATATCGTTGGATAGGAAGAGGGCAAAAATAAATGCGATAATTAAACTAATCATAATGACAATAATCATCACGTTTCTGAACGAGAGAAGCTTTCCGTTTAAATCACGGAGCGGTGAAACGGTTACAAGTTTCCAGTCCAATTGAGGGATGCTTCTGCTGGCGATAAGCATTTGTTGGCCTTGTACAGAGAGAGTCCGGGATTGAAAAACAGATTCTTGTACTTGCTCCGGCTTGCTTGGCGTGAACAGGTCCGGAACCATGAATGGCTGGTTGACTTCATCCATTCGGGGACCAATCATGATTTCTCCCGCCGAATTCAGGATATAGACTTCGCTATGCTGAGAGGGCTTCAAGCTTTCCAGCATTTTACCGAAATCAATAATATTCACATCCGCCGTAATTAATCCGGCGTAAGGAACGGCGAAATTATCCAATTCATAGATTTGTTTCGCCGTGCGAATAGAGTATTGCGAAGGACTTCCGAGTTCACTATTCCCTTGGTATAAACCGAGCACTTTAAACCTGCTTTTGTAAGACATGGATTGATACCATTGCAGATTCTGAACGGATTCCACGCTGTAGACATGCGGAATGGAAGGGAAAAGGTTATACGCCGGGCGGTTCATAAGGTAGAGATTGAGCGTAAATTTCGTTCTGCCTTGATTGGACAAGCTATAGCTGTCAAGCAGCGTATTAAGCTGCGTCATTTCATTGACAACACCAATATCATCTCCTGGATGATCGCTGGACAAGATGCTTTGCAAGGTATTGCTTGTGTAGATTTTTGTCGTTATATCATCAATTTGCTCCAGAGTCTCCAGCACATTAAGCTCCATCATTTGCATACTTCGATTAATGGAATCGGTCATATTGTCAGATAGAGTAGAGTTGGATTGCTGATATAAAGAAGTTACAATAATGGTTGACGGAAAGAGTACGAGTGAAAAAAAATAGATGAGCAGTCTGTTTTTAATACTGATATGATGAAGAAAAAGCAGTTTAAGGGGACTTGCCCACATGACGCAAGCTCCTTTCTTTCTCGTTGTTGGTATTCTCATTGTAAGGGAAGGAATTTGGAAATGAAACAGAAAAAGTGGCTTCTTGTGGCAGGTATTATATTGGCAGGGGTTCTGGCAACAGTTGGCATTCAGCAGAAATGGCTTATGAATGGGTCTAATAAACAAGCTGCAAAGCCCGAAAGTGAACAGGCTGTAGAGCAGCTTACGTTTGCTTTTACTTCTTTTGGTTCCGATACGGAAATTCGAAAACTGATCGATGCGTACAATCACACGAATGCCGATCATGTTTTCGTTCAGATGCTGACCATTCCCCGTGAAAACTATATGAGAAATTTAAATATGCTTATGGCCTCGGGGGAGGGGCCGGATGTTTTTGCTGTTCAATCCGATTGGATCATGACCTATATGTATAAAAACTGGTTTAAAGATTTGACCGAGGATATTCCTGAATCCATGATTCAAAATAGTTCCAAATGGGCTCTCGAATACGGCAGCTTTAATGGCAAACAATATGCGATACCCTACGGCTTCAGTACGGTCAGGCTTGCGTATAACAAAGAACTGTTCCGGCTTTCCGGTCTTGATGAGAACCGGCCGCCAAAGACGCTTGCCGAGTTGAAGGACATGGCAGCCCAGATCAGTCAAAAGCAATTGGGTAATCAGAAATACGGATTTGTATGGCCGCTGGGGGAAGATTGGTACGGGTTCATGCAGGGTATGGAAATTCCGATGACATACAGCGGTGTCTCCTTGTTTGATTTTCGTACTGGCAAATTTAACACTCTTGGCTATGAGCCTTGGATAAAAACGATGTTAGCCATGAAGGAGAATGGCAGTCTGTTTCCGGGGGAGCAATCCATGAAATACGATACGGCTTTAACCCAATTTGCGGAAGGAAACGTGGGCATGATGCTGGTCTCCAGCAGCGATGTTTACCGGCTTGAGAATGATCTCAATCTCTCCATGGATTGGGATGTTACAATGCCTCCAGTCCTGAATGAGGAGAGTGCAGGTGCAGGTGCATTAATGTTAGTGCCGGAGCCTGTCATTGGCATCAATAGTGCGACCAAACATAGTGCAGCTGCTCTCCACTTCTGGAAGTTTATTCAATCGGATCAGGTTATTGGTGAATTGTATCAGAAGAACGTTGTTATTCCTGCATCATTGCATATTCGGCAGAAGTATCCGTATGAGAAGGCTTCTTCTTCTAAATTCGGCCGCTTCCAGCCTGTTTATGCAGAATCGTTCTATCCTAAGCAGCCCGTTCTTTTGGACAGTACGATCTCATCAAGCGTAATAAATCAGGGTCATTTTGGCTGGAACAACCGGCTCAAGGCTTATCGGGAGGTAGCCTCAGGGACAGCGCCGGTTCATGATATCCTGGAAGCCGAAACACAAAGATTAAATGCGATGCTTCAAGGAGCGGTACAGGTGGGCTCTATTTCCCTAAGAGATTATATCAATGGCTCCTTTAATATGAAACATCCGCTCGATTAATGGTATTTATTGGATATATGTTGTCGGTTTAAACGAGGAATGTCAAATGTCGACATTCTTCGTTTTTTTGTTGCATCTAAATATATTTGTATAAATCATAAAATGCTTTATTTTCAAATCAGTGTAGAAAGATACAATTAAATTATTCAAAAGAGAGAATGGAGTGAAGGATGAACATGACTAAGCTAACCCATCATATACGAAATCTCGTACGATTCCGGATTTTATTCTTGATGATGCTTCCAGCATTAGCCATCGTAATTTTTAACAACTATATTCCAATGTTTGGTGTTATTCTGGCTTTCAAAAATTATAATTTCTCGGATGGTATTTGGGGCAGCCCTTGGGTCGGTTGGGAAAACTTCAAATACCTCGTACAAACCGATGTGGCCTGGACTGCCACGAGAAATACAATAGCTTATAATGCGGTCTTCATTATTTTGAACACAGCGGGAGCGGTAGCCCTATCAATCGGGTTAAATGAAGTTCGCAGAAGCAAGCTCAAGAAGACCTTCCAAAGCACATTGCTATTTCCGCATTTTCTGTCCTACGTAGCAATTAGTTATATCCTGTATGCGCTTTTGGGCCAAGCGGGTTTTATAAATCTATCGGTATTTAAGAGCTTGGGGCTGGATCCCGTCTCCTGGTATTCAGATGCTGACAGATGGTTTTATATCCTCCCAATCGTGAACACATGGAAGCATATTGGTTACTTTGCAGTGGTCTATCTGGCTGCCATTGTATCGATCGATACAGAATACTATGAGGCAGCACTTATTGATGGGGCCAGCAAGTGGAAGCAAACGCTTCATATTACTCTTCCAATGCTTGCTCCCGTAGTGATCGTTATGGTTCTACTGCAAATCAGCCGAATCTTTAATGCTGATTTTGGACTCTTCTATCAGGCGCCTTTGAATTCTGGTTCATTATTGCCTGCAACGGAAGTTATCGATACCTTCGTATACCGTAATTTCCTGCTGAATGGTAATGTCGGCATGTCGGCAGCAGCCGGTTTCTATCAAGCAACGGTCGGCTTTGTGCTCGTGCTGGTGACCAATTTCATTGTTAGACGATTCAGCAAAGAAAACGCATTATTCTAGGGGGAGAAGTATGGAAGAAGTCGTAAGAAGCAAAACGGTTTTAAAACAAAAAACCAAACGTTGGGATGCTAACGCCATGTCTCCGGTCAGCTATGGCGTACTGATTACGGTGCTGGTGCTTGCCAGCTTGGCCTGCATATTGCCTTTGCTGTTAGTCGTATCGGTTTCGTTCTCCGACGAGGGCCATATTCTGAGAGATGGTTATAAACTTTTTCCTGAGGCATTCACTCTGGATGCTTACAGATTCTTGGTTGATGATTGGGGTAAAATATCGACCGGTTATAGTATTTCTATTATCATCACAGTGGCAGGCACGTTCTTAAGCTTGTTAATTACATCTTTATTTGCTTATCCGGTCTCACGACCTGACTTTCCTTACAGGAATCAATTTTCATTCATCGTCTTCTTCACGATGCTCTTCGGCGGCGGACTTGTTCCTTGGTATTTGCTTTATTCGCAAGCCGGTTTGAAAGATACCCTGCTGGCACTTATTATCCCGCATCTGGTTGTCCCTTTTAATGTAATCATCATGCGTATTTTCTTCAGCAACACGATTCCGCATGCCTTGATTGAATCAGCCAAAATCGATGGTGCAGGAGAATTTAGAATTTATGCCCGAATTATTTTGCCGCTGTCCTTGCCCGTGCTGGCAACTATAGGTTTGTTTCAGATGCTGGTTTACTGGAATGACTGGTTTACATCATTAATTTTCATCAACAATGAGAAACTGGTTAATCTGCAATATTTGATGTATAAAGTCATCAGCGATCTGAACTATATTAACTCCGGATTTGCTGATACGCAGGCGATTAACGCAGTATCCAAGACGCTTCCTTCAGAGACTGTAAGAATGGCGATGGCTGTTATAGGTATTGGTCCTATTATTCTGGTCTATCCTTTCTTGCAAAAGTATCTGATTAAAGGGCTTACTGTCGGATCCGTTAAAGGGTAAACAGCTGATTGATTGGCTATAACCAGATTATCTGGATAGCATAGATATGTTAATTAAATTGGGAGGTTATTACATGAAAAAGAGGTTTAAAACGCTTGCAGTAGCTGTTGCCCTACCCGCCTTGCTTGTATCTGCGTGTTCGAATTCCGGTAAGACGGATGAGCCTGCAGCAACTAAAGCAGCCAATGAAAACACACCGGCTTCTGCTGCAGAAAGTGCAGCGCCTGAGAAAAAGCTGGAACCCCGTGAGCTGTCGATTTATTTCCCAGGACCTGCCGTACAAAAAGATGTGCACTTGGTAGAAGAAGAGATTAACAAAATTACGAAAGAAAAAATTAATGCTACGATTAAGATTAACCACATGAGCTGGGGAGACTATGCTCAGAAGACGAACCTAATGATCGCATCCGGCGAGCCATTCGATCTCATGTTTACTTCCGGTAATGACCTTAGCATCAATGTGGCTAAAGGCGCCTTCGTTGCTCTTAACGATCCTGCTAATAACCTGCTGGAGAAGTACGGTCAAGATGTCTTGAAATCGATCAATCCGTTGTTCTTGAGCGGTACCACAATTAATGGAATAAATTATGCGCTTCCTACGCAAAAGGAAATGGCATCCATGCAAGGATTGCTCTTGCGCAAAGACCTCGTAGAGAAGTATAGCCTGGATCTCTCAACGGTTAAAAAGCTGGAAGATCTCGAGCCATTCCTGGCGAAAGTAAAAGCCGGTGAGCCCGCGGATGTCATTCCGATCGTTGCTACATCCAACTTCCTTAACTTGCTGCCTTATGAAAACATCGGCGGCTTTACAAGCCCTGGAGTTATTTCCAAAACAGAAAGTACTCCAAAGGTTGTAAACTTGTTTGAAACGCAAGAAATGAAAGATTTATTCAAATTAATGTACGATTGGAACCATAAAGGTTACTTCCAAAAAGACCCAGGAACCAATACAAACTTGAAAGCACAGACAGATGAAGGACTGGTTGCAGCAAGATGGTCGCAGCTTAAACCTGGTGCAGCTGCTGAAGCAAGTGTCGGAAGTAAACAACCATTAGTCCAAGTTGAATTTACTGAGCCGTATGTGGCAACCTATGATCTGAACAACTCCATGCTTGCTGTTTCCAGAACATCGAAGGACCCGGAGAGAGCAGTAATGTTCCTGAACCTGCTGCACAGTGACCCTCGTATTGTAAACCTGATGGACTATGGTATTGAGGGCAAGCATTACGTGAAGGTTGAAGGCAAGGATAATGTCATTAAGGCACCGGATGGCTTCACATCTTCTAAGGATACAGGGTATTACCCTGGCAACAACTGGCAAGTAGGGAATCAGTTCTTGAGCTATTTATTTGAAAATGAAGATCCGCAGAAATGGGAGAATTTCAAAGCCTTTAACGAATCAGGGGTACAATCACCGATTCTTGGTTTCACTTATAACAGTGAGAATACGAAGAATGAAGAAGCTGCTCTGGCCAGTGTCTACAAAGCCTATATCGATGGTCTTAGCGGCGGGGAGCTGGATCCGGATAAATACTTGCCGGAATTTGTCGACAAACTGAAAAAAGCAGGAGCCGACAAAGTTATTGCTGAGAAACAACGTCAAATTGATGAGTTCATGAGCAGCAAAAAATAAGAATTGAGGGGCTGTCCTAGTCTATAACCATGACGAGGAACAGCCCCTTATTAATTAGAAATAACGGAAAAATTAACGATGCGAGTCGTGCTTGGACCAATCGTAATATTCTTATAGGAATCGAAATATCTTTCATTTTCAAAAAAATACAATCATGTAGAATTATGAACGGAAGAAAGTTCTGGTTCGAAAACGAGCATTTGACAACGCTTCCATCAATCGTATTAAAGGTTTGGATGAGTAAACGAGCCATAGGAGGTGTAAAGCAGCTAACCTGTTACTCATGTAATAAATCTATTAATCCCATGATAGATTCACAAGAATTACGAGGAGGAAACAAGGAATGAAGAAGAAGCAGGGAATAAGAAAAATTACTTCATGCATCATAGCGCTTACACTTATGATTTCAATAGTAAGTATGGGGTTTCCGCAGTTTAACGGCAAAGCTGCTGCTGCCGAAACCGTTTCTCAGAATCATACCTTTGAAACAACGGATCCGAATTTTGGTTCGTTTGAAACGGATGCTGATATCAATCCCGTTCCATCCATGTTTGCAGTAGAAACTGCCTTCACGAAAAAAATTGTAAGCGATGACAGCGGGAACCGGTCTTTGGAAGTAACCGTTCCGAAGGACGCGCAGGGCAAGACGAGGTTCTACTATGGGGCCAACGCAGGCTTGCAAGCAACAGGAAACCGCTTCACATTTGAAGGCTCTCTGACCTTCAGCAATCAAGCCAAAGAATTCCGTCTTAATGTTATTCCGGGGGATTGGAAGCAAAATCTTCCGATTGCCAAATTTCTGCCTAGCGGAGATGTTCAAGTCAAATCAGGAACGGTAGCTCAATCGACTTACGTAAAGCGAGGCACCTGGTCAGCAAACACGACGTATAAGGTGAAGCTGGATCTCTACAATGACATCAACAAATATGATCTCTTTATAACGGATACCGTGTCTGGAGCAACAACGATGCTTGCCAGCGGCGAGCCGCTGATGAATTATGATGACCACGGTTTTCTGACTACGGGAGTCGTGTACTACAATATCGAAGCGGTTGGTACAACAGCTGAGACCAGTACAAGCATACGTTACGATAACATCAAGCTCTCATACTCCAACGATGTCAGAGATGATTATGTCCCTGCATCCGATGCTAATGTATTAAGAACAACGACTTTCGAAACGACGGATACAGATTCAGTTATTGCGGGAACGGCTACCGGGTCGGTCATTAAAACCAATATTCTTGATGGGAAATCTCCATCCGTGATGAAGATTGTCGAGGACAGCGGCAGCAGATGGGTAGACGTAACCACAACGCAAGACGAACCGGGGGATATCGGCTTCCCGGTGTTCGAATCATGGGGAGTAGATACGAAGCACAATAGCTATACGCTTGAAGCGGATTTCAAGCTGAAGGACACTAACGCCGATTATTACTTAAGATTGATTGACGGTTCTTGGGGCGTAAAAAGCAACACTTTGCTTATAGCTAGAAATGGTAAGATCTATGCCCGTTCCTCCGCCACAGGAAATGGCGCGTTGGCAGCTAGAACAACTTGGGAAGTAGACAAGGCCTTCTCGCTCAAATTGGTCGTGCACGCAGACTCGCTAAGCTATGATCTTTATCATGTTCAAGACGGGGTTACAACCAAGCTTGTAAACAATGAGCCTATCCAAAATTCCGGTTTATTCACAACAAATGGATTAGCGGCATGGATGCTTAATGTAGATGCAGGCACTCATAGCAAAGCTACGATCTTGGTCGACAATATTAAAGTATCTGTCTCCGACGCGGCGGGAACTGCTCCAATCATAAATGCCTCTCCAGGGGCCTTGATTGACTCTGCGCCTGTAATCGGCGTTCCAGTCAATTATTATGTTAGCCCTGCGGGCAGCGATTCTAATGACGGCAAGTCTCCCGATAGCCCGTTCCAGACGATTCAAAAGGCTGCCAACCTTACTGCGCCTGGCGACACGGTATATTTGATGGACGGTACCTTTACTTACAGCGGTGGCAACCGGATGGTCACCATTACGAAATCCGGGGCTCTCAATACGGCAACGAATCAGCCTGCGTATATCACTTACAAAGCAGCACCTGGCGCTCATCCTGTCCTATTCTCCGATAATGCATGGGATGTCGTTCTCATTCAGGCTAGTTATATCATCATCGACGGGATTGAGATTAAAGGGAATAACGAGAATCTCACGCTCGCAGATGGCGAAGCGGCCTATAACTATTGGTACGAGCAAACGACAGCAGGCTTACCTGTTAACTATGGCGATCCTAGGTTTACAAAAGCAAATACGAACGGAATCAACATTAACAGCGGAACCAACCTGGATAACGGCTTGCCGCCTAACCATCATATTACGATCAAAAACAGCATCATTCATGATTTGCCTGCCGGCGGTATAGGCTCAGCCAATGTCGATTACATCACTATCGAGAATAATCTGGTATACAACAACGCTTGGTACACGATGTATGCCTGCAGCGGCATCAGTGTCCTTGGCGGGGTAGATATCGACAGCAATGTGACGGATTATAAGAGCATTATCCGTAATAACATCGTCCATGATAATCAAACGAATGTGAAATGGAATCAAACAAAGGGCTACTCCGACGGTAACGGCATCATTATCGACTATAACAAAAATACGGGAAAAAAATTCCCGGCGTACAAAGGGAAAACATTGGTACAGAACAATATCTCCTACAATAACGGAGGCTCCGGCATCCATTCCTTTAACTCTGCAAACGTAGATATTACGAATAATACGCTATACAACAACAACCAGAATCCGCATTTGACTTATGCACAGCTGTTCGCGAGCAGCTCGGAGAACGTTAATATTTTCAATAATATTGTCTACTCCAGAGATCTGCGTCCCGGCGAAACCAAATATGCGATGAATAATGCAAGCGGCAGCGAATTTGTCATTTATGCGAATAACATCTATTACAACGGCGGTACCCCGTCTGTTATGGGAATCAACGATGTTGTAGCTGATCCTAAATTTGAGTCGCTTGATCCGAAGGATCCCGGCTTCCTCCATGTTAAATCGGATTCCCCGGCTATTGATAGAGGAACAAGAACGCTGGCGCCTGCCGTGGATATCGCGCAAGCATCTCGTCCGCAAGGAGCGAAGTTTGACATTGGGGCCTATGAAACGAGCTATACAAGCGCAAACCCGATTGGCAATGACGTAACGGATATCGAAGCGATCAAACAATCAATGATTTTTGTTCCGGAAAATGGGCAAGCGCGTTACGGCACTCCTGTCATTGACGGTACAATTGACGAACTATGGGATGCGGCTCCTGTGCTCAATGTCAACAAATATATCGATAATTCCACGGCCCCGGTAACTTCTGGCGCCACTTCAAAGGTACGTCTTTTATGGGATGAGGATAATCTGTACGTCCTGTCGGAGGTTACGGATCCCATGCTAAGCAAGAAGAACGCGAATCCATGGGAACAAGACTCTGTTGAGATTTTCCTGGATGAGAATAACAGAAAAACAACCTCCCATCAGGACGATGACAGACAATATCGAATTAACTACGACAATGAAAAGACGGTAGGAGCTAAAGGCAATATCTCGGAATTTACAAGCGCAACTTCAACGACTGCAAATGGATATCTCGTAGAAGTCAAGATTCCATTCAAGACGATGAAAGGCGCGGAAGGAACAGTAATCGGTTTTGATTCCCAGGTTAATGATGACAATGGCGTAGGTTCAAGAACAGCAACAGCCATCTGGAGCGATAACCAAGGCAATGGTTATTCCAGTACAGCCAGATGGGGCAATGTGACGCTGCTCGCAGAGGCTTCCACTCCTGTCGTAACCGCTATTCAGCCGGTTAACGTTACGACAACAGCGGGAACTGCGCCAACTCTGCCGTCTACCGTAACCGTTGTATTTGAAGATGAAACGACTTCCACTGCAAATGTAGTATGGGATGTCATTCAACCAGAGAGCTATGCAGAAGCGGGCAGCTTCACTGTGAACGGTGCTGTAGATGGCACTGCCATCCAAGCAACAGCAAATGTAACGGTTCAAGCGACAGCAGTTGAATATGAGGTTTCATTAGGGGCTGAACAAAACGGCGGTGCCGGCAAGACAAGGACCGTTACAATTACGGGTGAGAAAGCTGCTGACCTTGCAGACAAGTATCTGATTGTTCAGTTTACAGAAGGAACAGGTGCCAATGCACATGTATCTGTTGTTATGATAGCGGCTACGAGCCCTGTAACGACGGTTTCCTATGCCAAAGCAGGGACAAAGGTAGACGTATGGCTGGCTAGCGGAATGCCTAATCTTACAAGCACAAATCTTGGGGTTACCATATATGCCAATGCATCAACGTCAAACTAAACAAGTCGTGAGAGGAGGAGATGGCGCATGACAAAGAAAACATTTTCATTTTTGATGGTCGTCATTTGTAGTTTAGCTTTGTTTCCTTTGTCAGTACTAGCGAACGGTACGATTACAAGCGCTGGATATGCTGACGGTGTAGTAGGAGTGCATGGAACGGGCTTTACCGCGGGAACGGCCTACTTGCTCAGAGTAGTAGACACAGACAATAACAGTGTGCAAGCGCTGGAGCAAGCTGTTGCAAGCTCTGAGGGGAAAATAGATGTAAGCATCACGACAGGAGCATTGTCAAATCTCAATCATTACTCGGTTAAAATCAATCATTTAAACGGTGATCTCGCAGCAAGCAATGAAGTCATAGCTGTGACACCTGATCCAGGCACAACTAATCCGGGTACAACTAATCCCAATACGCCGCCTTCCACAACCGATCCTGCAGGAACCATTACAGTAACTGGATCCGTAGACAGCACCGGCAATGCGAAGGTAACCGTAACAGATAGTCAACTTTTGCAGGCTTTGGCTAAAGCAGAGGGAACAATTGGAGGGGGCAGCGAAGCTGCTCCCGTAATCATCGAGATAATAGCAGCTGCAAACGCAAAAGAGGTATCCCTGGAATTGTCGGCTGCCTCGATCTTAGCACTGGCGGACAGTAAGGTTGATAACCTGATTGTCAAGTCGGGATCCGTGTACTTGAACTTGGATAAGAAAACGATTGAGGCCATTGCTGGTTCGCTAACAGGCGGAAATGCTTCTGGCAAGGTGCATATTACGATCTCTAAACAGAATACATCAACGGAGCTTGATAAGTATTCTGCAGAAGTCCAGCAAAGCTTAAAGGATAAGATTGGCGACAGGCCAATGTATAGCTTCAGCATTACAGCAGGCACTCAAACCGTTTCTGATTTCAAAGGCGGGACTGTCAGTCTGGGATTGCCGTATTCTCCGCATGCCGGAGAAAATCCTCTCGCCATTGTCATCTACTACATTGACCAGAATGGACATCTGGAAGTTATCACCAATAGTGGTTATAGTTCCGCTGCACAATCTGTAAGCTTCAAGACGAAGCATTTCTCAAGCTATGCCGTTGGCTATAATGAGATAAAATTTGCAGATGTGTCTGATCATGCATGGTATAAGAATGCAGTAGCATTTGCAGCGGCAAGAGGGATTACCAACGGAATCAGCAATACTCAATTCGCACCAGACAATAAGATAACCCGTGGAGATTTTCTTGTTATGCTGATGAGAACCTATGGCATACAAGCTGATCAATCCGTGACGAACAATTTTGCGGATGCCGGCAACACCTATTATTCGAATTACTTGGGAACTGCGAAAAAATTAGGTCTTGTAACGGGAACGGGTAATAATCGATTTGAGCCAAACACAAGCATCAGCAGGCAGGATATGGTTGTCATGATCTACAATGTACTGGAAAAGATCGGAGAGCTGCCTGCAGAGCTAACCGGTGGTAAAACAATGGATGCTTATAAGGATACGAATGATATTGGAGCATATGCGTATAAAGCTATGAAGCTGTTTGTGGAAACCAATATTGTATCGGGCAGCAATGGGAAATTGATGCCAAAGGGCTTCTCCACAAGAGCGGAAACCGCACAAGTTCTATACAATATTGTTCGTAATGGCAGCGTAACCCAGTAATAGCGCATCCTTCTGCATGACATGACTATTGTTATGGTTTGTTTCTTGATTTCTTTAACTCTTGATGACAAAGAAGGTAAGAAATTGGAGGAGGATGTAAACGTGACAATGAGAAGGTACGATCTCGTTTTGCTGAAATGGCTTTTGATTGCAACCTGCTTATGGGTTTTATGTTTGTATATACCTGCGAAAGCGCATGCGGCTGGGCCTGTTACTTACTATGTAAGCGTTGATGGCAACGACATGAACACGGGCCTGGGTCCTGAGCCGTCCAAAGCGCTTCGGTATATTCAAACGGCTGCCAACAAGACCAACCCCGGGGATACGGTGTATGTCATGAACGGAACCTACTGGGATAACGGGAACCCGATCTTAACGATTACTCGCTCCGGAACGGCAAATGCTTATATTACGTACAAGGCCTATCCGGGTCATACTCCAATTCTCCGCGTCAGCCAAGGCGCATGGCATCATATTTTAGTGAAAGGCGCTTCTTACATTAATATCGAAGGCTTCGAGATTTACGGCTGGAGCGAGAATTTATCGAATACGGAAGCGTTATCTTATGAGAATACGAATACGCTTGGGAACATCGGCAAATTCAATACGAATGGAATCAGCATTGTGAAGAATGCCGATGTGAGCCCAACAGTATACTCCACCCACATTAATGTCCGTAACAACAAGGTGCATCATACTCCGGGTCAAGGGATTGGAGCAGAAGAGGCCGATTATATCACTTACACGGGCAATACGGTGTATAACAATTGTTGGTTTACGGCATGGGCGCAAAGCGGCCTTAATATCTTCCACTCCCGAAATACGGACACGGGGACGGGGTACAAAAACTTCATATCCGGCAATCTGGTGTATGGCAATCAGACCAACTACAAATGGCAGAATCACGGCGTGTATTCGGATGGCAACGGCATTATTGTCGACGACAACAAAAACTCGCAGATTAGCGGCACGCCTTACACAGGGAAGACCATTGTGGAGAACAACATCTCCTATATGAATGGCGGAGCGGGTATCAATATTTTCAGTTCACAGAATGTGTATGTCAATAATAATACGACTTATGCGAACTCTCAGAGTACGCATTTGGATTATGGAGAAATCATTGGAAATTATTCGAGCAATGTCTTTGTCGTGAACAATATTTTGTATGCGAATGGCGAGACGGTAAGCAAGGCGAACGATGCCAGCGGCAATCCGATCACATCGGTCTATTTCAACAGCAATATTTTCTATAACGGCACTATTCTCAAAACAGGTACGGGAAATCTGACGACGGATCCATTGTTCAGTAATTTATCGCTGAGAAACTTTCATCTGAAGAACAACTCTCCGGCTATTAATAGCGGGGATAATACATTCACAGCTGCGCTGGACTTTGACGGTATTAGCCGCCCGGTTGGTGGAACGGTAGACCGCGGTGCCTACGAATATCATTAAGATGTGGTCTAGTCTCTAGAAATAAGATCATCGGATAAGGAAGAGGAGAAGCACATGCTTAACACATGGATATTGGAAGATCAACATCTGGAATTAAAGCTCGATGCGAATGAGAAGCGAATTACGGTCAAGGATAAGCGGGCGAATAAAAGCTGGGAACAGCTGCCGTTCGAGCGGGATTTGCAAATCGATCAGGTGTTGCAAAAGGATAATACATTAATAATAGACCTGCAAGGCTCGTTTGCTATGTCGGTAACAATTGCCTTAACGGATCAGTCGGAAGTCCTCTTTACGCTTTCGGCTGACCCGCATGCGAAGCTGGATAAAATCAGCTTTCCTCCTGCGTTTCAAACACCGGATCCGCATCATTACCTGCTTCAGACAGACAGTCAGGGCCTGCTGCTGCCTGTTACGGATAACTTTTATCCGCTGGAGGAGCAGCCATTCTTCTTCTGCGGCGGCGGAGCGGCTATGGCCTGGATCGGGATGACAGATACTTCATTTGAAACCGGTTATATGGCCATTGTCGAAACGCCGTTTGATGGAGCCATTAGTCTGCAGCGCGATCAGGGACTAATCACCTTTGCGCCAACTTGGCTATCCTCCATGGGGGAATTTGGTTATGAACGCAAGGTGCGCTATGTTTTCTTTGATAAGGGCGGTTATGTAGCACAATGTAAAAGATACCGGGAATACGCCTGGCCGAAGAATAAGGTCATTTCATTGAAGGAGAATGAGAAGCGCTTCCCCGCTATTGCGAAAATCCTCGGGGCTGTACATATCTATGTATGGGATCAAGCGCGTGAAGTAAGCTTCGCACGGAAGTTAAAGGAAGCCGGTATTGAAAAAGCGATGCTGCTATGGGATGCGAATCACTTGCCATATCCGGAAGAGGATTATGACAGCCGGCTTAAGGAGCTGGGCTATGCTGCAGGTGCTTATGAGCTCTTTACCGATATTCACCCGGAAGGGCATGCAGGCAATCAGGAGATTGAAAGAATTCCTTTGAAGCGAAACGTATACCCCGGATTGTTCGATCGAATTACATCAAGGAAGAAGGACGGTTCCACCTATTCGAATCAATATGGCACGTATGTGTGTCCGGAAGCCGTGCTCCCTGAAATGGTGAAGCGTGTTGAGAAAGAGCTTCGCATTTATCCGCATGAAACGTACTTCCTGGATGTTTATCAAGCTAACGGGCTTTATGAATGCCACCATGAAGAGCATCCGTTGACACGCGAGCAATATGCAGAAGCTATTGTGCGAAATTATAAGTACCTGGAGGGCAATTATGGAACATTCTTAGGGGGTGAATTCGGGGCTGATTTCACGGGTTCGCACGGGGTTTACGTGCATGGCATGATGACGCTTCAGCGGACATGGTTTAACTCGGACATTCATAAGAAGGGAACTATTTATCATTATGGAGATTGGAAGAACAATGAGCGTCCTTCGGTCATGCTAGGTACTAGAACGGCAACGGACACTTATCTGAACTATTCCATTAATGAATATACGAGGGTTCCTCTGTATGAACTGGTGTATCACGATGCTGTTGTAACATCCTGGCGCTGGGAAGACGGCAATCATCATAGTCCTGAAATCTGGTGGAAGAAGGATTTATTCAACATTCTGTACGGTTCCGCTCCGTTATGGTCGATTGACCAAGATCGTTGGGACAGCTTCCAAGCAACATTCGTGGAGAGCTATCAACGGGTATGCAGCTGGCTGCAGGAAATCTGCTACGACGAGCTTATCTCGCATCGCTTCGTAAGTGAGGATCGTCATGTGCAAGAGTCTATTTTCTCTTCTGGGAAAAGAGCCATTGTGAATTTTAGCGATAAGCCTTATCCGTTTGAAGACGAGCTTATTGAGCCGCGCGGGTTTGTTGTAAAATAGCTGACGGTCGGCTGATGAAGCTCTATTAGGAAATGGGCTGCTTGTTCGGGTCAGAATTATCATCGCATGCACAGGCAGCAGCTCTTGCGGCATTGTGCGCCAGTCTATGCATGGGGTTATTTTTCTTATGTTTGCTTATATACCTGATCTGAATGTTGACAGCGGGGAACAATCGGTTGAGCTTGGCTAGAGCGGTTAATAGCTCTTCACTTCCGAGGAGATATGAAATACGGATACAATCCGTAAATAGGACAGCCACTTTCGGTTGCTCCTCTAGTAATGCTGCTGCAAGTGTTTCCAGGCTGAAAATAACCGCCATCATTTCGCCGTAGTTGGAACCCTGATCTTTGGTTAGCGGCAGCTTCTTGGCTGACAGGCTTATTGTTCGATTAAACATCGTACAACAAGCAGCGCCATAAACGTTGCGAGAGGCGAAGCCTGCGTAATCACAATAGAGGAACATGGTTCCTTTATTTACAAAATGTTGTCTTAGCTTAGGGCTCGCAAAAGCTTTTTTGAGCAGCAGGTTATGGTCTAAATCCATGCGTACATCTCCTATAAAAAGTTGGTACGGAGTACGGGTATTCGATCAGCATAAACCGAACGGCGAATTTTTAAACCTGTGTTCTTATGGACTTGCTTTTGTACTAAAGCTAAGAATTTCTTCCTGGCTAGTTAGGTGGTTAAGGTCACCGAGGGACCTAAAGACAAGCGGAGAGGCAATGTTTGCCCTGTCTAAATAAGACTTACGGCCGCCGAAAGGAGCATTTCGGCGGCCGTTTTATATGCTATAGCGGTCTAATCGTATCACGAATAACCAGACTTGTTGGCAGCATGACTTTTTTGTTGCCGTAGGAATTGCCCTCGCTGATTTCAAACAGCAGCTTGGCACTCTCATAACCAAGAACGTCGAAATATTGTTTGACCGTACTTAAGGCGACTTTAGCAAATTTGGAGCTTTCAAAATCATCAAAGCCCATCAGGGATATTTGCTCCGGAATTCGAATGCTCCGGCTGGTCAGCTGTTCCATCACCTCAAGCGCACGTTTGTCATTCGCACAGAACAATGCCGTAATTTCTCCCTCCTGAATCTGACGCGCAAGGGTATCATAATCCAATTCCTTCTCCAGATACAGAAGCTTCCTGTTGGCCGGCAGGGAAGCATCGGCAATCGCATTGTTGTAACCGTTATAACGGTCTACCTCCGGGCTGAGATGGAAATCGTAAGCGGCAAATCCAATCTGTGTATGTCCGTTTCGAATCAAGTACTCCACGGCTTCATAAGCCCCGTCGTGATTGTTGCAAGTCACCACATTGACGGGATACCCTGCTGGATAGCGGTCAAGCATGACAAAAGGAATGGATTTCTTGCGGATATCATTCAGATAGCTCTTCGCTGCGACAGGATCGGAGGAGTAGATGAGAAGCCCCCTTATATCGGACTGGAGCAGTCTCAGAATAAGCTTGCGTTCTTCCTCGAAGTCATTCTCCACAAATTCAATGATCAGTTTACAATCCTGTTTGCCCAGAAAGGATTGAATACCTTTCATAATCTGCATGTAGGAGCTGTCGTACATTTCAACTCCGGAGATCACAAAGGCAACCAAATTCGATGCTTTTTCGGATATGGCTGTTTGACTTGCCGCCACGAAGCTTCCTTTTCCCCGTATGCGGTAAATAACGCCCTCGTTAACAAGCTCGGAGAGCGCCTTCCTGACTGTAATCGAGCTGACATTCAGCATCTTGGAAAATTCGGATTCACTTGGTATACGATCATCCTTTGTAATTTCCTGATTCTCTATTTGCGCCAAGACATAATCTTTAACGATCTGGTACTTGGGCAGCGCAGGTTCTTTTTCACTCATTTTCGTGTCACCTCATAACAACATTTCCTTGATTATAACTTAACTAGATTCAAAATGGTATACTAACTTTTTCTGAAAGTAGAAATTAACATGGATTTTAGTAGAGATTTTATGAATTGAGTTGAAAGTTACCCGGTTTTACTCAAAAAAGGTTTGAAATATTTAGGAGTTCGTATTACTATAAGTTCCAAGATAGTGTGTGAACTTGTTATTCTTAGCATAACAAGTTTGGCTGTCAAGCATAAAGTAAACAAGAAGGAGGCAGTAAAAGGGAGATTGTTTGATTTGTGTAAGCGCTTAATCATGAAGTTGACTGGTGGATAGCTCACCTTCTATACGAATGACGTAAAATAACGAGTCTAATTTATTCTTCTACGTATACATACTTGTTTAGAATAGAATGGGAGGATTAATTCATGAATAATAGTCTTACATCTGGCAACCCTCTGTTTCCCGGCTGGTACGCCGATCCGGAAGCGAGAATTTTCGAAGGGCGGTACTGGATTTATCCGACTTACTCCGCGAAATATGAGGAACAGCTCTTTTTGGACGCCTTTTATTCGGATGATTTGGTCAACTGGACGAAGGTGGACCGGATACTTGCCATTGAAGATTTTGACTGGGCGCATAAAGCGGTATGGGCGCCTTCGCCAATTGAATGTAACGGAAAATATTATATCTATTTCTCGGCCAATGATATTCAAAGCAATGATGAAGTTGGAGGTATTGGTGTCGGGGTAGCAGACCGGCCGGAGGGGCCATTCCGCGATGCGATCGGAAAGCCTTTAATCGATCGGTTCCATCATGGAGCACAACCTATTGATCCGCATGTTTTTCGGGATGAAGATGGTCAAATATACCTCTATTACGGAGGCTGGGGGCATTGCAATGTCGTCCGGTTGGGCGAGGATATGATTAGTCTGCTTCCTTTCGAGGATGGCAGCTTCTATCTTGAAGTGACACCTGAAGATTATGTAGAAGGCCCTTGCATGATCAAGCGGAACGGCCAATACGTCTTCATGTGGGCGGAAGGCGGATGGGGAGGGCCGGACTACCGAGTAGCCTATGCATTAGCTGAATCGCCAATGGGACCATTCGAGAGAATGGATACGATTTTGCAGCAGGACCCTGAGGTGGCGACTGGCGCGGGCCATCATGGCTATATTCAAATACCGGATACAGATGAGTATTATATTGTTTACCATCGGCGTCCGTTGTCGGAAACAGCGGCGAATCACCGGGAAGTTTGCATTGACAGGCTTATCTTTAATGAAGACAACCGTATTCGTCCTGTGAAAATCAGTTCTGAAGGTGTCCCTGCACGTACGCTTGAAGCAATTGATTAACGCTGGGGGTGATCTGGATGAATCAGGTCAAGAAGGCTTATTTCGTAGACGGTTATCATGGCGGTATTAAAGGTCATATGCCGCTTGGCAGTTGGGCGGATGTCATTCGTCGTCTTGAGCAGAATCCGGGCTGGAAGCTCTGCCTTGATATTGAGCCAATCTCCTGGGAGGTGCTGCGCCGGACGGACCCCCGCTCGTACGAAGCGATCAAGCGCCATCTGCTGGATGATGCCGGCCGCGTTGAGATGGTGGCGGGAAGCTATGCCCAGCCATACGGGTGGGTGATTGGCGGCGAAAGCAATATCCGGCATTTAATTCGCGGCCAAGAGATTGTACAAGAGCATTTCCCGGGAATTATCGTCGATACATATGCAACGCAAGAGCCTTGCTGGAGCAGCAGCTATCCTCAAATTCTCCGCTCGCTGGGTTATAAGCGCGCTGTGCTTAAAAATCCGGGTACGGCCTGGGGCGGCTATGCTTCAGGGACAAATCATGAAATGGTGCTATGGGTTGGACCGGATGGTTCATCGATCCCATGCGTGCCACGATACACATGTGAAGAGCTTCTGAATTGCTGGGAGTCAGAGGCCGGATATATGAAGCCTGAATTTGTCGATAAATGCATAGCGCAAGGGATTGCCAATCCGGTGGGCAGCTTTCTGCAGGATCTTGGCTGGCAAGCGCGGCCGTGGCTGGAAGAGGACTATATTCAAAATGTAACATGGCGCGAATATATGGACGAGATTGCGGCAAAGCCCTCCGAAGAATGGCAATTCACCCAGGAGGATATCCGCTGCACGCTGCCATGGGGTGAAGGAACGCTGCAGCGAATGTCGCGGGAGGTACGGTCGGCGGAGCAGGCTGTTCTTGCAGCGGAGAAGCTGGCTTCTATCGCCAGTGTAACGGGCGGCTATTCTTATCCTGCGGAAAAGCTGCGAGAGGCTTGGGATCAATTGCTCTTGTCCCAGCATCATGATGCCTGGATTTGCGCGACAACAAGAGTTGGACGGGAAAAATGGGCGTGGCAGGCTGGAGCGCAAAGCTGGATGGCAGAACTGCTCGCCAATGAAATTCGAGATCAGGCGATAGGCAGCTGTCATGCTGAATCAAATGAGATAAGCGGAGCTCAGACTTATGGCATTCGGGTGTTTAACACATCAGGTACGGCACGAAAGGAATTAGTTGAAATCGAGGTCCCGGCAGCTGGAGGGACAAATGCTGTTTTGGTTAAGGATGCTGCCGGCAAGCTGATTCCAAGTCAGCTTGTTCCGATGCGGATATCTCCGGAGGATGGCGGAATTTATGCATGCAAGCTGCTCTTCGAAGCAGGGCCTCCTGCAACGGGCTACCGGGATTATGTGATTGAGCATGTGAACCGGGATGAATCAGAACCGGATGATTGCGCCAGACAAGATGAGAACGGCGCATATGTTGCCGTTTACGATGATTATGCCATGATCATGACCGATTTGTATGAGATCCAACTCGATACGGCAAGAGGCGGAGTTATTACCAAGTTATTGGACCGGCAGCAGAACCGTTCTGTGGTCTCCCCTGAACATCCGCTTAATGAATTTACCGGTTATCTCATCTCCGAAGCACGCTTTGCGAGCTGCATGGAGTCCCCTGTTGGCCTGAAGGTCATAGAGAACGGTCCGCTCCGGGTCGTTATCGAGATGAAGGGGAAATTCGCGGACGCGGATTTTATAACAACATTATTGGTTGCCAAAGGCCGGCGTACAATCGACTTCCATGTGCGTTTTCACTATAAGGGCGATACATGGATTGGCGACCCTTGGGAGATGGCGCCGGAGAATCGGAGCACAGAACGCAGAAAATCACATCATAATTCCCGCTTTAAGCTGCAGGCGCGATTCCCTGTATCTTTTGGCAACAGGAAGCTGTATAAAAACTCTGCCTTTGATGTAACCGAAAGCCGTCATATGGATACGCAATATGAACGGTGGGATGAGATTAAGCATAATATCATCCTCAATTGGGTCGATGTATACGATGAGCGGAGCAATAGCGGACTCGCGATTTTTTCCGATCATACAACAGATTATTCGCATGGGGAGGATGAACCGCTCGCTCTTACTTTAGGTTGGGGAGGGGAAGGCGGCTTCTGGTGGGGCAAGCGTCCGCTTCAGGATGTTCAGGAGATGCGTTACGCGATCCTGCCGCATCATGATCGTTGGGACCGGGCAGGCATTCCGCAGGAATCGGAGTATTGGACTGAACGACTGCATGCGGTACATATCCCTTTGTCTTCCAATAGGCCTCAATCCATGTCGCTTCTGCAGATTACGGATCCTTCGATTGTAATCAGCTCCTTGCAACGGGAAGGCAAGGACATCCTGGTGAGATTGTACAATTCGAGAGCCGATTCTTCGAGCTTCTCGGTCATTATTGGCTTGGAATCAGGCGATATTACAGCCGTCGAACTAGACGGCAAACATAAAGAGCAGCTGCGGCGCATGATCCTGCCGGACGGCGGATCTGAAGTAAACCTGCTGCTTCCGCGTCATGGGCTGGCTACGCTTCGAATTTCGGATATTTGATACAACAAAGACGAATCTATAGGATGTGAACCCGGATTTGAATACGAGAAAAGAGATTCAGTATCAACTTGAAAAGCTGCTTAAGGCAAAGCCAGAGTTGATTTATACCAAATTATCATCCGTCCAATTTACCGGTTTTATTACAAAAGAACGTCTTTCCTATTCAGAGATTAGTCATTATGAGTTTGAGCCAATCCATCCAGGTGATCGTTGGGGGGATAATTGGCTGTACTTCTGGCTGCGCGGAACCATCGTTGTTCCAAAGGAGGCAGAGGGCAAGCGGCTGGTGGTTGTTGCTGATTTTGGCTCGGAAGCGACCTTATACATTAATGGAATGGTTAGCGGGGCGCTGGATCTGCAGCATCATGATGTGACCTTGACCCGAAGCGCCTCGGAAGGCGAACAATTCGAACTTGTTGCCGAAGCCTATGCAGGCCATTCCGGTCAACAGCCGGTATTTGGCGAGTCCTATCTATGCCTGTTTGAAGAGGAAATCTATCAATTGTTCATCGACCTCGAATGTTTATGGCAGGTGCTCCAGCATATCGAGGCTGATTCGCTGCGGGCTTCGGAAATCAACCGCTGCTTGACGGAAGTGATAGCCGCTCTTGATTTCGGGCTGCAGGGAGAGAGGCGTACAGAACATGTTCAGTTCTGCCGGGAGCTGATGAAGCCGTTGCTTGATTGCGTGAACGGGTCAACCTCTCCGCTGCTGTTCCTTATGGGGCAATCCCATCTGGATATTGCCTGGCTATGGCCGATTGAAGAGACAAAAAGAAAGATTGCCCGCACGATGTCCAATCAGCTGACGCTAATGGATGAATATCCGGACTATCAGTATGTCCAGAGCCAGCCTTATTTGTTCCAGCTGGCCAAGGAGCTTTATCCGGAGATGTACGAACGTATCAAGCAGAGAGTGGCGGAAGGAAGGATCATCCCTGAAGGCGGGATGTGGGTAGAGTCCGATACGAATCTGGCAGGCGGGGAAAGCTTGATCCGCCAGTTCCTGCATGGTAAGCGGTTCTTCCAAGAGGAGTTCGGCAAGGACAATCAGATGTTGTGGCTGCCCGATGTGTTTGGTTATTCCGGCAATATGCCGCAAATTATGAAGGGCTGCGGGATCAACTATTTTGCATCGGTGAAGATGTTCCAGACTTACGAGAATGTTGTGGATCCCTTCCCGTACAATACATTCATGTGGGAAGGCATTGATGGATCGGAGATTTTGACACATCTGTTGGACTACGGCGACTATCCGATCCGGGTGAACCCATCGTTTCTTATTGGGCAATGGAATAACCGTGTGCAGAAGGATGGCATTGCAACCAGACTTGTGCAATACGGACATGGCGACGGTGGAGGCGGAGCTAACCGGGAGGATATGGAATTCCTGCGCCGGCTGGACAATCTAGAGGGTGTCCCGCGGACGAGACAAGGCTCGCCGATTGCATTTTTTGAAGACCAGGTGAAGAGAGGGATTCCAGACGCGAAATATGTTGGCGAGCTGTATTATCCCGCCCACCGGGGAACATATACAACGCAAGCGCAGTTGAAAAGATTGAACCGCAAGACGGAAATCGGCTTCCGCGAGGTGGAATTATGGGGGGCGGCGGCCGAGCTGCTTCATAGAAAGGCGTATCCGTACAAGAAAATGGATCATTTATGGAAGCAGCTGTTATTGCATCATTTCCATGATATTCTGCCGGGCACCTCTATTCATCGTGTTCATGAAGAAGCGCAGGCTGAATTGAAGAAGCTTCATGTGACCATTCATGAAATGGCTGACGAGGCTAGAGCTTCTCTCGCTGAGAGCCAATCAGCAGATGTCACCGTATTTAATTCGCTTTCCTGGGGCAGGAAGGAACTTGTTGCTTTGCCGGATGGCGTTCATGCGATTGCAGACCATACAGGGAATGCCATGCCCGTACAACGGCATGATGGTATCCTGTATGCTCAGCTGGAGCCTCCGTCTATGGGATGGGCGACTTACGGAGTCATTCAGGGAGATCATACGGTTTCGGCCGCAGCTTCATCAGATGTCTCGGCTACCGAGTCGCATCTTGAGAATGAGTATCTGGCCATTGAGCTTAACGATCGAGGAGAACTTATCAGTATCGTAGATAAACAGACGGGTACCGAGTGGGCCGCTGATCCTTGTAATGTGATAGCGATGTACAGGGACCAGCCTTCCGCATTTGATGCTTGGGAGATTGACCGCAGGTACCGGGCATCCGCAGTTGCGCTTGAGGACAAGGCGGAGATTGCCGTTACGGCTAACGGGCCGCTCTTTGCAAATATTCGTATAAAGCGGAAGCTTCATGAATCGACGATGATTCAAGATATTCGAATTCGCTCCGGCAGCCGGAGAGTTGAATTCCATACCACGGTAGATTGGAATGAGAAGAACAAAATGCTGCGTGTGGATTTTCCGGTTCGGGTTCATGCGAATGAGTCGATGCAGGAAATTCAATTCGGTTATGTGCGCAGGCCAAATCATGCTTCCCGGCCGCATGATGCGGACCGGTTCGAGGTAAGCCAGCATAAATGGACTGCGCTTGCAGAGACGAACCGCGGCTTTGCGCTGCTCAATGATTGCAAGTATGGGGTTGCGGTAAAAGATCAAACGATCAGCATGACGCTTCTTCGTTCACCGTCTTATCCGGATGAGACATCCGATCAAGGCACGCAGCAATTTACGTATGGCTTCCTGTTCTGGGACGGGTCATTCCATGACAGCCGTGTCATACAGGAGGCGTATGAACTTAATTATCCGCTGCATGCCGTGCATGGAGCCGGCAGCCTGACCGAACAATCGCTCCTTCAGGTTGATCGGGCGAATGTTATAGCAGAGACGGTTAAGCTTGCCGAAGACGGATCGGGAGATTGGATCATTCGTCTGTATGAAAGCAAAGGCTCTTCCGTGTCTTGCGGCATCCAAACAGGATTGTCCTATTCCGCTCTGTTTGAGACGGATATGCTGGAACAAAACCTGATGGAGCTGCCGGTTGAAAGCGATCGCATTAATCTGCAATTCCGGCCATTTGAAGTGAAAACGATTCGTCTTGTTAGGACAAAGGAGGCATCTTAAATGATAAAGCTGCAGCAAGGACAAAGGCTTGTGATGATTGGGGATTCGATTACCGATTGCGAACGTAAATTTCCGCAAGGGGAGGGATTGTTTCAGGGAGTCGGAAAAGGTTATGTTGCCTTGGTGGATGCGTTGCTGCAGACTGCTTATCCGGAGCTGTCCGTCCGCGTAACCAATATGGGCATCGGCGGCAACACGGTACGTGATTTAAAAGCAAGGTGGCAGACGGATGTACTGGAGCTGAAGCCGGATTGGCTCACCGTTATGATTGGCATTAATGATGTGTGGAGGCAATTCGATCAGCCGTTTATTCCGGAATCGCATGTGCTGCTGGAGGAATATGAGCAAACCCTGGAGGAATTGGTGACCTCCGCGCAGCAAGGGCTGCAGGGACTTCAGGGAGTTGTCCTTATGACTCCATTCTATCTGGAGCCTAATCCGGAGGATTGGATGCGCAAGCGCATGGATGAATTCGGCGAGGCAGCCAAAAGAGTGGCAGAGCGTTCGGGTGCCCATTTCATCGATATTCAGGCGGCATTCGCCTCGCAGTTCAAATATGTACATCCTACTGCAATTGCCTCGGACCGGGTGCATCCCGGTTTGGCTGGTCATATGATTATTGCACGGGCTGTACTGCAGGCTCTCGGCTTTGAATGGGAGCGGATGGAAGGCTAGCAAATATGGCGCCATCGGGAGAAGTCCCGATGGCGCCATTATCCGTCTTGATCTTTATTAGGTTATTCGTGTCAGCTATTAGAAAGGCAGCTCGATGGCAACCTCTCTCTTCAAAGCGGAGGAGCGGAGCACCCCGTCGATAATCGCTTGCTGAATGACAATCTGCTCTCCTGGAATAGGAGCAGGGCGGCCTTCCCGAACAGCCTCGGAGAAGTCGCGAACCTTCTCGTTAAACAGGTTTGTATCGGAATGGGTAACAGGGATTGGTGTCTCTGTTTGCTTGCCCATGAAATCATGGAACAGCTTCATATCGCCAACACGGCCGTCCCAGACACCCGACCAATTCCCGGTGCCAAAAGGATTTACCTTAAGGCCGCCTTCTGTGCCAAGGAACATCGTGGAGCCGAGGGAATCCATGTGCATCGCCCATGAAATCTTGAATTGCAGAACCAGATCATTCTCAAAGCGAACAAGGGCTACGCCAAAATCCTCGACATCGAATTTGTCCGCTTCCGGATGATACGCGGGATTGGTGCCAAAATGATTGGAGGTGTAGGCCGACACGGTAAGCGGTTTCGGATAACCAAGCGCGTTCAGAGCCATGTCAAGGGAGTAGCATCCGATGTCTGCCATCGCGCCTGCACCTGCCAGGTCTTTGCGGATAAAGGTACCGCCCGGCATTCCGCGTCTGCGTCCGCCGCCGGTCTCTACATAGTAGACCTTGCCCAGCTTGCCGGATTGAACGATTTCGTTAACGACTTTCATATTAGGGTCGTAACGGGGCTGGAAGCCGATTGTCAGCATGCTTCCGGTTTCCTTAGAGGCATGAACCATGTCAATGGCTTCCTGAAGGGTAACCGACATCGGTTTTTCAAGCAGCACGGCTTTGCCTGCGCGTAAAGCGTCAACGGTTGTAACATGATGCGAAGCATTGGGAGTGCAGATGCTGACGCCGTCCAGATCCAGCTCAAGCAGCTTCCGGTGATCATCAAAGGGGCTGGCTCCATGCAGCTGCTCCCGGCCAATAAAGCTCTCCGCTTTGCCGGAGATCACATCGGCGACCGCTACTATCTCAACATCAGCCAGTTGTTTGTAAGCTCTAACATGCGCGGAGGCAATTCCTCCGCTGCCGATAATTCCGATTCGTTGTGTTTTCGCCATTTTTAAATAACGCCCTTTCTATTATGAGTTTGCAAGATTATAGCGGGAAGGTTAGGATTGGCCCTTCCTGCTCGAACGGGTAATCAATTACGATGCGGCCGGATTCGGTATCGCCGATACCGCTGTACAAATTGACCTTGCCGTCAGGCCGCATCTCGATGCCGGCTGTAAAGGCGCAATCGGTCAGGTTGGACTTCTTGGCAGGCCCTTCGGGATAACAAGGACGGGTGCCGATGATTTTGAGATCGGTGAACTGATTGGTTTGCGGGTCCAAGACGAATGACATGTTCATATAAGCCAGCGTGCCATCGTCGGAGGCATAGCAGATATGGCCTATGACGCCGATTTTCCCGCTCTCCAGAAGATATGCCTGATTGCAGCCGCCCCATTCGTCCTTCTGGAATAGCCCGGGAATATGGGGAGCATTCTCGATAATCTCCGAAGACAGCTCATCAAGACTGTTGATGACGGTAAAGCCGATCAGGGATTCGCTTCCGTATTTTTGACGCACTTCTTCGCTCCGAGGTCTGGAGAATACGCCAATCTTGCCGCCATGAAGCTGGACAAGCCGGATATCCTTCATGCGGTCCGGGCCCGTTGTGAAATAGAGAAGATCTTGAAGATCCGTTCCTTTATAAAAATAACCGTAAAACGTATCCAGCCGGCCTTGGTTATAACGGACATGCGTGCCGCCCAGAACAAGCTGCTTATCAACAATGCTGATATAAGGGTCCTCAAGCTGATAGATCATCGTATCCGGCACTAGAGTCCATTCATCCGGACCGGTGTGTTCGAACAAGCGTACCCAGGAACGGGCCCACTCATCCCGTTTTTCTACACGGCCATATATAAAGCGCTTACCGTTCCATTCGAACGGAATCGACGGATTATAGACGTCAAAGCCCGGGATGCCTTTGAAGCTAAGCTTGGCGCTCTCGTAAATGCGTTTGTTGTCTTCGAATAGCCGGCGCTGTTCAATCAGATTCATTGCCCGAAATCTCCCTTCAATCGTTTGTCTAGTCAGCTTAATCGTAATAGAAGAAAGGCTATAAAATCTTGTTTATATTTAATATATTTTATGGTATTTTGACATGGTGTTTAAGAGCATGTGAAAGATGAGGAGGCGACAGCTATGTTAAAGCTTCTTGCGGCAGACGGCATCGACCCGGAAATTCAGGCTCATTACCGGCTCATCACTTCGATTAACGATACGGTTGGGATGCATACCCATGATTTTTTTGAATTGTTTCTCATCTTGAAAGGCAGTATTGTTCATGTGATTAACGGCAAAAGGCAGCTGCTGCAGGAGAATACGCTTGTGTTTATCCGCGACAGGGACGTCCATTGCTATGAGAAGGCGAGTGACGGGGATTGCCAGTTTATTAATCTTTCTTTTTATAAAGAGGTTATTGATGAGTTGTTCGCCTTCTTAGGGACAGGATTTCCGAGCGATCGGCTGTTTGAGCCGGAATTGCCTCCGACCATCCTGCTGTCCAAGACGGAGAAGGAGTATGTGCGCTACCGGCTTGATCAGATGAATGTCATTCCTTCGGACGAGAAGCTTGTCGTCAAAGCGGAAGTGAGGGCGCTATTGACGGATCTGTTCTCCCGTTACATCCGGATTACCGCAGAACAAGATGATCCCTATGGTCAGCCGGAGTGGTTCCTGACGCTTTGTTCCGAGATGAGGAAAAAAGAACATTTTACAAGGGGGACAGCGGCCTTACTCCAGCTGTCAGGCAAATCACATGCTTATTTATGCAGAATGTTTAAGCTGCATCTGAAGATTTCACCTACGCAATTCATTAACGAGCTGCGGCTCTCTTATGCGGAAAATTTACTGCTTAATACGGATATGGATATCCTGGACATTAGTCTGGAAACCGGTCTTGAGAATGTCAGTTATTTCTACGAGCTATTTAAGAGAAGGCATCATATGACGCCCTATCGGTTTCGCCAATTCGGCAGAATCATGCGTGACAAATTGTGAGGAGCCTGATTCTTCCGAATCGGGCTTTTAGCCTATATTAAAGGCTTGGCATACTAACTTATACTAACTCCAGCATAAACAATAAGGAAATGTAAGGTAAAAACTGTATTGACGTCCAAAAGAGTATGTGTTAATTTTAACATAGTATAACAAGATTGAGAGGGGGAGATAAGCCGTTCCTATTGAATCGCATCCCTTATTGGCTATGCTCCTTTCAATAGTCAAATCACCTGGTTAGCTCGTTATCTCTTGGATATCACATGGGAAGCATCTTGTATAAACTCAAAATTGAATGCGCTTCCAACCTGTTGTACCTGCTTTGTTTATCAAATACATGATCGCAGCAGAGGTAAGTTTGATGTGTATGGCTTAAAATTGCAGTCGGAAAAAAGGTAAGTTGGTATACTAATTTGAAAAATGATTTTGAAGGGGTGTTTTTTTGGAGACAACCAATAGAAGCTTATGGTCGCGGATCATAAGACATCGATATCTTTATTTAATGGTTTTGCCGGGTTTTCTAACCGTCTTAATTTTTAACTACTTTCCGATGTACGGTATTCTCATCGCGTTTAAAGATTATAGTGCGGTCAAAGGAATCATGGATAGTCCATGGGTTGGATTTAAATACTTCAACACTTTCTTTCATGATCCGATGGCGTTCAGGGTGCTTAAGAACACTTTGCTGCTAGGGGTGTTTACGTTGTTCTGGTCATTCCCTGCACCTATTATTCTTGCTTTGCTATTTAATGAGCTTCGAAACAAGAGGTTTAAGAAGATTGTACAAACCGTTTCCTATTTTCCCCATTTTATATCGGTTGTTATTGTTGCCGGTATGATCAAGGAGTTTACGGCAAGAGACGGACTGTTTAATGACATCATTTCCTTTTTTGGCGGATCGCCAATTATGTTTCTTCTGGAGCCGGGTTATTTCAGAACCATTTTCATCTCGTCAGGGATTTGGCAAGGGATTGGCTTCGGCACGATTATTTACCTGGCAGCATTAAGCGGCATAGATCCTACCCTCTACGATGTAGCGGAAGTGGATGGCGCCAATCGATGGAAGAAAATTGTACATATTACATGGCCTTCTTTAAGGTCAACTACCGTCATTTTGCTTATATTCGCCGTTGGCGGAATACTCGGGACCGATTTCCAAAAAATTATACTGCTCTATTCGCCTGAAACGTACAGTGTGGCGGATGTCATAGGCTCCTACGTATACCGGCAGGGGATATTGGGAGCGCAATACGAGTACACCACAGCCATTGGCTTATTCATGTCCGTTATATCCTTCATTGTTCTGTATTTGACCAATATGATCAGCCGCAAGGTCTCAGATACAAGTTTGTTCTAGGAGATGAGAAGCAATGAAAAAGATGAGCTTTGGTTCCAGAGCTTTTGATACGGTTAACATTCTAATCATGCTAATTATTATGGTCGCTGTGCTGTATCCGATTCTGAACATTATAGCGACCTCTGTCAGCAGTTCCCGTTTTATTTCCTCAGGCAGTGTGACCGTCTGGCCTAAAGGCTTCAATATTGAGGCGTATACAACCGTATTCAAGGATCCTTTTATATTTAAAGGTTATTTGAACTCCATCCTATACGCAGTAGGCTCCACGGGTCTCATGCTTCTGTTTACCTCCTTGATGGCATACCCGCTTACCGTCCCGGGGTTTGTCGGGAAAAAGTTTCTTACGATCTTTCTTATGATTACGATGTTTTTTGGCGGCGGCTTGATTCCTACTTATTTGCTTATGCGCAGCATGCATCTGCTGGATACGGTGTGGGTCATGATTCTTCCCGGTGCCATCGGAGCCTATAACGTCTTTTTATTTCGGACCTTTTTCTTGAATATTCCATCTGAGCTTAAGGAATCGGCCTTAATGGACGGTGCCAATGATCTTATTGTCCTGTTCCGGATTATTCTGCCTTTATCCAAGGCATTGCTTGCCACGTTTGCTCTATTTGGGCTTGTAGGGAGCTGGAACAGCTGGTTTGAGGCATTGGTTTATCTACAGGACCAGGATAAGTACCCGCTGCAGATGGTACTGAGAAATTATTTGTTTACCTTGGATACGAATGCCATTGCAGGAAGGGTTGGCGCCGGCAATGTTGCGATTAATCAGGCGGGTGATTCCCTTGATCCGCAGGCGGTGAGAATGAGCGTCATCATTATCACGATGTTTCCGATTATGTGCATTTATCCTTTCTTCCAGAAGCATTTCACAAAAGGGGTGCTGGTTGGCTCGATTAAAGGCTAGCGGAATGGCGGGCAGATCAAGAACAGGAATTCTGCTTGGGAGGTGATTAACCGCATTGTATCCAGTAAGCCTCATTTGATGCTGTAAACCAATAATTAAACAGGAGGGGTTTCTATGAAAAGAAAGACCACGTCTTTGCTTCTAGCTTCCATGTTGGCTCTCACAGTAGCAGGCTGTACCAATAATACGAATAATGCACCGGATAGTTCGTCCAGCGCCAATGCGGGTACGACAGGCAGCAAGCCTTTGAGCTTTTCGGTAGCGCTGCCGTCTAATGGCGTTGATAACGAGAACAGCATGATGGGGAAAGAATGGCAGAAGGAAATGGAAGCGTATATGGGCAGGAAGCTTAATATTGACTTCAACTATATTCCGTCCTCCGAGTATGATGAAAAGCTCAAATTAATGATTGCCAGTAATGATCTGCCGGATTTCTTCGTTACGCCGTTATTCTACGATACGACAGAAATGGCAGAGCAAGGCCAGATTCTTGAGTTAAGCCAGTACAAGGACCTTATGCCGAACTATATGAATTATTTGAGCAAGGTTAAGAATGGCTTGACGCGCGTAACCAATGCCGAAGGCAAAATGTACACGTTCAAAGAAACCTCAACGCCAAGGTTTGCTGCTGATCAAGGCATGCTGATTCAGAATACGTCCTCGTACCGTTATGATCTTTTCCAGCAAAATAATATTAAAATTCCTGAGACATGGGATGATGTTTACCAGGCCGCTAAGAAACTGAAAGAGCTGTACCCGGATAAGTATCCGATTGCCACAAGATGGAACAGCTTGCGCTCCCTGTTTGCTGCTGATCATGTGAAGGATGATATTTATTGGAACGGCAGCAAATATGTTTATGGTGTTCTGGAGGACGGTTACAAAGATGCGCTGCAATTCGCCAATAAGCTGTACGCGGAAAAGCTTCTGGATCCGGAGTATACGATTGACACAGACGATACTCTTAAACGAAAAGCGTTAAACGGCGATAACTTCATATGGCTGGCGCAATGGTTCACAACTCCGGCGGAATATACGAGAACGGTGAATGACGGAAAAGTATTCGCGGTAACGCTCTATCCGGATAATCCGGATTACGGAAAAGCATGGCAGGAAGTTGCAAACGGCAATACGCCAGATCTGGGCTGGGCTCAGTTCTGTATCAATGCCAAAGCCAAAAATGCTGAGGATCTGATCAAGCTGATTGACTATCAATATACCGACAAGGTAATCAACCTCGTTACCTGGGGGATCGAAGGAACGACGTATACGGTTGGAGCAGACGGTGTACAAACCTTTACGGATGAATTTAAAAATGCACCGGATCCTTGGCTGATCGGCGATAAGTATGGCATTCGCGCCAGCAAAAACTATAACCCTGGTCTGCAAATGGTGAATGACGCCAAAGCCTTCGTCGATTTCGCAGCAACGGATTACACTTACTTCGACGGCAAATATGAAGAGGTTCCTATTGAGAAATCGCCATATCTGAGAGGCTTGCCTATGCCTCAGAATGACTATGTTCCTTCCTGGTACAGTGAGCCTAGCATTCAATTCACACAAGCAGAAAGCCAGAAGATATCCGAAATTATGAACCCGGTCAAAACCTTTGTAACGGAAGAACAAGCTAAGTTTGTGTCGGGCAAATCCAGCTTTGACGACTGGTCCAAATTTACGGACAAGTTGAAGAAAATGGGCGATATCGATAAAGTGCTGCAAATCTATAACGATGCTGCAGAGCGTGCAACGAAGTAATTCCTGCTATTGCTGACAGATAGGAGTGAGAGATAATGGCCAAACCCATTGTAGGGCTTCAATTATATACCCTGCGTGATTTAACCGATAAAGACTTTCTCGGTACGATTCGTAAAGCGGCCCAGCTAGGGTATAAAGCGGTAGAGTTTGCGGGGTTTTATGATACGCCAGCCAAGGAAGTCAAGGCGCTTCTTGATGAGCTTGGATTGCAAGCGCCATCTGCTCATATCGGGTTGAATTATTCCGCATCAGCAGATATAAGATCCGCAGAGCTTGAGCGGCAGATTGAATATGCGCAAGAAATTGGCTTGCAGTATATGATTGCACCCTGGGCCCCGCTGCCTGAAATTCCAACCATGGATGATGTTCAGAAATTGGCTGATATATTTGAAGAAGCAGGGAGAAAAGTGTCCGGTGCAGGAATGACATTTGGTTATCATAACCATGATTTTGAGTTCAAATTGGTTAACGGCAAACCTGTCATGGATCATCTGCTTGAGCTTGTTCCGGCTCAATACCTCATTGCTGAATTTGATCTGGGCTGGATTCATACGGCTGGCTATACGCCTGCGGATTATGTTAAGCGATACAGCGGCCGTGTACCACTTGTGCATTTTAAGGATTTTGTGGAGGGTCATAGGGATACCGAGGTGGGCAATGGCGCTGTTGATCTCACAAGTGTCTTGCATATCGCCGAGGCATCGGGTATTGCCTATATCTTTGTCGAGCAGGAAACCTTCACTTCCTCGTCACTTGAGAGTGCCGCAATCAGCCTGGAGTTTTTTCATAGGAACGGCTTTTAAACTGCGGGAGCGGTAAAGGTAGTTTCACGGAAATGAAGAGCAGTTTGCCGACAGCATGCTGCTCTTTTTCGTGAATACATCTGGTCTACATTTTTAATGTAAGCGCTTTATTAATGCCGATACGGGTCAAAATACACGAAAGGAGGTGATGAGATGACATAGAGCAGGGAAGCCATAAACCGCAACATGAAGGAGGTTCATACTGACATCATAGATTACGAGACAAGGATAAGATAATGATCGGAGGATTATAACGTATGCGTATGAAGTTTCGAAGAACATCCGGAATGATGGCCTTGATTGTGCTGAGCCTGACTATATTTCCGGGGATGATGTCTGCGGACGCTGCAGCAGTTGTGCCTGTGTCGAGCCAGTCCCAGAACGAACAGCCATTTAGTATCCGGGTTGTCGATTCCGAGACCGGACGAGGTATTCCTGCTGTAGAACTGAGGACAACCAATAACATAGCTTATTATACGGACAGTGCAGGTTATGTTGCCTTCAAAGAAGCAGGGCTGATGAACGATACGGTATTTTTTCATTTGTCCAGTGACGGGTATAAGGTTCCTCAGGATATGTTTGGGTATTATGGACAAGCCGTCGAGGTGACGCCCGGAGGAAGCGTTACGCTGACGATGGAACGGGTGAATATCGCCGAGCGGTTGTATCGTTTGACCGGTGAAGGTATATACCGCGACAGTATTTTGCTTGGCAAGACGCCGCCGATTGAAGAGCCGCTCGTAAACGGGAAGGTTATGGGCCAGGATTCTGTTCAGACGATCAAATACAAGGGCAAGCTGTACTGGTTCTGGGGAGACACGGATCGTATAGCTTATCCGCTTGGCAACTTCCGTGTCACAGGGGCCACCTCGAAGCTTCCGGGGCATGGCGGCCTCGATCCTGACACAGGTGTCGATCTGGACTATTTCACACAGGAGGACGGCTTCGTCAAAAGTCTGGTGCCATCATTGCCCGACGGGGCTAATATTGCCTGGGTATTTGGTCTTATGACGGCTAAGGACTCAAGCGGACGGGAGCGGCTGCTTGCGGGTTACAGCACGCATAATCCGGATCTGTCCGCCTTCGGCATTCTCCAATTCAACGATCAGACAGAGCAGTTCGAGCAGCTTGTCCAGTTCCCGGACAAGGATGACTGGCGCCATCCGGGAGGTCAGGCGAGCTACTATAAAGAGAATGGCAAAGGCTACTGGGTATTTACCGAGCACCGGATGCCAAATCTCCGCGTATCAGCGACCTACGATGCGATTCAGGACTATACGAAGTATGAGTCCTTCACGCCCCTGAAGCCAGGGACGACTTATAACGGGGCAAACACACAGCTTGAACGGGATGCCTCGGGTAAGCTTTTGTGGGGCTGGAAGAAGAATACGCCGCCTCTGAAGCAGGATCAGGAGAAGGAGCTTATCAGTCTGGGGGTCATTAAGGAAACCGATCCTCGTTATTACCAGCTGAAGGATGTAGACACTGGCGCTGACGTAACGATCGCGGGCAGCTCCGTCGAATGGAATGATTACCGCCAGAAGTATGTCATGTTTGGTCAGCAGATGGGCGGAAATACATCAGGGCTTGGCGAAATGTGGTTCGCGGAGGCGCCGGCGCCGCAGGGGCCGTGGACGACCGCTAAGAAGATCATTACACATAACAATTACACGTTCTATAACCCGGCCCATGACGAGTTTTTCGACAAAGCCGGCGGCAGATACATTTACTTGGAAGCTACTTACACGAATACATTCACAGACAGCGAACCAACGCCGCGTTATAACTACAATCAGATGATGTATAAGCTTGATCTTGCCAATCCGAAGCTGGGGCTTGCGCCGCTGGCGACGGATCTGGCAAAAGGCAAAGCAATCAGCTCCTCATCGCAAGGGAAGGGTCATCCGGCAAGCTTCGCTAATGACGGCAATTCCGGGACGAGCTGGACATCTGCCTCCAAGCATCAGCAATGGCTGAAGGTCGATCTTGGTGCGCCAAGCATCATTCAACGGATTGTGCTGAACTGGGGGGCTGATTATGGAAGGATGTATCAGCTTCAGACTTCAAATGACGGGAAGAAATGGACGGATGTGTACAGTACGAAATCCGGTGACGGCAATGTTGATGAAATAAAGATTAAGGATACAAAGGCCAGATATATCCGGCTGTACGGTACGCCCAAAGGCATCTTTAACAGCTTTTCTGTGCGTGACTTCGAAGTGTATGGAACGCAGCAGAACGCATAACGAATAACGAATCTTGATTGGAGGAGATAATCGTATGGGAGTTCATTTTCGCAAGGCAGCTGGAATCATGGCGGGTGTTATGCTGGCAGCAGCCATCTTCCCCGGCACTATCGCATCGGCAGGCGCCTCGGATAGCCATCTTGCCGGAAAGCCGACGCAAAGCCAGGTTTATAATCAGCAGCTGTTCAAAATTCATGTCGTGGACGCCGAGACGGGCAGGGGGATTCCTGCTGTAGAGCTGAAGACGACCAATAACATCCGCTTCTATACGGACAGTGCCGGCAATGTGGCTTTTGACGAGCCTGGACTTATGAACGAAACGGTCTTCTTCCATTTGTCCAGCAGCGGGTATGAAGTACCGACGGATATGTTTGGCTATCGCGGTCAAGCGGTTAATGTAACGCCGGGCGGAAGTGTGACGATTCAGATGAACCGGGTCAATATCGCGGAACGGCTGTATCGGGTGACCGGTCAAGGCATATACAGGGACAGCGTTATGCTTGGCGAGACGCCGCCGATTGAAGAGCCGTTATTGAACGGAAAGATCATGGGACAGGATTCGGTTCAGACAATTATCTACAAGGACAAGCTGTATTGGTTCTGGGGAGATACGGACCGGCCGGCTTATCCGCTTGGCAATTTCCGTGTGACGGGAGCTACATCGAAGCTGCCAAGCCAAGGTCTTGATCTGGATGCAGGTGTTGATCTGGACTATATTACCCGAGAGGACGGCTTTGCGAAAAGTCTCGTTCCGCCGCTTCCGGATGGAGCGAATATTGCCTGGATTTTTGGACTAATGACCGTGAAGGACAATAATGGAGAGGAACGGCTGCTTGCCGCTTACAGTACGCATGATCCTAATCCTCATTCTTATGGCATTCTGATCTTCAACGATGAGAAGCAGGAGTTCGAGCAGCTTGTCCAATTTCCGGGAACCACCGACTGGCGTTATCCGGGTAAGGACGGTCAAGGAACTTATTACGAGGATGGCGGCAAAGGCTATTATATTTTCACGCAGCACAATTATCCGAATCTGCGGGTAGAGGCGAGGATGGACGCCATTGTGGATTATACCCAATATGAATCGTTTACGCCGCTTGCGCCGGGGACGACTTATGCCGGAGCGAACACGCAGCTTGAGCGTGATGCTGAAGGCAAGCTGGTATGGGGCTGGAAGAAAAACACGCAAATGCTGACTCAGGAGCAGGAGAAAGAGCTGATTGGACTTGATGTCATCCATGCTGATGATGAGCATTATTACCAGCTGGAAGATGCCGATTCGGGCGACGAGGTTCAAATTGCTCAAAGCTCTGTCGAATGGAATGAATACCGCCATAGCTATGTCATGATAGGTCAGGAGAAATTCGGCAAGACATCGCTGCTTGGCGAAATCTGGTTTGCAGAAGCGCCTGCGCCTAACGGACCGTGGAAGGTTGCGAAAAAAATTATTACCCATAACGAGTATTCCTTCTATAATCCTTCCCAGCATGAATATTTCATTAAGGATGATGGCCGTTACCTCTATTTCGAGGCAACCTTCACCAATACGTTCACGGATGCTCCCGCTATGCCGCGTTACAATTATAATCAGATGATGTATAAGCTCGACCTGGCTAATCCGGAGCTGAATCTGGCGCCGCCAGCTGGTCCGGAGCTGGAAGAATTGGCCCAAGGGAAACCGATAACGGCTTCTTCCTCTGAGAGCGCGAACCAGGCTGTCCAAGCCAATGACGGGAACAGTCAAACGCGCTGGGCATCCGACTCTGCCGATCCGCAGTGGATTCAGATTGATCTTGGAGCTTCTAGCCTCATCAGCCGAGTCAGGCTGGATTGGGAGGTAGCCTATGGAAGGAGCTACCAGATTCAGGTGTCCAATGATGGACAGAACTGGACTGATGTCTACAGCACGACTTCTGGGGACGGAGGTACCGATATCGTTAATTTCGATGAAACGTCAGGCCGATATGTACGAATGTACGGAACAGAGCGAGGTACGATGTACGGCTATTCGTTATGGGAATTCAAAGTGTTCGGGCGGGCAGCGGAGCCAGACGCCGGGACTGCCAATTAAGGGAGCAGAGCTATTTCTTCTCACCGTACGCTGGATTCCCTCCAATGCAATTCAGGAAAAATGGAAACTTCCGGAAGCTGCGTTGGGCTTACTCCAGTACAAGGGGCCAGAATGAGCGACTACTGCCGCTAGTTCCCCAAAGAGCTGTCCCACATCGTCGTTTAACGACTTTTGGGACAGCTTTTTTACATGGCTTTTCTTTTATATAATTCGCAATATTTTAATTAAATCGGTTCGATAGCATTATCATTTCATCAATTATCTCTATTTCAATGACAATATTTTAATATAAGTCGCATCTTTTTGTCGTTTAAACAAGTCAGCTCATCCTCTAAAATGAAGGTGGGAGTTTACTTCAATAAGGTAACTAAAAGGAGAGCTCGAGGATGCAGCAATTATACTATGGTGTCGCTTATTATGATGAATATATGCCGTATGAGAGGCTTCAGGAAGATATTGCAATGATGAACGCTGCCGGCATTAATCTCGTCCGGATTGCTGAATCGACATGGAGTACCCATGAGCCGCAAAATGGGATCTTCGATTTCACCAGTGTTGACCGCGTGCTTGATGCTATGTATGAAGCGGGAATTCATGTTATCGTCGGAACGCCAACGTATGCGGTGCCGACTTGGATGGTTAAGGAGCATCCGGATGTGCTGGCTGAGACATCCAACGGACCTGGACGTTATGGAGCAAGGCAGATTATGGACATTACTAATCCGACTTATCTTTTTTATTCGGAAAGAATTATACGCAAGCTGATTAGCAGGGTGTGCAAGCACCCGGCTGTTATTGGCTACCAGGTGGATAACGAAACAAAGCACTACGGCACGAGCGGCCCTAATGTTCAGCATCGGTTCATTAAATATGTGAAAGAAAAATTCGGAACAGTCGAGCAGCTTAATAAGGAATTTGGACTCGACTATTGGAGTAACCGGATTAATAGCTGGGAGGACTTTCCTTCCGCTGCAGGTACCATTAACGGCAGCCTTGGTGCAGAATTTTCCCGATTCCAGCGTCAGTTGGTTACTGAATTTCTAGCTTGGCAAGTGTCCATCGTTAAGGAGTATAAACAGGCTGGTCAATTCGTGACCCATAACTTTGATTTTGATTGGAGAGGACATTCGTTTGGTGTTCAGAAGGATGTAGATCACTTTGAGGCAGCCAAAGCACTCGATATTGCCGGAGTTGATATTTATCATCCCTCACAGGATGAGCTGACAGGGAAGGAAATCTCGTTTGGAGGCGACTCCACTCGTTCTCTTAAAGGAAATAATTATTTTGTGATTGAGACACAGGCGCAGGCGTTTCCGAATTGGACCCCTTATCCTGGACAGCTTCGGCTTCAAGCCTTCAGCCATCTTGCTTCAGGAGCTAATATGGTCGCTTACTGGCACTGGCATTCTATTCATAACTCCATCGAAACATATTGGAAAGGCTTGCTCAGCCATGATCTGAGAACCAATCCAACGTATGAGGAAGCGATAACGATAGGCCGGGATTTCCAGCGGCTGTCTGCTAACCTGATTCATTTGAAAAAGGAAAATCGGGCGGCAATGCTTGTCAGCAACGAGGCATTAACGGCCATGGAATGGTTCAAGCTGCCGGGAGGAGAAATGCGTTATAACGAAATTGTGCGCTTGCTCTATGACCGGTTATATGAGATGAATATAGGCTGCGACCTGCTGCATCCAAGTTCTTATAACAGCTTTGATAACTACGACCTGATTATTGTGCCGGCGCTTTATGCGGCTTCAGATGAACTGCTTGAGAAGTTAAACGAGTATGTAGAGTCAGGCGGCCATATTGTGTATACGTTCAAGAGCGGATTTGCCAATGAGCATATTCAGGTCCGGACGGGGATTCAGCCGGGAATAATAGAAAAGGCATGCGGCATCCAATACAGCCAGTTTGTGGAGCCTAATAAGGTAACGCTTAAGGGAAATCCTTTTGGTGTTGAAGAAGCCTCTAACCAAGTCAAGGTCTGGATGGAGCTCCTTACTCCTGCAACGGCTGAAGTGCTTGCCTGGTATGATCATCCTCATTGGGGAAAATATGCAGCTATAACGGAAAACAAATACGGTCGCGGTATGGCTACCTATATCGGTTATGTGCCAAGTCCGGAGGTTGCGGGGAAAGTATTGGAGAGGGCCTGTAAGGCAGCAGGATTATATGGTCCGGATCAAGAGCTGCGCTTCCCATTAATCGTGAAGACGGGAGTTAATGAGGCGGGGCGGACCATTCGTTATTACTTTAACTATTCGAGCCAATCAGAATCTTTCTCTTATCCTCATGGGAGCGGGATAGAGCTAGTGTCTGGCCGGAATATCCTGCCGGGCGAGCAGATTGAGTTAGAATGCTGGAGTTTTGTAATTGTGGAGGAGAGCGCAATAGCTGCGGATTAATGATAAAGGTTGCCTTGATCGTAAGATCAAAGGCAGCCTTTTTGTCATAGGCGTATCCTTCTACATCCTTGACCGTTTGAATATATTTCGTAGTAAGGGAAGTAGGATGAAGGAGGAATCGGGCAAATGGAGGTTTATTCTACGGGTTCTGCTATACATACAGGCAGCTTGCCAAGGATACAAATGATTAACGAGTTTATTGCTTTTATCCGCGAAGCCAATGAGCTTCTTCAGAAGGAAATAGATTTGTCTCCTGCTAATCAATTGGTCATGAACATCATCAGCCGCCTGTCGGCTCAGTTGCGGTCCCGCTATTTACCGGAAGAAGTACAAGCTGTTCTTAATCATGAATATATTCAATTGCATCAGCGGCAATTGCAGGATAAGCTGTCTGAAGCGGAGTTTCTGACTGAGCTAAGTGATTCTCGTCAAGCCAGCAATTCTCAGGAATCCGTGTTGGATGTCGTCAAAAGGCTGCCTCATTGGCATATCTATATAGCCCTGGTTAAGCAGGAGCTGTCCACTCTCTGTCGATTTACCCAACAGGATGGTTATATCGACCGGTCGCCGATTGTTTTTGTCGGCAGCGGGCCGATGCCGCTTAGTCCGATTATTTTGCATCTGCTTGGCGATGTGGAGGTTATCTGCGTGGAGATGGATGCTGTGGCCTATGATGCATCCCGCTCTTTGCTTGAGCACATGGAGCTGGACCATAAGGTATCTGTTGTATTAAAAAATGGTTCGGATTTTGATTACAGCTCCTATAACCGGATCTTTGTGGCTAGTCTTGTAAGAAATAAACAGGCGGTGCTTGAACAGATTAGCCGCACCTCTTCGAATGCTCTGGTTGCTGTCCGCACAGCGGAGGGAATGAAGCAAATCATGTATGAAGCCATTGATGAATCGCAGCTCAAAGGTCAGGGATGGCAGATTCTGGGGCGGACTATTCCGGATGAGAATCTGGTCATCAATTCGACTTTGTTTCTTGAACGTATAACTTGTATGGACGCTAAAAGCATAGACAAGATTGAATAATATCAAAATGTACGATATACTTATTCGCATTCTGAATGTTGACTAGACAGCTAGAGACACGGCAGTTTTATTCTGCCATGTCTCTTTTTTTATGGGGTGAAAAAGAGTTGAAGGATTACGGCTATGAATTTGCGGACATTTATTACTACACGCCAAGTGAGTTCGAGAAGCTTGGCGGTCTCTATCCGCTGCGTACGGGACATAACATTGGGAAGTCAAATTATAGCGTTGGACCAAGAGTTATCGAATGTTTTTCTTTTCATTTTATACTTGACGGAAGCTTGACCCTATCCAGCATGGGTGAAACGTTTACGTTAACAAAAGACAGCATGTTTTGCCTGTTTCCGGACGTGAAGCACAGCTACTGGATTCACGAGTATGATCCCGCGGCTCCGCTCCGGCTGCACTGGCTCGCCTTTAATGGGACACAAGCGAGAACGCTGATTACGAGACTCGGAATAACAGAGGAAAGACCGTATTTATGTAACAAGCTCACGGCCGAGTTAACCGAATTATTGCGGACATGTATGAAGCGGATGGGCGATTGGCAGAAGGACGGCGATTTACAGCTGCAGATTTTGTTATACCGGTTATTCGAATTGCTGTCACGGCCGCTTCCAGATATGCCGGAAGACAAGGACTGGCTGCATGCATGTCTGCAATACATGGAAACGCATTATGCCGAAGGCATCACTGTCGCAGATATCGCAGATTATACCGGTATGCACCGTTCGCATCTGTCCAGCCGGTTCAAGCATAGCTTCGGAATGAGCCCGCGCGAATATTTAATCAAGCTGAAGATGGAGCGGGCCGGAGAAATGCTGCAGAACCGGACGTTATCGGTTACGGATATTTCTATGTCTCTTGGCTATACGGACTTATATACGTTCTCTAGAGCATTTGGCACTTATTACGGTATGTCGCCTTCCAATTACCGTCACGGGCGGATTGAACACAACAAAATGCTAAATGAATGACAACGAAATGTTATTTCTATTTGACTTCTGTTACTTTATGCTAAACGCATGGTATAAAGCCGACTATATTAATTAGAATAGTGAGATTTGAAGGAGGCAAGTGTATTTATGCGTAAACATTGGGGGAAAACAGCGGTTGGTACGATGATTGCATTCAGTGTGGTGGCTGCGGGATGCCAATCCGGCTCGGGCTCTAATAACAAGAATGAACCGGAGGCTAGTTCCGACACGGCAGTAAGTAAGGATGGCTTCCCGATTGTACAGGAACCAATCAAGCTTAAGATGTTCACCAGAATTGCACCGGTAAACGGGCCGTTCAAGGATATGCCGGTCTTTCAGGATTATGAGAAGCTGAGCAATGTACAAGTAGAGTTTACAGAGGTGCCTACAGACGGCTTTCAGGAGAAGAAAAACTTGCTGTTTGCGTCTAATGAGCTTCCGGATGCGGTGTTCCGCTCCGCCCTCACTCCGCTGGAGGCGATCCGTTACGGAACGGCCGGCCAATTGATTCCGCTGGAGAGCCTGATTAACGAATATGCTCCGAATTTTAAAAAGCTGATGGATCAATACCCTGAGATTGGCTCGGCGATTACAACACCGGAAGGTCATATTTATGCCTTGCCTGCTGTTGTTACGTTAGGTGCAGCAAGGACGGACAAAAAATGGATTAATCAGGCCTGGCTGAAGAAGCTGAATCTGAAGGAGCCGGAGACAACGGAGGATCTTTACAATGTGCTGGTTGCTTTCCGCGATAATGATCCCAACGGCAACGGTAAAGCAGATGAGATTCCGATGTCGGCCCGAGCAAGCAGCGGACCAGGCTTAGGCCTGCCGATCGTTGCGATGATGAGCGGTTCGTTTGGACTGGATCAGCAGCTTGGCTACAACATCAACATCGAAGACGGCAAAGTGGATATCTGGATGGGCAATGAGCGTAATAAGGAGCTGCTTCAGTACCTGAACAAGCTTTACAGCGAGAAGCTGCTGGACCCTGAAGTGTTCTCGCAGAAGGAAGCGCAATATCTCGCGAAGCAGGCCTCGGGAACGCTCGGATTCTTCTTCGATCAGACAAACAATCCATTCTTGGACATTGCTGATCAATATACAGGGATAGCACCTCCTGAAGGTCCGCATGGCGATCGTCTGCAAGCCCAAGGAGCACCGGTTCCACGGGATTTTGGGGCCTTTGCGATTACTTCGGTTAATAAAAATCCGGAAGCTACACTGCGTTGGGTGGACTACTTCTACAGCGATGAAGGCTCTACTTTGCTCCGCTTTGGCAGAGAAGGAGAGCATTATGATTTGAAGGACGGTATCCCGTATTACAAAGAAGAATTCCTGAAATCGGGCAATCAGGCGAAGATTACGCCTTACGCCGGCGGCGGAGCACCACACTTGATCAGCGATAAGGTTGCATCCTATATTAATCCGCCACAGGTTCAGGAGGCACAGAGCAAGCTAGACCCTTATATGCCGAAAATCAAGTACGCAGCTCCGATGTTCGACGAGGAAACGGCCCGCAAGGTGGATATACTCCGCAATGACATCGACAAATATTACGAGGAACAAAGCACGAAATTTATCGCGGGTGCACTCAGCTTCGATAAATGGGATGAGTTCCAGTCTACGCTTAAGAAAATGAACATTGACGAATTGGAGAAGCTGTACCAGGACGCTTACGATACGATGAATAAATGAGGCAATGGCTTACGGATTATCCAGCTCAAATGAAGAGAGGAGGGAGCGCATGAAAACGGCGCTGTCCAATCGGCGATCTGATTCTCCCGCAGGACGGGGAGCCCGGCTGTTCAGGCAGATAGCCAGACGGTATGACTTATACTTAATGCTTCTTCTGCCGATCAGCTGGTATTTAATCTTTCATTACGGTCCGCTATACGGATTGCAAATCGCGTTCAAGGATTTTAATCCAGGCAAAGGAATTATCGGCAGCGAATGGGTGGGCTTCGAGCATTTCGAACGATTTTTCAATTCCTATTATTTCCAAAGGCTTCTGTGGAACACGATATCTATCAATCTGTTCTCGCTGCTGATTGCGTTCCCGATCCCTATACTGCTCGCGCTTGTTATTAATGAAATTCCAAGCAAGACTTTCGGCAAATGGCTGCAAAACATTACTTACATCCCCCATTTCATATCGGTGGTTGTTATCGTTGGCATGATCACATTGTTTCTTGATCCTAAAAGCGGCCCGATCAATCACTTGATCCAGGCGTTTGGCGGAGAGCCGGTCCGTTTTATGGAGCAAGCGGGATGGTTCAAAACGATCTTTATCAGCTCGAATATTTGGCAGAACATGGGCTGGCAGTCGATTATTTATATTGCAGCGCTTAGCGGAGTAAATCCGCAGTTGTATGAAGCGGCCAAGATGGACGGAGCTACCCGGCTGAGACGAATCTGGCATGTCTCCCTGCCCGGTATCATTCCTGTCATCGTCATCCTGCTTATTCTGGATATCGGTCACTTCATGAACATTGGCTTCGAGAAAATATTGCTGATGCAAAATAATCTGAATCTCGAAGCAAGTGATGTCATCTCGACGTTCGTATATACGACGGGCATTCTCAAGGGGGAGTATGGTTATACTTCCGCAATCGGATTGTTTAACTCGGTCATTAATTTGGTACTGCTGCTTCTTGTGAACCGATTTGCGCGCAAAACAGCGGAGACGAGCTTATGGTAAGGAGGAGCGCATATGTTCATAAAGGGCAATACGGAGGAGCGTCTCTTTAACGCAGCTATATATGTGATCGCATCGGTGATCATCGTTATTGTGATGTATCCGCTCGTGTTTGTACTGAGCGCTTCGGTCAGTGACCCGGCGCAGGTGCTGAACGGAGAAATGTGGCTGCTGCCAAAAGGCTTTACATTTGCGGCTTACACGAACATTTTGCATAACGACAGAATCTGGATCGGCTATCGCAATACAATTGTATATGCGGTTGTCGGAACGGCAATCAACATTGGGATGACCATCCTCGCCGCGTACCCGTTGTCGAGGCCAGATCTTCCCGGGCGTAAATCGCTGATGCTGCTCATTACGCTCACGTTGTTTTTTGGCGGCGGACTGATACCAACCTATTTGCTTGTGAAAGAGCTTGGAATGGTAAATACGATGTGGTCGCTAATCGTACCGGGGGCGATCTCTACCTACAATCTGATCGTCATGAGAACGTACTTCCAGTCCAGCATTCCGTGGGAGCTGCAGGAAGCGGCGCTTATTGACGGCTGCTCGAACTGGCGGCTGCTAAGAAGCATCATTCTGCCGCTGTCCAAGCCGATCCTGGCTGTTATGGTGCTGTTCTATGCGGTAGGCCATTGGAATTCGTTCTTTAATGCTCTTATCTATATCCGCGATGAACAGCTGTATCCGCTCCAACTGATTTTGCGGGAAATATTGATGATCAGCCAATCTGACGCTATCGACGGGACTGTCGGGCTGGAGGATAAAATCCTGCTGGCCGAGAGCATCAAGTATGCGGTTATTATCGTCTCCAGTCTGCCCGTGTGGATCATGTATCCGTTCGTGCAGCGGCATTTCGTGAAGGGTGTAATGATTGGTTCGATTAAAGGTTAAAGATTTCCTAATCAGGAAAGTCCGAGCTGCCAACAGCAGTTTCGGGCTTTTTTTGCTGAACAGGATAGAACCTGCTCAGCCATTTTCTTATGATTGCTCCAGCTTTCGATAAGCGCGGGGGGACAGGCCGGACAACTCCTTGAATACCTTGCCGAAATGGGAGAAGTTCTCGAAGCCGCAGCGTTCGGATACTTCAGTGATGCTTAAGCCCGTCTCCCTCAGCAGATGCTCGGCTTCCTTGATTCGGGTGATATTGATATATTGGCTGAAGCCAAAGCCGGTAACCTCCTTGAACACACGGCACAAGTGGCCTTTGCTTATATAGAATTGCTCGGACAAGTCACCCAGATGAAGCGGCTCCCGGAAATGCTGGTTAATATGGCGGATAATATCGGTCACCTTGCGTTGGACGGGGGTAAGCTCAATATTCGGCAAAGCTTTACGCTTCTGTGTATGGCGGGCGGTGAACAGCAGCAATTCAATCGCCATGTTCCGGATATGCAGCTGATAGCCGGGAGGACATTCGCTTAGCTCGCGCAGCAAGGATTCGAACAGCAGCTCGAGCTGCATTCGTTCCTGAAGATTGAACTTGATGATCGGATGAGCAGATGAGAAGGGAGCCAGCAGCAGTTCCGTCTCCTCTTGCGTTAATCCTTCGAAGAAGGGCAAGTCATAATGAAGAACAACACGTTCATGGTTAGGCTGGCTCAGCTCGGATGTTCGATGGACATCATTGGAGTTAACGAGTATGAGGTCACCTGCCTCGATAGGATAGACCGAATCACGGATAAAAAACTTCCTTTCCCCGCTGTAAAGATAAAAGAATTCATAGGATCTATGATAATGGGTATTATCCATGGAATGATAGCCGATTCTCCGGTCGAATTCGATCCATAAGGGTTCGCTTATCGAGCCGAACCGAAGTATGCCCGGAAGGGACTGAATGGTCATGGCTGGCTCCTCGCTTAGAGATTTGTTATCAAGATTATATCAATATTTGCGGGGTTAGTGGAGTATTTGTGTATAAATGCGGAGAAATCCTTCTAAAATTCATGCTAATCTTAGAGCAGAAGAGCGATTTCATACGGAGGAATGATGGCGATGAAAAAATTCGAATACAACGAAGAGGAAGTAAAAGAACTGATCGACCGCATTGTCCGCAGAACGATGAATATGGATTTTACCTGGAATTGGTCTTGCGGAGTTGCTTTTTACGGGATCAGTAAAGCCTGGGAGGTAACTAAAAATCAGGAGTATATTGATTTTCTGGTCAAATGGGTGGATGAATATCTCGAGCTTGGTCTGCCGGCATTAATGGTTAATTCTTGTGCAATGGGACATACGATGCTGACGCTGCATGAAGCAACAGGCGACCAGAAATATTTGGATCTGGCTCTGATGAAGGCCGAATATTTGCGCAAGGACGCTATCCGGTTCGGAGAAGGGGTATTCCAGCATACGGTATCGTCCAAAAATGATTTTCCGGAGCAGGCCTGGGCGGATACCTTGTTTATGGCGGCCTATTTCCTGCTGCGACTTGGATTTAAGCTGGATAAGAAGGAATACATTGATGATGCGCTTAATCAATTCTACTGGCATGAAGAATATCTGCAGGATACGAAGACCAATCTGTTCTATCACGCTTGGGATAATGTAAGAGGAGATCATCTGTCAGGCATTTATTGGGGCCGAGCCAATGCATGGGCTGCTTATACGATGGCGCAATCCCATAAAATGCTTAATCCGTTCATGCCGATGTGGATGCAGCTTGGCGGAGCGCTTGGCGATCAATTAAGCTCGCTTGTCAGACTGCAGTCGCCCAATGGACTATGGCGTACGGTATTAAATGATGAGACCTCCTATGAAGAGACATCTGCTTCAGCAGGAATTGCGGCCGCACTTACGATCTATGCGCATCCGCTGCATCAGAATTATATGGCCAAAGCTTATGAAGGCATCCTTGCTAATATCGATGATGACGGTTCTGTCCGGAATGTGTCCGCTGGTACAGCAGTGATGTATACGACGGATGATTACAAGATTATCTCCAAGAAACGGGTGCAAGGATGGGGACAAGGGCTGACCTTGGCTTATCTGGTGGCGCTTCTTCAGAATAAGGAAGTTGTAAGTGCTATTTAATCGTTGCCAATACAGGCTTAATCTCTTTACAGCCTTTAGTTCAGACGAGTTCAGAGACCAATGAGAATTTTCGCCGGTTTATGACAGGGCGATAGGAATAAAGTCGCAAAGCATGTCAGGAAATGTTTGACTATTCGAACATCTATGTTTACAATAAGTCTACGCTTAGTTTTCAGCCAGCGGCTGAAAAGCGGGGGAACCAAGTCATTGGGGCGAATCATTTCGAATTGGAAATGTAGGGTACCATCTTACCCGAGTCCGTCAGCTAACCTCGTCAGCAGTGGATGGGTCAATTCTGCAGCTACAATACAGCTTGAGATTTTTGAGACCCTTTGTTTAAGGGTCTCTTTTTGCGTTTTATGACCCAGCTGATGTTGTTTTTTGGCATTTTGACAATCTGGCTCCCTTTACTTCCCCTGAGGGGTATCAAAGGAGCGATGCCTGATGCAGAAAGTCAAGTATATTACGGATGTCGGCAAGCTAAGTATGTTGTCGGAGCAGGAGAAGCATGTATTAAAGCCCATTACCGACAAGTTTGTGTTTCGCGTTAACGACTATTATTTAAATTTGATTGATTGGGAAGATCCGGAGGACCCGATTCGTAAGCTGGTTATTCCAAATGAAGACGAGCTGTTGGAATACGGTCGCTGGGACGCGTCGGACGAGGACACGAATTATGTCGTTCCCGGCTGCCAGCACAAATATTCAACGACAGCGCTGCTTATCGTCTCGGAGGTATGCGGTTCTTATTGCCGGTATTGCTTCCGCAAACGATTGTTCCGTAATGATGTGAAAGAAGCGATGTCCGATGTGTCGCCTGGAATTGCTTACATAGCCTCTCATCCGGAGATTAACAATGTATTGCTTACCGGCGGAGACAGCTTGATTCTGGCTACTGCCAAGCTTCGCATGATCATCGAGCAGCTGCGCCAAATCGATCATGTCAAAATTATCAGGTTAGGTTCAAAAATGCCGGTATTTAATCCGATGAGAATTTATGAAGATGAAGAATTGCTGAACTTGATCCGCCAATATTCCACGGAAGAGAAACGCATTTATGTTATGGCTCATATTAATCATCCTCGGGAAATTACCGCGGAGGCCAAACGGGGCTTCAAGGCGCTTCATGATGCAGGAGCCATCGTTGTCAATCAGACGCCTGTTTTAAAAGGTATCAATGATGATCCGTCTGTATTGGCAGAGCTTCTTGACCGGCTTTCATGGGCAGGGGTGACCCCGTATTATTTCTTTGTTAACCGGCCAGTGGCAGGCAATCGGGATTTTGTGTTATCGCTTTCAAAGGTATATCAGATTGTGGAGGAAGCAAAATCCCGTACATCCGGTCTCGGCAAGCGGGTACGCTTGTCCATGAGTCACACTTCGGGCAAAATTGAGGTTCTGGCTATTGACAGCGGCAAGGCCTATCTGAAATATCATCAATCAAGAGATAATGAATACGGCAAATTCATGATGCTGGATTGTCCGGACGATGCGGAATGGTTCGATGATTTGCCGGGAAGCGAGCTATACTGGAATAAACCAGTCAAAAAACATGAAGCTATTGTTTCCGTCAACGAGCTCTAATTGGATACATTTATAATAAATCGTTAGGAGGAGCCTGCTAATAACAGGCTCCTTTAATATTTTGTGGCGATGCCCGGCTAATAGGCATTAAGAAGGAGGATTACTCGACAGTAACTGTCCCTCCGGTTGCGATCGCCTCATCAATGGCAAGGGATAAGCGAACATCGATCAAGCCCTCGGCCAGGGAATAGAAGCTTGCGCCTTCCCGTACATAAGAGGCCATGCGGGACAAGGCTTCTGCTATTGCTATCTCCTCGTCCGAGAGCGATGCAGGATAATACGGGTTGCGGAACAAGCATTCCGAGCCTGCCCGCAGCTCCCGAAGCGAGAGCGGAGCAAGGCTTCCTTCTCTTCCGTCTTGAACTCTGCTTATGGTATTGGATTCGAACTCCCCGCCGCCCAGACTTCTTGTAACCTCATTATCCCGAATCTCGCCATGAGAGCCCCGGATTAATATCCGGTTATGCCGGATTGGTGAAAAGTATTGGGAACGCGCAAAGTCGAAAACAGCGCTTTTGCCGCCTGGGAAAGAGAGGATTGCAATATCTTGTTGATCGCTCTCCAGCTTATCCTGTACGGCACGCCCCCGGTTCGGCACTTCCAATATAGGGAGTTCAATTCGCTTGGCGACAATTTGACAACCGGCCGGATCTAGTATCGACAACCAGTGGCGGATTAAGCTGATCCCGTGATAGCCATGTCCGGCGGATACTTGTACATGTCTGACTTCACCCAGCGCACCGGACCGGATCATGGCAGTCCGTGCGGCATGATGCGGCTGCAGCGGATATTGCTCCGCAATTTGAATAGCTGCCCCCTTTGCGGCAAGAGCAGACATTCGTTTGATTCCTTCCTCGTCAGCGGCAGGCGGCGTTTCGGCCAATACCGGTATATTTAAGGCTGCCAGCTCCTCCAGTACCTGCGGCACGGAAGCTTTGGAAACCGCTGCGATCAAAAAATCACATTGAGAAGCCAATTCCTCGGGTGATCCGAATAAGCTTACCCCCCATTCAGCAGCAGCTTTCTCATATTTGGTCTTATCTCTAACTACAATGCCAATGGCTTTAAATAAGTGAGGCAGCTGCCTCGCAATCCGGAGATAAGCCTCTGCCCTCCATCCAAAACCAAGGATTCCGAAACGAACAGCTTGCATAATGTGTTCCCCCTAACAAGTCTTGAAATATAGTAGTCACATGTCCTTATGATCATAGCAAACAAGGGCAAAAAATAACAGAAACAGAGCTTTATTTAAAAATATCTAATTCAGAATATAATGGCTTATCAGATCGCGGAGCAAATTCCGAATTGATTGTCTAATCGTAACAGCTTGTTGACATGGAGTTCACTCCAGCATGTATACTTCGATTTGTGAAGAGAAGCTGTCATTCTCAAGCAAAAAGGAGTAGAGAAGAAGCCATGTGTAAATCTCATGTTCTGAGTGTCTCAAGTGCAAAAGCACCTTTCGAAAAAACAACCATAGAGCGGAGAACGTTACGTCCGGATGATATCCTGATCGATATTAAATTCAGCGGTATTTGCCACTCTGACATTCATACCGCCTTTGGTGAATGGGGAGAAGCGATTTTCCCGCTGGTTCCCGGCCATGAAATTGCAGGTGTCGTGGAGGCTGTAGGTTCTGCGGTTACGAAGTTTGCCGTAGGCGACCGTGTTGGCGTAGGCTGCTTTGTGGATTCCTGTGGTGAATGTGAATACTGTCTTCAGGGCGAAGAGCAGTTCTGTACAAAAGGTGTGGTGAGCACCTATAACGCTTTGGATTATGACGGCCAGCCGACTTATGGCGGTTATAGCCAGAAAATCGTCGTAACCGAAAGATTTGTTGTCCGTATTCCGGACAGTCTGGGACTGGATGCAGCAAGCCCGCTGTTATGTGCAGGCATCACAACTTATTCTCCGCTGAAACATTGGAATGCCGGTCCCGGCAAGAAGGTAGCCATTGTTGGTATGGGAGGACTGGGGCATCTGGCTGTACAGTATGCCCACGCTCTAGGCGCCGAAGTGACGGTATTGAGCCAATCGATGAGCAAGAAAGAGGAAGCTCTCGCGTTTGGCGCGGATCATTATTATGCAACAAGCGACCCTGCTGTTTTTAAAGAGCTGGCGAGCCGCTTTGATCTGATCTTGAATACGGTGTCTGCCAATTTGAATGTAGATGCTTATCTGTCCTTGCTTCGTGTGGACGGAACACTTGTTAATGTAGGTGCGCCTTCGGAAGCAGATACCTATCAAGCTTTTTCCTTGATTATGCATCGGCGCAGTCTGGCCGGCTCGCTTGTGGGCGGGATCCGCGAGACGCAGGAGATGCTGGACTTCTCTGCCGAGCATGGGATCAGGCCTCAAATCGAAGTTATTAACGCCAATCAAGTCGATGAAGCATATGAGCGTGTACTTCGCAGTGATGTCCGTTACCGCTTTGTCATTGATATCTCTACTTTGTAAGCCATGTCACGCATAACACATGGGAAGCAAAGGGAATTTGTCTCTCAGTCTTGACTTGGAGTTCACTCCAGGGGGTAAACTAGGTTTAATAGATTTTATGTCCTGGAGGGAAAATCCATATGAGAATGGCTGAAGTAAGTGCCAAGTTTGAGCTGTCGCAGGATACGCTCCGTTATTATGAACGAATCGGACTTATTCCTCCCGTTAACCGCAATAATAATGGAATTAGAGAATACACGGAAGATAATTTAAGATGGGTTGAGTTCATTAAATGCATGCGGAGTGCAGGTCTTCCCATTGAGGCGCTAATTGAATATGTGAATTTGTTTCAAAAAGGCGATGTAACGTTAAACGCAAGAAAAGAATTGCTGATCGAGCAGCGGGAGCAGCTTCGTCTCCGAATCGAAGAGATGGTCGAAACATTGGGAAGGCTTGACTCCAAGATCGAGAATTATGAACAATCTCCGCGTGAAAAAGAAAAAGCATTATCCAGACATGAGTAATGCTTTAATGCCGGGATTGCTAGATGCACACTTACACAATTAGACAAAAATAGCGACTTGAAACCGGGATTTTTAGGTGTGAAGTAGGATGTGGAGGCGTAGTGCAGGAAGTAAAATCGAGAGCGTGGAGCACTTATCCGATGAAGTGCTCCATCTTTTTGAACAATAAAGAAACCGGTTTCATGAAACCGTTTTCTTTATTGTCGGAAAGGACTGCGAGAAGCATTTGAACTAACCAATTCCAATTAAGGGGGAAGATGAGTGAAACCGTTCAAGCTTAAGAAAAGCACCGCAGCAGCGCTTCTTGGCACTGTTATCAGCCTCACCGCATTCGGAAGTCCGACTTTTGCCGTCGAGGTTGCGAAACCGGCAGTTACGTATGATGCTGTTATTAAGGTGGATGCATCAACAACCTTCCAGACCATCGATAACTTTGGCGCTTCCGATGCCTGGTCCATGGAGCAGCTCGGCAAGAATTGGACAGAAGCCAATAAATCACGCGTAGCGGATCTGCTCTTCTCCAGAGATAAAGGTATTGGCTTAACCGCTTGGCGTTTCAATATCGGGGCCGGCTCAACCGAGACGGACAAAACCATTATTACGGATCCATGGCGAAGGGTGGAAACATTCAAAGCTACCGAGGACGGTGTTTATGATTGGACTAAGCAGGCTGGTCAGCAATGGTTCTTGAAGGCGGCCAAGGATCGGGGAGTCGATACGCTTATTGGCTTCGTCAACAGCCCGCCGGTCTGGATGACGAAGAATGGGCATGCCCAGCCGGATTCGACCGTTGGTTCGACGAATCTGAAGGAAGGATATGAGGATGAATTCGCGACTTTCCTGACAGATGTAATTGAGCACTTTAAGAAGCAAGGCATTAATCTTAACTATATCAGTCCCATCAATGAACCAACCTGGGACTGGAACAAAGCCGGACAAGAGGGCAACCGCTATAACAATGACGATATTAAGCGGGTCATTCTTGAGTTGTACAGCCAACTGAAGGCTAAGGGGCTGAAGACACAGATAAGCGCACCGGATGGCGTTGAAATTACGGCTCTGCTGGATGATGAAGTATTCCAATCCTTCTCGGGCCAAGAGAAATATACAGGCGGTTCGAACAGCCTGGGCGTTGGCAAATACCGCGAATATATTAAGGATCTGCTTGGCGATCCGGAGCTTAAGGAAGCCGTTGGCCATCATATCGCTTCCCACTCCTACTGGTCGGATTACAGCAATCCGGGTGATGACCGTCTCGGAACATTAAGAGATCTGCTTTTCTCCAATCTGAACAAATACGACCGTGAAGCGGTGTATTGGGTGAGTGAATATTGTATTCTCGGGGATTATGGCCCTGGCCGTGATCTTGGTATTGATCCGGCTCTCCATATTGCGAAGACGATTCATTTCGACCTATCGAGAGCGAATGCTTCCGCATGGCAGTGGTGGACGGCTGTATCCGCTGGGGATTATAAGGACGGCCTGATCTATACCGATTACCATAACGCGGGCGATGAGCAAAATATCCTCACTTCCAAAATGTTCTGGACGCTTGGCAACTACAGTAAATTTATCCGTCCAGGCGCTGAACGTATCGCACTTACTGGACTTGATGAAGACGCACGTAACGATGCACTGCTTGGTTCCGCTTATAAGTATGACGGAGAAAATACTGTTACAATGGTATTCGTCAATGATAGCAGCAAGGAGCAGCATATTAAGGTGGCATTAAGCGGCATTGGTAATCACGAAACGGTTAAAGTGCTGAAGCCCTATGTAACATCGTCGGATAAAGATCTGCAGAGAGGTGCGGATATTCCGGCATTGGCAGACGGTTCGTTTGATGCGGTTATTCCTGCCCGTTCAGTCGTAACCTTAAATGGTGATGTGGTCAAAGAAAACAAAAGGCCGGATGCTCCTCAGATCGTTAAGGTAGAGCCTTTGAACAAAGGATTAAAGGTGGATTTCACAGCTCCAAAAGGTGCTTATAAATATGAAGTGGAGTACGGCGTCAAGAACAGCAGAAAAGTGCTGAAATTATCAAACCTGTCTGCTGATTCGTTTATTCTGCAAGGTCTGCAAAATAATGATCAATATTATGTGACTGTCCGCGCAGGCAATAATAACGGCTTTGGTCCAACCTCCAAGCGTGTCTACGGAACGCCAAAGCTGCTTGCTCCAACGGGCGTCAAAGCCGCGGGAACAGACGGCGGTTTTACCGTTACCTACAATACTCAGATTGGTGTACCTGCTTATCGTGTCCGATACGGGACCAAACAAGGCAGATACGATAAACAATATGTGACTCAAGCAACGGGCGGGAAGATCCAGATCAATGGGCTTGCAAACGGTAAGATCTATTACGGCATCGTTGAGGCCGTGGATGGCAAGAATGCCAGCAAACCAACAGCCGAGTTTAAAGTAAAGCCCGACATTGCAGCGCCAGGCAAGCTGACTGCAATTCCAGGCAACGGTGAAGCTTTGCTTACATTTGGTTCTGTCGAAGGGGCTATCGGCTATACGGTTCAAACCTCGCTGAACAATAAGGTCCAACAGATCAGCGGCAACAAGACCGTATTGACCGGCTTAACAAACGGTAAAACGGTAACCGTCCGCGTATCGACAGTGGGCAAAGGCGGTAAAGGAACCGGGTATACCGAAACGAAAGTAACGCCAAAGGCCGGGGAAATCCGGTTCAAGGACGATTTTACAAGCAGCGATCTTGCACGTTACACGCAGGACATTAGCAAATGGGTGATGGAAGACGGCCTGCTGAAGCATGCGTCCGGCGGCAATAACCGCGGCGAGCTGGGAGTAAATAATCTGACGGTAATTGACGGCACCATTACCGCTGTTGCGAAGCATGCGTTAGGTGAAGCGGATTGGGGAATTACGTTCCGCGGCAGCAGCTATTCGAAGGGCTACATGTTTGGCTTTGAGAACGGTATTCTGGTCCTTCGCCGTGATGGGCAGAACCTGGCTGATCCCGTTCCTTTCTCCCCTAAATTAGGAGAGTATTACAAAATGGAAGTCCGGCTGGACGGGCAGCATATTCAGGCTTATCTGGACGGAAATCCGATCTTTGATGTAAAGGATTCTATGTACACCAGCGGACGTGTTGGGCTCCATAGCTGGGCGGATGCGCAGTTTGCCTATCTGCAGGTTGCCCGTGATCCGGAGAACCTGACAGCTGCACCGGAAATCTACGAGATTAAGGAAGGCGACGGGCAAGTGGTGCTCCATTACAGAGAAGTCGACGGCGCGGACAACTATCTTATCCGTTATGCTGCGAAAAACGGAGGTGCTGCATCTGAAGCAGCTGCCGCACCGGGATCTTCTGTTGTAACAGGTCTGCAGAACGACACAGCTTATTCGTTCCAGGTTGTTGCTGTTCGGGATGCGGCGGAGTCGGAATCCGCTCCAAAGGAGGCAACACCAAACTCGAATAATAAAGTGGTCTATTACGTTGATGCAGGAGACGGAACACCGGGAACGCTGGAGGCTGATGAAGTGCTGGGCGTATTTCAGTCGCAAGAAGAGCAGGAATACAGCCTGGACCCGATTACTGGAATGAAGTGGGGGTACGAGGCGGATGACGGTCAGACTTGGGCGCAAACTTCGCCAACGGATGCCTATGAAACGATCCGTCAATATGACGGTAACGAGAATGGCAAAGGACTCGCTTACCGCTTCCAGCTGCCGGAAGGTACGTACAAGGTGACGATCGGCTTCTACGATCCGTGGAAGTCGAGCGACCGCAATATGAAGGTTACGATTAATGGGCAAGAGCTGTTGAACAATTATGTCATTGGCTCGAACCGTGAAGCGAAGGTATTTGACAATATCTCTGCAATGAACGGCGAGATTATTGTAAAAGCTGTGAAAGCAGGAAATTCCAAGCCGATGATCAGCTGGATTAAGGTTGAGAAATAACGTTCAAGCACAATAAGGCCGGTATCCCAAGGGTACCGGTTTTGTTACGTGTACCATAAATTTCTTAAAATCGTCCGCTGCGGAAAGGGGATTGAGGGCATGGAATGGAAACAATGAGGTAGGACGATGTACAGCCGGATTTGTATACATAGGAGGGGGAGGAATGATTAGTCTTATCAAGATTGCGTTTTCCAGTTTCAAATTTCGAAGCTTATTTTTCCGAATTTTGTTCCTGTTAGTCCTACTCGTCGTGTTTACGGTTTTTGTCGTAGGCTTTTTCGCCAACCGTCATAGTCAGAGCGTCGTAAAGACCGAGGTTAAGCAGTCCAGCTTTCAAATGCTGGAGCAGACGCGCCGGCTCATGGATACGATCCTCAATGATGTCGATCAAATTACAATCAGGCTCGCGCAGAACCGCGCCTTTTCGGAAGCGATGGAAGCGGGAAAGGACGGACCTTCCGAATCCGATGTGGACGAGATCAAAAGCTACTTACTCGATTCTTACATCACATCACCTTATATTGAATCTATTTATGTGTATTATGCGGCCAGTGATAAAGTACAATCTGCCTTAATCGGTCCGGTAAAATCGGGGGAAACGGAGGATTTGAATTGGCTCCCCTTTTATCGCGGAATGAGCCGGACAGAAGGGAAATGGTTTGTCCGGAATTATCCGGATGAGAATAAAAACTTATCGGAGACACAGGTAACCTTGATCCGTACCACGCCCTGGGCCAGCTCTCCCGTACGCGGTGCCATTGTGGTCAATATGAACCAACAAGCGCTGTTTCAAATTCCGTCGTTTCGGCTAATGCGGCAAGGGGAAGAAATTTGGATGGTCAGCCCGGATTCGACTCTGGCTTTCAACAGCAATACAGGCGGACAGGTACCAAGCGATGAGTTTGCGATCATACAAAACAAGCTGGGCAGCGATATATCAGCCTTTACAGCCAATTTCCGCGGCAGCGGATTTTCGTTTACGGCTGTTTCGTCCCCGTATACGGGATGGAAGTATGTCGACCTTATACCAACCAGCTCCTTATACAAAAACAGTAAAGAAATTCAGAATTTTATGCTGATTCTGATGGCATTCAGCATTGCGGCGGCCGTGCTTGCGGCATTTTATTTAACCCTTAGAATCTATAGTCCTATTCACTCCTTAGTGCAAATGGTAAATAACAAGAAGGACTGGAGATCCGCCGCTCCACTTCATGAACAAAGCGAGATGGCGATGTTGTTCTCCGCGTTTATAACCATGAAAGAACAGGGGGCTGAAATGGAGAGCCAGCTGAAGGAAAACTGGCCGGTTTTGCAGCAGAGCTTTCTTCAACAGTTAATTCATGAACGGACAAAGCTCCATGAGGAGCGATTTGCCAAGTTTGAGTATTATCAGCTGCCGGTCTCGCGCGAAGGTTTCTTTGTTATGGTTATCCGAATTGATAATTATCATGGCTATACAAATACATACGGGAGTTTTGATCAAAGCCTGATTCGTTATTTTATCGCGAAGCTTGCCGGCGAGCTGACCGGTCAGCTATGCCGCAGTTACCCTTTGCATACCGAGAGCAGAGATATTATTCTGATTTGCAACCCGGAGAAAAGCATGGTTCAGGAAGTCTTCTTCCGGGAGACGCCTGAATTGGCCGAGCGGATTCAGTCAGCAGTCTGTGAATATTTGAACCTGACCGTCAGTATCGGAATAGGCGAGCTGAAACCGGAGGCAGGGGATATATGCGAATCCTATCGCGAAGCGTTCGAGGCTCTGGAAAGCCGGGTGTTCAAAGGTTACGAGAGCGTTGCGCCAAGCTGGGTTGCGTCGGAAAAGAAGCCCGGCGACCAACTGCTGATTCGCAAACTCGCGGAATTAAAGCGCGAAATTCTTTTATTCATCCGTGAAGAGCCTTCAGAGAAGATGGAAGAAGAGCTTCGGAAGCTGAAAGAAGTGGCTGAGGGCGCGGAGGGATTGCCGTTTCCTCTTATCCAGCATGCTTATTTCCAGTTAATGATTGAAGTATTCCACCGTTCCGTTGATCTTGGCCTGCCCTTGCATAACGACAATGAGCTGGCCATGCTGCAGGAAAAGCTGCTTCGCATGGAAACCGTAGACGATGTTGTAATAGCCGTACAGGATTATATTCGAGAGACCAATCGTCGTTTTTACGCCGAGAAGAGAAGCGGACCGGAGTCTGTAGCGAAGCAAATTCTGGCGTACATACAGAATAACTTCGATAAGGAAATTTCGCTCGGAGGCATAGCCGACCAATTGCAGCTGGATCCGTCTTATGTCAGCCGATTGTTCAAGCAGGAGATCAGCGTGACGTTTATGGATTACGTCATTTCGCTGCGATTGGAGAAGACCAAGGAGCTGCTGAAGACAAGCGACCTGACCGTCAAGGATATCGGCGCATTGGTCGGGTATGCCAATCAGCGAAGCTTTAACCGCATATTCAAAAAGCACGAAGGCATGACGCCTGGCGAATATAGGGATATCCATGCTCCCAAAAAGCTATATCAAGATGAAATATACTGATTTTACGCGACATGTGAACGATATCAGAAAAGGTCCATACCTTCAGTGGAGGCACTCGGAGTCCCCGGTTACATAGTTCGGAAATGGTCTATATACGGAAAACGCATCTTGTCTTTATGATCGGTGTTGTGGATTTCACGAGTCTACAACACCATCTTTTCTTGAGGAGGAAGATACAAATGAAGTGGGGTACTAGAAAAACGTCCGTGATCTTATTCAGCGCGTTGGTTGTACTCGCAAGCATACTCAGCGGTTGCAGCAATTCTGCGCCGCAAGCACAGACCGGTACGAAAGAGCAGGCGGATACGACAAGTTCTGCAAAGCCTGTTAATAAAGGCGGGTCTGTCGTATACCATCTCGGAGAAACGGTAAATCCGGAGCAGGTGACCAACTTTAACCCGTTTCTTGCCACCGGTAACTGGACGCCATTTTTCGATTATGTATTTGATCCTCTATACTACTTCAATCCTGTAAAAGGCGAGCTAGTTCCGCGATTGGCCGAAGGCGAAGGAACTTGGTCCGCGGATAACAAAACGTATGCCGTCAAGCTGAATATAAAGGCCAAATGGCAGGATGGCACCGCTTTTACCATCGACGATGTGCTCTATTCCTTTAATACTTTAAAAGACTATAAAGTGCTGGACCGTTATCAATTGTGGGGGGACGGCAGGCTGCAGGAAGTGACCGCGCAAGGCAGCGATACGGTCGTGTTCAAATTGAGCAATACCTTTCCATCCTTGCCTTTCTATTTATCAACCGTCTATATCGTGCCGAAACACCAATTCGAAAAAGAGGATCCGTCTCAGTTCCTGAACAAACAGCCGATTGGCACGGGACCTTTTCAATTTAAAAGCATCAATGAAAGCGCTATAGTTCTGGACAAGAACGTGGATTATTTCCTTGGCTCTCCTAACATCGATCAATTATTCGTGGACCGGTTCAATAATTCTTCTACCCTAACGCTTGCCTTGGAAAAAGGCGACGTGCAAGGCTCGACCGGAACCGTCGCCATGCCAAGCGTGCCGAAATTGCTAGAAAATCCGGTGAATAAATTGCAAGTGTATCCGGGATTAAATACATTCTCCGTTATTATGAACAATGAAAAGCCAGGGCTTAACGACACTGCTGTACGGCGCGCGATTCAAATCGCAATCGACCGCAAGTCGCTGATCGAAAAAGGCGAATCCAACGGCGTATTTCCAGCCAATCCGGGTTTCTTGTCCTCCGTATTCAGCGACATGGCGGATTCCGGACTAATTGATAACCCGACTTATGCTTATAACGTCAATGAGGCAACCAAGCTGCTCGAATCCGCAGGCTATAAGAAAAATTCCAAAGGCATCTACCAGAAGGACGGCAATCCGCTTTCGTTCACCTACCATATGGCTGCCAACGCGCCGGCGCAGAACAAAGAAGGCGCTATGATTACGGAGTGGCTGAAGAGCATCGGCGTCGAAACAACCGTCAAGCTGGTCACATGGCCGGAGCTGACCAAGCTGTTGATGTCGGGGGACTATGAACTGTTGCAGAACGGGATCCAAACCCCGCCGGATCCTCAAGCTCAGCTGGAAATTTTCCATAGCAAAATGACGGCGCCAACGGGCGAGAATACGCCAGGTCTCAACTATATGCGCTTCCGGGATTCGGAGGTCGATCAATGGCTGGATGAAGCTTCTTCCGCCGATGCAGGCAAACGGAAAGAGCTCTACGGGAAGATTCAAAGCCGGATTTCCGAACAGGCACCGGTAGCCGTCATGTATAACGTCGGCGGACATATTCCGTACCGTATCGATCAATTCACGGATTACAATGAAGATTTGCCGGTTACATCCGCTCTCTCGCTCATGCAAATCAAGAAGAAGTAATCCGGAGAGGAGACACATCGATGCGCTACAATTCGGTTTATCTTATAAAAAGAATCGGAATTGCCCTCATCACGCTATACGTTGCGGCAACCTTGAATTTCCTGCTTCCCAGGCTGATGAAAGGCGATCCGGCGAGCGCTCTTGCTTCGGAAAAGGCTCTGGGATCCCAGGAAGTGGCTGACGCGCTTAAAGTACAATTCGGGCTGGATAACCCCAGCCTCTGGTACCAATACGTGAAATACATGAAGCAGCTGCTGCACGGAAATCTTGGCGTATCGTACGCCAACTTTCCGTCGCCCGTAGCGGATGTCATGCTGAAGGCATTGCCTTGGACGCTCGGAACGGTTCTTATAGCAACCCTGCTCAGCTACTTAATCGGATGGCTGATTGGTATTCGAGGGGCATGGAAGCCTGGATCGCTATTCGATAATACAACTTTGTTTTCTTCCTTTTTCCTCAATTCGGTTCCTTTCTTTTGGATCGCAATCATTTTTATCATGATCTTCTCCTTTTATTTGGGATGGTTCCCGCTAGGGCAGGCGGTAGATCCGGCCTACGACAGTTTCTCGTGGCTGGAAAAAGCGAAGTCCGTTATTTATCACGCCTTCTTGCCGGTATTTACCTTGATTATCGCAACACTGGCGGGACATATCCTCGTATTGCGCAACAACCTGATGCGAGTGCTGTCGGAGGATTACATGCTTCTGGCCAAAGCCAAAGGTCTTCGCGCGAGCAGAAGGAAGTATATGTACGGCGCAAGGAACGCGCTCCTTCCTTCCTTTACCGGATTAATGACCTCTCTCGGGCATGTCATTGGCGGAGCGATTACGACGGAGATTGTATTCTCCTATCCCGGCGTGGGGCTGGTTACCTTCAATGCGATATTGAATCATGATTTTCCGTTGATCCAGGGAGCGTTTTTGTGCATAGCCATTTCGGTTATCGTCTGCAATCTGATCGCGGATCTGGTCTATCCGCTGATTGATCCCCGAGTGGCGCTCAATTAACTGGAATTGGAGGCTGACAACCAACCATGAAAAAAATAGTGAGGGCAAGCTGGTCCGCTTTTCCCGGTATAAAAGGAAAAATGGGACTTGTGATTCTAATATTTTTTACAGCAGTAGCTTTGTTTGGGAGCTGGGTTGCTCCATATCCGAAGAACTTTATCGGCTTCGATTCCTGGCTTCCGCCGTCTTTCGGCCATTGGCTCGGTACGGACAGCTATGGTCAGGATGTTTTGAGCCAAATGATTTACGGGACACGGACTTCATTCTGGGTCGGAATACTTGCCGGCTTGATCACCACGGTCATTGGCGTAACAGTTGGGATTGTTGCCGGATTCAAAGGCGGCTGGATTGAGGAGTCGCTGATGCGGATCGTGGATCTGTTTCTGATTATCCCTACGCTCGCGCTTATGATCATTCTTGCTTCATTCCTGCCGTCTATGGGGACCATGAGCACCATTGTGATTATAGGTTCGTTAAGCTGGCTCTATATGGGAAGAAGCATTCGAAGTCAAACGATGAGCGAAAGGCAAAGCGGATATGTGGAAGCTGCCCGGATGGTTGGGATGAAGGATTGGGAAATTATGTTCCGCGAAATTCTGCCTAATATCACTCCCGTTATACTGGCCAATCTGGTGCTTGTTACGACACAAGCCGTATTAGCGGAAGCGGGACTGAGCTTTCTCGGCCTAGGCGATCCGACAAATGTAAGCTGGGGTACGATCCTGGCGCTGGCTAACGCGAATAATGCCGTATTGTTCCATGCCTGGTGGTGGATTCTTCCGCCGGGACTTGCGATCGCTTTCTTCTGTTTCGGGTTTATCCTAATCGGTAACGGTATTTTGGAGAAATACCGGGCGAATCGCGGAAATGCAGCTTTGTAGAAGGAGGGATTAGGTTGGCGGAATTACTTCAGGTTCGTAACTTAAGCATTGAATACATGTCTCCGCGCGGCGTCGTAAAAGCGGTGGACGACGTAAGCTTCTCCATTGGAAAAGGGGAGATCTTTGGTCTTGCCGGCGAATCCGGCTGCGGCAAATCAACGACGGCTTTCGGCATATGCAGGCTGCTGCGGCACCCTGCCCGAATTGCGGGCGGAAGCGTGCAGCTGGACGGCAGGGAATTAACGACGCTGAGCAATGAGGAGTTTGACCGACTGCGCTGGTCCCAAATATCCATCGTTCTGCAAAGCGCGATGAACAATCTGAATCCCGTGCTCAAAATTCGCGACCAGCTGGTGGATGCCATTCTCGCCCATGATCCCCATGCAGGCAAGGAAGCCCGCCAAAGAGCGGAGCAATTGATGCGGCTTGTGGATCTGCCGGTTGACCGGCTGGACAGCTACCCGCATGAGTTGTCGGGCGGAATGCGGCAGCGGGTCGTTATTGCCATGGCGATGGCTCTGCGGCCAAGCCTCGTCATTATGGACGAACCAACGACCGCGCTTGATGTTGTTGTTCAAAACGGCATTATCCGCAAGATTATGGAGCTTCAAAAAAAGTTCGGCTTCTCCATTCTTTTTATAACGCATGATCTTCCGCTTATGCTGGAGATGTGCGACCGGATCGGCATCATGTACGCAGGCAAGCTGGTTGAGGTCACCGCAAGACAACAAATATTGCAAAAGCCGCGCCATCCGTATACACAAGGATTGCTTCATTCCTTTCCTTCGTTGTCCGGACCGAAGCAAAGACTATCCGGTATTCCAGGCCATACACCGGACATGATCCGGCCGCCCGCGGGCTGCCGCTTTTGCCCGCGCTGCACGCAGGCGCTCCCGCCTTGCGGGACCCAGCAGCCAGTGTTAATGCAGGATGATAAGGGACTCATTGCCTGCCATCTTTATTCCGAGGAGGGATTATCCCGTGAGCAAGCCTCTGCTGCATGTGAATGAGCTTGGGAAGGTATTCAGCTCGCGCTCAATGTTTCGCAAGAAACAGGTTCGTGCGGTTCAAGATGTCAGTTTTACATTAGAGGCCGGGGAAGTTCTAGCGATTGTTGGAGAATCAGGCAGCGGCAAGAGCACGGTCGCCCGCATGCTTACCAATCTCATCCCATCAACTTCAGGCGATATCGTGTATAACGGGGAATCCTTGCGTACGAACAGGCAGCTGCGCAAGAAGCTGCCTACCTTTGTGCAAATGATTTTCCAAGACCCATTCGCCGCTTTAAACCCGCATCATACCATTGGTTATATTATCGGTCGGCCGTTGCAGGTGCATCGTTTAACGCAAGGGGATCTTCGAAGCCGCGTGCTGGAGCTGCTGAGAAAGGTAGGACTCACCCCGGAGGAAGACTTTATCGATAAATATCCTTATCAGTTATCCGGCGGGCAGAAGCAGCGCGTTGTGATAGCAAAGGTGCTCGGGCTAGCGCCCAAGGTCATTATTGCCGACGAACCGACCTCGATGCTTGATGTTTCCATCGGCATAGACATTATGAATTTACTGCTGGATCTGAAGGAGAAGGAGAACCTGGCGCTGATGATGATTACCCATAATCTGGGCAGTGCCAGATATATGGCTGACCGGATCGCGGTTATGTATGCCGGGCAAGTGATGGAGTACGGACCAGCCGAGGAGCTTATTCAGAATCCGCAGCATCCGTATACGAAGCTGCTGCTGTATTCTTCTCCCGATCCGTGGAGAGAGCAGACGGAAGTATTCGAAGCGGTGGATGCGCAGGTGAAGGATGCTTCCGGCGCATGCTGCAGCTTTCATAACCGCTGTCCTTTCGCGACTGACATTTGCAGGACCAAGCCGGTTGCTATCGCGCAATTGGATAACGGACATCAGGTGCGATGTCATCTCTATGCATAAATGGAGGCAGATTCTATGAAACGACGACCTAATATAATTCTATTTTATTGCGATGATTTGGGGTATGGAGATTTGGGCTGCTATGGCTCCGATGCCATGAAGACTCCGAATCTTGACCAATTGGCCCGCGAAGGCATCCGGTTTACGAATTGGTATTCCAATTCGCCGGTCTGCTCTCCGTCCAGGGCATCGCTGCTCACGGGCAAATACCCCGCGAAAGCGGGAGTCACCTCTATTCTTGGAGGCAAGAGAGGGACGAAGGGACTTTCGCTAGAGCAGACAACGCTGGCATCGGCCTTGAAAGATCATGGCTATCAGACGGCATTGTTCGGCAAATGGCATTTAGGGGCATCGGCAGAGTACGGGCCCAATGCTCACGGGTTTGACCAGTTTTACGGGTTTCGCGCCGGCTGCATTGATTATTACTCCCATATTTTCTACTGGGGTCAGGGCGGGGGCGTAAATCCCGTTCATGACTTGTGGCGGAACGAGACGGAGGTATGGGAAAACGGCGAATATATGACGGAAGCCATTACGAGAGAAGCGACGTCTTATATCGATGCCGCTCCCGATGATGAGCCTTATTTTATGTACGTCGCTTATAATGCGCCGCATTACCCGATGCACGCGCCAAAAGCTTATCTGGACCGTTTTCCGGATCTGCCACCCGACCGGAGAATTATGGCTGCGATGATTGCGGCCGTTGACGACGGAGTAGGCGAGATTGTAGAGGCATTGAAACAAAAAGGCGCCTACGAAGATACGATTATTTTCTTCTCCAGTGATAACGGACCGTCTACGGAATCCCGCAACTGGCTGGATGGCACGGAGGATTTGTATTACGGAGGCAGTGCCGGACGATTCCGAGGTCATAAAGCAAGCCTGTTCGAAGGCGGAATCCGCGAACCTGCCATTCTTAGCTATCCGGCTGGACTTGCCGGTCGGCAAGGGCAAATATCGGATGAAGCGTTTGCCATGATGGATATTTTTCCGACGATGCTCGAGCTGTCCGGAGTTGGAACGGAAGGATACGATCTGGATGGTCATAGCATATTTGATGCACGAAGCGGAAACGCTCTGAGTCCTCACAAGCAGCTATTTTGGGAGTACGAGGGTCAATTGGCGGTCCGCGAAGGAAAGTGGAAGCTAGTGCTGAATGGCAAGCTCGACTTCAGCCGTACGGAAGCCGATGCCGTTCACTTGTCCGATCTGGAACAGGACAGCAGCGAGCGGATCAATCTTGCCATGCAATATCCGGAAATCGCCCAAAGGCTGGAGAGGGATGTCAGGCAGTGGTATCAATCTCTTCAAGAGGAGGCGTAACGGCATTGAAAGCGATTATTGTCATGTTTGATTCCCTGAACCGGCATATGCTTCCTCCTTACGGCGGTGATTGGACGCAAGCTCCTAACTTCAGCCGGTTGGCCGAGCGAAGCGTTACCTACGATAATCATTGGGTAGGGAGTATGCCTTGCATGCCTGCAAGACGCGACTTATTGACGGGCAGATACAACTTTTTGCATCGCAGCTGGGGGCCATTGGAGCCATTTGATGATTCCCTTCCAGCTCTGCTGCGCGCCAATAAGGTCTATTCGCATTTGGTCAGCGACCACTATCACTATTGGGAGCCCGGAGGAGCAACCTACCATAGTCAATATACAACCTGGGATTTCGTGCGCGGGCAGGAAGGCGATCCTTGGAAAGGGGAAGTTGCGGATCCGGAAATTCCCGAGCATGTCGGGGATTTCAATGGATATCGGAGCCACTTGTTCCGCCAGGATTGGATTAACCGCAAATACATGACGGAGGAACAACAACATCCGATGTCGGAAACCTTCTCCAGGGGAATCGAGTTCATCCGAATGAATCGGAAGGAGGACAGATGGCTGCTGCAAATCGAAGCCTTTGATCCGCATGAGCCGTTTTTTGCTCCGCAAAAGTACAAAGACATGTACCCGCATGATTATACGGGCAAGCATTTCGATTGGCCGGGCTACCAGCCCGTTCAGGAAACGAGGGAAGAGGTTGAGCACTGCAAATTCGAGTATGCTGCGTTGCTCAGCATGTGCGATACTTACCTCGGCAAGGTTATGGATGCCATGGACGAAAACGATCTATGGCAGGATACGATGCTGATCGTGACGACCGATCATGGATTTCTGCTTGGCGAGCATGACTGGTGGGCCAAAAATATCATGCCCTTTTACAACGAGATTGCTAAGACGCCGCTATTCGTCTGGGATCCTAGAGATAAGAGGAAAAATGAACGATGCGGCAGCTTGACTCAGCTAATAGATTTGGCGCCAACTCTTCTGGACTATTTTGGAGCAGACGTGCCAAAAGATATGGTTGGTATTCCCTTGCCCTCCGTCAATGAGAAGGAGCAGCGGGAAGCCGTTTTGTTCGGCATTCATGGCGGGCATGTCAATTGTACCGACGGCAGGTATGTTTATATGCGCGCCCCGGTACGCCCGGATAATTCACCGTTATTCAACTATACATTGATGCCGACTCACATGGCTTCGCTGTTTAGCGTAGAGGAACTGCGAGAATTTGAATTGGCAGATCCGTTCTCGTTTACGAAAGGGGTCCGTACGCTCAAAATTCCCGCGGTCTCTTATATTCCGGGACATCGTTTCGGAACGTTGCTGTATGATTTGGAGAAGGATCCGGAGCAAAAGCATCCGATTGAGGATAGCGATATTGAGAAGCGGATGATCCAACATTTGATTCGGATAATGGCTCATCATGATGCTCCGCCGGAACAATACGAGAGACTAGGTCTGAAAAAAGGCAATTTACAGAATATTCCTTGGACTATATAGTATTTCTAATTCATATCAAAATGCGAAGATGAGGACAAGTAAATCCGGAAATACCGCTTCAGAGAACTGCCGGTTGGTGCGAGGCAGCGGATATCCAGATGGAATAATCACCTCAGAGCAGGCCACCGAAACTGAGTAGACTGGCCCGGGTTTCTGCCGTTACAAGGAAGCATCGTTGCTTAACGATGACTAAGAGGGCGTATTTTACGCTAATTTGGGTGGTAACGCGGAGCAGCTCCGTCCCTTACGGGATGGGGCTTTTTTGCGTTCTCTATATCTAATCGGGAGGGATTTCCTATGAATGATGTGCTTGTATCACAACGTTTGACGCTGAGAATGCTTGAGTTAGATGATGCTGAAGCGATTGCGACAATGGGTTAGGAAAAAACCTCATGCTCCAAGCCTGCTTCGTTAAATCCAAAGCAGACAAGCATGAGGCATTGTTAATTCATTTCTACCGTCTGATTAAGCTCTGTGCCTTCCGTATTTTTACCTATCAATCGATTGAACAGGAACTTCACCATCTTGAACTTGTTGCCGGAATCCCAATATTCGGCGGCCTCGGCATCCACCTTGATCAGAACAAGGTTTGGATCGTCATAGGTTGTCTCCAGTATTTCCTCGTAGGCTTTATTCCAGAATTCCTTTATTTTATCGGTGCTGTCTACGAGCTCCGCTACGCCGCGGATCGAAACAAAGGAATTGTCCGCATAGGCTACGTTCACTTGCTTGTTCTGAAGCAACTCGTGAAATTTCTCCGTATCCTTCTTCGTAAGGAACCACAGGCTGCCGTCAAATTCGACATCCTGCGTCTTCATCGGGCGTGACACCAGGCCCTCCTCCGATACTGTCGTCAACATCGCGATGTTGATATCTTTAATGAGCTCCTTTACCTTCTCGATGGCTTCCTGATTATTAGAATTTGCATGCATTCCCATCACTCCGTCCTGAAAATTATGTATCGATATAGTATTACACCTGGAATGTTCCCGCTAATCACGTATATTGTTTCGCGATGCTGCTTTTAAATATAAAAGCATGATAGGTCAGTTTTTAGCTGTGATACTTTATTGTTTGTCGGATAAAAGGATGATTATAATCGAGTTGAAAATCAGAAGATTGTCCTTCGGACTGTGAGAGGAGTATTTAGTTGCTATGGATGCTTATTTATTCGTACATTTTAAGGAAAAAACAACCCCTGACGGCGAGCAGGTATACTTTGCACTTAGCACTGATGGATTTAACTGGGAGCAGGTAAACGGTGGACAGCCTGTTCTTTGGAGTGATCAAGGGGATAAGGGAGTTCGGGATCATACCATCGTTCGGACTAAGAACGGCAAGTTTTATATCATTGCCACCGATCTGAGTCTTGCTAATCATTTTCACGGCAAGTATCAGGGAAGCTGGGGGAACATCACTAGAGAGGGAAGCAAAAGTCTTTCCTTGTGGGAATCGGATGATCTTCTGAACTGGTCAGAGCAACGAATGATCCAATTAGGCGATGAGAACTTTGGTTGTTTATGGGCGCCTGATGTGATCTACGACCAGACAGAGGAAGAGTATGTGCTTCACTGGTCATCGTCTCATGCTTCCAATGATTTTGGGAATAAGGCCATCTATTACTCCCGGACAAAGGATTTTGAGAATTTCACAGCACCGCAGCTGATGTACCAGAAGGAAGACAGCGGGGTCATTGATTCTGCGATTTACGAAGATAATGGCAAGTTCTACCGGTTCGTAAAAAGCGAAGCCAATCCTCATGGAGTTATTCTGCAAAAGGGAGATTCGCTGACCGGTGAATACATAACTATTGATGCCTTTAACAGGGAAATGGAAAAGCTCGGCAGCAGCTCTTATGAAGCACCTACAGCTTATAAGCTGAGCAACGGGAAATGGTGTCTGATGCTGGACTTCTTTGGCGTTGCAGGGGAAGGGCAGGGCTACGTGCCTTTTATTGCAGATGAGTTTGAGAGCGGGCGGTTTATCCGGGCGGATGAAAGCTTCAGCTTCCCTTACCGCTTCAAGCACGGCACCGTGCTTTCTATTACGATGAAAGAGTATAACAGGATTAAAAACGGATATTAACTTATTTCCGTATAATTGCAAAAGGACTGGATTAGCCCCCAACTCATTGATAGGCGGGGGTTATTTAATATTCATCTTGCTCCGGCGCTTAAGGCTGCTCTTGTGAATATAGCTGTAAGAAGTAATAGAAATCCGGCATAATTGCCATATTCTCGTATCGTACGTCTTCTTTACAATATAGAAGACAAGGAACCTTGTCCAAGGATGGTCTGTCAACTGCCGGCGATTTAAGGAAAATATACGAGGGCTGGAGATATCCAAAGGAATGGCTGACAGAAGGCTTTTACCTGGAATCTCCCAAGCTTACGTATAAGGATGGCTATTACTATATGACCAGCGCTCAAGGAGGGACGGCGGGACCTGCGACAAGCCATATGATCGTCTCCGCTCGGGCAAAATCGCTTGAAGGGCCATGGGAGAATTCTCCGCACAATCCGATTGTGCGGACGAAGCATCGCAGTGAAAACTAGCTTATCGGAAACGGCGATCTACTGGTCAGAAAATAAAATCGGCAACATAGATAAAGAAAGATTTCTGGCTTTTGTAAGAGGATATAAAAAGAAATACGGAAACATTCAAGTGAACTGGAAAAAAGTATTGGAAGCCGGGTTCTCAGGAATGCTGGGATGGCTTGAATATAATCTAAAGAGATGGCTTAATGAAGAGAGCAGATGCAAGGAATGATTCTTTTCATTAGGAGCATAATATCATTTACAAAAAAGGGAATTATTCGTATTATATAAGGAATTATTAAAAAGCGATGACGAGAAGAGTAAGGGAATACCGTTCTCCTACAGAGAGCTCCGGCAGATGAGAAGGAGCGGAGAGCTTTTCCCCGAACCAAGCCTCTGAGCAGCATGCCGGATTCTTTACTGATGATGGCATGCCGGGTGCTCCCGTTACAGGGCTAGGGTATAAGCATTGTCAAGCAATGTCGTACTTGAAGAGATTAATATGGCGACATATTAATAAACTGGGGTGGCACCGCGAAACTTCGTCCCCAAGACAATCTGTCTTGGAGGTGAAGTTTTTTTGTTGTTGGTGTGATTATTCTTTTAGGAGGAATGGGCAATGGAACACCCCAAGGAGCATTTAGCGGACCACCATATGTTTAGACTTATTAACGAGGAGCTGGAGCAAAGGCCCTTCAGCAGAGAGATGTGCACGCGGTTTCCGCCCGAGCCCAATGGCTATCTTCATATCGGGAGCGCGTATGCGATCCATACGAATTATTCGATCGCTCAGCATTATAAGGGAGCCTTTCATTTACGCTTTGATGATACGAATCCGCGGAAGGAAGATATCGAGTATGTGAATGCGATTATTGAAGATATAAGATGGCTTGGATATGATCCGCAGGATCATATTTACTATGGCTCCGATTACGCGGAAGAGATCTGCAATGCCGCAGTTTCATTAATCCGCAAAGGCAGGGCATATGTGTGTGATCTGACACCAGAAGAGTTAACAGAGTATCGCGGCACGCTAACAGAGCCAGGCAGAAACAGTCCTTACCGAGAGCGTTCTGCAGAGGAAAATCTGGAGCTATTTGAGCGTATGAAATCTGGAGCTTTCCCGGCGGGATCCAAGGTGCTCCGTGCAAAAATAAATATGGCCTCGCCAAATATGAATCTGCGTGACCCGGTTCTGTACCGTATTATCTACGCCGAGCATTACCGGACTAAGCATGAGTGGTGCATCTATCCGATGTATGATTTTGCCCATCCGATTCAAGATGCCATTGAAGGGATTACCTATTCGTTATGCTCGATTGAATTCAAGGATCATCGTCCCTTGTATGAATGGGTCCTGAATGAATTGGATATAGTTGAGCCTCCGCGGCAAAGAGAGTTTGGCCGTTTGAGTCTCACAGGCGTAGTGACGAGCAAACGTTTTTTAAGACAGCTGGTGGAGGGCGGTTATGTTGACGGCTGGGATGATCCCAGACTTCCAACGATTCGAGGCTTGAGGCGAAGAGGCTATACGCCAGAGAGCATACGCAACTTTACCGAGGAAATTGGAAGCATTCGAACGCAAAGCACTGTAGATATTTCGCTGCTGGATCATTTCGCCAGACAAGATCTGAAGGAGAAGACGGTCAGCATTATGGCCGTTATGCAGCCGTTAAAGGTTGTTATCACAAATTATCCGGAAGATGCGGCAGAGTTGCTGTTGATTGAGAATAACAGCGAAAACAAGGCGCTGGGAACAAGAGAGGTTCCTTTTTCCAAAACAATATATATTGAGCGGGATGATTTTATGGAGGAGCCTGTCAAAGGCTTTCACCGGCTTAGTCCAAATGATGAAGTAAGGCTTAAGGGAGCTTATTTTATCCGCTGTGAAGAAGTGATTAAGGACCCTGGGACTGGTGATATTATAGAGCTGCGCTGCACCTACGATCCGAAGACCAAGAGCGGTACAGGATTCACGGGGCGAAAGGTCAAGGGAACCATTCACTGGGTTTCAGCTAATCATTGTGTGAAGGCGGATGTAAACCTGTATGAGAGCTTGCTTTTGGACGGGGATATCCCCAAAGACAGTGAGGATTGGACAGCTAAGATTAACTCTGAATCCCTGGTTCAAAGAAAGGATGTTCTTATAGAAGCCTTCGCTCAACATGCTCGTCCTGAAGAAAAATTCCAGTTCCTGCGCCATGGTTATTTTTGCGTAGACAGGAAATTATCTGCTGGTAATCAAGTGACGTTTAACCGTATTGTGCCGTTGAAGGACAGTTGGAAAAAATGAGCCGGCAGATGCGGAGCCTGAATACAACAACAGGCTGCCGATAGGCAGTCTGTTGGGGTTAACTAATATTGGCATTATTCTAAGTTCATTCCTGCTAGGAGCTTCAATAAGTGCCCAGAGAAGAGAAGATTTAAGTAATGAAGACTTGGTACAATAGGCTGGGTAAGAACCTCCTGGCAAGGTTCTATAAAATTTAGAACTGTTCGGCAGTTAAGCGTGCTGGTACCTTTGTTACAAGAAACCTGTAAAGGGGATTGTGACAATGCCAAGCTGGTCTCGGATTGCCAACGCTGCAGCTTCTAAACTTGCCGCTGCAGGAATTATATTTCTCGGTTTTTTAGTTATAGTGGCTGGACCGCAAGGGTATCAGATGTCGCAGTTAACCAAAGAGCTGCCATTATGGAAATTTATTTATGGTTATGCCATGCTGTTCTCATTCGGAGTGGACGCTGCGCTGTATAAATGGAAATCTGGACCGTACAAGAGGATATTCACGATTATGCTGTATACGCTCGGAGGGTATATTCCTTTTTTGGTCTGGTTTCCTGATCAGTGGTCATTAAGCCTGATTGCCGGGATGTACGGGGTGGCCTGCTCGCTTACGTTCCTTGCTGCCATTTACTTCTTACGCAGGTGGTGGCCCTACAACGGAGCTGCAGCTATTCTGCTGTTAGCTGCGGCCATTTATATTTCCGTGTATGATTTTACAGTCACCAGGCAGTGGACGGAGATGAGAACCGCAGACAGTTATCGGGCGGAATTCGCCTACTTTAATGGAGAAAAAGAGATTCCGATTAACCTCCAAAGGGGTCAGACGTTATCTTATCGCATCGATTGGCAGGTTACGAATGGCGGCGGCTACGGTACCCATTTGGATGCGAAAGGCGGAACCTATACGAGTGAGGGAACTAATAGTGAAGACTGGATTGCCTATCGAGTGGAGGCCCCTTCCACTGTGCGAATCGTTGTTAGTGGTGATCAAGCGCAGGGAGCTTTTATGATAAAGTGGAAAATAATCAACGGATAACGCAATCATTATGAACACATGCCTGCAGGCAGCCAATTAAGATAATTGGTTGCCTTTTTACAAGTAGATTTAGTAAGGAGGAACTCTAATTGAAACAACCCGTTTTATGCTTGACTATGCTATTTGCAGTATTGCTGTTTAGCGGCTGTAGTGCTTCGTCCGAACCAGAGCTGGGGAATTACATCGTTGCAAAGGAAGAACAGCGAATCTTGGTTGCGAAGCACATATCTGCGAAGGATGCAGAAAGTAAGACTATTGCTGATCTCCAGAAGAGTAATATTGAATTAATTAATTATATTGTTGAAGATTCCGAGCTCTATCATTCACTTCATATCGGTGACAAAGTCAAGGTTACTCCACAATCTGATGACAAAGGCCAATACGTTGTTATGCAATCCGATCCCCCACAAATTATTGCCCGGGAAATAGCAATAGAGTAGAGTCATGAATGTGCCCCCGCTCACCAGCCCAACCGCAAACTCTAACGAAACGTGATAAGCTTATTCATTACAAAACAACTGTTTCGGCAGAGCTAATGAAACGTCATAACGCTATTTGACTATTTCAAGGCATTATCATGCTTTTAAAAGGCAAATAGCGTTACCAGGTTTCGTTACAATTCCCAAACCGCCTATTTCGGCCACATAACGTTATGAGGTTTCGTTAGACAAAGCAGCTTGCTTCCAGAAAAAGCCGTTGGTTCACCTTTGCCTGCCCGATTGTACCCGCCGCTTTAGCGGGTTAACAAATTCAGAACAATCCGGCGGCAACAGCGATCGGAGAACATTCACTTGCTCAGCGAACCTGAATATTTTCAACATTTTCACTAACAAAATCCCGTTGAAGCGGTAAAATGAAAGCAAATACAATAGATGCACGACTAGAGAGGAGGGGCGCCTGATGTTTACTCGAATCCGTATGAAAATTTTTCTCGCAATGATTCTGACAACCGCGCTTCCCTTGTCCGTTACGTCGGGCATTATTCTGTACCAAGTATCGCAGGATATTAAGAAAGATATGGAGTTCGCCCGCAGCCGAGTGGATCAGGATCTGAAGGAACGGATTGAGGAGTTTACGCATTCTCTTAATGAAACCGCTTACCAAATCTATTCGAACCCGGATTTGATAGATAGCATAGCGCTCAAAAAAGAATTTCTGACCGACAGCCGAACATATGATACGGTCCGTGATATCCATGAATTTTTCCTCTCGGTCTATAATCAATCCCGGGTGAAGGATATTCAGGGCATGTACATTATCCGGTCGAATGAGGAAGTGCTGGGAAACTTTTTCCCGAAGCGGTATCTAGATATGGATGCTTCTTACCTTCACTCTCTGCTGATGGAATCCAAGCATGCGGGAGATAAGCCAAAGACGCTGATTCAATACCAAAGCTTGTACAATGAGCCGATCATTCAATTCCTCTATCCAGTCCGTTACCGGGGAACGCCAACGGGACTGCTTGTTATTGACTTGAAGGAGCAGGGTTTCCGGCAGCTGGTCGAAAAGTACAATTCGTTCTATAAAGGACAGATCGCGATTACCGATCCTTCGGGCTTAATCATCTATCATACCGATTCGGCTGAAGCCGGGACAAAATATATGCCTGAGCCCAAAGGCAGCCATACCAATGCGATTAACGCCGAATTAGGCAATGATGGCTGGCAGCTGCATTATACGTTTGGTATCAATCCGAAGCAGATTTTGTACCGGAACATAGCCGTTCTTGTCATTGTGATTACTGCGCTCCTAGCCATTGCCATCTCCCTCTGGCTCAGCTACAACATGACGAAGCCGATCGTCCATATGCATCGTAAAATGGCAAGGATTCAAATCGGTGACTACGATGCAAGGGTAGAGGTGAGAACCAGCGATGAGATTGGCTTCCTGGGTAACCAGTTCAACCGGATGGCGGAGAAAATCCAGCAGCTGGTCGAGCATGACCTGAAGCTTCGGCTGATGAATCAGGAATCCCAGATTAAAGCGCTGCAGGCGCAGATTTCCCCGCATTTTCTGTTTAACACCCTGCAGATGATGGCAGGTATTGCCGAGGTCAATAATGTTCCGGATCTGAAGCTGATCTGCCGGTCGCTCAGCAGTATGTACCGCTATAACATGAACATTCAGAACGAATGGGTCCGCATCCGCGATGAGATTATGCATATCCGCAATTATCTTGTCATTATTAACAAACGTTTTCCGGGAAGTATCCGCATCCAGATTCAGATTGAACCGGAGGCGGGAGATATGCTGATTCCCAAGCTGATCCTGCAGCCGATTGTGGAAAATGCGGTGGAACACGGGCTTATTCCAAGCCAGCGCGAACGCAAGCTGCTTAAGCTGACCGCCCGGATTGACCGGGAAGCGGGCTGTCTTTATTTGTATGCCTTGGATAACGGGGTTGGCATGGGCGAGATGGAGCAGCGCGGTATTGCCGAGATTCTGAGTAAGGATCAGCCGCCGGCAGGAGTGAAGGACAGCTCGATCGGGTTGTTTAACGTTCATTCCCGAATCCGGCTGATCTGCGGTGAAGAATTCGGAATCCATATCCGCAGCAAGAGAAGCAAAGGAACCTGTGTCATATTCCGTTTGCCGTGGAAGGAGGCGTCTCAGGAGTTATGAAAGTGATTATTGTGGATGATGAATCAGCAATCCATGAACAACTGGGCAAGCTGATTCCTTGGCATGAGCTTGGCTGGGAGATTGTTGGACATGCCTATAACGGAGAAGAAGCCCGGCGATTAACCGAAAGGCTCCGGCCGAATTTGATCCTGACCGATATCCGGATGCCGCTGATGGATGGGCTTGGTTTTATGGAATGGCTGAAGGGCTCTGAACATAAGGCTAAGGTTATTGTGCTCAGCGGATATGGCGATTTCGATTATTCCCGTACGGCATTCAAGCTGGATGCTTATGATTATTTGCTAAAGCCGGTTCAGGAAGCCGAGCTGTTAACCGTGCTTAGCAAGGCGGTTGAGCAAATCCATCAGGAATCGCAGAAGCAGTCTGATCGCATTAATGAGAAAGCCGTCTTGAATCAAGGACTTACTCTGATGCAGGATGAGTTTTTTACACAGGCTGTTGGTTCTCCTCATCTGGAGGAGAATGAATTGTATGTCCGTGCCGAGCAGTTGATGATCGAGTTGCCGCAAAGCGGTTATTCGGTTGTGGCCGTTAAATTTATAGATGCGGAAGATCATGTCCATCAGCGTTATAAAGGGGACAGGTCTGTCTTTTATTTTGCAGCGAGAAACATTATTCAGGAGACAGTTGGCAAAGTGCCGGTATTCCGGCATCTGCATCAAACCGCCGAGTTTGTGTGTCTTTATCCTCATTCCTCCAAGCATTCCGGCGTATTTCCGCAGCTGCTGTCCCGGCTTCATCATGCCCTTGAGCTGTGCCTCAGGACGCAGGCCAAAATCGGCGTAAGCTCAACCAAGCAGCGAATCGGCAAATTATGTGCCGCCTATTCGGAGTCCGTGCAGGCGCTGGAGTCGATGCGAATTGGAGATGAGGAAGCGGTTGTCTATTACGGCAAACGGGCGGCAAGTGGCGGGGAGAAGCCTGCTGCCAAGCCGCCAACAATCGGGGTATGGAAAGAGATTGGATTGCTGCTGGATATGCTGCTGGAGACGGGCGCTCTCAGGGATGGCGATGCCTTGCTTGCCAAGCTGGACGAGGCATTCTGCGAACAGTCTATGTCCGTAATGAGCGGCGCGGAATGGAAAAAGGCATCTGCCGAGCTGCTCGATAAGCTGGAGAACGACAGGTCAGATGAAGAGTGGATTATGCTTGTGAACGAGGCAAGGGCCGGCATTAGGGAGCTTCGAACAGGACAAGTGAAAGAGTCTTTGCGCAAGCTGATCGAGAGCCGTCTGCAATCCGCTGCGGGCGAGACTAAGACGAAGAACGGCAGGCAGCTGATTGAGGTCGTGAAGAAATATATAGATGTTCATTATAAAACAGTATCGCTCGAGGAGGTATCCGCCCGGTTTTACCTGAATAAAAACTACTTCTGCTCGCTCTTCAAAAGTGTGACGGGGGACAGCTTTGGCGAGTATGTAACCGCGCTTCGTATGGAGCATGCCAAACGGCTGCTTATGACCAGTGATCTGAAGGCTTACGAGGTAGCCGATATGGTCGGATATTCGGATCAGCGCTACTTCAGTCAGGTATTCCGTAAAGCGACGGGGATGAAGCCAACCGAATATCGGCAATCGCAATCTTAATATTTTCAACATGCACATGAATTCTGCGGCATACCGACGGATCAGCATGCGCCTTAGAATAAAGATGTCAACAACATTCCGTCAGATGGAGAGGGGTTCAACATGAAAGCTAAAAAGACCGTTTTCGGATTAGCCGCAATTATGCTCTTATCTTCAGCGCTTGCAGCCTGCGGCAGCAACAATGGCAATAACGAGCCTGCAGAATCGGCTGCAGCATCAGCAAGCGAAGCACCAAAGACCGATAAAGCGGCGAAAGATCCGGTAACGCTTGATTTCTGGGCGGCACTGGACCCAAGCACGGATGAAGGCAAGACGATTCAGGCAAAAGTAAAAGAGTTTGACGATGCGCATGACGACATTAACGTCAATCTTCAAGTTATTACGTACGACATTATGCATGACAAGCTTGTAGCGGCGATTAATGCCGGCGATGCCCCGGATCTCAGCTGGGGTCTCAGCGAGTGGTTTGGCGAGTTCAACAAAATGGACGCGCTTCAAGACTTGACGCCTTATGTAGAGAAATGGGTAGACAAAGCAAACATCTATCCGAATGTATTGGAAACTTTGACGGTAGACGGCAAGGTGAAAGCCCTTCCGAACTACCTCGGTATCCGCGCGCTTCTGTACCATGAGGACATTCTCAAAGCAGCAGGCATTACCGCTCCGCCGCAAACCTGGGATGAGCTGCTTGCGATGGCACCCGTTATCAAGGAGAAAACGGGCAAGGAGGCATTTGGCATCGCAGGAGCGGGAGTGCGTTCGCCGCAAGAGCTGATCATGTACCTGGCGCAGAACGGTGTAACCGTAGCCGATAAGCAAGCGGACGGCAAGTTCAAGAACACCTGGCAGGACAATCCGGACCAACTGGCCAAAGCGGCTGAAGTATTTAAGTTTTATCAGGATTTGATCGCTCAGAAAGCGATTAAGGCCGATGCCAAAACATGGGGCTGGGAAGAGGAAGACCAGAACTTCGTGCTTGCCCAATATGCAATGGTTGTTAACGGTCCATGGATTGAAGGCCGCAGTACCGAAAATCCGGATGGCATGAAGGATGTTAAGGTTGCAGCACCGGCGTACAAAGCGCAGCCGGCTACCTTTATGGAGATCGCACCGCTGTATGTCTACAAATCCGATACGCCGGATCAGACCTGGGAGTTCGCTTCCTATCTAATGGGTGCAGATTATCAGCAAGCGGTTAATCCGGGTAAAAATTCGCGCAGCGACCTTGTCAGCGACAGCGGTTGGGGCAAAGATTTTATGGCGCTCGCTTCGCAAGGCGTTGTTTTCCCGGCAGTATCCCTCGGCGGTATTACGAAAGTAATGGAGGATGCTCTTGCCCGTACGACGCTTAAGAACGATAAGCCGGAAGATGTAGCGAAATGGCTCTCGCAAGCGATTAATGACAGCTTGAAGAAAACAGGCGAGCTGAGCGGCAGCTAGCGCTGAAAGAAGTGACAATGGAACTGGCAGGCATAGGCCGGTAAACGGCAGGAGTGGAATGGTCTGCGGCCTATGCTTGCTTTTTTGCACCCAAATAGCCTTATATCCTGAATAAATGTGGTGAATACGATGGAACCAATCGAACTGGAGCGTCCCAAGAAGCGTGCGCCCAAGTGGCGTGTTGCCCCGATGACGCTGAGAGAGAGAAAAATAAAACGGATAGCTTATCTGTTTGTCCTGCCTGCGCTGTTGTTCTTCCTGCTTCTTAATGCTTATCCGCTTGTGAATGTCCTCCTGGACAGCTTTCAGTTCAAGAATCTGATGAACAAAGCACTAAGCGGCTTCGCGGGATTATCCAATTACCGGGAAGTTATTCATAATGAATATTTCAAGACCGCGCTCTGGAATACAGTGGTTTGGACGGTATTGTCTGTAGCCGGTGAATATGTGCTGGGTCTCATATCTGCGCTGGCTTTGAACCAGCCGATTAAAGGCAGGACGATATTCCGTGCCATTATCATTGTTCCATGGGTTGTACCGATTGTAATTGCGGGCATGACCTGGACCTGGATGCTGACGCCGGATTACGGCATTATCAATTTGTGGCTTGTGAAGCTTGGCTTGCTCAAGGAGCCTTATTACTGGCTGGGAGAACTGAATACGGCGCTTATTACCGTCGTGTTTGTCAATGTGTGGAGAAGCTTTCCGTTCTATACGATTAGTCTGCTTGCCGGCCTGCAATCCGTATCCCGTGATATTATCGAGGCGGCCGCGATTGACGGTGCGGGGATCACACGCCGGTTCTGGCATATTATTTTGCCGCAGCTGAAGACGGTATCGCTCACGATTATTTTTATCCATGTGATCTGGACGGCCATTAATTTCGATTTCATATGGGTTATGACCGAAGGCGGTCCGCTGTATTCTTCCGAGACATTGCCTATTATGATTTACCGCTATGCTATGCAGGATTATAACTTCGGCAACGCTTCCGCGCTTGCTTCTATGATGCTTGGCTTCATGATCAGCGGATTTATTTTATATTATTTCTTCAGCGTCAGGAAAAAGGGGGCTAACTAACCATGCTCATCAGCCGGGGCAAACAAAGGCTTCTCATGTTATTAACCTATGCGGTGCTGCTCGGATTTGCGGTATATTGCCTATTCCCTTTCCTGTGGATGCTGGCGACATCGCTGAAGCCGGATGAAGAAATCCGGACGATTAATCCGACCTTCTGGATCGAATCGCCGACCTTCAAGCATTTCGATAATGTTTTGCATGGCTCCAAATTTATGACATTCTTCAAGAACAGTGTATTTATTGCACTGGTTACAACCGCAGCATCACTGCTGATCTCGATCTTCGCCGGTTATGCGTTAAGCCGGTTTGTAAGGTTCCGCGGCGTAAAGCTGTTTAGTATCGCAATGCTGCTGTCTCAGATGATTCCGGGGGTGCTGCTGCTTATTCCGCTGTATCTGGTGATGAAGAATTTGTCGCTGATCAATTCGTATATGTCGCTTATTCTGGCTTATACCACGTTTACGGTGCCGCTGTGCACCTTTATGATGAAAGGATTTTTTGATTCGATTCCTTACGAGATGGAGGAGTCTGCGGAGATCGACGGCTGTACGCGGGTAGGGATTATCTTCCGTATTCTAATGCCGGTATCACTGCCAAGCCTTGTGGCTACCTCGCTCTTCGCATTCTTGAACGCCTGGAACGAATTTATGTTTGGCTTTGTGTTTATTAACGATGAGTCACATCGTACATTGACGCCGGGAATCAGCTTATTCAAGGGGCTGTACCAGACCGATTGGGGCAGCATGATGGCTGCGTCCGTGATGAGCGTGCTTCCGGTTGTGATCCTCTTCGTATTTTTGCAGAAATTCCTGGTTGGAGGCATGACGGCCGGGGCCGTTAAGGGGTAGGTGCAGGATGGGAGAATGGATTCGAATTGAGGAAAATGGACTGCATCTGTTGTTTGAAATAACGGAGTCAGGAGATGTCCGCTTCTTGCATATGGGATTAGCGCCGGCAGGCACGGATGCAGAGAACTGGACGGATAAGAAACGGGGCAAATACCGGCTGGTTGAAGTGCATGTCAGCGGCGAGAATCATGATGATCATCATGGCTCCAAGCATACCGGCACTTTGCCGGGCAAAAGGCTGAAGCTTGTGAAGCTGGAGGATCTGGCAGCAGGAGAACACGGCGGTGAAACGGGGAGACGGCTTGTTTTCCATCAAGTGGATACGGTCACCGGTTTAAAAGTTCGCTCCATTCTTCAGTTTTATAATGGGCTGCAGGTGATCCGTACCTGGACGGAAGTTCAGAATGATGGGCTGGAGCCGGCAGGGCTGGAATATGTATCCTCCTTTGCCTTGACTGGTATTGATTCGGGCGGACTTGGTACTAGAGAAGCGAAATTGCGTCTAAGCATTCCGCATAATACATGGTACGGAGAAGCCCAATGGCAGACCTATACGCTGCCGGAGCTAGGGCTGCATACGGTGAATGAGTTCTCAATGAAACGATTATCCTATGGGTCAACCGGAACCTGGTCTTCCTCCCAGTACGCCCCGATGGGTTATCTGGCGAATGTCGAGACTGGAACGGGACTGGTATGGCAGATTGAGCATAACGGCTCCTGGCATTGGGAGATCAGCGATATGGCAGATCAGCTCTATCTGCATCTGAGCGGCCCGACGGATGCCGAGCATGACTGGTGGAAAAACCTGGAGCCGGGAGAGACCTTTGTCTCGGTTCCGGTCTGTGCAGGTGTGGTACAAGGCGGGCTGCAGGAAGCTGCCAGGCTGATGACGGAATACCGCCGCCGTATCCGTCGTCTGAATGAGGATAATGTGAAGCTCCCGGTTATTTTCAATGACTATATGAACTGTCTGTTTGGCGATCCTACAACGGAAAAGCTGCTTCCGCTTATTGATGCCGCCGCCGCGGCCGGCTGCGAAATCTACTGTATCGACTGCGGCTGGTATTCGGACGGCGAGTGGTGGGACGGGGTAGGAGAATGGCTACCTTCGGCGGCCCGATTGCCGGGCGGGATCGAAGAAGTGCTGCAGTATATCCGGTCAAAGGGAATGGTGCCGGGGTTATGGCTGGAAATCGAGGTCATGGGCATTGCTTGCCCGCTTGCGTCCAAGCTTCCGGATGACTGGTTCTTCATGCGGCATGGGAAGCGGGTTATCGATCATGCCCGTTATCAGCTGGACTTCCGCAACCCGGCTGTGCGTGCTTATGCAGACCAGGTAATCGACAGGATTGCAGGGGATTATGGCGCTCGTTATATCAAGATGGATTACAACATTAACGCCGGGATAGGCACAGAATGCGGAGCGGACAGCTTTGGAGACGGCTTGCTGGAGCATAACCGCGCGTATCTTGGCTGGATCGACAGCATATTTGCGCGATACCCCGATCTGATCATCGAGAACTGCGGAAGCGGAGGAATGCGTCTGGATTATGCGCTGCTCAGCCGGCTCAGTATTCAATCCAGCAGCGATCAGACCGATTATCGGAAGAATGGCGTGATTGCCGCAGCCTCGGCCTCTCTCGTAACGCCGGAGCAATGCGCGGTATGGTCATATCCGCTGCGCGACGGCAGCCGTGAAGAAGTAATCTTCAATATGGTCAACAGCCTGCTGCTCCGTATTCATCAAAGCGGTCATCTGGCAGAAATCTCTCCTGAGCGGTTCGATTTGGTTGCTGAAGGCATTGCGGCTTACAGGCAGTACCGGGAACGGCTATCGACAGGCTTGCCGATCTGGCCGCTGGGGCTGCCGGGCTTTGGCAGCGGCTGGATGGCTTACGGCTCTGAAGATAACGAAGGCCTGTTGCTTGCTGTATGGCGTGTGGAAGACGAGAATTCGGTATGCGTCTTGCCGTTAGAGGAATCATGGAAAGATACGGATGCTTCAGTCGAGTTGCTATATCCGTCGGAAGGTCCGGCGGAGTGGAGCTGGAACCGCGAGAACGGTTCGCTCTCGGTGAAGCTGGCCGAGCGTAATACGGCAAGATTGTTTGAGATCAGGAGAAGGATGATATAGGAGTATAGTAGTTCTAGAGGGCCATCTTAGAAGATGGTCCTTTTCATTTGTAATGAGAAGTATATATTTAAAAAAAGGAGGCTGTCCGCGAATGAAAAATACGGCTGACCGCATACAAAGTTTTTATCGGAAACATTACAAGCTTTGCTACATGCAATCTTTTAATCTGGTACGTTGCGAGAATGAAATAGGAATTCTGGCAGATAACCTGATTATAACGCTAAGTTCACTTCCGCTGGTTAACGAGGGTCCCAAATTAATGATCACTTTTGAAGATGTGAAAGATTTAGAAATAGGCAGCTTCCAGGGAGTGTTCCGATTAAGCATCAAAATTCAGGATAGATCAGGAGACCAGCTTGAGAATATAAACTTCGGGGTGAAGGAGGAAGAGTACGGAGCTTTTGCTTTTGTATGCAGATGCTTTGATTGGGTAAGAACGTACTAGTATATTTATGGCTCGCAGGTTCATCATGAGGCACCAGCTGAGTAGGGAGCATCTTATCAGTGGGTGTTTTTTTGTATAAACGAAACTAATCCTCTGATGTTGTCGTCTAACAACTAGAATTGTATCCTTATAATGGAATTCATAGACTTAGAGGTGAATGATGATTAAGCTGCAGAGAAGAACGATAACCAGGATTGCCATCATTATTGTAGTTGCTATGTGGATCATCAGCTTTCTGTCCCCGGAATTAACAATCCGCAGGTATATGCTGACCCGCTTGCATCTCGGGAGTGTATTTACATCACAAATAACCGATATGAAGCAATATGATCGTCATTACGGACATTGGTATGATGTAACCAATTACGTTGACAGGGCTACCGGCGGCGGACTTAGTGTGTTCTATATTAGGCGCTTTGGGCCATTCTGGGTTGTCTCAACTGTTGGGACTGCTCCTTAATTTCCAACCCGCCTATGTCCATGAAAGGGGCATGTTATGAAGAAGAGCAAACGTAACCGGGGAGCATGGCTTATTGCACTGCTAGCAGCCTTTCTAGTTGTTTATATCGGCTTCTATAGCTGGATTTTGCACAGCGTGAAAGAAACCGTAACCTCAATCTATATGGATGGCAAAAATGGCATTGAGACAGATGAGTCTCGCGTATCCGAGCGGGTAAAAAGCAAATTCCTGCAGTTTATTGATTTCCCGAATCGTGAAGCGGATGATGATATTTATTTTAAATTAAGTACGGGACATGTATTTCATACCTTTACAAGAGGGACCGTTTGGCTCCAGTACACTTATGAAGGAGGAAACTACGGAGCATCCAGAGTTCCCATCAAAATCAAGGTCAAGCTTGATCATTGGAAATGGATTATTGTCGATAAAGACGAGAGGCCATAAGCGGCAGTTCTTGAAAAAACGATGTTCCTCTCTTTTTACAATAAATCTCGCAAAATTACGATTGTGCACGGGGCTGCGGCATCAGTAGAATGGATGGGAACAACAGAAGAGGAGAGTGGTTCATCTTGGCCAAGACTGTCGTTAACACGCTAGCCGTGTATCCTATTCCGAAAGCGCTGCCGAAGAATTATGATTTCACCGTACAGCTTCGCATGCCTGGCGGAGAATGGATAGAAGCAGAAGCATTGCTTGTTAAAGTCGATATGCATAACGTCAGGGAAGCATCCCTGGTCAAATTTGATTTCAGCGGTGAGGTTGAGGTGAAGATTAGCTGTAACCGGGAACCGGTGAAGGAAGCTGTGATCCGTCCGCTCTCTGCCGGTATATTAGCGGAAACCATTGATGAACGTACGCTCCGCTTCAACTTATCCAAGCCGTTAAAGCTTTCGGTCGAGATCAACGGAGACCGGTTCCATAACCTGCATCTGATTGCAAAAGACATGGAAGAGAAGAAGCCGAATCCGGCTGATCCTGGCGTTGCTTGCCTCGAGCCCCGCATCCATCGTATGGAGGATGTACAGGAGAAGCTGCTGGATAGCCGTTATCATACGCTATATTTCAAACCTGGTCTCCATCATATGGAGCAAGTTCTTATCAACATGCCTTCAAACAAAAAGGTTTACATCGAAGGCGGTGCATATGTAGCGGGCTCCTTTGTCTGCGACAAGGTGGAAAATGTACAGATTTCCGGCCGAGGCATGATCTATCTGGCTGAGTTTGGACGTTTCTCTGCATTCCGGGGTGTTCGACTGAAGTATGCTCATCATATCGGCATTTCCGGAATCTCCGTCATCGATCCGCCTCATTACAGTATTTATCTGGGACAGTCGCATCATATCCGGATATCCGACTTCGAGTCGTTCAGCACACGCGGCTGGTCGGACGGTATTGATATGATGTCTTGCAGAGATGTCGAGATCGACAATGTGTTTATGCGTAATTCCGACGATTGCATCGCTATCTACGGACATCGCTGGGGTTATTATGGCGATACACGCAACATCCATGTGAGAAATTCAACGCTTTGGGCAGATGTCGCTCATCCAACGATGATCGGGACGCATGGGGATTATCACGCCGACGGTACTCTTATTGAAAATATCACCTTCGATAATATCGATATCCTGGAGCATCATGAGCCTCAGGATAATTATCAAGGCTGTCTGACAATTAATGCCGGAGATAAAAACACGGTCAGGAATGTGAGCTATCGCAACATCCGGATCGAGCCGTTTGAGCTCGGGCGGATCATCGATATCCGCGTCATCTGGAATCCGGACTATAACCCCGTCCCGGGCAATCGAATCGAGCAAATAAGTTTCGACGGCATCTATTATAATGGCAGCGACGCTGCTGTCTCACGTATCAGCGGTTTTGATAATGATCGCTGTGTCGATGGAGTCACAATCGAGAACTTTTATATGAACGATCGCAAGATTACCGATTCCTCCGCAGGCAATTTCGAGCTGGGGGAGTATGTGAAAAGGTTCAATTTGAGATAGTTGAGCTGTCCCCAAATGGGGCTTGCTCGCCGAAGAAACAGCTCGCATCAGTAAATAAAAGATGAGAATTCCCGAAACTAGCGTTACAGAGGACTGCCTCTGCAACGCTAGTTTTTTTTGTTTTAGTCTCTGGTTGTTCCTCTAGCTAACTTTGGGCGAGCCTGGTCATCGTACGTTGGATTTCCTCCAGTGAAATCAGGTTAAGCAGGTGACTTGCGGTGGCTACGTTGGATTTCCTCCATTAAAAGGGTCCAAGAATAAGCCACTGCCGTCCAAATGAGAGAATTACACTGTAGTCAATCCAACGTAGATCGAGTTTTCATTCAACACGCCCCGGTACCCTGTACGGAATCCAATGTAGCTCTGCTTGGTTGGGCATAGAGGGATAGGGGTTACTTTATCTCTCCAATATTCCCTAAGGGATATCAATTAATGACTTTCGGGACAGCCTCGTTTTTTGCAACGAAAATTACAAGGAATCTTGTAAAAGTGTGATATTTTCATTTTTTTAATGCGCTTACAATTAATTCAGCAAGAGGAAATGTTAAAGACAGAGAGTAGGAGAATGAACATGGTTAAAGACGAGATCAAGCAGTGGGCCGACAGCACATGGGACAAAATCGAACTCAAGATGTCTGCGCAATGTGACCGGATCGGTGATCGGATTCCCTATGTGCCGGAAGGTGGCGTATACCGCGAGGATATGGGAGAGCGCGATGTATTCTGGTGGACGAACGGGTTCTGGCCGGGCATGCTGTGGCACATGTATCAAGCGACGAAGGAAGACAAATATAAAGCCGCAGCCGAAGGCGTAGAACGCAGGCTGGATGCGGCGTTTGACGGATTTGACGGGCTGCATCATGATGTCGGATTTATGTGGCTTCACTCCGCAGTAGCAAACTATCGGTTTACCGGCAGTGAAAGAGCCAGGACAAGAGGTATGCATGCCGCCAATCTGCTTGCTGGAAGATACAATCCGCGCGGCAAATTTATCCGGGCCTGGAATGATGATTGCACGGGCTGGATCATTATCGACAGTATGATGAATATTCCGCTGCTCTATTGGGCCAGCCAGGAAAGCGATGATCCAAGATTCCACTACATCGCAACCGATCACGCCGATACGGTGCTCCGGCATGCGGTACGGGAAGACGGATCGAGTAATCATATCGTTATTCTAAATCCGGAGAACGGCGAGTTAATCGAAACGCCGGGCGGTCAAGGTTTTGCAAGCGGTTCCTCTTGGTCAAGAGGGCAAGCATGGGCATTATACGGCTTTGCATTAAGCTACCGTTATACGAAGGATGAGCGTTATCTTCAAGCGGCGAAACGCATTGCGCACTATTTTATCGCTAATGTGTCTGCCACGGGATTTGTTCCTGTTGTTGACTTCCGTTCGCCTAAAGAGCCGGTGAAATGGGACACGACAGCAGGTGTCTGCGCGGCATGCGGACTTCTCGAAATAGCGGATGCACTCCCCGAGCTTGAACAGGATTTATACCGGCATGCAGCGGTTAATATCTTACGTGCAACAGATGAGCGCTTCTGCAATTGGAACATCAATGAGGATTCCATCGTGAACGGCGGAACGGCCGCTTATCACGGACAGAGACATGCAGAGGTTCCTATCATTTACGGTGATTATTTCTTCATAGAAGCTTTAATGAGATTGACCAGCAAGCATGTGCTCATTTGGTAGATGAATGGACAAACATCAGATGAGAATGGATAGGAAAGGAGCAAGTTAGGATGGAAAAAGCACATGCTGTCACTTTTGAAAGCGCCAACATCCCTGCGAAGCAAACCAAAATAAGACGCACCTGGAGAGAGTATAAAAAAAGCAAATATCTTCTGCTGATGCTGCTGCCGGTTCTGGTATGGTATGCGATTTTCTGCTACGGACCGATGTACGGCATTCTGATTGCTTTTAAAGATTACAGTCCGGTACTTGGGACTTGGGACAGCCCATGGAATCATTTTGCTTACTTTGATTACTTGTTCAACCAGTCGCCTGAATTTCCCCGGATACTGAGAAACACGGTCATTATCAGCGGTCTAAACATTTTATTTGGATTTCCGGCACCTATCATATTGGCGCTGCTGCTTAATGAACTGCGAATCAGTTTATTTAAGAAAATTGCACAATCCATCTCCTATTTGCCGCATTTCTTCTCATGGGTTGTACTTTCAGGAATCGTGTTCCTGATGCTGTCGCCTTCAACCGGTCCTGTCAATTACGTTCTTGGATGGTTCGGCATCGACCCGATCTACTTCCTTGGGGATACGAGATATTTCCGGTTCAGTCTGGTGGTAACTAATATCTGGAAAGAGGTAGGCTGGGGAACAATCGTTTATCTTGCGGCGTTGTCCAGTATTGACCAGACCTTGTATGAAGCAGCCCGCATGGACGGGGCGAACCGTTGGAAGCAGACCTGGCATGTTACTCTTCCTTCAATGCTGCCCATTATATCGATCATGTTTATTCTTTCGCTGGGCGGCATTCTGAATGCGGGATTTGACCAGATCTATAACCTGTACAGCCCGGCTGTATTTGAGGTTGGGGATGTTATTGACACTTATGTTTACAGGCAAGGCATTGTGAATTTCCAGATGGGATTAACGACAGCGGTTGGCTTATTCAAGAATGTCGTCGGGATTACGCTGGTCCTCGGGACGAACTATATTGTGAAGAAAATGGGACAAGAAGGCGTTCTGTAAGGAGGGGACTGTAGCGATATGAAAATGACAACCGGTGAAAAAGTTTTTCAAGTCATTTTGTTTTTGTTTATCTTAATGCTTTGTGTAATAGCGATCTATCCATTTATCCATATTGCATCCATATCCTTCAGCGCTCCTAAGGAAGCAGGTCGTTTCGGGTTCCATTGGTTCCCGAGAGACGTTGATCTCTTCTCCTGGAAGCAGCTGCTGACGCAAAAGAAGATTTGGATCGGGATGAAGAACACAACGCTTCGTACCGTTATTGGTACGGTGCTCAGTCTGATTGCAATGGCGCTGGCGGCTTATCCGCTGTCCCGCAAGCATCTGCCGCATCGCAGCTTCTATACGATGATCATTGTATTTACGATGTTTTTCAGCGGCGGCTTAATTCCAACTTATTTGTTAATCAAAGATCTGCATCTCTTGAACAATTTCTGGGTGTACATTCTGCCGGGTTTAATTCCAACGTTCTCGATGCTGATCATGCGCAATTTCTTTATGACGATTCCGGTAGAAGTAGAAGAGTCGGCCAAGATCGACGGTGCGAACGACATGCGGATTCTGATAAGCATCATCCTGCCGCTCTCGAAGCCCGTTCTGGCGACTTTAGGGCTATGGGCAGCTGTTGCCAATTGGAACGCCTGGTTTGATGCCATTATCTACGTCACCGATACCGATCTGAAGACGATTCAGTTCTTCCTGAGGGAGGTTGTCGTGACGAGTGCGGATGCCGAAATATTCGGCAGGGTTACAGGTGCGGCTAATCTTCAGTATGAGACATCGATCAAAGCGGCTACCGTCATCTTCGCGGTTGTACCTATTCTAATTGTGTATCCGTTCCTGCAAAAGTATTTTGTCAAAGGGACAATGGTTGGTTCACTGAAGGGTTGATACGGTTTGGTTTATCCGGGGTTCTTACTCCGTTTAAATATGAGTCTATTTCATTTAAAGGGGAGCAAAAAAATGAAGCATAGCAAAACAGTGATATTAGCATCCGTACTGGCACTATCTCTTATGGCAGGCTGCAGCAGCAATTCGAACAACAATCCAGGCACCAACGCATCCCAAACCAATGAAGTAAAAGAGAGCAGTGGAACAGAAAAAGAAGCGCCTATCGAAATCTCGATTGGTTCGACATGGAACTTGCCGTCAGCAGATGGCAATCCAACTCAGAAGTATCTGGAAGAGAAATACAACGTCAAATTCATCAACATGAATCTTACGGATGAGAGCTTCAAGCTGAAGCTTGCTTCGGGCGAGATTCCGGATATTTTCCCAGGTACGCTTCAAGAAGCCGATATGGCGAACTATGCACGGCAAGGTATTATCGCAACAATCTCGACCGATGAGATCAAGCAATATATGCCGAAATATTCAGCGGATATTGATGCAATCGATACGGCGGCATGGGGAATCGCGCTGGTTGACGGCAAGAACTACGGCGTGCCAAGAATCTGGCTGAACGGCCGCTATGGCTTTATTCCAACGTATAACGGAGCTTGGCTGAACAAGATTGGCTATACAGAAGCGCCAAAAACGTTGGACGAATATGAGGATGTGCTGACGAAATTCCGCAATGATGATCCGGACGGCAACGGCAAGAAGGATACCTACGGGATGACAGGCCGCGGCAAATCGGCAAGAAATCAGCTGTTTAACGAAGTATTCGCTTCCTACGGTATTAATCCTTACCAATTCATGCTTACAGCAGATGGTACCGTCACTTGGGGCGGCATTACCGACCAGGCGAAGGAAGCTGTGAAGAAGATTAATTCCTGGTATAACTCGGATCTTATTGATCCGGAGTTCCTGACAGACGATCAGGATCAAATTAATACGAAATGGAACAGCCAAAAGATTGGTATTAAAGATAACTACATGTACCATCATCTGTATGGACAGCTGGAACAGGACAAAGCAAACGGGTTCCCTGTTGTATACGGCAAAGGGTTGGTTGGTCCGGCAGGCAAAACATACGTGATGTCGAACGGTCCTCTGCAAACTCCGCTTATGTTCGGCAAACAGCTGGAGAAGGATGATAAGAAACGGATTAAAATCCTGCAAATGCTCGAAGATCTGGCAACAAACGATGAAGTATATCTCAAAACCACTTATGGTGAAGAAGGCGTATCGTACGATATGGTAGACGGGGTTCCGGTATGGAAGAAAGAATACTTGGATACGCCGCAGCTTCAGAACGATTTGGGTACAGGCGGTTTCTATAATCCATTCGTAGACCGTTCACTTTCCAATGCGAAGTTCCAGATGCCTGCAGATAAACAGGCCTTCTCGGATAAGCTGAATGCCGGCAATGAGATCATTTCCGATCTGCTTGGGCCTACTCCACTGGAGTCGAAAACAAAATATTTGGCTAACTTGAACACGCTTGAGGATTCGTTCTATTCCAAAGTTATGGTAACAAAAGGCGATGTAGATAAAGAGTTTGAATCCTTTAAAGCAGACTGGCTGAAAGCCGGCGGTCAAGAGATGCTGGATGAAGCAACAAAAGTGTATCAGGAGCGTCAAGCAGCATTGAAATAATAGGCAAGGGAAGGCTTCTGAACTCAGAAGTCTTCCCTTTTATAACTTGGAAAGCTTTTATAATTTGACATAGATAGAGGGTAGATGATGTGGCGGATAACTATGCAGGCTATTTGTTTGCCTATTTCAAAGGCAATGAGACAGCAGATGAAGAGCAGGTATACTTTGCGCTCAGCAAAGGAAATGATCCTCTGCATTGGCTTGAGCTTAATGGCGGACGTCCTGTTCTGACCTCAAGGCTAGGGGAAGGCGGGATAAGAGATCCGTATCTGGCGAGATCACCGCAAGGGGATAGATTTTATCTTGTGGCAACTGACCTGAGTATTTACCGCAATCCGGGCTGGAACCGGGCGGTCACATCCGGCAGCAGATCGATTATGGTCTGGAATTCGTATGATCTTACCCAGTGGTCGGATCAGCGGATGGTCGAGATTGCTCCCGAGGATGCGGGCTGCACCTGGGCGCCGGAAATCTTTTATGATGCCAGGAATCAGGATTTTAAAGTGTTCTGGGCATCTATGGCGGATAGCTTGTCAGGCGGCACAGGCCGTTATCACCGGATGATGTATGCAGCAACGAAAGACTTTGTGCAATTCAGTGAACCCCAGGTGTATATGGATTACGGTTATTCGGTTCTTGATGCGACTTTGATTGAGCATAACGGACATATTTACCGGTTCGCCAAAGGAAAGAACATTATGCAGGAAGTTGGACTATGCTTCGAGCATGAGCCGTATACGATGATTCATCATCAAGTCGAGCTGGATTTCATGGTACGAGGGGAAGGGCCAGTCATTTTTAAATCCAATCTGGAGGAGAAATGGTATTTGTTTATCGATGAGTTTGGATTCAGAGGGTATATCCCGCTGGTTACATCCGATCTCTCATCCGGCATTTGGCAAATGCCCGCTCATTATTCTTTACCGGACCGGCCGCGGCATGGCTCCGTTATTCCGGTTACGGCATTGGAATATGAAAGATTGCTGCAAGTTTATGGATAGATTTGCGAATCTATCCTCACTATTTAAATTTGCGACAAGATCATATAAACTTTAATAAGTTGCAAACGTTATCATCAAGAAAGAAAAGGGGCGGGATGACTCATGCGGCTGCTGATTGCAGATGACGATGATTACACCCGGGAAGGCTTAAGCGAGACGATTGATTTCGAGAAATTTGGCATACAGGAAGTGTTTCTCGCCTGTGACGGGGCGGAGGCTCTAAGGCTGGCTGCGCTCAGGAAGCCGGATATTGTCCTGACCGACATCCGTATGCCAAAGCTGAATGGAATCGAATTCGCCGAGAAGCTTGCCGAGACATCTCCGGGCTGCCAATTATTATTTATGAGCGGCTATATGGACGTGGAATATTTGAAGAGCGCCATTAAGCTGTCCGCTGTTGAATATATTGAGAAGCCGCTCAAGCTTGCGGAAGTCGAGCAGGCGATTCTGAAATCAGTCCTCACCATCCAAAGCAAGCAAAAGCAAACGGCGGTTCTGAATCAGAAAAATGAGCTGGAGCGGCAACGGCTGGCTGGCCTTTTGCGGGATACCGGAGCCGATCAGGAAACGATCAAGGAGCTTTGTCAGGAAACCGGTTATCCGCTGGGCAAACGTTATGTCGGAATGATCGTGCTGAGCAGGAGCATGGATGACAGCAGCCGGGCTGATCTGGATCTTATCAACCGCTATTGGAGCAGCAACGGGGTAATGGCGATTGGAGAGCAGCTTGACCGGTACCGCTGCTTTGTTATCGCTGCTTATGACAAGCAGGATTATAAGCGGATCAATTATTTGGCTGACTTGTTTATTAGAAAATATGAGGCATACAGCATCGGGATGGGAGAAGCAGCCAACCGGTTGGAAGATATTCCGGTGAGCTATCAATCGGCCATTATGGCCGCGGAGCGTTCCTTCTATTTTCCGGATATCCGGTTCTATCGGCAGCAGGAGGAGAAGGTGCAGAATAAAGCATTCTTCACGAATCTGCTGCCGGAGTTTTATAAACGTAAGGAAGAGCAGCCCGAGCAGCTTCTGCAATGGGTGGAATCCTCTTGTGCTGCTTTGCGTGAGCAAGAATACGTTGACCGTTCACGGATCATCGCTTTATTCGAGACAGCGGCATTAGCTTTAGTTGGCGGCAATCAGAAGCTGCTCATTCAGCTGGATAATGACTACGGCATTCGGAGTGTCGAACAAGCCTTGCGTGATTGCCGGACGCTGGAAGGGGTCGAAATGATGATGCGCATCATCTGTTCGACCTATATGGAAGAGGTGCAGGAGAGCTCGCCTTATTCCCGTCTTGTGCAGGATGTCATTCAATACATTGCTTCTCATTACCGGAATCCGGATCTGGATTTGCGCAACATCGCCGACCATATGCATCTGTCGACCGCTCATTTGGGGATGCTGTTCAAGCAAGAGACGGGGATATCCATCAAGCAATATATTAGCGATTACCGGATTGGCCTGGCGAAGAAGCTGGTTATGAACGAGCATTATAAAATGAATACGATTGCCGAGCTGTGCGGCTACGCCAGTGCGAGTTATTTTGCCAAGGTGTTTAAGGCTTCAACCGATTTGTCGCCACTTGAATATAGAAAGAAGACTTGATCAGGATGAACCTTATTCATTCCGTTAATGATATGCCTTTGCGCAAAAAGATTATTATTTTATTCGCCTTGATCGGGATTGTCCCGCTTATTATTACCTTCTTTATCTCCTACGGCGAAATCCGCAAGCTGGTTGTGAATGGTCAGAACTATGCCGAGAATCAGAGTTATGAGCAAACGCTGACCACCTTAACCCGCAAGCTGGAGCATATTGAGGAGTTGTCCTCCATGCTGATCGTCAACAAGGACATGGAAGCGATCCTGTCCAAAGGCGCTGCCCGTATGAGTGTGGCCGATCAGATCGAGGTCTACGGCAATATCGTGGACTATACGCAAATTATGGTGTCAAGCTCGGACATCGATAACATTGTTTATTTTGTGGACGATAATTATGCCTTTACGGGTGTAGATACCTTGTTTCGACGGATGAACAGCATTCGGGAGCTGGATTGGGCGCAGGAGGTTATTGCCAATAAAGGAGGCCCTACCTGGATATTAAACAAAGATATTGATACCCGTACAGGCCTGTCCTATCTGTCTCTGAACAAGCTGTTGTGGAACCCGGAAGACTATACCTCTGCCATTGGCATCGTTTCATTGAATCTGGAATTAAAGCAGATTGAGCAAAGCTTGACGAAATCCAATCCGGAACAGCTGGTATATGTCGAGACCGCAGCCGGTGAGCTTGTCGCAGGCAGCGGGAAGAAGGAGCTGGAGACGATGCGGCTCAAGGAGCCGTTTGACAGCAAGGGCTCTTATGTGAATGTGTCGCTTGCAAGCGGGTCCTATATGGCAAGAGGACAGGAAATTGGAGATACGAATCTGTATCTGATGTCCGTTATTTCGCATCGCGCCGCAACAGAGAGCATTAATCATATCAAATATCAAATGGTCATGATTTATTTGATCATTTGTCTTGTTCTGCTCCTGTTTATTTTCCCGGTTGCCAAGTCGATTACACGCCGGATTTATCTGCTGATGAACAAAATGAGCCAGGTGAGGCAAGGCCGTCTGAATGAGCTGGACATTCGTCCAAGCAAGGATGAGGTCGGTCAACTGATCCTAAGCTATAATTATATGATTAATAGCGTGCAAGAGCTTATGGTCGAGCAATATAAATTAGGCCAGGAGAAGACGCAGGCGGAGCTGAAGGCGCTCCAATCCCAGATCAATCCGCATTTCCTGTACAATACGCTGGATATGCTCAACTGGATGGCGCAGAAGGAAGAGAGGGAAAATATACAGCAGATTATTTATGCCTTATCCGATTATTACAAGCTGATTCTGAACAAAGGCAATGACTTTGTGACGGTCAAGGACGAGCTTAGACTCTGCACAATTTATATGGAGATTCAGAAGAAACGATTCAAGAATCGGATTCAGCTTGAAGTTGAAGTGGATGAGCAGGTGATGGACTGCATGCTTCCCAAGATCACGCTTCAGCCGATTGTGGAGAATGCCATTCTTCATGGAATTTCCGAGAAGCCGGGCGGCAGAGGAACGATCCGGATAACAGGCAGCATCGACAATGATCGTCTGATTATAAGAATCTGCGACGATGGGGTTGGCCTGCCAGAGGAGGGCAGCAGCCAGCAACGCAGGCATCGCGGCAGCGGCTATGGCATCAGCAATATTATGAAGCGGCTGGATTTATATTTCGGTCAGACCGTAGAGCTTGCGCTGCAAAGCACGCCTGATGAGGGAACCTGTGTCACCATTGATGTCCCGGTCATTCACCGTTAGAGAGAAGTTTGGTTTCAAGGGGGTTAGTGTTAGATGCGATTACTTCGGTTAGTACCGGCTCTGCTGGTTTTTCCTATACTTATGAGCGGTTGTTTGGGGCACAAGAATAATACCCCCGATGTTACGGATATGAACGAGGCAACCCAGCCGGTTATTCAGCTTAATGCCATCACGATGGGAAATCCGCCTGCAAGCGGCATGGATTCCTTCTATAAGCAGCTGGATGCATTGACCATACGGGATTTTGGGATGAAGGTCCGGTTCGATTTTATCCCCTGGGATGAAGAGAAGAGCAATATCGGCATGGCCATTGCCTCGAAGAAGTATGATTTCTACGTCGGCGGTTCCTGGTCGGATTTCAAATCTTTTGCCGCCAAAAATGCATTCGTTAATTTGACGCCGCTGCTTGGCGAAGTGCCCGGACTTGTCGAGCATTATAAAGGAATGCTGGATCAAGTGAAGATTGACGGGAAGCTGTATGGAATTCCGCAGTTGAATGTGCCCGGTGCGGGCAGTGAAGGGATGTTCTACCGCGAAGATCTCCGGAAGAAGTGGCAGCTGCCAGAGATTAACAATTTCCATACGCTGGAGCAATATTTGTATAAGGCCAAAGAGGAATTTCCGAATACACCTATGATTATCGACAAGCGTTATAGCGATAACTTATGGCTGGCTCTGACAGGAGACAAGTATTATAAGGTTACCGAATATGCCATAGCACCAATTAAAGATCCTTACAAGGTAATTAGTCTATTTGATACGCCGGAATATAAGATGATGGTGACGAAAGCCAAGCAGTGGTATGATGACGGCATCGTTGATCATGATATTCTTGGTGCGCAGGAGAATGAAACAACCAAGACGTTAGCTTTAATGAAGGATAATAAAAAGCCGTTGGAATTTAATAATCATTTTGGTGCTGTAAGTAATTCTTATATCACAGCGTTAAAGACGGCTTATCCGGAGCAAGAGTACGGCTGGATGGATTATAAGTTCGACATGTTTCCGGATACGGTATTCCTGCCCAATACTTCTATTAACATTTTGACGCAGATCTCTATTGGCTCCAATTCTCTGTACCCGGAAATTGCGCTTAAATTTCTGGAGAAGGCGCATACCGATCAAACCTACTACAATCTGCTGGTGTATGGGGTTGAAGGCGAGAATTATAAATTAGCGGACGGCAAAATCTCTTACGACGGCATTCCGGAAAAAAATAAGAAGCAGTCATGGACTGGATTAATTGACGGCTATATGGGGGTTCCAATCCGTTACCCGGATGAATGGCAGGCCATCGTGGATAAGCTTACGATAACGGAAGGACCTAAGCTGGCGGAGCAGAATGGCAATGATCCGTATCAGAATTTCCTGTTTGATACATCTTCTCTATTCGAGCAGCTGTCCAATCTGGAGACGGTGCAGGAACAGTACATTCAGCCGCTTAATCTGGGAATTAGCACGGACATTGACCATGATCTTGCCGTTCTTAAGACGAAGCTGAAGGAAGCGGGCATTGACCGATATATGGATGTGCTGCAGAAGCAGCTTGATCCTCTCGCGAAGCAGCATGATGAACGAACTTAGCAGACAATGAAGAGAGTCGCATAATTGCGGCTCTTTTTTTATGCACGGCAGACCATAGACGGTAAAAGGTAAAAAGTTAAAGGAATCTTGCAAAATTGCGATAGGAGTGGCGGAGACAGCGCTCTATAGTTAAGTTAACTAAGTTGAAAGGAGGGGTATACTGCTTCCGCTCGCTTTTATTGAACTATATTGAAAACGGTATCATTTAGACTGTAGGAGGAGTTATTAATGCGAGAAATATCTTTCAGCAAGGTATGGATGCGTTTCATGTCCGTCATCTTAACTGTAAGCATGGTAACGGCGTTTATTCCGCAAGGCAGGGCTGCTGCGGCCGACGATTCCGATGACGTGATCAGTTCAGGCTATACGGCAGAAATTCAGGAGAGTATCAGCAGCAACGGATTTACCCATCCCGGAGTCGGATTAACGAAGGAGACGCTTGAGAACTTAAGAACACAGGTACTGGCACATAAGGAGCCCTGGTATTCGTATTACAAGGCAATGATCACGTCGGCTCAAGCCTCCAAGACGGTATCGATCAAGAATCAAAGCGCAACAGATCCTGCCGAACCGGCAGCCAATTATTTTAACAGCACGGGGATACAATCGAGATTTATTAGCGATGCGCTGCTTGCCTATACACAAAGCATTATGTATTTCATCACCGGCGATGTCACCTACCGGGCTAATGCCATGCAGGCGATCCGCATTTGGTCCCAGATGGACCCCGCCCAATATGCGTATTACACAGATGCTCATATCCATACCGGAATTCCACTTAACCGGATGGTGACAGCGGCCGAGATTTTGCGATATACAAGCAGTCCGTCGCAAGAGTGGGAATGGACGGAGCAGGACACAACCAATTTCACCAACAACCTGATTAATCCGGTTATTGAGACCTTTCAGCATAGCAACAACTATTTCATGAATCAGCATACGTACCCTCTGATGGGGGCTATGGCCGGTTATATCTTTACGAACAATAAAGACAGATATAACGAAGCAGTCGAGTGGTTTACTGTGAATAAGACGGCAAATGATCAAGGCTTTAACGGATCAATCAGCCGGATGTTCCGAATGGTGGATACGAATGATTTGACAGGCGAACCCGTAACGCCGCATGTCCAGCATATGGAGATGGGACGCGACCAGGCCCATGGCGGCGGGGACTTGACGAATGCGGCCATTATCTCGCGTATGCTGCTGGCTCAAGGAACAAAGGTTGATCCCGAAGACGGAACCGTATCGGATAAAGCCGATGCTGCAGGCCCTTTCGAGTTCCTGGATGACCGTATTCTTGCAACCGCGAATTATTTCTGGCAATACATGCTTGGTTATGATACTCCCTGGACCCCGGCAGCTTATGCTATATCGCCGGACGGCACGATAAGAGATACTTACACTCATCTTGCAAGCGGTTACAGAGGAAGATTTAATACCGCAAATTTCTGGGATCTGTATTACTACTATACATATGTGAAAGGGGAAAATGTAGCTGAGAAAGCTCCGTATTATTATGAAGCCTTTGTGAAGAGAACGCCTCTTGCGTTCTACTACGGCGGCGGACTTAATAACAATTGGGATAACGTTGACGGCGGCGGAGACTTCTGGCTGTATATCCCGAAGGAAGCGGAATCCGAAGGAGCCTCGAATCTTCCTAAACAGCAAACAAGCGCAGCCTTGCTGGAAGTTGAAGATCGGTATACCCGATTGGACAACCATGCAGAAACGATGCAGGAAGGAGATACCTCGTTCGTCAGAATGAACGCAACGGAAGAGGGAACTAAGATCGCTTATCTAAGCTCCGGTTACGGCTCATCCCAAACCTTTGGATTAAGGCTCCGGACGAATGGCACCGCCACCTTGGATATGCTTGGATCGTTATGGACATTGCCGGATACGAAAGGACAATGGAGCTATATCACGGTGTCCGGCTTTATGGGTGATTTAGCTTATTTAACGGTAAAAGGAGCAGCCGGTACAACCGTTGATATCGATCATATTAACGCCCAGGCCGGAGCCCAATTGACACCGCCTGTATTTAAAGCGGGAAGCTCGGATTTGAACGTATATACCTATGCAGGAACTGCTCTTCATCTTGATCTGTCTGCTGAGGATGCCGGCAGCACGGATGTTATAACCTATGAGCTTCAGGATGCTCCCGAAGGGGCGGGCATTGATAAAGACAGCGGAGCTTTCAGCTGGCAGCCGGCCCAAGCCGGGACAGCATCCTTTGTTGCAGCAGCATCTGACGGCATAACCGTGTCAACGAAAAAGGTTACGGTCGTTACGGCGGCAGACCGGTCCTCAGCCGTAGAAGCAGCTATTACGCCATATGACCCAAGTCAGGTGTATGTTTCGACTTCGCTTGCTCATTATCAGTCTGTGTACGATGAGACGATGGCCGTAATCCAGACGGCATCTGATGAAGTCTTTAATCAGAAGCTGGGAGAGCTGAGAACAGCGGCCGAGCAGCTTGAATTGACGACTCCTCTTCGAGCGGATGGAAGCATCCATTACTCCGATTCTGTTTTCTGGTCCAGCTGGGGAGCAGATGTTACGAAGATGGATGATATGAGCTATGATACGGGCGGTTACTATGGACTTGCGCTTGGATCAGCACCACATCTCTACCATATTCTTGATTTTGGACCGGATTACAAAATATCTGCGACCAAGTTTGGCTTCCAGAGCAATATTTTCGCTGATCGGCTTGCAAACTCAACGGTGTACGGCTCGAATGACGGGGAGAACTGGACACGCTTGACACCGGGAGTTACCCGGATGACGCAGGAATTCCAGACTCTTGATGTAGATGCTGCGTATCAACAGGAGAAGTACAGGTATATCAAGCTGGAAATGATTAAGCCTTTGCCTGATGTGCTGTATGGCATCGTGCGGAATTTCCTGGAGCTGACCGAATTCAGAGTATACGGCACTCGCTATGAGATTGGCAATAAGCTTGAATCCGTCTCTATGAGTTCGGCTCAGAGCGTAAACGGCAAGATTTCGACAGGTGATACGGTCAAACTGGATATTAAAGCGCGTGAGGACATTCATGATGTGAAGGTGCGCATTCAAGGTCAAGATGCTGTCGTCACCAAGCTTGATGATAAGAGTTGGATAGCGGAAGCCAAGATGAGTCCAGGGGCGCCAACCGGGCCGGTCAAATTTACAGTGGATTATATGAAGACTGATGGGACAAGCGGAGACACTGCGTTTAGTGCAACAGACAACTCGGCTTTGTTTCTTGTAGACGGGGAAACCTACCTGGATGTAACCAAGCTGGCTAAGGTAACCGCTTCGGATCCGCAATGGCCGGGCAATGGCTTAACAGCCGATCAAGTAGGTTACTTGTTATTTGACGGAGATCCAAATACGTATGGGGATCTGAACAACAGCGCAGGGACATATACGGTTGATTTTGGCGAAGGCGCGTCGGTTGAGCTGAATGAAATTGTATTGATGCCAAGGTCTACCCATCCGGCCAGAATGAACGGACTAATTATTCAGGGCTCCAATGATGATGTGAATTGGACTGATCTTACGAAGGCTGTAGCCTCATCCCAGGCTAACAATTGGTTGGATATTAGCGGCGATCAACTGTTGAATCATCAAGCCTACCGTTACTTCAGGCTGTATAATGCGACCGCCTGGAGCGGCAACGTTGCAGAAGTAGAGCTGCATGGCAAGTATACGGCATCCGCCGAAATCGCAGCATCCAAAATTACAAGTCTTGCTGTACCGGCCCAAGGGGATACGGGCTTAACGCTGCCGAAGGTTCCAGGGGGTTACTCCATCTCTGTTGTAGCTGCGGCACCTGAAGGTATTATTGGAGCAGACGGTTCTATTACTCATCCAGATATGGATACGATTGTAACAGTCGTGCTGAAGGTATCGCATGATGCGGATGGTACAACCGCCAATACAGCTCCGATTCCTGTCGTAGTGCCGGGTCAAAAAGCGCCGATTAAAATCGACGTTGCCAAGCTGGCAGCCGTTACGGCTTCGGATAATCAATACGTGAAGTCGGGAAGCGGCTTAACGAAGGAGCAGGTAGGTTACTTGTTGTTTGACGGCAGCACAACAACCTATGGCGATCTGATCACCGGTCCGGGTTCATCTTATACCATAGACCTGGGGACGAACTCTTCGGTCAATCTGACCCAGATCAAGCTTTTCCCAAGGGCCACGCTGGCCGACAGATTAAACGGACTTATTGTTCAAGGCTCCAATGATTATTCAAGCTGGACCAATCTGACGGCCCCTGTCTCTGGTGCGTTGTCCAATACGTGGACGGACCTTAGGCTGGATAAAATAATCGATCATCAAGCGTATCGTTATTTAAGGCTGTACAATGCAGAGAACTGGTATGGGAACATCGCAGAGGTGGAGATTTACGGTTATTACGATTATGATCTCGATTCCAAGATCATAGCTCCGGATGACTATACGAAGGCCAGTTACTATACGTACCTGAAGGAAATGGACCGTATCAAGACTGCTTCCAATCAGCCGGGAGCAGACAAAATGGATATTCTAGACCAGCTGCTGGAAGCAAGAAATCTTCTCGTTTCCCTGGCTGATCTTTATCCTAAGATCCCGATTACATTCGAGATGGCGCTTGCTTCTTCGGTTTCCTGGGATGGTACGGCTGATGCGGTGACAAACGGCTGGCGTGCATTCGACGGCGATACGGCCACTTCACCGGATACCAAAACCGGATCAGGCTGGGCACGGGTGGATTTGGGAGCAGGCAATGAGAAGGTTGTCGGCAGTATCCGGTTTATCCCGAGGAACGGCAATCTTCCGCGGGTTAACGGCGCTCAGATTCAAGGCTCCAACGATGGTGCAAATTATGAGACTTTGTTTACGATTAACGGAATATCGGATTTGAAATGGTATTCGCAATTAATCGATAACAATACGGCCTATCGGTATTTGAGGTATTACACGCCAAGCGGTTATGCGAATATCGGCGATCTCGAATTCCATGAGAAAACAACGGATCGCACGCTGCTCGAGTTATTCCTTGAAGAAGCCAAAGCTGTAGATGTTGACCCGTATACCTCTGACAGCGTCACCGTATTCCAGGCAGCCTTGACAGCTGCGCAGGAAGTGTTTGACAACCCTTCGGCAACACAGGAGGAGATTGATACGGCGGCCGGCCAGCTCCGTCAAGCGCAATCGGAGTTGGAGACTCAGCCTGTTCTCGCTAATGGAGCACCGGGCAAAGCGGTGTTATCCGATAACAACGGATATGACACCGGCCTCAAGGACGGCAGCTATACCGTCACGATGAATCTGTGGTGGGGGAATAACGGAACCGAGTTCAAGCTGTATGAGAACGGTGAATTGATCAAGACGCAGAAGCTGACCGACAACTCGCCTGCGGCGCAAACCTTCAAGACCGGTATGACAGGCAAAGCTAACGGAACGTATACGTACACTTGCGAACTAACCAATTCATTTGGAACAACGACATGTGATCCGCTTGTTGTAACGGTGACGGACGCTAATCCGGGTAAGCCGGTATTATCGCAGGATAACTGGGATGGCGACGGCAGTTATAAGATCACCATGAATCTATGGTGGGGGACGAATGCAACGGAATACCGGTTATATGAGAACGGGCAATTAATAGATACCCAGTCTCTTGCAGCCGCTACGCCAAACGCACAGTCTGCGGTCACGGATATTACAGGCAGAGAGCCTGGTGAATACGAGTATGAAGCGGTATTAATAAATGCTGCAGGGGAAACGAAAAGCGAGAAGATCAGTGTACACGTAAAATCATAGACGAGTACGAAGAACAGCAGAGTATGTCCGAATACGGACGGACTCTGCTGTTTATATTCACTGCTTCAGACAATTAAACAAGTGTTGACAGTATTATGAAGCCGGGAATATAATTAAGACCAGATTATTGTAAGCCTTTTCAATAAAAGTCATACTATAAAATACCCGAAAAGGGTATTCATTTTTCAGTTTTGTGAAACCCGTTTCATGAAATAGGTTTCATATCCAACTGAAACAGGAGGACTTATGAGCGGCACAAACAGATCCATTAACGGACAGGCTAACGAAGCAAACGTGATTCAAATCAAGCCAGACATTGGTTATGACGGTTTTGAGGGCTGGGGAACCTCACTTGCCTGGTGGGGGCATATCGTCGGCAGGTGGAGCAGTCAGGAAAAGCTGGATGAGGTTATGGACCTTATCTTTGACGCGGATAAAGGTCTGGGCTTAAACATTATTCGGTATAATATCGGCGGCGGGGAAAATCCGGCCATTCAGCCTAACACGCTGCGTCCAGGCGGCGATGTTCCGGGTTTTCAACCGGAGAAAGGCTTATGGAACTGGAGGGCCGATGAAGGGCAGCGGAACGTTATGCTTGCAGCAAGGAAACGCGGGGCTGCTATTTCGGAGGCGTTCTCGAATTCGCCTCCGTACTGGATGACGATAAGCGGATCTGTTACAGGTGCGGAAGACGGAGGCAATAATCTGCGTGAAGATTGTTATGAAGAATTCGCGGATTATTTGACGGAAGTCGTCAAGCATTACAAGGAAGTGTACGGTATTATCTTCCGGACGCTTAATCCGTTAAATGAACCGGTCTCAAGCTGGTGGAAGAAGGGCAATATTCAAGAGGGCGCTCATTTTTCGCTCGATAAACAGATGAAAATTATTAAGAAGACAGCTCTGTCTCTTCAATTAAAAGGTTTGAGCGGAACAGCAGTAAGCGCACCTGATGAGAACAGCGTGGATGAAACGCTGGAAATGCTGCACGGTTATGATGAGGATACCTTTAACAGCATCGCTCAAATCAATACACATACTTATACCGGCATTGGGCTTGCCGAGCTTCGTGAGCTTGCGAAGGTGAAGGGGAAGAAGCTGTGGATGTCGGAGTACGGAACCGGGGGCACCGAGCCGCATAATCATGAGGATATGAGCTGTGTGATGGAGCTTGCCGAGAGAGTAGTTTCGGATCTTCGTCTGCTGCAGCCCGCTGCATGGGTTTATTGGCAAGCCGTAGAAGATGAAAGTGCTCAGAATAACTGGGGCTTTATCCATTCCGACTTCAAACAGGGCGACAGCCAATATGAAATAACGAAGCAATATTATGCGATGGCTCATTTCAGCAAGTTTATACGCCCGGGCAGCCGTATTTTGTTTACGGATGATTCGCGGTCGGTTGCGGCTTATGATTCAGTTAATGGCCAGCTTACGGTTGTCGTTCATAACCGGGGCGATCAAAGGCAGGCTAATTATGATCTAGGTGCTTTTGGGGCAGACGGCTCTACAGCCAAAGTCTACCGTACGACAGAGCGTGATAATTTAGCAGAATCGGAGCTGTTTGTCCGCAATAACCAATTGACGGTAAAACTTGAGCCGCAGTCCGTAACGACTGTGATCCTGTCGAATATAGCCATACGAACGAGTTAAAGTCCATGCTTACGAAGCATGAATGATCACAGATGGCCTAGACACGGCCATTTGGGTGACAATTCATTTAGGAGGAACACTTTAGATGCAGGAAACGATTCTACGAACGAATGGGCAGCCTCATAAAAATCCGGCCGTTCAATATAACTCATTCAGCTACTATATTAATGGTGAACAGGTGTTCTTGAATAGTGCAGCCATTCATTATTTCCGTATGCCGAAGGAAGAATGGCGTGAAGTGCTTGTTAAGGCCAAGCTGGCAGGCATGAACTGCGTGGATACTTATTTTGCCTGGAACGTTCATGAGCCGGAGGAAGGGCAATGGAATTTTGAAGGCGATAACGACTGCGGCGCTTTTCTTGATCTTTGCCATGAATTGGGGTTATGGGTTATCGCCCGTCCGGGTCCGTTTATTTGCGCGGAATGGGATTTCGGCGGATTCCCTTACTGGCTGAATAATAAGCAGGATATGAAATTCCGTGCCTATGACAAGCAATATCTGACTTACGTGGACCGCTACATGGACCGGATCATCCCGATTATCCGGGAGCGCGAGATTGAAGCTGGCGGTTCGGTTATTCTTGTACAAGTGGAGAATGAATTTGGTTATCTGGCCAGCGACGAGGTTGCCCGTGACTACATGCTTCATCTCAGAGATGCCATGCTGGAGCGCGGAGTAACGGTGCCGCTGATCACTTGCGTCGGCGGAGCAGAAGGGACGGTTGAAGGCGCGAACTTCTGGTCCGGAGCGGATCATCATTATCAGAATCTGGTTCAGAAGCAGCCGGATACGCCAAAGATCGTTACCGAGTTTTGGACCGGCTGGTTTGAGCATTGGGGAGCATCCTCGGCCACACAGAAGACAGCTTCATTATATGAGAAAAGAATGCTGGAATCGCTGCGGGCAGGTTTTACCGGAATCAGTCATTATATGTTTTTCGGCGGCACGAACTTTGGCGGCTACGGCGGACGTACAGTAGGCGCCAGTGACATCTTTATGGTGACTTCGTATGACTATGATGCGCCGCTTAATGAGTACGGGCGTGTTACGGATAAATATAATACCGCCAAGCGAATGTCTTATTTTGTTACAGCAACCGGCAGCCTGCTGCTGAATGCGGTTGACGGCGCTGCTGCTCTTGCTGCCTTGCCGCAAGGCTTCTCCGCAAGAGTCCGCGAGCATGGGAATGAACGGATCTGGTTCGTCGAGAGCTCGAAGGATGAGCGGGAGACGACAAGCATGACCTTGCCGGATGGCCGGACGATTCCGGTGACCGTTGGTCCTAATGCTATCGTTCCGGTAATCGACAGGCTGCAGCTTGAACCAGGCGTTCATTTAACATGCAATACTTACCTGATCGCAAATGAGCTGCTCGATGGTCAGCATACTCTAATTGTTTATGCGGAGAATGGCCAACGTTCGTATATTGAACTGGAATCCGAACAGCCGATTCAGGTGCAGGACGATGGCGTACGAAGACAACGGCAGCTGGATGGCGGTAAGAAAGTCATATTCGACCTTTGTCATTTTGAGGAGGTTCAGTTCGTTCAGCTTACAATTGGCGGCAAAGCGTACCGGATTGCAGCTATTAATAAAGACAATGCGGACCGGGCTTGGCGTATTGCCGGCAAGGACGGTGCAAGATGGGCGATTGGTTATGCTGATTTTGATCTGATGGCAGGCGGTATGTTCCGGGCAGCATTGCAGGATAGCGACGGACAACCGGTTCATCTGGGAGAATGGGGCAGCCTTCCCGATGTTCAGCAATCTCCATATGTATATTTGCTGGCCCCTGCCCTCGAGGGGTGGAGCATGGAGACATGCGAGCTTTCGTCTTCACAAGGTCAGGAAGCATCCCAGCCCAAAGACTTCTCCGGGCTTGGTCAGCCGTATGGCCATTTGCTTTACGAATGCGATTTCGAAGCGGGGAATGAGATTACGGCCAATATCATCATCTCCAGACTTGAGGATACAGCCAGAGTGTACGTTAATGGCCAGCAGCAAGCGCTGGTACAAAAAGTAGGCGCAGCAGCTGTAGAGGTGCAAGTAACACCTAATGGCAAGAACCGCCTGCAGATTCTGGTGCAAAATATGGGCCGACTTAATTTCTCGCCATTTTTGGGTGAGGCGAAGGGGATTGCCGGTGCGGTCTATGCAGATGGACAATCTATTGATTTGCTTGGAAGTTGGAAGAATGAGGAGTCCACGGTTCATCTGAATGAAGTGAATGAGCTTGCCGGGGGCAGTATTATCCGCAGAGCCTTTGTTGTAGAGGGCGGGTATGACCGCGCAGTTCTGGTTGGTGCCATCAGCGGACAACTCAGCATCAACGGCAAAGCGATTAAGCTGGAAGGCTATCAGGACTGGTTCTTGCATCATACGCTGGATATCTCGAATTATATTCAGGATGGCCAGAACGTAATCGAGATGGCTTATGTCAAATCTCCGCTGCAGCGGCTGGAGCTGCTTCTTTCTTCTTCCGGCAAGGAAATAAACGGATGGCGCATTACCGATGCGGAGAAGCTTAAACGTCGGCCGTATGTTGGTGGTACTGGTGTTCCTGCTTGGCATACCGTGCAGTTCGATAAGCCGTCTCTTCCGGAGGAAGTAAACGCCAAGCTGAAGCTGCGTTTAACCGGCATGAGTAAAGGAACTCTATGGCTGAATGGTATAAACCTTGGCCGTTATTGGCAGGTAGGGCCCCAAGAGGATTACAAGATCCCGATGGCATGGCTGAAGGATCGCAATGAGCTTGTGTTATTTGATGAGAATGGAGCAAGCCCGTCCAAGGTGCGTCTCCTGTACGATCAGCAATCCGGCAAACGCTGGATTCCTATTCAATAAATAGAAACAGCTCCATATAAAACATAACTTAAAGCTTAGCAGCCGCTGCTTGGATGATGTTCATTAGTTTGAATCGATCATGTGAAGCAGCGGTTTTTTCATGATTTATTGTAACCGTTTACATAAAAGGGGGTGATGCCAAAACGTCCATCTCAGCGAGAATCGTCATAAGCGGTGAGGAATCTCAAATAAGGAGAGGAAAACATGAAAAGGATCAAACGAATTTTGGCCGGAGCGGTTGCAGGCGGTATGCTTGTCGGAAACTTTGGGATGACTGTGTCGGCGGCAGGCTCTTACACTGCCGCGGCCGACCCGTCCTTGCAGTATCAAACGATTGAGGGCTGGGGAACATCGCTGGCCTGGTGGGGCAAGGTCGTAGGCGGCTATTCGAACCGGGATGATTATGCGGACAAAATGTTCAGTACAACTAGCGGAATCGGACTTAATGTGCTCCGGTACAATATCGGGGGCGGGGAGAATCCAAGCCTTAATTACCTGGAGTACCGTAAAGCCGTGCCGGGTTTCCAGCCGACTCAAGGTGTATACGACTGGACAGCCGATGCCAACCAGAGGTATATGCTCCAAGCAGCAAAAACAAGGGGGGCCAACGTATTTGAAGCCTTCTCCAATTCCGCTCCTTACTGGATGACGAATAGCGGCAGCGTTACCGGCGCATCTGGCGGGGCTAATAATTTGAAGACCGATTATTATGATGATTTCGCTGATTATTTGACGGAGGTCGTCAAGCATTTCCGCGACAGCTGGGGGATTACCTTCAAAACCTTAACACCGCTGAATGAGCCTGTATCGACTTGGTGGTCACTTGGCAATAACCAGGAAGGCATGCATTTTGACCGGTCGAATCAGAATACGATTCTAAGCCAGGTTAACGCATCACTTGCTGCGAAGGGACTCACGGGGACAAAGCTGAGCGCCCCGGAAGAATACAGCATTGATGATTCATCGGTTTCCTACAATAGCTATACGAGTGCTGTCAAATCAGCGATTACGCAAATCAATACCCATACTTACGGCGGTGCGAACAGAGCGGCTTTCCGCAATATTGCAGCCTCAAACGGGAAGACGCCTTGGGTTTCGGAATATGGCGACGGCGATGCAAGCGGTCTGACGATGTCCCGTACGATCCTGAAGGATATTCGCAACATGGGAGTAACGGCCTGGATTTATTGGCAAGCCGTGGACAGCGCGGATGGCTGGGGCTTTTTCAAAAATGTGCTGAACAGCGCGCAAACAACAAGCTACACGGTGAACAAGAAATATTATGTAATGGGGAACTACAGCAAATTTATCCGCCCAGGCTACAAAATTATCGGGATGAGCGATGCCAACACTTTGGCGGCCTATGATGCGGCCTCCAGTAAGCTGGTACTGGTTACAACCAACAGTGCGGCAACGGATACTTCCGTCACCTATGATCTGAGCAAATTTACGGCAACAGGCAGCTCCGCAGCTGTATACCGTACATCCTCTTCCGAGGATCTGGCCCAGCTGTCCAATGTGAACGTATCAAACAGGACGTTTACCGCGAACGCCAAAGCAAGCTCGGTGACCACTTATGTCATTTCGAATGTCACCTACACCGGTACAACGGGCTATCCTTCCGGTGCGATCTATAAGCTGGTGAACAAGAACAGCGGGCTGGTGATGGATGTGAATGGTGCGTCCACGGCAAATAGCGCATCCGTTATTCAATATACGGATAATGGCGGCAACAATCAGCGCTGGAAGCTTGTATCGGCAGGCAATGGTTATTATAAAATCCAGAACGTGAACAGCGGCCTCCTGCTTGATGTCAATCAAAGCTCCACGACCGGCGGCACGGCTCTGATCCAATATCAGGACAATGGAGGTTATAACCAGCAATGGCTGCCGGTTGATGCGGGAGGTTCTCTCACTCTTGTGAACCGGAACAGCGGGATGACGGCAGACGTGAATCAGGCCTCCACGGCAAGTGGCGCATCCGTTATCCAATGGGCTGATAATAACGGGACCAACCAGCAATGGATCCTCGTTAAAGTCAACTGATTTGATTGCGGAAAAAGTACTAATCATTGCAAAAATGTGCAGGATTAATGAACGATCATCACTTATGAAATTCGTTTCATTAGCAAACTAACTTTGGTATAATTTCAACTATATTAGTTGTTCTAGAGGGGAAACCAGACGATGAAGCAAGTAACCGTATACGATATAGCGAAAGAAGCCAAAGTCTCCGTTGCAACGGTCTCACGAGTGCTGAATGATACTGCTCCTGTACGCGCTTCAACGCGGGAGAAGATTGAAGCGATAATGCAGAAATATCAGTTCCAGCCCAATGCCAATGCAAGGAGTCTGCTGAAGAAGGAGACGGGAATTATTGGTGTCATTTTACCGGATATTACGAACCCTTTCTTTCCTGAAGTATTCTCTGGCGCCGAGCAGGAGGGACGAGAATCCGGCCATACCTTCTTCCTTTGTAATACGAGCGGTATGCATGACAAGGAATCCGAATTTTTGACGATGATGCAGGAGAAGCGGGTAGACGGCATTCTGTTTATGGGCGGACGGATTAACTTGAGAGAATGCAGCCCCGCCCTGATTCAGGAAGTTGTTGAGCATTCTCAGAAGATTCCGCTTGTTCTCGTGAACGGCAACTTGAAGGATTCTGGCATAACGCGGGTAGTGACAGATGAATATGCGGGCACCGTCCTGGCTGTCCGGCATTTAATCGATATTGGGCATAGCAAGATTGGCTTTATCGGCGGGGAGAGTTATATGTCTACCACCGCAGTGAAGATCCGGGCATACCGCAAGACGCTGAGGGATGCCGGATTGACGATCCGGGAGGATTGGATATTGCCGGACAGCTTTTCGGTGGATTCCGGGCGCTCGCAAATGGAGGCATTATTGCAGCTGAAGGATCGGCCTACAGCAGTATGCTGCGTCAATGATTTTACGGCAATTGGGGCGATCAAGGCGGCCGTAGAGCAGGGACTTCGTGTGCCGGAAGATATCTCGATTGTCGGATTTGACGATATTCCGCTGGCTCATCATGTCATTCCTGAGCTGACGACTGTATCGCAGCAGGCGAATAGCCTTGGACGTACGGCAGTTCGAGTGCTGCGGGATCTCATGAACAAGCAAAAGGTGAAGAAAGTCTATTCCCTTGAGCCTGAGCTTATCGTTAGACAAAGTACAAAGCCGGTAAATAAAGAAGATTAAATAGGCAGGGTACAAAAAATCGCCTTCACCTGACATTAACATTCCCGGGGTGAGGGCGATTTATTTCTCATTCCTTAAGCTCTGAAAGCGTGCGCAGCAGGAAGAATTGCTTGGCGAGGAACGTTGGGGTATAAGGCATGTCCGCCCGCAGCCAGGATACTATCGTACCAATCAGGGAGGCCGAGGTATACCAGACGGCAATATCCTTCTGAATATTGGCTTTGACAACAAAGGAATCGTTTCCCCGTTTGTCTATTCCATCCGAGATAAGCTTGGTAAGCAGCCGCAATAATCGTTCCGTAAAGACGGTTGTACGATGGGAAGCCAGAATTACTTTGTAAAATTTCGAATGATCGGCAATATGCTCAAGCAGTTTAACAAGAATTGTTGTATTGATTACCTCAGGTGATTCGGATTTTACAGTCGATCGGTCAAGTACCTGATGAATATCCTCGATCATATCATCGGCCATCTTCTCCAGCATATCCGGTATATCCTTATAATGAAGGTAAAAGGTGACCCGGTTAATGGTAGCGCGCTCTGCAAGCTTATTAACCGAGATTTTCTCAATATCCATTTCCTCCAGCAGATCAATAAAAGCATCCCTCAGCAGCTGTCGCGTCCGCAATATCCGCGGATCTGTCCGGGTTGTTGTTTTATCCAATGTACACATTCCTTTCCTTTAGTCATAAACTACAATTTCGAATCGAGTGTATTATTTTCTCCATAAAAACGACATAAATCAAAAATTTGTCTACTAATTTACACTTTTGCTTGGAATCGTCGCTTGTAAAGAAGACGCATCAAGCTATAATTTAATTTATACAATGTTCACTATACGACACATTGTAAATTTAGTCTAGAGAGACAAGAAAGAAGGATGGAGCGGTTGAGTAAAGAAGCATACGGTTCTGTCAAAAAGGGCCCCATTTTATTTGTAATGATTTTGGGCGCCTTTATTGCGACGTTGAACCAAACAATCATGAGTGTAGCCGGCCCTGAATTAATGAATGATTTCAGCATCTCGGCTGCTACTGTCCAATGGCTGACAACGGGTTACATGTTGGTTAACGGTATCTTGATTCCAATTACAGCCTTTTTAATGCAGAGATTTACGACGCGGGAGCTGTTCCAGACGTCGATGATTCTTTTCCTGGCAGGTACCATCGTATCTGCACTTGCAACTGATTTTAATGTTTTACTGATCGGACGTTTAATTCAAGCGGCTGGTGCGGGTATTATTATGCCGCTCCTGATGACGGTTATCTTAACCCTGTTCCCTCCTGAGAAGCGGGGCGGCGCAATGGGGATGGTTGGTTTCGCCATTATTTTCGCTCCGGCCATCGGCCCAACTCTTGCTGGCTGGATTATGGAGAACTACAAATGGGAAATGATGTTCTACGGCATGATTCCATTTGCTGTTATTGTTATCATTTGCGGTTTCATCTTCCTTACCAATGTATCGGAACGTTCTAATCCAAAAATTGATGTGATCAGTGTTATCTTATCCACCGTTGGTTTTGGTGCCATGTTGTATGGCTTCAGCCGTGCAGCCAGCGCGGGATGGGAAAGCGCAGAGGTGCTTTTATCGATTATCGGAGGCCTTATAGCTCTGGTGCTATTTGTTTGGCGGCAGCTGGTGTCGAGTAATCCGCTTCTTGAGCTGCGTGTCTTCAAATATAATATGTACTCCTTAACAACGTTCATCAACATTGCTATTACAATGATTATGTATGCCGACATGATGCTGCTTCCGCTTTATCTGCAAAATGCGCGCGGCTACACGGCAATGGAATCGGGTCTGCTTTTGCTGCCGGGCGCGCTTATCATGGGCTTCCTGATGCCTGTAACGGGTAAACTGTTTGATAAATTCGGCGCAAAATGGCTCTCCATTGCCGGTATGATTATCGTAATTGTAACCACTCTTGGCTTTATCAACCTGACTGATACAACCAGCTACACCTATCTGGTTCTGATGTCGACAGGGCGACGGATTGGTATGGCACTCTTGATGATGCCTGTACAAACAGCGGGCCTTAATCAGCTGCCTAACCGCTTGAATGCGCATGGTACGGCGATTTCCAATACAATCAGACAGGTAGCCGGTGCGGTTGGCACATCGCTGCTTGTTACCATTCTGACAACTCAGACCAAGTCCCATCTGCAGGATGCAATGGCATCGGGAGCAGAAGGCGTAACACAGCAGCAGATGATTACGAACGCCACGATCAGCGGGATGAATGATGCCTATCTGGTTATCGTAGGTATCGGTGTTATTGGTTTGATCCTGACCTTCTTCATTAAACGCGTTGCTCAAGCAACGGAGGAAAGACGTGCAGAAGCAGGAGCAAAGAAAGTAGCCGTTGAAGGTTAATAGCTTTTATCCGTACCAGAGAAAGGGGCCGCCTCAAAAGGGGTTCGTTCGCTAGAGAAACGGCTCGCATCAGTAAATTAAAGAAGTGATTCTCATAAAAATAGCGTTGCAGAGAGCTATCCCTGCAACGCTATTTTTCGATTTTGATCCTTTGCAGCTTTCTTCACAGGTTGCTATTTAACCCAACTAACAAAGGGGGCGTCCCATTCGTCATATTAATGACTGATGGGATAGCCCCTTCACTATAACAATAAATTCTGGAATTATTGGATATACTACACAACTGAATATTGGCTTACGCGTTTGGAGGAGGGAGATGCGCTTGCTGCGGATTAGAAGTCGAAAAAAATCAGTTCATAACTCTAACCATTTTGGATCGACAAACCCTCCGTTCCCTGAAGATCAGCATACTGAATTAAGCGCAAAACTTGCAATAAACGAGCAGATGATTAGAGAAGTTTTTCAAAAATGCTCCGATATTATTTTTCGTTCAATCAGCAGCAATCCTGAAGTCCTTATCGTATACGCTGATGGTTTAATTGACACCAAACTGCTGGATAAAGTTGTGTTAATGCCAATCTTATTTGAAGAAACTCCCGGCGGGCTGGAAGGGACTCCAATTTCGGGGCAGATTATTCAGGATAAACTGGTTGCTGTCTCCCAAATTAAAACGGTTTCTACAGTGGGCGAGGTGACTGAGGGCGTTCTGAAGGCGAATATCGTTCTTCTGGTTGACGGAGAAAACAAGGCCATTGCCGCGGAACTTAAAGGATTCGAAAAACGCGCAATTGAGGAGCCGGCTGCCGAGATTTCTGTCCGCGGTCCAAGGGACGGATTTACAGAAACGTTACGAACCAATTCGAGCTTAATAAGAAGGCGAATCCGTAGTCCAAAGCTGAAAATGGAATCGAAAACGGTTGGCCAGGTTTCTCAGACCGATGTAGTTATCTTATATATTGAGGGAATTGTTTCGAATTCGGTCCTGGAGGAAGTCCACAATAGAATTGACCGAATTGTGATGGACGGGGTACTGGAATCAGGGTTTATTGAAGAGTTTATTGAAGATGCTCCATGGTCTCCATTCCCGCAAGTTCAAAATACCGAAAGACCAGATATCGTATGCGCAAGTTTGCTTGAAGGGAAAGTCGCGATTCTTGTAGATAATACCCCGTTTGTACTGATTGTTCCGATGACTTTTTGGACGGGTTTACAGGCGGTAGAAGATTATTACGAACGGTCCATCTACACGACATTCATTCGATTCGTCCGATACATCTTATTTAATATCGCGCTGCTGCTGCCGTCTTTGTACGTGGCGCTCTCAACCTTTCATCAACAGCTGATCCCGACGAACCTGCTCCTCAGTATCGCTAATTCCAGGGAAGGAGTCCCGTTTCCGACGTTTGTCGAGACTTTATTGATGGAGTTTATGTTCGAGGGGCTTCGAGAGGCCGGAATTCGTATGCCTAAAGCTGTTGGTTCGGCCGTCAGCATTGTCGGGGCGCTTGTTATTGGACAAGCTGCCGTGCAAGCAGGCATCGTATCCGCCCCTGTTGTTATTGTTGTTGCTACGACCGGGATCGCATCGTTTGCTATCCCGCGGTATAATTTCGGGACCGCTTATCGTCTTCTTCGGTTCCCGATGCTGATATTGGCAGGAGTACTAGGCTTATACGGGATAATAAGCGGATTATTCCTTCTGATGATACATCTTCTTGGCTTGCGGTCGTTTGGAGTTCCGTATATGAGTCCAGTCATTCCGAAAGTGCCTCAAAGCCTGAAGGATGTATTCATACGTGCACCCAGGTGGAGTATGAACCGGCGTTCCGCCTTCTTATCAGGGACCAATCAAACTCGCATTCCCAAAGGCCAACAACCAAGTTCAAAACGAGGGAAGGCAGATGAATGAAAAAGTTATACAGGTCCATCATGTTCTTTCTGACTCTCCCGCTTATATTCGTATCCGGCTGTTGGGATAATTCGGAAGTAAATGAGATTGCGATTGAACTTGCGTGGGGGATCGATAAAGCCGAGAATAAGAAAGTGATGATTAGTGCCCAGGCTATTACCCCGACGAGAATAAACAGCGGGCAAGACGGTAAAGTCGGAGAAAGCAAGGATAAACCGTTCTTTGTCGTGTCGGGTGAAGGAGTTAATACACTCGATGCGGTGCAGCAGATGCAGACTAAGCTTTCCAGGTTAGTGTTTCGCGGTCATCGGCGGGTTATTGTGATTGGGGAATCCATGGCTAGACGTGGAGTTAAGGATATATTTGATACCTATACCCGTGATCCGAACCTCAAGCTGAGAACCGATATATTTATTGTCATGGGAGGCACTGCAAACGAATTCCTGAAAACATCATACCCATTAGAAAACATCTCTGCACTTGGGGTTTTAGGAGAATATGATCAAATAGGAACACCTATAGAAATGGGGTTGTTGAACTTTTTACATGCTGCAACCAGTGAAGGAGCTTGTCCAGCCATACCCGCAGTTGCCATTGGAATGGATTCTAAGTCAGAGGATCAACAAAATCAGAAGATGTCGTCCAATTCAGAAGGCTTCCGAATTATAGGAACAGGAATTTTTAATAAAGATTTGAAAATGGTTGGTTTTTTGAATATTGGGGAAGGCCGGGCCATGCGATGGGTAACCGGGAATCTGAATAAGCTGACGGTTCCTGCAACAATACCTGGCGAGGATGGCAATGTCAGTATTATTCTTTTTAAGCTGCATAGCAACATTCAGCCGACTGTCCAAAATGACAAGCTGAAAATGGTTATTACGTTAACAGCTAAAGGAGCAATTCGTGAAAATAACACCAGGCTGGACTTGACACAGACCAATAATATCAGCCTGATCCAAAGCGCGTTAGACAAACATATCGAAGAAACCGTATCACGAACGATTTCCAGAGTTCAGAAAGAGTATGGGACAGATATATTCGGATTCAGCGATGCAATTAAAAGGAAGAACTTGAGATTATGGAAATCGATAAGGAATGACTGGGAAGAAGAGTTCCGGGAAGCCGAAATTTCTGTAAAAGCGGACATTACGGTTAGACGGATTGGCGTAACAGGACCATCATTACAGTTAAAACAAGATGAAATTGAGAAATGAACAGGTTCAGTGTATCAATTTCCGCCGTAACCAGGTAACCAGAAGAAGAAACGTTGGCAAGACCAAGTACATGGGCACCCACACGTAAGGCACCAATATTTCAAAGTGGTAGCGATAAATATGCTCCGCAATATTTTTGGACATCGTCATTCCAAGAATAAGGGCGATGGAGCATGCCGGGATGACCAGTATACGGTAGCCCTTCATATTCGTTAATTGTTGAATCCCTCTTACCGCTGCGAACATTTCGACGACGCTTTTTAACAGCGCGGTCATTAATAAATAAAGTACGCCGAACATTTGCAGGTTCTCAATGAAATTTCCGATACTGATCAAACTAAGCAGTGTGTAAAGAGGGTACAGGAATCCCGAAAACATATCTCCAAAAACAGAAATAGCCATCACATCAAATAAGGTTACCATGATGCCTGACAGTAAACTCGCGAGAAGCGTTATTTTCATGATTTTATTAGGCTCTTTGGTCTCCGTCCAGAACATAGCAAGAATAATGGTCTCTCCAAAGGATTGAGTGATGCCGGATGGATAAACGGTCTTCCAAATAGGAGCCCATCCTTTTTCAAGAACAGGAAGTAAGTTGTAGTAATGCATGACGTTGGAGCCAAAGAGAAGGATGACTTCGATAGTAAACAAGAGCAATACGATGGGAAGGAATAGTTCTCCCAGCCGGGAGACACGCTCAAGTCCGCCATATACGCAATAAGCAATAATAAAGACAAACACTCCTGAGATGATGATAAGCGGCGTATTAAATAATAGGGTTGTTGAAACCATATCCCTGATATCCGCAATAGACCGGCCGACAAGATAGATAAACAAAAGAGGGTACAGAAACGCAAGCGGCGTTCCGATCCAGCGCCCAAATTGTGCGGGAAACCATTGGACAAGAGTTAGTCCCGGATTCATTCGCATTAAGGCGATATAGATCAGAATCACCACTATGCCGATGAGACAGGATAGCAATACCCCGATCCATGCATCCTTTCCGGCCTGACCGCCAAAGCCGAATATAATTGTGGTGCCGATTTGAAAAATAAAGGTGATAGCGAATAACTGATAGACCGTAATTTTATTCATAATAGCCTCGCAAGCTCTTGAAATAGGATGATACCCTATTTTCTATTTTACCAATTTAATCCTTTCTTATTCTGGACGGTGTTATTGAGAATTCCGCCATTTACTGCTTTTGACGGTAGTCCGTTGTTGTTCCAAGTGGTATAATAAAGCAATTATTGAGGCTTTTCCCATCCTTTCCGCACGGCAATTTCTAAGGTTGAAAGGTGGCATTCCCTATGAAAACGAATCTGCTGATCCAGCATCTTGTCTCTTATTTTCTGGTGCTGCTGTTTCCGCTGCTAATTATATTAGCCTACTACTATCCGCATTCAACAGCGGTCGTCAAGCAGAAGGAGATGGACTGGAACACGCATCTTACCGAGCAGGTAAGGACATCGATGGACACGTTCACGCGGTATGTCTACAATTTGCCGTTTGAGCTGCTCAAGAACCGGGAAATTAAATTGTACAACGCCGAAGACATTGATTATCAGCGTGTGCAGATAGCGAACGAAATGCGGAAATATAATGCTACTGACGGATTTATTGACAACACCCTGCTTTATATTCAAAGCATGGGGTATTTGTTCGCCAAAACAGGAAGCGCTTACAATACCGCTGACTTCGGAAAGCCGGGGATCGGGTATTACTACAGGGACTGGCCTAATATGTTTGATGAGCTGGGCAACCTGAAAGGGCCCCTTGTCAGGCCGGTGGAGGATGTCATCATCCCTGGCAGCAATCATGTCCGCATGCTTACCTTTGCTCTTCCGCTTCCGATTGGCGGCTACGAGACGCCGGGGGCCGTTCTGATCATGATACGTGAAGATACGATCATCCGAATGCTTAATACCATGTCTGAGATGTACAGCGGCGACTTCTTTATATTGGATGGGGAAGGGCATCCGCTGCTTACCTCGAGCAAAGGATCATATATCCCTGCCGATGAAGTGCTCGGTTTCCTGGGCGGCCTTGCGAAGAATGGCAAGGGAGCAGGATTTTATGAGAAGAACGGAAGCTCTTATATTATTTCGCATACCGTATCCGACAAGAACGGGTGGCAGTATGTCAGTGTTCTGCCGGTAACGGAAATGCTGCAGGGCATTCAGACGATTCAACGCAATACGATTGTGATGATCGGGATCATGCTGCTGCTGGAGTTCCTGATCATTTATATTTCTATTCGCCGGAATTATCAGCCGATCAAACGCATTGTTGATTTTGCGGCCAATCTGTTCGAGCCTGCCTTACGGAAGCCGATGAATGAATTTGAGATGATCCGTTTTGCGCTGGGTGAGCTTGTGTCTGCAAACAGCTCCCTTGATGCCAGAGTGAAGCAGACGATGCCGTTGCTGCGGGATAATATGCTGTTGGAGCTGGTCAGCGGCAAAGCGGCGAATGATGAGGCATTTATGCAGCAAGCGGCAGCATACGGCATCGCGTTTCCGCATGAAGCGGTTGCTGTTGCAGTCTTGTCCATCGAATCAGTGAAGACCGATGAAGGCACGGATTGCAGGGCGGCCGATTACTTAAGATCGATAGAAGCCATTCAACCGGAGGAAGTGACCGGGTATTTCCTGAATAGCATATACAGTCACGAAATGATATACGTATGTTCCCATAAGGCAGGCTATAACATTAAGCAATTCTTGACGGAGACGGGGCGGGAACTGGAAGATAAGACGGGAGCAAGGCTGTTTATCGGCATTGGAGTAGCCAGCAAGCAGGACCGGGCAGAGGCTGTCCATGTCGCTTATTTGCAAGCGATGCGGGCAACTGAGCATTTGCAGCTTCGCAGGGATAGTTCGATTATCGTCTTTGATGAGCTGGAAGCACCCAAAGCCGCTTCCATATCCTATTATGCGGATCTGCTGCAATCTCTCGAGCTTGCTATTCTGAAAAATGATACGGTTTCAATCCGATCGATTGCGGAGCGTATTATCACGCAAATGCAAGGAGAAGGTATGCCGCCGCATATGATCAGAAGTGTCTATATCAATACGGTAAGCGCCTTGCTCAACGGGCTGCAGCGATTCCGTCCGGAGGATGACGACTTTCTCAGGCTTACAGACGCTGCTTATCAATTCCGGTATACAGTCGAACAGATGGCCGGGATGATTCGGGACAGCTGCGGGCGGCTATGCCGTATGATCGAGAACACATTGCCGCCGGCAAGAAATGCTTCTCAAGACGAAATTACAAGCTTTATCGAGCAGAGGGGATTAAACGCCGATTTCTCCCTTCAGCTGATCGCAGATCATTTTAACATGTCGCCTTCGAACTTCAGCCATCATTTCAAGAAAACGATGGGTCAGAATTTTAAGGAATACATAGATTTATTCCGCATTCAAACCTCCATTCAGCTGCTGAGAACGACGGATCAGACCTTGGAAGGCGTCTCCCAGCAGACCGGCTTCTCTAATACATCAAGCTTTATCCGCTGCTTCAAAAAAATCGTAGGCACTACGCCGGGACAATACAGAGAGACCCATAAGCTCATCTCCTGACCTATTGCTGCTTTATTGCAGCAAGCCTGCCGAATCCGATCGGCAGGCTTTGTTTTTGCTGCGATAAAAGTAATCACAGAGCAGGCATTTACAAGCGCGATAAACGACTGCCCCAGTAGTCGGAGCAGTCGTTTACATGTGCGATAAATGCCTGCTCCATTAGTCGGAGCAGTCGTTTACGCATAGCAAGTGCCATTTTTTGAACATCTACAATAATTGAATCGGCTGAATTTAAGCGGTTTCATAAGCCTGAAGTGAAACGCTTTCAAAAAATGCCAACCTTTCGAAAACTGTCCGTATACGGCTTGCTGCCAAACCGATTAGTGTGGATGTTACCGGACGAAAGCCGTTCCGGTGCAGCGCATCAAACGAGATGCCGCTGTCAATTAATAATTCGAATTGAGGGGGCAATTTCATGCGGAAAAAAGTAGTCGGCTTCATCACGGTTATGCTTGCTGCCACGACCATTATATCTGCCTGCAGCAACTCGGGCGGGAATAATGGCAACAGCAATACGGGGGGAGATCCAACGGCAGACAGCTCTACGGGCAGCGGCAGCGGAAAGAAGGTAAAGCTTACAGCTATTATGACAAAGCATCCTCTGACAAAACCTCTTAAAGACATGGAATGGCTGCAGCAGGTAGAGGAGAAGGCGGGCGTTGAGATCGAATGGCAGGAGATAACGGCCGACTGGGATCAGAAGAAAGGAACCATGTTGGCAAGCGGTGATGTGCCGGATCTCTTTATTGGTCCTAACGTCATTACAGATGCCGACATGGCACAATTCCAAGGGTTATTCCAGGATCTGTCCGGTATGCTGGATCAGGCGCCAAATGTTGTAGCGATGTTTGATGCAAAGCCGGAGACCAAGAAGATCGCCGAGCAGCCGGATGGCAAAATTTACGGACTTCCGAAATACCAGCGTTTTTGGCCGTCTACAGCTACACGTCAGTACATCAATCAGAAGTGGCTTGATAATCTGGGCCTCAGCATGCCGACGACATGGGACGAGCTGTATGATGTGCTTGTTGCCTTCAAGGAACAGGATGCGAACGGCAACGGCGATCCAAACGATGAAATTCCGATGGACTGGCCGGGCGGAATCGGGGGCTACTTCAATGCCGCCTACTTGCTGAGCGGAACGGGGATGACGCTGACCGACGGCAGCCCGCAAGGTTATTTTGTAGAAGATGGTGTTGTGAAGAATTATCTGGTGGATGAGCGCTACAAATCGCTGGTTGTATTCCTGAACAAGCTTTATAAAGCCGGCCTGATTAATCCGGAAGTATTCACGCATGATTATACGAAATACCAGTCCGTTGCCCGCGGTGAAGGAGATACGGCAAAGGTTGGCTTTACGATGGGCTGGGTCGCCTCCGACCGGTTTGGCGAGCAGCTTGCCCCGCAATACACCTCGATGTCGCCTCTTAAGGCGGCAGCAGACAGCACCGTATCCTGGAGCTATGATTACAACTCCTTGAACTATGGGGTTAACCAAATCGTGATGTCGGCCAAATCGAAAAACAAGGATGCAGTAATGCGGTTTATTAATGAGCTGTATGCGCCTGATATGGGGATGCAGGTCCTGTTCGGCTCCCTTGGACCAAACATCAAGGACAATGGAGACGGCAGCTATAGCGTACTGCCTCCTGCGGATTCGAAGATGGATCCGGGTACATGGAAATGGACGTCCACAATGGCCGATAACGGGGCTTTCTATATTCCGGATTCGCTGCAGCTGACTCTCGGCAAAGATATGCAAGAAGTACTGGAGCAGTCGAAGCCAATTGATGCGATTACGATTGATGTTGACCATGATGTGTTTCCGAGCTTCCTGAAATACTCAAGCGCCGATAACAGCACGATGGGGCTTAACAATACAAACGTAATGAATTTGGCGAATACCAACTTTGCGAAATGGGTGACAAAGGGCGGAATTGAAGGCGAATGGGACAGCTATGTGAAGGAAAGCGAGAAAGCCGGCCTGAAGCAAAACCTTGAAATTATGCAGAAATATTACGACGAATACAAGCAGCAATAACAGGCCGACGGATACCGGCATGCCGCATTTAACGCGGCATGCCGGTTCTGGCAGGCAAAGGAGGTTATCAGCCGATGCGTTTGCGAGGAGGAGCACGGGTATTCAAGCGGGATTATCAGCTGTGGATTATGATTGCACCCGCGATTGCCGCCGTTCTGATCTTTAACTATATACCGATGTATGGCATTCAGCTTTCGTTCCGGGATTTTGATTTTTCGAAAGGCTTAACCGGCGGGGCTTGGCGGGGTCTGGATTATTTCCGGCAGTTTATTGACAGCTATTTGTTTACTGATCTGATGCGCAATACGTTTCTGATCAGCTTGGCGACCATTATTGTCGGGTTCCCGGCGCCCATTATTTTGGCCCTGATTCTGAACCAGATTCGCCGCAAGCGAATGAAAAATCTGATGCAGACGACCGTTTATCTGCCTCATTTTATATCGATTATCGTCCTTGTTGGCATGATGAATGTGCTGATGTCGCCCGAGACAGGGGTTATTGGCTATATGATGAAGGGGCTGGGGCTTGGCCATATCAATCTTATTGCTTCGACCAATACGTTTATCCCGGTCTATGTTCTGTCGGATATTTGGCAGCATTGCGGCTGGAACAGCATCATTTATTTGGCGGCGTTGTCTACCGTTGATCCGCAGCTGTATGATTCGGCCAAGATTGACGGGGCGAGCAGACTGAAGATGATCCGGTATGTGGATATGCCGGCGCTTGTTCCAACGATTATCATTCTGTTTATCCTCAGTATGGGCAACATCTTGAGTACCGGCTTTGAGAAAATCTTCCTGATGCAGAACTCGCTTAATCTGCCCGTCTCTGAGGTTATTGCTACCTATGTCTACAAAATCGGGATTATATCCAATCAGTTCAGCTACGCCTCTGCGATTGGACTCTTTAACACGCTGATTAACTTTGTATTCCTGTTTGCGATGAATACGGTATCCAAGAAAATGTCCAATACAAGCCTGTATTAATAAAGGAAGGAGGGGGCTTAATGGCACTTAAAGGACTGGGAGGGAAAGAGCTGGCTTTTAATATTGCGCTTTTTACCTTATGCGCGGTCATTTTCCTCATTATTTTGTATCCGCTTTATTTTATCGTTATTGCCTCATTTAGTGATTCGACGCTGGTGTCAACCGGCAAGGTGCTGCTGTTTCCGAAAGGCGCCAGCCTGTTCGGCTATAAGGAAATCTTCCAGGACAGCCGTGTCTGGATTGGCTACCGGAATACGTTGTTCTACACGTTGTTCGGAACGCTGGTGAACATGCTCTTTACGATGCCGGCCGCTTATGTGCTGTCACGCAAGGAGTTTAAGGCAAGACGTCCGATTATGTTCCTGTTTGTTATCACGATGTTCTTTAACGGCGGCCTTATCCCAACTTATCTGCTGATGAAGGATCTCCATATTACCAATACATTCTGGGTATTTATATTGCCGTTTTGCGTTAATATTTTCTATTTGATCATTGCGCGTACGTTTTTCGAGACGGCGCTGCCGGCGGAGCTGTACGAGGCTGCTGTGATGGACGGCTGCTCGCATTTCATGTATTTCGCGAAGGTGGCTATGCCGTTATCCAAGGCATTAATCTCCGTTATCGGGTTGTATTACCTGGTTGGACACTGGAATGATTTCTTCACGGGTCTGATCTACATTCGGGATAACAATCTTCAGCCGCTGCAAATCGTCCTCCGGGATATTCTGCTGTCCAATCAAGTATTCCAGAACGGAGCGGGTACCGGCGGCGGCGCGGCATCTGGCGGTTATGCCCAGCGTTATGCCGATCAGATCAAATACGGTGTCATTATCGTATCGTCTCTGCCGATTCTGATGCTGTATCCGTTCCTGCAAAAATATTTTGAGAAAGGGGTTATGATCGGCTCGGTTAAAGGGTGAGACCATCGATAAGGGAAGTTTGAAAAATCGCCAGCCTAGTCCGTTAACACGGGGGATGGCGATTTTTTTTGAAAAGGCTATCAAAAACCAGCTTGACGGGCAGAAACAAAAATGTTATTTTGAATGTGAAATTAATTTCATAAAGCGAAGCGGGGTGATTATTTTTTGGCGAACATTTCGGATGTAGCCAAATTGGCAGGACTTTCTGTCAGCACGGTTTCCAGAGTCATTAATAATCACAAGTATGTTTCAGAAGATAAACGGGAAGCCATCTTGAAGGCTATGAAGGAGCTCGATTATCAGCCCAGCGCGGCAGCACGCCAATTACGGGGGCAAGGATCACAAATTATCGGCATCATTGTGCCGCGGATTACGAACCCGTTTTTTTCTTATCTGGTGGATGCCATTCAACAGGTTACCTATCAGAACGGTTTCCAGATCATGATCTTCCAAAGCAACGAGGATAAAGAGAAGGAAACCTCCTTTCTGGAATTGCTTGTAACCAAGCAGATTGATGGAATTATTATGTGCGCAGTGGAGAATGAACGGGAATTTGTGGAATCGTATACAAAGTACGGACCTATCGTTCTGTGCAACGAAAGCTTCGAGAATTCCGACATTCCGACCGTCATTCTGGATCAGCTGGCAGGGGCCTATATGGGGATAAAATACCTGCTGGAGAAAGGCCGCCGCAAAATCGCTTATTGTACGGGCGGTCTATTCGAAGAGAACGGCAAGGACAAGAGCAGAAACGCAGGGTTTCATAAGGCGATTACGGAATATGGCTTGAAAGTAAATCCTGAATGGATCTTTGTGGATCAGCACACAATCGAGGATGGCAAGCAAATTGCAAGGAAGATCTTTACGATGAGCGAGCGGCCGGACGCGGTGTTTACCGGCAGTGATGAAGTGGCTGCGGGACTTATTGTAGAGGCCAAGAAGCTCGGAATGATTGTTCCCGATCAGCTATCCGTTCTGGGCTTTGACGATCAACCATTGGCAGAGCTGACTTCGCCGGCGATTACGACCGTCAAACAGCCGATTCAGGAGCTTGGTCAAGAAACGGTCAACTTATTGCTCAGTATTCTGCAATCAACCAAGTATGAATTGGATAGAGAAATATTGAAGATGTCAATGGTCATTAGGGAATCTGCATGAAAACAGATTCTTTTATTTTACTCAGTATGGTATCGATATCAGATAACGATTTCACAGTGGCGTCAGCATGGTGAAAACCATTTGATGAATAAATGAATTGGGGGATATTGAGATGAAGAAAGATTGGAAATGGGCTATTGCCGGAGTATTAACGACTACCGTTCTGTTAACCGGGTGCAGCAGCGGGGGAGGCTCAAGCAGCGGCAAAACGAATGTAAGCCTGTTGATTGGTAAAGAGGAGATCGCGAAGGAACTGGACGAGACCATTGCCAAATACAACAGCTCCCAAGATAAATATAACGTTAAGATTATTCCTCTCGCCGGACAAAATGCCAATGAGAAGTTGACTTCGTTATACGCGTCCAAAAACGCGCCGGTTCTGATTAATGCGGGGGTATATACAGATTTGACAGCGTGGAAGGACAAGTTCCTGGATCTGTCCGATATGCCGCTAGTTCAAGGTATCGACCAGCAATATTTGAACGCGGGAACGGTAGACGGCAAGCTAATCGGTATTCCTACGACAATTGAAGCATTTGGCCTTCTCTACAATAAAGATGTTCTGGACCAAGCGGTGAACGGCGATTTTGACCCGGATACGATCAAGAGCCGCAAGGATCTGGAAGAGCTGATGACCAAGATCGAAGCGACGGGGAAAAAGGCGCTTGAAATTTCGCCGATGGACTGGTCCTTAGGCGCTCACTTTACGAACATCCTGTTTACGAACCTATCGGATGATTCGGCGGCACGCAAAGATTTCCTGAAGCAAATGCAGGAAGGAAAGGTTGGCCTTGCCGATAATCAGATTTTTAATGACTGGATGACTACATTTGATTTGATGAAGGAGCATAACGCAGCCAAATCTGCTCCGCTGTCCGCGGATTATGACTCGGCAACGCTGCAATTGGCAAATGGCGATACCGGCCTGTGGTTCATGGGCAACTGGGCATATCCGCAGATTAAAGAAGCCAATCCGGATGCCAATATCGGTATTATGCCTGTACCAATCAAAGAGGAGTCCGGCGCTTACGGCAACACTCAAATTTCCATCGGCGTACCTCAAACATGGACAATAGATGCTGAACAATCGACGAAAGAGCAGCAAGACGGCGCTAAAGACTTTTTGAATTGGTTGTATGAGGATGAAGTTGGTCAAGATTATTACGTGAACAAGCTAGGTTTTATTCCGATTTCCAAACATAACAAGATTGAACCAAATGATACTTTATCCAAATCCGTACTTAGCTACTTGCAAGCAGGCAGAGATCTGGAATGGATGAATGCTTTCTATCCTCCGACCGCTTACCCGGCGATGGGGGCTAGTCTGCAGAAATATTTGGACGGCAAAATCGATAAGGCCGGCTTGGCAACTGAGTTCGTTGATTACTGGAAGACAAGCGCTAAATAGCGCTTGTCTTTACCCGATAGGGGGAAGATAGATGTATTCGGAGAAAGGCTTTCTCAATAAATTCAAGGTGTTTGCGTTGTTTGGCGGCATTCCCGTATTTGTCTTCCTGAGCGTGGTGATCGTACCCTTTCTGCTCGGGATCTACATGACAATTACAAACTCTACCGGTACCGATATTTCTACCGAGTTTGTTGGACTGCAGAATTATATTGGAGCTTTCAAGGACCAGCGTTTCCTGGATTCGATCCTCCTTACCTTTCAATATACATTCTGGTCTTTAATCATCACTAATGTCGTTGCCTTTCTATTGGCTTTGCTCGTAACAAGCGGGCTAAAAGCACAAAATTTCTTCCGTATGGGCTTCTTTACGCCCAATCTTATTGGCGGGGTTATTCTTGGATTTATCTGGCAGTTCGTGTTTACCCGAATTCTGGTTCATATCGGAACGTCCATGCACATCGGAATTTTCAGCCATTCCTGGTTAGCTGATCCGTCACATTCACTGTGGGCGTTAATCATTGTGAGCGTATGGCAGAACTCGGGTTATATGATGCTGCTCTACATTGCCGGTTTGACAGGTATTCCGAAGTCGCTGACAGAAGCGGCCTCCCTGGATGGCGCTAATTATTGGCGCACGCTCAAAAGCATTAAAATTCCAATGATGGTCGCTTCATTCACCGTCAGTATCTTTCTGACCTTGCAGCGCAGCTTCATGGTATACGACACCAACCTCTCGCTCACTAAGGGAGGGCCATATCGTTCAACCGAGATGATCTCCATGCATGTATATAATGATGCGTTTCTCTATCAGAACTATGGCATAGGTCAGGCAAAAGCGATTATTCTCTTCCTAATTGTTGCTGTCATTGCCATAACGCAAGTATTGCTCATGAAGCGGAAAGAGGTGGAAGTATAATGAAAGCCCGTTCAAGCAACAGAATGACACAGGTATTGGCCTACGGCATTTCTATACTTCTGTTCGCCTTATATATCTTTCCGTTCCTGTTGATTATCATTAATTCTTTTAAGACCAGGCTGGAGGTTGTAGCAAGCCCGGTATCTCTTCCGAAATCGATAGATTTCAGCAACTATATCGAAGCGTTCCAGACCATGAATTACGGGAGAACCTTAATTAATTCATTGGCCATTACAGTCGTATCGGTATTGGTTATATTAATTGCATCTTCAATGCTGGCATATTTGCTCGTTCGTTGGGATTGGAAAATAAATAAAATTATTTTTATGCTCATGGTAGCCTCCATGATTATTCCGTTCCAATCGCTCATGATTCCGTTTGTTACGATTTATGGCAACCTGAATCTATTAAACAGTCAAGGCATGCTGATCTACTTTTACCTGGGCTTCGGAATCAGTATGGCAACGTTTATGTTCCATGGTTTTATTAAAAGCGTGCCGGTTGATCTGGAAGAAGCGGCAATTATCGATGGGGCCGGTAAATTTAAAGTATTCTATCAAGTGGTATTGCCAGTCTTGAAGCCGATAACGGCTACAATTGCAATCCTGGATGTTTTATGGATATGGAATGATTTCCTGCTGCCGTCCCTGGTGCTCGTAGATGACAATATGCGTACATTGCCGTTATCTACCTTTTATTTCTTCGGAAAATATACCTCCAATTACAGTGTAGCGATGGCTGCGCTGGTGCTGGTACTGCTTCCGATCTTGCTCTTCTATTTTATTATGCAGAAAAAAATTATCGCAGGCGTAGTTGACGGTGCGGTCAAATAAACTTGATTGCAGCAGTATGCCGGCAATTCGCATAGGTTGCTTTTTACATGTTGAAGGAGAATCGTAGGATGAACAAAGAATGGTGGAAAGAAGCTGTCGTGTATCAAATATACCCGAAAAGCTTTCAGGATGCGGACGGCGACGGAATGGGGGATCTTCAAGGAATTATTCAGCGCTTGCCTTATTTGAAAGAGCTGGGAATCAACGTGGTATGGCTGTGTCCCGTATATAAATCTCCAATGGATGACGGCGGCTATGATATATCCGATTATTATTCCGTGGACCCGATGTTTGGAAGCAATGAGGACTTGGATGAATTGATCGCGAAAGCCGGCAGCATGGGCATCAAAATCATGATGGATCTGGTCATCAACCATACCTCGGACGAGCATGAATGGTTTCAGCAGGCGTTAAACGATCCGAATAGCAAATACCGCGATTATTATATTTTTCGGGAAGGCGTGGACGGCCAGCCCCCTAACAATTGGCGCTCCTACTTTGGCAGCTCTGCATGGGAGAAGGTAGCAAGCGAGGATAATATGTATTATCTTCATGCCTTTGCGAAGAAGCAGCCCGATTTGAATTGGGAAAACGAAGAGCTGCGCGAAGAGCTTTACGAGATGGTGAACTATTGGCTGAATAAAGGCCTGGGCGGTTTTCGGATTGACGCTATCCTGAATATCAAGAAGCGGATTGAAGCGGGGCGCTTTGAAGCGGACGGTGAAGACGGTTTAGCCTTTATTGGTCATTGGATATTGAACCAGCCGGGAATTGAAGCATGGCTGAACGAATTGAAGGAACGGACCTTCAAGCCGCATAACAGCATGACGGTAGCAGAGGCTAATGTGCCTGACGAACGCATGCCGGAGTATATTGGAGAAGACGGTTTCTTCTCTACCGTGTTTGACTTCAGTTATACCGACATTGACGTTCCGGCAACAGGCGAGTGGTTCAAGTTCAGCAATTGGACGTTGGACGAGCTTCGCAACAATATGTACAGACATCAATTGGTATCCCAAAATAGCGGTTGGGGCGCATTATACCTCGAGAATCATGATCAACCGCGGTCGATTAATAAGTATGTGCCTGAAAAGGATATTCATCCTTGCAGCAAGAAGATGCTGGCTACGTTGTTTATGATGATGAGAGGAACACCGTTTATTTATCAAGGGCAAGAGATTGGCATGACCAATATTCGAATGGACAGTATGAACGATTATGACGATATTGCTACCCATGATCAATATCACCGGGCGCGACTGGCAGGTCTTAGCGGAGAGGATGCGTTCGAAGCGATGTATCGCCGCAGCCGCGATAATTCAAGAACGCCGATGCAGTGGGACGATTCTCCCCAAGCAGGCTTCTCTACCGCGGACAAGACATGGTTGAAGGTCAATCCTAATTATAACGAAATCAATGTGGCAGCCGAGCAAAACGAGACGTCGGTGCTTCATTACTATAAACAGTTAATCGCAATGCGCAGAGAAGGCAAGTATGCAGAGACTGTCGTTTATGGGGCATTTGTTCCGGTTAATGCCGCCCAGCCGGAGTTGTTCGTTTATCAACGCGTCTTGCAAGATCAGAAGCTGCTTATTGTTGTCAATTTCTCGGATCAGGAGCTTAGCTGCCCTGTGGATCGTGAATTTGATAGCATTGTTTTAGCTAATTATGATGAGACCAAATTGGACGATCAGCATGTTCTGCATTTAAAGCCGTACGCAAGCGTAGTTTTGGCGAATTTTTAATAGGCAGGTAATGATGATGTATACAAGAGATCGGGCTAATCAGTATATAAGTGAAGAGAAAGACAAGGTAGATCAGACTTACCGTCAACGTATTCACTTGATGCCGCCGGTAGGCTGGATGAACGATCCGAACGGTTTTGTTGCGATGGACGGTGAGTTCCATTTGTTCTATCAATACCATCCCTATTCCAGCAAATGGGGGCCGATGCATTGGGGACATGCCGCATCAAGAGATGGGGTAGTATGGGAAGAGCTGCCCGTAGCTTTAGCGCCGGATCAACCTTATGACGGAAAAGGCTGCTTCTCCGGAACAGCTCTGCTGGACGAGGGCAAATTAACCTTGATGTATACAGGCGGCCTTGAAGATAGTGAAACAGGCAAAGTTAAACAAGTACAATGTATAGCGGAGTCAAGTGATGGCCTCCACTTTGCCAAGAGGGAAGAGAATCCTGTTATCGATGAGACGCATATACCGGATTGGCTTAATATCTATGAATTCAGAGATCCGAAAATCATCAAAAGAGATGAAGAATATTATGCGATTATCGCTACAAAAACGAAAGAAAACACAGGCCGGCTGGTCTTGTTTGATTCAAAGGATATGCGGACGTGGCGGTACAAATCGATTCTGCTCACGGGAACTGCCGAGCTTGGCGAGATGTGGGAATGCCCGGATTATTTTAGGTTAAACGGCAAGGATGTGCTGCTGGTTTCGCCCATACTTATGCCCGCTCAGGGAGAGAAGTACCGCAACTACTCCTCCTGCATTTATATGGTAGGCAGCTTGGATTGGGAAAAAGGGGAATTTCAAATCGAGGCATATGATGAAATCGATCAAGGCCTGGATTTCTATGCGCCGCAAACAACTGAGCTTGGCGGAGAAAGAATCCTTACCGCCTGGATGCAAATGTGGGACCGGAACATTCCTACCGATGAGCTGGGCCATGCCTGGGCGGGATGTATGATTTTTCCCAGACAGATTTCATTAACCGCTGACCATAAGCTGGTTCAGAAGCCTTATCGCATGCTGGATGATTACATCGATCATGGCCATCAACAAACGTACGTGGTGCAGCAAGAATGCTTTATTCCGGAAGTTGCGAATCCTTTTGTTTGCGAAGTGACTTTGTCCGGTGATCAGGAATTCGAATTTCAATTCGGTAACCGTCAGAATGAACGATTGGAGGTTCATTATTCGGCGGATGAACGGAAAGTAATACTGACGAGAGAGCATATCGGACATCGCATTCAGGGCCGGGAAGCGGACTATCGGGAATACCGGGAGTATCTTGTGGAGGAAACGGGAACGATTAAGCTCCAAATGATGGTAGACCGGTCCAGCATAGAGGTCTTCATTAACGAAGGAAGAGGGGTTCTCAGCGCCCGCTATTATGCCAAAGAAAAGCTGGATTATATTCATGTTCGGACCGCGGCGCAAGAAGCGGCCGAGTTGAAATACTGTCCATTATGGTTTGAACGGAAAGCGGCCCTTTAAATAAGGATTCCAAAAACGAGCTCGCTCCTCATCTGAGGACGGGCTCGTTTCGTTTATTTCGTTTCCATTCATCCCCCTAAAGGAAAAATTGTCCATTAAAAGGCGATTTGTACCTCCGAAATTGGGGATACGGTACGCTAAACGACCATGATGTACCTACCTTCCGGGACGGGGGACCGCTACAATCGGGTTTACGGTAAGCGTTTCCAAATGTGAGGCTGCATTGCTGTATTGGAGAATACTTCTGCATAACATGCGGGAAGCGCTGCCGAATAACTTGGGTAAAGGGGATGCAAAGATTGAGCGTTAACGCAAAACGCCGGAACAAGGCGTGGATGGGGATACTGCTGGTGGTCGCCGTCCTGGCGCAAATCGGCTTCATTCCACCGCGGACGAACGTTGCGGAGGCGGCCGACAATGGCTTGGCGCAGAAGCCTTACATGGGCTGGAGCAGCTACAGCATGCAGGTATACGACGGCCCGTCGGGCAACTGGATCTCGGAAGATAAAATTAAGCTGATGTCCGATACGATGCATGACAAGCTGCAAGCCCACGGCTACGAATACATTAATATCGACGCGAGCTGGAACGGCAGCATGGACGAATACGGACGGCCTGTTCCGAGCACGGAGAAGTATCCGAACGGCTTCGAGAATCTTATCGATTATGTGCATGCCAACGGGCAGAAGGTTGGTATCTATATGATTCCAGGCATATCGCCGGATGCGGTTGAACGCGACCTGCCGATCTACGGAGCTCCGGGCTGCACAATCGGCGACATCGTCGTCAGGCCCTATAAATACGGCGATTATTGGAATCTCGGCTACAAGATCGATTTCAGTAATCCATGCGCGCAAAAATGGGTCGACTCCGTTGCCGATCTGATCGCTTCATGGGGCGTCGACTTCGTCAAGTTCGACAGCGTGACGCCGGGCTCCGGCCATAACGACGAGAGCATCGATGCGCGCGACGACGTTAAAGCGTGGTTCGAAGCGTTAAGCAAGCATGGCATCTGGCTGGAGCTGAGCTGGGCGCTTGATCACAATTACGCGGATTACTGGAAGAAATATGCTAACGGCTGGCGTATCGATTGGGATGTCGAGGCGTATGATCCGAACATCGGCATGACGCAATGGGCCAACATTGCGAGACTCTTCCCGGGCGCGGCGCTTTGGTGGCGCGACGCCGGACCTGGCGGCTGGAACGACTTCGATTCCCTGAACGTCGGCAACGGCGAGACGTCGGGCTTGACGAAGGATGAACGCCAGACGGCCGCTACGTTATGGGCTGCTTCGGCGGCGCAATTCTATACCGGGGACGACTTAACCAATCTGGATGATTACGGCTTATCCCTCTATACGAACGATGAGGTAATCGCCGTCAACCAGGCGGGCCATCCGATACATCCGGTATCGATGGATACCGATCAGCAAGCCTGGTACGCCAATAACGGCGACGGCACGTATACGGTGGCGCTCTTCAATCTTGGCAGCAAAGGCGCGCGGGTTGGCGTGAAATGGAGCGATATCGGCCTGAGCGGCACCGGTTCGCTCCGGGATCTGTGGAGCCATAAGGAAATGGGCAGCTCGGCGACCGGCATTGACCCGTTATTCCTCGAGCCGCATGCTTCGCGCCTGTTTAAGGTGACGGTGCAAAACGGTACCTCCATCGTCAACGATGACGATACCGGCATGAAATATACGGGCGAGTGGACGCGCAACGGCGGCAACGAGCTTGTGCGCGACGCACAGGACTTGTCCGTTGTTATCACGGACTCTTTGGGTTCGGGCGGCAGCTCGGGCGGCGACTCGGGCGCTGGCACCGGCAGCGATTCCGGTACTGGTGACGGTTCATCGGGTTCGGAAGACGCTGCGGCTTCTTCCTACACGGTAACGATCAACGATGATGATCCGGCGATTACGTACGCCAACAAATGGGGTCACAGCACCGGTCGGTTGTTCGGCGATTACATGGACGATGTGCATTACGGCGAGCCGGAGGATGGTTCGGAGCCGGAGTTAACGTACACGTTCGAGGGGACAGGAATCGAGCTGCAGTCGGAGCAAAGCACCAGCAGCGGCAAGATTGATATCTATATCGACGGAGAATTCCAATCGACGGTTGATTCTTATGGCAGCGATCAGGTCGGACAGTACTCCGTATTCAGCGCGGCGGATTTGCCGCAAGGCACGCATACGTTGAAGGCGGTCCGGAATGCCGGCGGCCAATATTACTTCCTTTTCGACGCGCTGAAGGTCACGGCGGATACGCTGCTTGGCAGCCCTTCGGGGACAAGCTTCAATAAGGATGATCCGGCTGACATTACGGTTCCGCTGCAACTCGGCGCGAGCTCCTTCACGGGCATTAGCAACGGTACTGCTGTGCTGCAGCAAGGGACCGACTATACGGTGTCTGACGGCGTCGTGACGATCAAGTCGTCCTATCTGGCGCAGCAGGCTTCCGGTCAACCGGCGGCGCTTAGCTTCCAGTTCGCGGGAGGAGCAGCACAGACGTTGTCCATTGCCGTTAGCGGCACTTCAATCAGCCCGGTATCGGCTTCCTTCGATAAGCGCCCAGGCGCTCAGGCAGATCTTGCGGTTACGCTGACACTTGGCGATTCTAACGAGCTGACCGGCCTTAAGAACGGAGCCAATGCCTTGACCGAAGGAACGGATTATACGGTAGAGGGCGACGTTGTTCGCATCGCCAAATCCTATTTGGCAGCGCTGCCGGTCGGGGATGCAAGCTTGTCGTTCGAATTCTCGAACAGCGGCCCAAGAATGCTTGCGCTTACCGTTCTCAATTCGGCTTCGCCCGGCCGCTACGTCTTCGTCAACAACGACGATCCGGGCATCCGGTATACGGGCAGCTGGAACCGCAGCGGCGGCCGCGGCCTCGGCGACTACAAGGATGACGTGCAATGGACGGAGAACAACGACTCCTTCTTCACGCATACGTTCCAGGGTACGGGGATCGACTATATTACCGAGGTTGACGAAGGTCAAGGCAACGTCGAAATCTTCATTGATGGGGTCAGCCAGGGCAACGTAAGCACGTACGAAGCGGGTGCGCATAACGCTCCGCAACGGACCGTGTATACGGTTCGCGGCTTGACGAATGGCTTCCATACGATCAAAGCCGTGAAGAAATCAGGAAAGTTCATGCTGCTCGACACGCTGCGCGTACAGCTTCCGGACCTGATCGATGTATCCTCGACGGATTTCGCGAAGAACGCGCCGGCTGATGTCAGCATTAATCTGTTGGCAAGTCCGGACAGCCTGAACGGCATCTATAACGGCGGAGCAGCGCTTGTTCGCGGAACAGATTATACGATTGAAGATCATGTGCTGACGATCAAGCAGCAGTACCTGACTGCTCAGCCGGTTGGCACAACGAAGCTGACGCTCCGCTTCCGGGGCGACTACGGCGATGACGCGCATGCGTCTGCGGCGGATGGAGCTGCCTTCTCCTATACGTTTAAAGGAACCGGCATTGAGCTGCTGTCGCCGGTTGGACCAAAGCAAGGCGAGATGGAAGTATACATTGACGGCGAGCTGAAAACGACGGTTAATGCTTATGCGGACAGCCGCGACTCGCAAGTAAGCCTGTACAGCGTATCGGGCTTGACCGCCGGATCGCATACGATCCGCGTCGTTAAAAAGTCCGGTGAGCTGATGCTTGCCGATGCTCTGCGGTTTACCTCTGCGGAAGCAAGCGTGCCGCCGGTGTCCGGAGGTGGAGGCAATGTAACTCCGCCGGTTGAGCCTGCAACGCCAAAAGTTGTTCGCACGACGCAGCCGGACGGCACGGTGCGGGATGAGCTGTCGCTGGCCGGCACGGAAGCGAAGGCGCTGATTGACGCGCGCAAGGCATCGGGAGCAAGCTCCTTGAAGCTGGTGGTGCCGGATTCGAAAGGCGAAGCGGCGGAGGCCGGGGTGAAGCTGGATGCGGAAGCGGTCAAGCAGCTCGCAGCCAGCGGTCTTGATCTGGACATTGACGTGTCCGGTGCGAAGATTCATGTGCCTAACGCTATGCTGAAAAGCATTAATACGGAAGTTTACTTCGTTATTTCGCCGGTTACCGAGCAGAAAGCGCAGCTTGAACGCCGCGCCAATCTGTCCACGGCTGTTTCCGCAGCCGCCAAGGACAGCAACATAACAGTGATTGGCATTCCGGCGGACATTGACACAAACCTGCCGGAAGGAGACACAACGCTTGTTCTGCCGCTTCCAGCCGGAGATTGGAGCTCCGAAGCGCTCTCGCATATCGGCGTCTACATCGAGCATAGCGATGGCACGGTAGAATACAAGCAAGGCACTGCTGTTGATATTGACGGGGGCGGCAAGGGAATCCAATTCAAAAACTCGAAGTTCAGCACATTTGCGCTTGTGAAGCTGGGCGAAGCATCAGGAGCCGCTCCGGCCGCGTATATGAACGGCTTCGAAGGCAATCTGTTCAAGCCGGAGAAGGCGATTACCCGCGCGGAGATGGCGACTATTCTGTCGCGTCTTGCGCAGGACGGCATGGAAGAAGACGAGGCCCTCGCGTATAGCGACGTCAAGCAGGGTTACTGGGCGGCGGATGCGATCCGCAAAGCAACGGCAGCCGGTTTGATGAACGGTTATACGGACGGTACGTTCCGTCCGGAGAAGGCGATTACGCGTGCCGAGATGGCACAGCTCGCCGTACGTCTGGCAGGCGGCGGCTCTACATTAGGCGACGGCTTCGCGGATACGACCGGCCATTGGGCGGAGCAAGCGGTAAAAGCCGCCGAAGGTGCCGGTTATATCAACGGTTACACCGACGGCATGTTCCGGCCGGATCGCACGCTGTCTCGTGCCGAAGCCGTTGTGGTAATCAATCGCGTGCTGGGCATTAGCCCATCGAGCGGCGGAGCGTCTTCCTGGAAGGACGTTTCGGCAAGCTATTGGGCATTTGGCGACATTGAAGCGGCATCGATCCAAAAATAAATCATAGAAGCCAAAGAAGAAGCATCGCTTTCCGTGTAGCGGAAGGCGATGCTTCTTCTGCATATGAACCGGCACAACGAAACACGGTTGTTTGCTGGGGAGCCGTGGCAGCCGCGTATAAGAAGGAATTGCAAAAAACGGGGGGATGGCCGGTTTGGATGCGGCAGCCGCGACTACGTTGGAGTTTCTCCAGTAAAATTCGCCCAAAATAAAGAAATAGATTAGTTGGGGGCCCTTACGTTGGATGAAATCCAACGTAAGGGCTGAAAGCATAGGAGAAGGGGTTGTAGACTGGATAAAATCCAGTCTGGGATATGAACAGAAGCTTAGAGGGAGGAATTAAAATCGGATAACCCGATATTCGTACCTTCCTAGCTCCAATCTTGTACCCGCCTTAAGCGGCTCCTGCGTGAGCTCGTCAACCGCTTCCTGCGGAATCGTTACGCTTCCGCCCGCACCATCCATATTCACGATGATCCAAATTTCGAATCCGTTTCCGACTCTCGGCGCAACAATTGTACCGGGTGAAACATCGGAGCGGAGCGTTACTCCCGCCTCATTCGCGTAATGCGTGATAAGCGCTTCTATTAATTGCTGGCCGTCTTCGCCGGCAGGCATGGAGCCAAGCATGACGACTTTTCCGCGGCCGTACTGCTTTTCGGTAATCCAGGCCAGCTCCGGTGTTAAGCCGCCTTCGATCGTTCCGACCGCTGCCGCCCCTTCAAGCTTAAACACGCTGCTCCATAAAGTGAGCAGCGCCGAATGTCCAAATGCATGGCCAATAGCGCCGCTCCCATCCATCGGATAGGTGTAGACGGCTTCTACACCGGCAAGCTTCTCCAGTCTGCCGAGGGCGGAAGCCGTATGAACCGTATGCTCCTCCGTCCGGCCGCCGGTCAGCGGGCCGATGATCCATATGCCGCCTTCCTCTACAAGCTTCATGGCCCGATCCATATAATCCGTTGATACATAAGGGAGGAAGGGGGTAAACAGCAGCTTATAGCCATTCAGCTCCGCACCCTCCGGCACCACATCTCTATGAATACCAGTATGTAAGATACGCGTGTAAAAGTCGGTGATAAGCCCGCGGTGATTCAGCTTTCTATGCGGCTCGGTCTTCAGAAATGTTTTGGCACGGTCTGAATAGGTCAGCGCTGTCTCCGCCTCAGCCGGTCGAGTGGTCAGGATAATGCCTTCCAGCTCGCGCCGCATCTGCTCTACTTCCAGGACGCTCCCATAACCAACCGCCGGCTTGCCCCATGCGCTTAATACCGAGCCATGCGGCTGCTCGCATCCCGCCCGCTGCTGCCGCCATAGCCAATAGCAGAACGCTTCGGCGCCAAGAGCATAAGCGGCAACGGCTTCCGCCCGAAGATACCCGTCCGGATGCGGCTTCGCATAGCTTTCGAGCGAGGCGGCAAAGGACGGGCTTGTCTCCATAATCCAATAATCCCGGCCGCGCTTGAAGCTGCGGAACAAATCATTATTAATAAGAAACGCCGGAATATGATCGGTTGTGGCATACGTATCAAAGGAAGCAAAATCAAGCTCGCGGAAGAGCCGTTCATTATCGACGCCAAACGCCATGCTGCTGTTATGGGTAATCGGCGCATCGGAATAACGCCGGATAATAGCCGCCTGTTCATCGGCGAACTCAGCGATTGCCTCCATCGAGAACAGCTGGTACATGGTCTTCAGAGAAGAATTATGCAGGAAGGGAACGGGACCGGGCTGCGGCACCTGGTCGAACCGGTGATAATATTCGCTCCAGATTTGGGTCCCCCAAGCATCGTTCAGCTGATCAATGGTTCCATACCGCTGTTCCAGCCATTGATGCCATCCCCCAAGACAGGTTCTGCACATACACTCCGATACATGGGCCTTGAATTCATTATCCAGCTGCCAGCCTGCCAGGCCGGGGAGCCGTCCTATTGCCCGCGCAATATTTTCGGTAATAATCGCTGCCTTTTCCCTGAAATAAGGATGATTCGTACAGGCATGCTGCCGGGAGCCATGTCCCATCGTCTGCCCGTTCGCATCGACATACATCCGCTCGGGATGCCCGTGGCTGAACCAGATTGGCGGCGTTGCCGTTGGCGTACACATCACCGTCTCAATGCCATTCTCGTACAACCTTTTAATGATTTGGACAAAAAAGCTTATATCTATCTCGCCTTCAATCGGCTCCATCCGTACCCAAGCAAATTCCCCGATTCTCGCGACATTGATGCCGGCTTCCTTCATCCGCTGTATATCCTCTTCCAGCACATCCTCATTCCATAGCTCCGGATACCAGGCAGCTCCATGGTACAGCTTCTTTCCCATACTTCAGCCCCAATTCATCTGGATTTACATGCAGCTTCACTATAGGTGCTGGAGCATAGAGGAACAATCGTACAATTTTGCCTGGTTTGACTGGAATTTCTACTATCTTGACGGGTTTGCATTATATTGATTTTTGCTTGCGGGCAGGGACTGAAAGGGCTTACACAAAAATGTCCGATTGGCGGAAAGGCGAGGGATACTTAAGATTAGGGTCAAGCGACGCGAACAAAACTTGGAGGTGACCTTCGATGAAGCAGGCGGCTGCTCCCGGCCAGATTCAATTGATGCAGGAGACCACGGCAAATAAAAGAAGACGACCTCATGTACTGGGGAGATTAAAGAAAGACAAGTGGCTGTACCTGCTATTAACTCCAGGCCTGTTATACTTCATTATTTTTAAATATGTGCCGATGTGGGGCGTACTTCTTGCTTTCAAAAACTATCAGCCCTTTCTCGGCTTCTGGAAGAGCGACTGGGTGGGACTGGAGCATTTCCGGGTGTTTTTCACGAATCCCGAATTTTACATGCTATTGCGAAACACTTTAATACTCTCTTTATACAATCTGGTGTTCTATTTTCCGGCACCTATTATATTGGCTCTTCTTTTAAATGAGTTAAGGCTGGCGTTCTTCAAAAGAATCGTACAGACGCTGATCTACATCCCGCATTTCATCTCGCTTGTTATTGTAGCCAGCTTGACCTATGTGTTCCTGACGACCGAGGGCGGTCTTATTAATGAGATGCTGCTCAAATATACGGGAACCAAGATTGATTTCCTTGCCAACCCGGACTGGTTCCGGCCGATGATTATTATGCAGACGATCTGGAAAGAAACCGGATTTGGCACAATCATCTTCCTGGCAGCGCTTGCAGGGGTGGATGTGGAGCAATATGAAGCGGCGATAACGGACGGGGCGAATCGGTGGCGGCAGCTTTGGCATATTACGCTTCCGTCGATTCGCAGCACGATTATTATTTTGCTGATTTTGCGGATGGGTGATGTGTTGGACAACGGATTTGAACAAATCTTTCTCATGCTGAACCCGCTTAACCGGGAAGCTGCAGAAGTATTTGACACCTATGTCTACATGATGGGCATTACGCAAGGGGCGTTCAGTTACAGTACGGCGGTTGGCTTATTCAAGGCAGTTGTTGGCGTCATCCTTGTGCTTGGGGCGAACTGGCTGGCCAAACGGTTTGGACAATCCGGCATCTATTAGTTCGCTGGGGAAGCAGAAAGGAGCAGTAAACATGACAAAACATTACCGAAGTGCATCCGGTACGGCGTTTGATATTACGAACACGCTCATGCTGGGCATCATCAGCGTGCTCGCCGTACTGCCTTTTATATACATCATAGCGGGATCTTTCGCATCCGATGCGGAATTAACGAAGAGAGCGGTATTCCTTATTCCGGAGACGTTCACAACAGCAGCCTACCAGTTTATTTTCTCAACGGATACCATCCTGCAAAGTATTAAGGTTTCCCTTTATGTAACGATTGTTGGGACTGCGGTAAATCTGTTTTTTACGGTGACGATGGCTTATGCGTTATCCAAGCGGAATCTGATGGGACGCAATATGGTGCTTAATCTGATCGTATTCTCGATGTTGTTTGGCGGGGGGCTTATTCCGACCTATCTGGTCGTCCGTGATCTTCATCTGCTTGATACATTCTGGGCCTTGATGCTGCCCGGTGCGATCAGCGCGTTTAATCTGATTATTGTAAAAAACTTCTTCCAGGAGCTCCCTGCCGAGCTGGAGGAAGCGGCCAAGATCGACGGCTGTACGGAGCTTGGGCTGCTGTGGAAAATCGTGCTGCCGCTTTCTATGCCCGTGCTTGCGACATTTACGTTATTTTATGCGGTGGGGCATTGGAATAATTTCTATTCCGCGCTCTTGTATATCAATGATCCGCAGAAATGGCCGCTTCAGGTTATGCTGAGACAGATCGTACTGCTGTCGCAGACCGCTGCGGGCGACATCAACTCGATGGATCCAAATTTCGTGGCACCGCCGGATCAATCGATTAAGATGGCTGTTATTGTTATAGGCACCATTCCAATTCTGCTCGTCTATCCGTTCCTTCAGAAGCATTTTGCCAAAGGGGTCTTGATCGGTTCGGTCAAGGGGTAATGCGGATTGCGATATAGCAAATTAAAAAGCATTGCTTACGAAGTAAAATTTGTTTCACAAATTTTTTAAGCTGTTTCTTACGAAGTAAAATTTGTTTCACAAATTTTTTAAGCTGTTTCTTACGAAGTAAAATTTGTTTCACAAATTTTTTTAGGAGGCATCAGTAAAGATGAACAAAAAGACGCAAAAATGGGTAGCAACAGCAGCACTTGGAACCTTGGCGATGACAGCCATTGCCGGCTGCAGCGGAAACAAAGAAGAAACAGCAAAGCCGGAAGAATCAGCGGGAGCGGCTGCAACCGCCGCAGCAACAACGGAAGCCGCAGCCGAGAAGCCGCTGGACATCAGCATTATGCTGCCGATCTTCAAGACCAACTTCCCGAAGGATGACGGGCCAGTTGTGACAGAAATTGAAAAGAAGACGAATACCAACCTTCATCTGGAATGGGTGCCAAATGCCTCCTATGGCGATAAATTCAACATTACGCTTGCTTCCACCAAGCTGCCTGAAATTATATATGTACCCGGTTCGAAGGAACCAAGCTTTGTGAATGCGGTCAGATCCGGCGCCTTCTGGGAGCTTGGGCCTTATTTGAAGGATTATCCGAATCTTAGCCAGGCGAATGATGTGATTATGAACAACTCCTCGATTGACGGCAAGAACTATGGCATTTACCGCGGGCGCGCCCTTGGCCGTAACGGGATCGTATACCGCAAGGACTGGCTGGACGCGGTTGGACTTTCACAGCCGAAGACGATTGATGATTTCTACAATATGCTGAAAGCTTTCAAAGAGAAAGACCCGGATAAGAACGGCAAGGACGATACGTACGGCATGGTTCTGGTCAAATGGACCGGAGGCTGGGCAAGCGCCTTTGATACGATCAAGCTGTGGTTTGGTGCGCCAAACAAATGGGGAATTGCAGACGGCAAGCTTGTGCCGGAGCATCAGACGCCGGAATATGTGGAAGCGCTCAAATTTATGAAGAAGCTGTATGACGAGAAGCTGATCAATCAGGATTTTGCCGTGTTTGATTCGGCGAAATGGGTGGATCCGGTTGTTAACGGTCAAGCCGGCGTTATTGTTGACGTTACGGATACGGCTGCCCGGATTGAAGATAAAATTCATGCAGCACTCGCCAAAGAGAACAAGGATAATCCGGATGCCCAGTATATGGACAATATGATTGGCGTAACAGGTGCGGACGGCAAGTTAAACGCCTTGCCTACATCCGGCTTCGCAGGCCTGTTGGCTATTCCTAAGACAACGGTGAAGACCGAGGAAGAGCTGAAGCGTGTGCTGAAGTTCCTTGATCAAATGAATGAGGATGATCTGACGACACTCGCCGGTTATGGCATTGAAGGCAAGCATTATACGCTGGATGGAGAATTCATTGTGCCCAGCAAGGATGCAGCGCTGCTTGAATCCGAGGTAGAAGGCCTCAATCAGATGCTTCCATACATTCCGGCAGGCCGCGGACGTACAGTGCAGCAAACACCGCTTCGTCTTCAAACAACGGAAATTCAGAAGGAAGCCGAGCAGTACATTGTACCGAATCCGGCGGAGCCGTTTATCTCCGATGTCTACTCCCAAAAGGGGCAGCAGCTAGATAACATTATCAACGATGCGCGCATCAAGTTTATCGTGGGTCAAACGGATGAAGCGGGCCTTACGGCAGCCTTCGAAACGTGGAAAAAATCCGGCGGTGATGATCTGGTGAAAGAAATGAACGATCTGTACGCCGCAGCTGCGAAATAATCCGATTTCTCAGCTATACTTAAACACCCATCAAACTCCTGCGGGAGGATGGGTGTTTTGGCATGATCAAGAGTCTCGAATCTCTGAAATTTGAACAAAATAGTCTGATTTTCCTGCTTCCATTTATTCCAGATTTAATATAAGGTCAAATTTATAGTCGAAGAGAACGGGGGAATAGGATGCTCCATGGAAAGAAAATTTGGCGGAACCGGTCGACGGAAACCGGCAAAGGACGCTTTTTTAGAAAAAGCTTAATCATGATTTTCATCGTTTCCGGCATTCCCGGCCTCATTATCGGGGCGCTTATTTATTGGATGGCCGGCGGACGGATCGAAAGTGAGCTGCTGCAGCTTCACTATCAGCAGATCGAGCAGCGATCTGAGCAAATGGATGATCAATTAGGCAACCTGGAGCTTCTGCTTTCCCACTGGGCATTCGATAACAAATTTGACTACAGCCTGAACGGACTTGATTTTGTCCGCGATTTCAAAAGAACGGATGACATAACCAAAACGCTGATCGCCATGCAGGGCTCGAATGCCATGGTCAAGAAAGCGGAGCTGTTTGTTGGCGGCCAGAGCGATATACTGTTTAATCCCGAATATACGCCGCTGCAGAATCAGCAGGACTTAAGCATCTACAATAAGCTGATTCACGGCAAAAATCTGACCTACTGGACGCAATGGGCATTTGACCCGTCCCGTCCGGATGAGAAGGATTTAACCCTTGTTCATCATATTCCCGGCGGAAGCCCTAATCCGTTTGGCGTACTCGTATTCCGGTTCGACAGCGAGAAGATCGCCAGCCTGCTCCGGACGATGACGCCGTATTACGAGGGGGAAGCGTTCTTGCAGCAGAAATCGGGGGATCTTTTTGTTTCGGCTAACGGAAGCGCTTCCAACTCAGAATTTGTGCAGGCGCTTCACGGGAAGATTGATAGCCTGGACAAGGAAAAGGGCTCTTTCTTCTTCGTATGGAAAGGCTCGACCTATACGGTATCCTACGGCAGCTTGTCCAGAATATCGGATGAGTGGCTGTATGTCTCCGCATCGCCAATTACGAGCATTATGTCTCCGGTTATGTTCATATCCAAGCTTGTTATTACCGTAAGCCTTATTGCTTTGCTGCTTGCCGCCTTGCTGTCATGGCTTGCTTCGCACCGGATCTACTCGCCGGTCAAACGACTGGTTAATCTGCTTGGCGGTCATTCAGGAGGTACAGCCTGGAGCGGAAGGGAAGATGAGTTCACCCTTATTGAGCAGCAATACCAGCATCTTCACAAGGAACGTCTTGAGCTGAATTCGAAGCTGGCGGAGCAGCTTCCGCATGTGAAGGAAAGCTTCCTGCATCAGCTGCTGCAAGGGTATATGTACGCGTATTCCGAAGAAGATCTGCTGCGCAGGATGGAGCAGTTCAAATGGGAGGTGCGGAGCCGCCACTTCGCCGTCTTGTTTGTACAGCTGAACGGCATCGCCAATATGGATGAAGCATTCCACAGCGGTGAGGAGGGGCTTGTTACATTTGCGGCCGTTAATATGATGAAGGAACTGGCTGCCAAGCATTTCGAGCAAAGCGATATTCTTAACTTCCATGACCTCACGGCAGGTCTTGTATTAGTTATACCGGAAGGCTGCTCCTACAAGGAAGCGGTGGAGGCGTTCAGCGATGAGCTGACGACCTCGGTTAACCGGATTTTGAGGATGCGGGTAACATTAGCCGTCAGCCGCCAGACGGCACATATTTCGGATCTTCCGAATGAGTTCGAGCGGGTGAAGCAGGCGGTCAGCTACCGCAACTGCGATAGTGCCAATCAGATTATCGATATGGAGCAAGGCGTACTGGACGGTAAAGCTTGGGCGGAGCCTCAGTATCCTTTTACACTTGAGCGTGAGCTTGTCCAGGCTCTCCGGACGGGGAAGGAAGAGGAGGCTAATGAGCTGCTTGGCGCCTTTGTCGGCACGTTATCCTGTCAGGGGGCCAAAGAAATTGATGTGCAGCAGGGAATGCTTCACCTGCTTGGCAATATCCAGCATGTCATTATGGTCTCCGGTGTAAATCCCAACCGGTTGTTCAAGGGGGTTAATCTGTATGAACAGCTGTCGCAAATCCGGGAGCCGAGGCGAATGCTTGCCTGGTTCAAGGATAAGGTGCTGGCGCCGTACCAGAAGGAATTGTCCTGCCGTTCAAACTCCGAGGTTAAGCGGCTGATCGAAGGGGCGATGATCTATCTGCAGCAGAATTACAGGCAGGATATCTCGCTGGATAATTGTGCGGAGCATATCGGCACGAATCCGTTTTATCTCAGCAAATCCTTTAAGGCGGTTACCGGCAAAAACTTTATTGACTATCTGACCGAGCTGCGTATTGAGAAAGCCAAGGAGCTGCTGCGTGAATCGGAACTGAAAATTAACGATGTGGCGGTGCAGGTCGGCTATCAGCATAGCTACTTCAACCGGATCTTCAAGAAGCTGGAAGGCATGACGCCAACAAGCTACCGGGAGCAGAGCCAGCACCTGTAAGCAAGATCGTGCAAACCGTGCAATAATGTGCAAACCGTCTTAAGACCCTTCCGCAATAATGTCTCATTGAGCGTTACTGATCGTTTTTTTACAATGAGGCCAAACGGAAAAAGGGGATGAGGGCAAATGGACAAAACGATTCAATTGCATAGCTTATCGCAAAAGCATTCGATGCCGGTCGGCAGGACCTGGGGGATTCCCTGGAAGGAGGGCGAGCTTTACCGGGATGAAGCTTTGCGTTTGACGACCAGCTTAGGCGAACCCGTACCGATGCAGCATTGGGCGACGGCCTACTGGCCGGACGGAAGCGTGAAATGGTCGGCTCATGCCGCGGCCGAAGCAGACGGCGGGGCAGATGCTTATTTACTGACAAAAGGTGCAGCAGCTGCCTCCCCCAAATCGGTAGTTACCGTAACCGAAACGGATGATGCGGTTCAATTGGATACAGGCGTCATGATATGTATGCTCGCCAAGCAAGGCAGTCATTGGCTGCGCAATATTACCCGCAATGGCGTAGAGGTATGCAGCGGCGGTGAGCTGATCTGCTTGAAGGAGAGCAGCAGCGAAGCATCCGGTGTAAGGACGATCCGCGAGGAGCTATTCGAGAGCAAGGTATACCGGTTAACCGTTGAGCAGGAAGGTCCTGTCCGGGCGGTTGTGAAGATCGACGGCAGACACCGCGCCTTTGGCGGTTCGCGGGAATGGCTGCCTTTCTCCATGCGGCTGTATGTATATGCGGGATTGGATACGATCCGGCTTGTACATACGTTCTTCTATGACGGCAATCCAAACGAGGATTTTATCAAGGGGTTAGGTATCCGCTTCGCTGTTCCGATGCGGGGTGAGCATTACAACCGGCATGTCCGCTTTTCCGGGGACAACGGATTATTCGCGGAATCTCCCAAGACCCTTCATACCCGAAGGACAAAGGGGAAATACCGGGAACTGTTCGAGCTGCAGACAACGGGGGGCAAGGTGAATTTTGATCCCGTAGAGGATACGTATTTCCTGGGGCTGCTTGCTGATTCCGCTACATGGGACAGCTTCAAGCTTATGCAGCAGTCGTCCGAGCATTACCGGATCTGGAAAAGAACAACTGAGGGCTGCAGCTGGGTAAAGGTGACGGACGGTCATCGTGCTGGAGGACTTGCCTTTGTTGGCGGAGAGGGCGGCGGACTTGCCTGCGGGCTGCGGCATTTCTGGAAGAAGCATCCGTCGGGCTTTGAAGTTCATGGGACTTCCGGGAGGGAGGCTTCGCTTACCGCATGGCTGTGGTCGCCGGACGGCGAGCCGATGGATATGCGGCATTATGATACGAAGACTCATGTAGAGTCGTCCTATGAAGGGGCGGAAGAGCTGCGTGCGACACCCTATGGAATTGCGAATACCAATGAGCTGATGCTGTGGTGTACGGAGGAGACGCCGGGTCCGGAGCTGCTGGAGCAAATGAGACAGGAAACGGACAACCCGTCGCTGCTCGTATGCGAGCCGTCTTATTATCATGAAACGGGGGCATTTGGCATTTGGAGCCTGCCGGATCATTCGACCGTAGTGACGCAACGGCTGGAGGAGCGTCTGAACGGCATTATCGCGTTCTATCAAAGGGAAGTCGAGCAGCGCAAATGGTATGGTCTGTGGGATTATGGCGACTTCATGCACAGCTATGATCCGGTCCGGCATGTATGGAATTATGATTTGGGCGGCTGCGCTTGGCAGAATACGGAGCTTGCCCCTAATATGTGGCTCTGGATCATGTTCCTGCGCTCTGGCCGTGAAGATATATTCCGGATGGCGGAAGCGATGACCAGGCATACCAGCGAGGTGGACGTATACCATTTTGGTGAATATGCCGGACTTGGTTCCCGCCACAATGTCGTCCACTGGGGCTGCGGCTGCAAGGAAGCGCGGATCGGCATGGCCGGCTTGCATCGTTATTTCTATTATTTGACGGCCGATGAGCGGATTGGCGATATGATGGACGAAATGAAGGATTCCGATTTTACGACAGTTAATCTGGACCCGATGCGGGCTTATTTTCCGAAAGACGAGCATCCGACTCATGTCCGGGTTGGCCCGGACTGGGCGGCCTTCAGCTCCAACTGGATGACGCAATGGGAACGTTACGAGGACACCGCTTACCGGGATAAAATACGGGTCGGGATTAATTGTATCAAAGGAGCCAACTACGGTCTTATCTCCGGTCCGACCTATGGGTATGATCCGAAGACAGGCGTGTTAACGCCGATAGGAGACGACAACTGGGGACGCCATCTGGCGATATGTATGGGCGGACCGCAGGTATGGTTCGAACTGGCAGGCATGCTGAAGGACCCGGAATGGGAAGAGCTGCTCGCCGAGTTTGGCGTGTATTATAACATGACGCAGGAAGAGAAGGATAAGCTGACCCACGGGCAGATCAGTACAAAACACTTCGAGCATCCGGTGCTTAGCGCAGCGATTGTTGCTTACGGCGCTTATTACAAGCAGGACGAAGAAACAGCCCGGAGGTGCTGGGAGATTTTGCTTGGCAATCCGTTTGCAGCTGTGAATCTTCAAGATGAGGCATCTGCAGTAATTCATATTGATAAGCTGCAGGAGATTGACTGGATGAACACAAATGAAGCAGCCCAATGGTCGTTGAATACGATAATCGCCTTGGAGCTGATCGCCGGTCATCTGTCCAAGCTTCAGGAGCTGAAGCTGCAGGAGTTGTCATGAGGAGCAGGGCGAGCAGGCTGATCCCTGATGATTGGCGAATGATTTATAACAACCCGCTTAGTACGGTTGAAGAGGTATCGGACTTCCGGATGGAAGGAGACGGCGCCGTCTTCTTTCCGATGGAAAGGATGCGCCTCCAAAGCACCCGGGACCCTGCTCGAGATTCAGGAGGTTATTGGAATGGCGACAATTGTAATGTGCTTCCCGGAAGGGCGGCACAAGGCATTAACACTCAGCTATGATGACGGCAAGCTTGCTGATCGGCGGCTGATTGAGATTTTTAACCGGTATGGATTAAGAGGTACCTTTCATTTGAATTCCGGACTGCTCGGAAGAGGCGACAGGGTTGGCGCAGATGAGATTAAGGCATTGTATCAGGGGCATGAAGTGTCGGCACATACGCTTACTCATCCAACCATAGCCCGCTGTCCAAATGAGCAGATTGTATACGAGGTTATGGAGGATCGGCGTAATCTGGAGCGTATCGTTGGTTATACGGTCCGGGGGATGTCTTATCCGAATGGCTCCTATAACGAAAGGATTAAACAGTTGTTGCCGGGTCTTGGCATGGAATATGCCCGCGTGGTTCCGAGTACGGGACATTACGGCATGCCGGATGACTGGCTGGAATGGCAGCCGACCTGCCACCATAACCGGGATTTGATGAAGCATGCCGAAGAATTCGCCAATCTGCACAAGACGCAGTATTTGTATCTGATGTATGTCTGGGGCCACAGCTATGAGTTTGATATGGATAACAACTGGGAGCTTATAGAACAGTTCGGACAGTATATAGGAGGCAATCCTTCGATCTGGTACTGTACGAATATGGAGCTTGTTGCCTATACCAAAGCATTCGAGGCACTGAAATTTGCAGCGGATCTCAGCTTTGTCTATAATCCGTCTGCGATCAGCGTATGGCTGAACGTTGACGGCGAGACGGTGGAAGTGAGAGGCGGAGAACAGATCAGCTTCTAAGTATGCTTGCGGGTTAAGAATGACCGTCAATAACCTGGAAAGGCCATCCGTGTATAGGAGGGAACAAGACATGACTGCTGTATCAACGAAAGAACCGTTTCTGGTTGGGGAATTAGATATACGGGCGGCGGGTCCGCGCTGTAAAATGCTGCTGGGGGACTTGAATGGAGACGGCCGAATGGAGATTCTGCTTGTTCAGCCGGATAACCGTCAGGATGTCCGTTATATCCCGCATCAGGTGCAATGTTTGACTGCCTATGATCTGGAGGGCAATCTGCTATGGCAGACCGGCAACCCGGATTCGGGAGCAGGCAGCCATGGCTCGGATTATCCGGCTCAGATTGCGGATATCGACGGGGACGGCAGGCTTGAGGTGCTATGCGTGATGGACGGGCAATTGCATATCCTTAACGGGCATGACGGCTCGATCAGAGCTTCCCATGAGCTGCCTGATCCGCATGCCCATGACTGCATCATCATTGCCAACTTAACAGGCGGTACGCATGCCGGCGATCTGATTCTGAAGGACCGCTATCACCGCCTCTGGGCACTGGACAGCAACCTCGAATTGCTGTGGACGTTTGAAGGTAATCCGGGCCATTTCCCTTGGGTCTATGATCTGGATGGAGACGGACGGGATGAAGTGATGGCCGGGTATGATCTGCTTGATCATGACGGGCGGCTCTTATGGAGCTGTCATGATTTGGACGATCATGCAGATTGTATCTGGGTTGGCGATGTGAACGGAGACGGTGAGCCGGAGCTTGTCATCGGCGGCAGTGTTACGGTGATGTATGACCGGCATGGCAAGGAGTTATGGCGATATGCCGGATCTGTCGAGTCGCAGCATATTGCGCTTGGCAGGTTCCGGACCGATCTGCCGGGCCTGCAGATTGCAGGGCTGGACCGGCTCGTCAGAGAGGATGACGGCAAAGGTCTTGTTGGCAAGGATGCTTTGTTCCTGCTGGACAGCGAGGGTCAGGAGCTGTGGAAGGAAGATCGCAAGACAACTGGCTGGCTGACGATTATTGAACCGCTCAGGGGGTGGACGGAGGGTGCTCCGGATTATATTCTGGCCTACCGGAGAGGCGGCGGCGTATTCCCTACCTTGTATGACGGCTCTATGAATGCTGTAGTAGAGTTTCCGTCAGAAGGCTATGCCGTACATGCGGATTTATGGGGCAGCGGAGAAGAGCAGGTCATTATTTATACGAATGATACGGCATCCATCTATTCCAGCAAGCCGGTTAAGCTTAGCGAATGCGGAGCCGATTCTCCGCTTCCGCAGCCCAAACGGCTGTCCAGCTCGACGTTATATCCCGGCGGAGAAATTAAAGCAGAGGAGCAGGAACGGAATGACTCAGAGCTATCGATTTGATTTTGGCACAGGAGCCGCAGCAGAGGGTTATACGAAGATTACACCCCAAACGGTATATGATTCCTTTACGGGCTACGGATTTACCCGCACGGAAAAGGTAAATGCCAAGGACCGCGTAGAGCCGGGAGCATTGCGCAGAGATTTTTGCATTCCGCTTGACACCGCATTTTTGCTGGACGCAGAGGATGGTACTTATCGCGTCTCTATCCTGCTTGGCGATGAGATCGCTCCGACAGAAACAACCATCAAGGCGGGCCAAGGCCGCTTAATGATACATAAACAGCGTACAGCACCCGGCAGCTTTTCCCGTATAAGCTTCTCCGTATGGGTGACGGGCGGCCAGCTGAAGCTCTCCTTCTCGGGACTCGCACCGCGCATTAATGCGATGGAGATAGAGCAATCGCCCCAGGCTTGTACCATCTTCCTCGCCGGGGATTCGACGGTAACGGATCAGCCGGATGACGGTTATCCGTATGCAGGCTGGGGACAGATGCTGCCCATGTTCGTGAAGCAGGATGCGGCTGTAGCAAACTATGCTTTATCGGGCCGCAGCTCCAAGAGTTTCATTAACGAAGGAGTTCTGGACCAAATCTGGAGCCGCATCAAGCCTTATGATTATTTGCTTATCCAATTTGGCCATAACGATCAGAAGCATGATGAAGAGCGGTATACAGAGCCTTTTACGACGTACAAGCAAACTCTTAAGCAATATATTGACGGTGCAAGGGAACGGAAGGCGATTCCTATTCTCGTAACCTCTGTCCAGCGGCGTTTCTTCGAAGAGGACGGCACCCTTCGCGATACGCACGGAGATTATTTAACGGCAGTAAGAGAGCTGGCAGCCGAAGAAGAGGTCCCGCTAATCGATCTGGCGAAGTCCAGTCAGGCTTTGTTCGAAGCGTTGGGACCGGAGGCGACCAAGACGTTGTTCATGTGGCTTGCCCCGGGAGAATTTATGAATTTCCCCGATGGAACAGAAGATAATACGCATTTCCAGCAGCTTGGCGGCATCGAAATTGCCAGACTGGTGCACGAAGAATTGAAGGCGCTTAAGCTGCAGCCTCTCATTCTGTATTTGCGGTAACGGGGAATATACGATCTGTTCCGGCAGAAACCGACAAAACCTCTCATGCAAAATAGAAAGATTTAAGAAGATAGGCGGTTGCCAATTGAAGGATAAAGCAGTACAATAATTGGCATGAAACCGCTTTCTTCTTCTTTTCCTCATGATGAGCTGCGTTGGTTTCAATCTTTTTTGCATTTCATGAAACCGGTTTCATGAAATCGGTTACTGAAAGGGGTGTAACTAACCGGTAGTCCCATTATTGCTCGCGTTTGCTCGTACTCTATTCTATCTAAAGGAGCGAAAAGAAAGTGCGGAAAAAACCGATCGTATGGCTTCTGATGTTATCCATTAGTGTTTCTTTATTTAATTTTACGCCAATTCCTAAGGTATCGGCAGCCTCGGATATTGATTTCCAAGATAATTTCACAGACGGGAATTTTACGTCTGAACCGGAGTGGACAGTTGCCTCCGGCACATGGACCGTCGCAGCGGACCCGGCAGATGCAAACAATAAAGTGCTCAGCCAGACCGATGCCGGCGAAGGCATTATTACAACGGGAGACAATTGGACCGATTCCACCGTTACTATGCGTATCTACACAGGCGCAGGCGGAGCTTATCCGGGTATTCTGGCGCGTGTCCAAGATTATAAAAACTTTTATTATTTCCAAATGCAGGCTCAGGAGAATGGCAAGCTCGTATTGTCCAAGCGTATTAATGGGACAGATACGCAACTCAAGTCTGTACCCTATGCGTTTAGTAAGAATACATGGTATACGCTGAAGCTCGTGCTTATCGGCAGCTCGATTAAAGGTTATATCGTGGAGAACGGCGCCGATAAGTTTGTATTTGATGCAGTGGATACTACCTATGCAAGCGGAAAAATCGGTATCCGCAATAATTGGCAATCGGTTCAGGCGGATGATGTCAGGGTAACGGATATCCCCGCTGCGAACCAGGCTGTCATTCAATCGGATGCACAAACAAGCTCCTCGATATCCTTGCAGTGGGATGCAGTCGACGGTGCAGGCAGCTATAATATCTACCGTTCCACAACAGCCGGCAGCGGCTACGCCTTCCTGGCGAACAGCGCGGCCAACAGCTATTCGGATACGGGTCTAAGCTCTGATACGGTTTATTATTATAAGCTGGCTTATCTATACGGCGGGCTGACGGAATCGCAATGGTCCCCGGAGTTTAATGTGAGCACAATAGGCGTGCCGCCGGCTGCACCAACCAGTCAGACCGCAGCAGCAGTTAACTCGTCGAAAATCAATTTGGGCTGGGCAGCAGTTGCAAAGGCAACCGGCTATAAAGTGTACCAGTCTTCGGATGGCGGCGAAACGTATGATGAGATTTATGACGGGACAGCATTAAGCTTCCAGGCGACAGGCCTGACCCCGGCTACAGAATACAGCTATCATATTTCTGCCTATAACGCATTTGGTGAGTCCGATACGGCTTCGGTACAGGCCACAACGTATTCCTTTGATGCTCCGAGCAACTTCAAGGCGGCATCTGTAACGGATTCCTTGGTCATCTTGACTTGGGATGCTGTACCGGGCACTACTGTTACTTATTCCGTTGCAAGAGCAGCAAGCGCGACAGGAACATTTTCCGAAGTGTATAACGGGACGGATACTGCGTTTACAGATACGGGATTAACGCAAGGCACAGGTTACTTCTATACGATTACCGCGGTGGCAGACGGCGTTACCTCTTCCGTCTCCGATCTGCTTGGCGTTAGTGCAGTGCGGACCTCTATTACTCCTGGTGCATTATGGGCGGATACAACCGGCAATCCGATCGATGCCCATGGCGCAGGTATGATGTACGATGAGAAGACTCAAAAGTACTACTGGTACGGGGAATATCACAAAGGCGGATGGCCTGCGTCGGGCGTACGCGTATATTCTTCCACAGACCTGATGAACTGGAAAGATGAAGGAATGGCGCTGACGTTAATCAATTCGATGGATGATTTCACGAATGATCCGCTTATCTCCGAGCTTTACGAAGGAAGAACGGATACGGTGAACATCTGGGCGGATATTCGCAAGGGAAGAATTGTGGAACGGCCTAAAGTTATCTATAACGATGAAACAAAGAAATATGTGATGTGGGCTCATATCGACGGAGACAAGGATCCATACAACGACAACGCTAACTATGGCAAGGCACAAGCTGGAGTTGCGATCAGTGATTCGCCTACCGGACCGTTTGTCTATCAGCGAAGCTACCGGATGGATCTTGCACCGGCAGGGGAGACCGATTATCATCCAAGCGATAAAGGGATGGCACGGGATATGAGCCTGTTCAAGGATGATGACGGTACGGCTTATCTGATCTATTCGAGTGAAGAGAACCTGTCGATCTATATCTCGAAGCTGACGCCTGATTATCTCGATGTAACGGGCTGGCATAAGGATGGTAACTTAGACGAGAACGGAAATGCTGTCCGCGATACTTCGTACAAAGCTGTGTACGGCGTTGACTATGTACGGGTATTCCCGGGTGCGCAGCGCGAAGCGCCGGCGATGTTCAAATATAACGATCATTATTACATGATCACTTCCGGGGCAACCGGATGGGCGGCGAATCAGAATAAGTATACGGTAGCCGATGATATCTTTGGTTCATGGGCTCCAATGCAGGACCCGTTCGTCCGCACTTCAGCCAGCGACCCGGATCCGGCAAAAGCATTTAATACCCAATCGACCTACGTTATTCCGGTTGATCCGGAGGAAGGCAAGTTTGTCTATGTAGGGGATATTTGGAATAGCGGTAACTTTGCGAATGACGGCGCCAAATACGTTTTCCTGCCAATCGAGTTTGGACTGGGCACGGATATTGCGATCAAATGGTACGCGGATTGGACACCGGATCTGCTTGATTCGATGGGTCAGGTGAATGTGACAACCAAGTTCCCTGAGGCGGTTACTCTTGGAGAGGTGCCAAGCCTGCCGGAGCAGGTTGATGTATTGAAAAATGGAGAGACGACATCTACGCCAGTAACCTGGTCCGTTAATTCTCATGCGCTGACAGCAGCAGATTTCTCTAAGCCAGGTCCTATTACGGTTCAAATGACCTTGCCTGACTATCACAACAAAGTACAGGGCATCAAGATGTACGTTGTGCCTGACAAAGCCTTATATTTCATTAATGCAGGCGGCTATGCCACTTCGGATTACAAATTACTTGCGTCTTATATGCAGGATACATTGGCGAATAAAAGTGTAGTTGAGCAAGCTTATAATGCAGACGATGCAACGCCTTGGGGTTATCTTGGCGTTAACTCGCTGCCTTCCGGATCGGCAGACGGAGATATTTTCTCCACGGTCCGTTATTTGAACGGCGGCAACGTGGCGAACTCTTCGAAGGGCACAGACCTTGCTTATCAGTTCACCCTGGAGAACGGTTCGTATAATGTGTACCTGGGCTTTAACGATCCATGGACGAATACAAGCAGGAAAGCGAATCTGCTCCTTAATGGCGAGAATAAAGGGGCTATAACGTTTACGCCAAGCAATACGATGGCTTTCACAGGAGTAAATGTAACGGATGGCTCGCTTAACATTACCGTGAGAAATACGGCTGCCCAAGACCCGATGATTAGCTGGATCATGATCGTTAATCCTGAATTAACGCCATCTGCCGACCCTGCTATGGGGCTTACGGCTGCTGCAGCATCTTCGACAAGCGTTAAGCTGTCGTGGAACAAGACAATTGGAGCGCTTGGTTATAACCTGTACCGTTCGGACAGTGAAGAGGGCACATACACGAAGGTGTACAGCGGAACGGCTGGAACCTACACCGATACCGGCTTACCTGCCGAGCACACGTATTTCTACAAAGTAAGCGTGATTAACGGTTCGGGTACTGAATCAGCCTTGTCCACGGTGCAAAGCATTGCAATCGCCCGTACGGCAAAAGAGGTTGCGGACGGCATCACGGCAATTACAGCTCCGGCGAGAAATGCAACGGCCTTAACACTGCCGGAAGTTCCGGCTGAGTTCACCGTGGCTATTCTCTCATCGGACAGTGAAGTAATCAGCACAGAAGGTGTCGTTGCACCGCCAAGCTCGGAGACAACGGTTCACCTGGTTCTTCGTGTAACTCGAATCTCAGACAGCTCGACAGCGGATACCGCATCCATTCCGGTAGTGGTGCCGGCGAGATACAGCCAATCCGGCTCCGGCAGCGGGTCAGGCTCATCGAATGGATTGACGCCAGTTGTTACTTCGGATTTGGCGAGACTGACTGTAAATGGCGTGCTTGATACGACTTCCAAGATTGTGAAAGGCTCCGTAACAGCAGCTGAATTAAACAATGCCATCTTGCTTGCCCCTGTTTTGCGCAGCGGGGAGAAGGTTGTAGAGATTGAACTGCCGCAGGTGGCAGGAGCAGAGGCTTATGAGCAGCAAATTCCGGCGGCTGTTCTGGCTTTGCTTGGTCAGGAGCAAGTCCTCCGGGTGAAGACGAATTTCGGAACGGTGACTTTGCCGGCGGGCATGTTCTCGGCTGCTGAGCTTGGTTCCGCTCAAAATGTTACTCTTCACATTGGGGCAGCTGATATATCGACTTCGGATAAGCCTGTCATTGAAGTCAGCCTGCTGGCAGATAACAAGCCGCTTGCCTTCCATAATGAGAATGCTCCGGTTGCAGTAACGATTCCTTATACGCCGGCAGCGGGCGAATCCCTGGATCATCTTGTGATCCTGTATGTGAAGGAAGACGGTACAACAGAACCGGTTCCTAGCGGCCGATATGATGAGGCAGCAGGTGTCATGGTATTTACAACAACGCATTTCAGTAAATACGCTGTTGCTCTGGTTCATACAACATTTAACGATCTTGCAAGCGTTCCTTGGGCAAAAGCGCAAATTGAAGCATTAGCTTCCAGAGGAATTATTAACGGTACTGCTGTTCAAACCTACTCGCCAAATACGGCGGTTACGAGAGCCGATTTTATTAAACTTCTCGTATCCACGCTTGGTCTGACAGCGACCTTCGATTCAAACTTCGACGATGTCCAGTCTGCCGATTATTACTATCAGGCGGTTGGTATTGCGAAGAAGCTTGGTATTGCAAACGGAATCGGCGATAACCGCTTTGACCCTCGTGCGAGCATCAGCCGCCAGGATATGATGACGTTAACGGCCAAAGCGTTGGTCGCCGTGAATAAGCTTGCTGCGATGGACGGCACAGCCGGTGACATCAGCGGTTACGCGGACGCGGATCAAGTCAGCGGGTATGCGTCAGGCAGTATTGCAACTCTGGTTAAGAACGGCATCGTTCAGGGTTCAGGCAACAACCTGTCGCCTCTTGCGACAACAACTAGAGCAGAGGTTGCGGTTATGCTGTATAACATTTACAAGAAATAAAATTTGAGACGAGGACAATCCGGAATCAGGTGTTTTTCCGGATTGTCCTTTTTTGAATTCTAAGAATGTATAAGTTTTTTTATAAACATGGCTTAGAATTCTCCGGATTGAAACGCACTTCGCCAAGAACGGCGATAGCCGTTTCACCTTACTAGCTGTTATAATAGACTCTAGTAAAAAATTATTCACTGCAGCGTATCAAGCAGTTATCGATTATGGCAAGCGGAATGGAAATGAACAAAATGACTAGAATTGGAGTGTGTTCGTTATGGCATCTAATTATCATTTGAATGATGGTTCTGCGCTTCCGCCAAGAATGGAGCTGCAGCAGTCCTGGTGGGCAATGGTCGGTCTCGGTGAGAACGGCCGGGAATGGACGATGGAGGAGAAGTTTGCACGGATTGCCGAAGCCGGTTTCACCGGAATAAGCGCAACTATGCCTGCCGAACAGGATATCCCGGAATGGCATCGATTGCTGGATAAATACCAGTTCACCTTCAGTACGGTTGCTTTCCCGTCAAGTAAGAGCGACATACAGGAAATTCTGAAGACAGTGAAGCAATTTGGTAGGGTGCAATATATCAACTCGCAGGTCATGGATGCCTTTGTGGTTGGCGATGAGGCGATCCAATTGCTGCAAGATCTTCTCGATGCTTCTTCGGAAGCGGGGATTCCTCATTTCATTGAAACGCATCGGGGGAGGATCACGCAGGACCTGCTCCGGACGACAGATTATGTGCGGGCTTTGCCGCAGTTAAAGCTGATTATTGATCTATCGCATTATGTGGTTGCCGGTGAATTAGATGGCGGTGCTGGCAGCCGCGCCGAGTCAGAGTTTGATATTTTGCTTCAGCGGACCGCAGGTATTCATGGCCGCGTCTCGAATGGGGAGCAGGTCCAGGTTGATATAGGGGCTCAGGGCGATCATCCGATGGTTGAGCATTTCAAGCGCTGGTGGCGCAAAGGGATGCAGAACTGGTATGAGCAAGCAGTACCCGGCGACATTCTCCCTTTTGTTCCCGAGCTTGGACCTCCAGGCTATGCGATTACTCGCTTGGATGAGGATAACCGTCAGATCGAAACGACCGACCGCTGGCAGCAGGCGCTGCTGCTGAAGCAAATCGCCGAGGAGCTGTGGCAAGAGGTTGTAGCCGAAGCGGCGAGCAAAAGCATAGTACGATAAGGAAATGGAAGGCTGTCTGCTTGAACAGGCGGCCTTTTGTGCTGTGCTGGTTGCACCGCTTAAATCGAAATTTATCAAATAGGTCGGCTGCGATTCGGGCAATATAATCCTGATTATGGATGAAATGGGGTTATTACCGCATGACGGGCTCGACAAATATGACAGGCTGGTCCAAATGGCTGCGAAGTCATCGGATTCCCTTCAAGCAGAATAGGCTGTTGCAGATCGTCATAGCGGTGTTTGGCGTATTCTGGATCATCATGGCAATCCGGCCCTCCGACTGGAAAGTATGGGCGGTCGAAAATACGCTCCTGGTCATCTTCATTGTTGTTCTGGCTCTTGTCTACCGGAAATTTCCGCAGAGCAATTTATCCTATTTGCTTATCGCTATTTTCCTGGCCATGCATGCCTATGCGGCGCATTATACGTATCAGAATACACCGGTTGATGAGTGGCTGAAGCAGGCTCTGCATATTAAGAGGGGCTTCTATGACCGCATCGTTCATTTTGCCTTTGGCTTGCTGATCGCATTCCCTGTCCGGGAGGCTGTCCAATATTTTCTCAAGCTGCGCGGGAAATGGCCGCCATATATCGTCACTTTTACGATCATTATGACGGCTAGCGCCCTGTATGAGCTGCTTGAAATGTGGTCGGCTTACCTGTTCAACCGGAAGCTGGCCGCTCAATATATCGGGCTGGAGGGAGATCCGTTTGATTCGCAGAAGGATATGACGATGGCGCTTATAGGTATTCTGATTGCCATTGCGCTTTTTCTGATGCTGCATACAACGTTAAACAAAAACCGCAGGAAATAACCCCTTTCAGCCTTAGCTCAAGGCCGAAAGGGGTTATTTGCCGGCTATTGAGTTAATGGCTGAGCAGATATTGCTTAGGCGTCTTCCCGAAGGTGCGTTTGAACATTCGGATAAAATAGCTGGTGTCCATGCCGACAATTTCGGCTATCTTCTCAATCGTAATGCCGGAATGCTCCTGCAGCAGCTCCATCGATTTGCGCATGCGCAGCTGCAAAATATATTGCTGGGGAGTTGTGCCAAATTGCTCGACAAACAGCCGGTGGAAATGCTGGACGGAATATCCTGCCGAACGGGCGACATTCGCTAGGGCAAGACGCTCATTGTAATGCTCATGCATTAACTGGACTGCGGTTTGGAGCGCGGCATTGGCCTGTCTGGAGGGAGAATCGTCTTTGCCGGCTTTCTTGAAGACGGATTGACCCTCCAGAATAGAGAGCATCATATTGTACATTTTTTTGGAAGATTCCCAGTAGGCATGCTCTCCATTCTGACTGATTAAATACCACAGGGACTTTAGCTGATCCCATAAGCCGTCAAAATTATTTGCCGCTACCGCGTTTATGATCAAATCGTCTATTTGCAGCAGCAGGGGCTCAGCCGCATATCCCCGAAAGGCAACAAAGCCTAATTCCCAGCTTTCCTCGTCATGGTCGGGATAATATTCATGAGGGGTATCAGCGGGCAGAATGAGGATGGTACCAGGTGACAATCTCAGCTCCAGCTGCCCGTTTATTTGGAATCGGCCATGACCGCCGCGGGATAAGAAAATTTGATGGGCGGGATAACCCTCGGGTCTTGCCAGATGCTTCTGCGCATGGCTCCCGACACAGCATACATAGAGCGGAAGAAGCTGCTCCAGATTCGCGAATTGGGCAAGCAGGAATGGCATCATAACGGCTATAGTCTCCTCTTATGTTAAGATTGTACGATTTCTTGATGCAACTGTTATACGGATACAAGACTACTTCTCATTATAATCAAAAATAGATAAGCGGATATAACGATAATTTGAGGAGGCCGTCAAGTTGGGACCAAACGAGAAGATATACCGTATTCAGGCTGACCGCTATGAGCCAAAAGCCATTTATCCGTCTTCCTTGAAGCTGGGAGGAGCTAATCCTGAAGGAGACCGTATTTCTTTCACCAACTACTACATGGAGCTTAACGGCAAACCCTATTTTGCGATCTGCGGTGAATTTCACTACTCCCGTTATCCGAAGGCGCAATGGGAAACCGAACTGCAGAAGATGAAGCTGTCGGGGATTACGGTTATTCCAACTTATATTTTCTGGAACCATCATGAGGAGATTGAAGGGGAATTTAATTGGCAGGGTAACAGGAATCTGCGCCAATTCATTGAGGTTTGTGAGCAGAGCGGGCTTTATGTCATTCTGAGAATTGGCCCGTTCTGTCATGGTGAAGTGAAGAACGGCGGTCTTCCGGATTGGCTGTTCGGCAGAGCTTTTGATGTCCGATCGAATGATGAGGGGTATCTGAGCTATGTATCCCGTCTTTATGACGAAATCGGCAAGCAGGCTTCTGGTTTGCTCTATCAAGATGGAGGTCCGGTTATCGGGTTTCAATTGGAAAATGAGTTCCGTGCAGCCGCTGCTTTATGGGAGATGACAGCTAAGCAGGGGGATGAATACTTAAGCGGAGGCAGCGGAGGGGAGGAGCATATTATCCGCCTTAAGGAATTGGCGCTTGAAGCGGGATTAATCGCTCCGATCTATTCCATTACAGGCTGGGGCAACGCACCGGTTCCGGAGGATGAGGTGCTGCCTTTGTATGGCGGCTACGCTTATACGCCATGGACGGTTAACGAGAAGCAGCCTAAGCAAAAGCCGACAGGCGAATATTTATTCACGGATTACCATAATGATGTGCAGGAAGCCAGAGATTTTGCACCGCCGTATGAGCGGACCAAATATCCGTTTGCCTGCTGTGAAATGGGCGGAGGGATGCAGACCTGGTATCTCGCCCGGTTCCAGGTGGAGCCCGAAAGTGTGCTGGCTATGAGTCTGGTCAAGATCGCCAGCGGCTGCAATTTTATTGGCTATTACATGTTCCACGGCGGGACGAATCCAATCGGTGGGACCGGCTATTTAAATGAAAGCACAACTCCCAAGATCACCTATGATTTTCAGGCTCCAATTGGTGAGTTTGGGCAAATTCGGGAATCCAATCATTTGATTCGGCCGCTGCATTATTTTCTTCAGACCTTTGGCGGAATGCTTGCTCCTATGGGTACACTTCTGCCGGACGAGGCCTATAAGCTGCAGCCGGAAGATACGCAGACTCTGCGCTATTCCATTCGAACGGATGGGCATTCGGGCTTTCTATTCGTTAATAATTATCAGGACCATGTGGCGATGCCAAAGCATGAAGGAGTCCGGTTTACGGTCGAGCTTGCTGGCGAGACCTTGACGTTCCCAAGGAAGAAGCCTCTTACGGTCCGCTCCAATGCTTCGTTCTTCCTGCCATTTAACATGGATCTGAGCGGCGTTCAATTACGGAGCGCAACCGCGCAGCCGGTTACTTTACATCAATCAGGTGAAGTGATCACTTATTTCTTTGTTATGCCCGAGGGTGTTGCAGGAGAGTTTGTCCTTGGCGAGCAAGGAATTACCTCGATTGAAACGGCTAACGGCGTTGTGACCCAGGAAGAGGGCGGGGAGTATATCGTCACGGTATCTTCGGAAAGCTCCAGTCTTATCCGTATTAATCGCGAGGATGGCCTGGACATTCGGATTTATGCGATGACGGCTGTTGAAGCCGCGTTGATGTGGGAGCTGGAGAAGGATGGAGAAAAGTATATTTTATTCTCAACCGCAGTTCCGGTTGCTTCCTGCGAAGGAATCGAATTTGTGACGGAAGGTTCATTCATTGTCCGGGAGTATAACGGGCAGCAGCAAGACGGATTTACTTCCTATCAGGTTCTTGTTCCTGAGAGAAAGCCTGAGCTTCAGGTTGTCCGCATTCATGATCATAAGGTAGCCTTGCGCTTTAAGCCGGATGTGTTGGAAGATCTGGAGGATCTGATTCTGAAGATAGCGTATACAGGAAATGTAGGTTATGCCTTTTCAGAAGGGCAGCTGTTCCATGATCATTTCCATAATGGAGCACCTTGGGAAATTGGATTGGCAAGATTCCCGAGAGTGCTTGAGGCGGGTGAATTGGTGCTTGAAACAACGCCGCTTCGAATCGGGGAGACGACCTTTGCAGAGGATAACAATATGGCGGCTGAGCAACATTTCGAAGGCGAGAAAATCGCTGTTTTCCACGACATTGACGCTGTGCCCGTGTACCGGATACGGATGAAATTGGGGAAAAAATAGGATTGAAAAGCAAATTTCGATATGCTATGATGTGCAAAAGCAAAAGCGTTGAAGAGAAAAACATGCAGGCAGCTTATGTCCAGAGAGCAGAGGGAATGCTGAAACCTTTGCCTTAAGCTATGTATGAGGTCATCTCGGAGCTGTTGACTGAAGGCTGAAGTTTCCTTTCAGCTGCGTAGGCTCAACCGGATTGGCACACGTTACCGTGCAGCAGGTAAGCAGAAGCTTATCTCATGAGACCGGATTTGCAAGAGAACCGGTGAACCAGGGTGGTACCGCGAAGATAACCCCTTTCGTCCCTAGGCAAGTTCAGCTGTATGCTGACGCCTATGGAAGAAAGGGGTTTTATGATGTTCATAAAGAAGCGTGGAAGAGAAATAGCGGCATGCGGCTTATGCACAGAGAGCAGGGGGCTTGGTGGAACCTTTGCCATAAGCGATGGACGCGGTCATCTCGGAGCTGTTGACCGAAAGCTGAAGCTTAGCTGTGTAGGCTCAACCGGAATTGCACACGTTAACGTGCAGCAGGCAGGAGCATTCCTGCCTCTTGAGACCGGATTCGCAAGAATTCCGGTGAACCAGGGTGGTACCGCGAAGACTAAACCCCTTTCGTCCCTTATGGCCTTGCAGCGTTGCTGTGATTAGCCGGGGAAGAAAGGGGTTATTTTTTATTACGGGAGGCTGCCCATGATGGAACAAACAACAAAAAACTGGATGACTGGCTCGGAAGCATTGCTGCAAGGATTATTGGATGAAGGCATTGATACGGTATTTGGTTACCCGGGCGGGAGTGCTTTATATATCTACGATGCGATGACCCGTAATGCGGAGTTCAAGCATATTTTGACTCGACATGAACAAGGGGCGGTACACGCTGCCGACGGCTACGCCCGTTCCACCGGCAAAGTTGGCGTATGCATTGCAACTTCTGGACCGGGAGCGACAAACCTGGTAACCGGAATTGCAACGGCCCATATGGATTCCATTCCGATGGTCATCATTACAGCGAATGTACCTACGTATATGATTGGGACGGATGCTTTCCAGGAGGCGGATATAATCAGCATAACGATGCCTATAACGAAACACAGCTATTCGGTTCGTGATGCAGCAGACATTCCGAGAATATTGCATGAAGCATTTTATCTGGCAAGCACGGGGAGGAAAGGTCCGGTTCTGATCGACATTCCGAAGGACATCTCCAATACGAAGCTGCTCTATGAGCCATACACGGAGGATGTAAAATTCCGCGGGTATGAACCTGATCCGGCCATTGATGCCGAGCGTGTAGAGGAATGGCTGACGGCGATGGCGGAAGCGGAAAGACCGGTTATCATTGCCGGAGGAGGGATTGTCCATGGCAATGCTTCCGATGAGCTGATTCGGTTTGTTGAACGGACGCAGATCCCGGTAGTTAGTACGTTGCACGGACTTAGCGGGTTTCCGAGCGGGCATTCCTATGCGCTGGGCATGGCGGGGCATCACGGCAATTACGCAGCCAATATGGCTATTCAGCAGGCAGATTTGATTATTTCGCTTGGCTCTCGGTTTGATGACCGGCTGACGATGAAGGTAGGAGGCTTTGCGCCGCAGGCCAGAAAGATTGTCCACATTGATATCGATCCGGCGGAGATCGATAAGATTATTAAAGCGGATATCAGCATCGTAGGCGATTTGAAGGGGATTCTTGCATACGCCTGCACGTTGGCTGCTCCTGCCAAAACCGAAGGCTGGATGGAGCAGATCAGGCAGTACCAATCCCGGCACCCGTTAAGATACAATGATTCGGATAACGAGCTAAAGCCGCAATATGTACTCGAAATGATTCATCAGACCTCTCATGGTGACGCGATTATTTCAACGGACGTAGGCCAGCACCAAATGTGGACGGCGCAATTTTATAAGTTTAATCAGCCGCGTTCGCTCCTGACCTCTGGAGGGCTTGGGACGATGGGATTTGGATTTCCGGCTGCTGTAGGTGCCCAGATCGGCAATCCCGACCGGCTGGTTATCTCCGTTAACGGAGATGGCGGGATGCAGATGTGCGCCCAGGAAATGGCGATTTGTGCGGTGCAGCAAATTCCGGTGAAGATCGTTGTTCTGAATAACCGGGTGCTTGGCATGGTAAGACAGCAGCAGGAGCTCATGTACGAGAACCGGCTGAGCCAGATCGATTTGGCGGGAAGTCCGGATTTTGTCAAACTGGCGGAAGCGTACGGGCTTAAAGGGCTGCGCGCTTCGAGCAAGGCGGAAGCGGATACTGCCTGGAAGGAAGCGCTGGAAACGCCGGGTCCGGTGCTTGTAGAGTTCGTTATTCCGATGGATGAGAACGTATATCCGATGGTTCTTGGCGGTACAGCCTTGGATGAAATGATCCTGGGGGACTTTGAGTAATCTCCCATCAGCCTGTTGACATCGATAACTGTATACATTATTATAACAGTAATAACTTAAGTTACAGTTACTTACTTTCATTAAGGGCGGTGATGACCATGAGTATTGCAGTCAGCGATTGGGTGCAAGGTCAAACGATCAGCGGTGAATTTATTTTCGGCTATGTCGAGCATATCGACTTGGAACAAAACGTTGCAAAGGTTTATGTTGTAAAATCGGATAACGAGGATTCGGCCGGGCGTATGGCGCTTGCTAAGGTTCATCATTTGAGACAGCAGGCCGAGTGGGTTCCAGGCGAGGAGGATATCCGCAGCTTGATTGATCTCGCTCTTGCGGCGCAGGATCAAGCGTGGTTTATGGAGCTTAGCGGCCAACTGAAGGACACGGCGCAAAGCGATTCGAAATCCCGCAAGTGGTTATGGAACAATAACGGCTCCCGTTTATCCCATATATTTGAGTAATAATGAAAGGGTTCAAGTTAGCCGATGCGGCTTACTTGAACCCTTTTTTCAGTAAATTGAGCAGCGGATGATTTTTACCGAGATTGCCGGTAGGCAGGTTAGGTAAGGCAGCCGCGGCAGGCGCTGCCGTTTTTTTCGCGGCGGCAGGCGTTTTGCCGACTGGTTTGCCTTTGCTTTTGCTTGCGCCTTTACTTTTCCCATTAGCGGTTTTTCCTTTGCCGTTATTACTGCTATTCCCATTGCCAGTAGTACCGCTATTGCCGCTATTCCCGTTAGCCTTGTTTTCGGTATCTCTCCCCGTTTCCTCCAAATCAACCTCTGATGTCGTTGAGCCGTCGCCGTTTCCGACTTGAATGGATTCCGGAGCGATTTGTTTGACAAATCCAAAATGGATAATGCCGTTGTTATTCACAACGATGACTTTACCGATACAGTTAAACATGCAAGCCTCGCATCCCCTCATAGCGATAGCTTATCTGATAGTTTATGGACAATACGCTGGACCCGAATGGGTGTTTCGATAGGGAATAGAGCCTGTTTATAGTTCGGGCATAGTCTGGTTTCACTGAGAGAACAAGGCAGTTAAGAAATGGATGGACCGCTTCAATGGTATTGCAACCAGATATTTGCAACATTATTTGGCTTATTTCCGTTATATGGACAGCAAAGAATTTGGAAGAATAGTTCAAAATTTGAAACTTTTATGTGTGAGTCTTTACTTCTCCTATCTAAATGAAAAAGGAAGGGAGTGGATTTCGATTAAGAAAATCATTGTTTTGATTGCATTTTTTTGTCTTGTGTTCCTGTTTGGTTGTAGTAAAGATCCCACCGAGCAGATTTACGATAATCATTTGGAGTACCTTGAGTCATTTGGCTGGCATATTGAGGACAAAATTAGCGAAAGAACTCAGGATACAAAAAAGACGAATTTAGATGCACAAATAGCAGGTATTGATTTGGAGCCGTATAATGAAGTTGAAATTACAACCTATTTGCTAAAAGAAAAGCAAAAAACAGGAAAGAAAATATACGCCTCCATTTATGAATATAATGGACATATCATCGGAGGGAACGGTCAATTAGAAGAATGGCTGCCTGGAGTTTTTTCTTTGAAGGATCAAGAAAGGCTAATTAACGAAGGAACAATAAATTAATAGCGTGTTCTCCCTTATTATGCTATTGGGACATGATAGAATAAACCGCCTTTCAACGAAGGCGGTTTTCTTGCGGTCAAATATCAACATTAGAATGTAACATAGCCTTGATTTGATTTATTGACGCTGCAAAGCAATTTGCTGTGAAGGAGATTCCGTTTCCACAACTAACGGTTTCCCTTCAAATTTGTCCCAGCGGATGAAATTTTCCAGGATAATGACCAGCAGGACGCCAATAATGAGACCGTTGGAGAGAATAGGCGTCAAGAGCGGAGGGAACTCCGCAAAGGCCGAAGCGGGAATATTCATGATGCTGATTCCCGTTAATACGGGAAGCGCGACGCGATAGATCGTTTTGGCGTTAAAGGTGGTTCCTTGGAAGGATCGAATCGCCGTGCCAAACATCTGCAGGTAAGCGACAAACAATACCGCATTTCCAACGGATAAAGGCAGCTGTGCCAGCCACCCGCCTAATGCGGGAAAGATCCCCACGATAATAAACATGGCAGAGCCCGCAATTAAAGCGGCCCGGCGAAGCACCTTCGTATTCTCGAGAAAACCGATGGATGAAGCAAAGGTTCCGAACGGAATAAGGCCAAGACAACCGGCCAGAATCGAGAAGCCATTCGTGAACAGAATCGATCTTACAAACTGCTTATCGGTTGCTTCCCGTTTGAACAGTTTGCCGGCGGCCGTTAAGCTGGTCAGCGTATTCGTCATGTTCACAAGGCCCGCAAGCAGACCAACCATTATAATTCCGGGTTCAAAAGCAGGCGTCCCCCAAGGCAGCCAATGCCAAATGCCATTGCCGCCGCCGCTCGCTGCGCCCATTCTGCTCTCGCTTCCAAACAGGATGGCATAAGCCATCCAGCCCACGATAATTCCGCCCAGCAGCGAGAACTGTCCCCATTTCCCTTTGCCCTTCAGATGAATGAGGCCGACAACCACGATAATAAACAACGACAAGCCAGCGAGTTGCAAATTCCATTTGCCGCCTTGATCATATCCAATCATTCCTTTGAAGAAGGTATTGGCAAGCTGGAAGGTAAGAAGCAGCAGGAACACGCCCATAACCATCGGGGTAAAGATGCGTTTCAGTACCTTAAGGAATCCGCATAAGGCAAGTACAATAACGACCGTGCTGGACAAAATAAATCCGGCGCTAAGACTGGCAGCAACCGTGCTGATCTCCATGCCCATAGCCGGAGCCGAAGCGCAGATGCTGAGCACAAGCCCCCACCATACGCCGGCCGGGCCGTCCATAAGGGCATACCGATGTCCCCAGACCGCTTGAACGATACAGAGCAGACCGGTCAATATGAAGGAGCGCTGCATCGAAGACGCGATATCTTCCGGCGATAGTCCAAGCACATGCCCAATGGAGAGCGGCACCATGACCGTATTCGTAAATATAAAGAACAGCCACTGCATGCCGGCAAGCAGCACCGTTAATGAATCTTTGGATTTGAACCTCATTTTATTCCCAGCTTTCCGCATGATTTCCGTTTGTTCGGGCTCCGTTTTTCTCCCGAATGCTTCGTATATGGTATCATGGGCGTAACTATATTAAAAATATTAAATAAATTGCGAAAGCATATGAAAATCATATAGCTGGTTTGCAGATCGGATGGAAACAGGAATATGGACATCAAACAATTGCGTTATTTTATTGCCTTGGCGGAAGAGCTGCAGGTCACTTCAGCGGCTCAACGCCTTCATATGTCGCAGCCGCCGCTCAGCCAGCAGCTGAAGCTGATGGAAGAGGAGCTTGGCGTTTCGTTATTTATACGCAGCGGCCGCCATCTGGAGCTGACGGCACCGGGCAAAACGTTATATGAGCATGCTCTTACCATTACGAGGTTGCTGGAGGAAGCGAAGGAAGAAGTGAAGGAATCGGGCCTTGGCGTAAGGGGAAAGCTGTCCATTGGCATCAATACGTTGTCCGATGAGCGGCTTCCCCGCGTACTCAGCGCCTTTCGTTTGTTGTACCCGAAGGTTACCTTCAAGATTCAACAGAATGAGACGATTACGTTAACCAGGCTGATCAAGGATAAAGCGCTGGATTTGGCTATTGTCCGCCTTCCGATCAGCCTGGAGGAATTCGATTATGTCATGCTTGGCGCGGAGCCGTTATTTTTCGTAACAGGGGCCGGGGATGAAGAACAGCATTCGATAACTTATGAACAGATCGCCAAACATCCGTTAGTTCTCCCCAGTACGGAAGGGCTTGGGCTGTATCACTTGATTTTGGATCAATTCCATTCGAGAAGCTTGTCACCGTCCATTATCGGGGAATGTTCGGATATCGGCATGCTTATGGAGCTTGTAGCTTCCGGGTTTGGCGCTTCGATTCTGCCAAGGACTTCGGTTAACCGGTATTCGAATCATCGCATCCGGGTCATCCCGATTGATGGGCCGGATGTCACCTCTAGCTCCGCGATCATATGGCAGAAGCAGCATTATTTAAGCAAAGCGGCGCAAAAGCTGATTGAATTGATTACTTGATCTTTATTTAATTAAGGAATGAACGTATTGCGATGGAGTGCTGTCAGTATATTTTTTAAATACTCGGCCAAAATAATTCAAATCATTAAACCCGACAAGGAAAGCAATATCGGTAATGGGAAGAGTGCCGCTTTGCAAATAAAGCTTGGACTCCTCAATCCGTTTCCAATTGACATAATCCGTAACTCCCATTCCGGTTTCCAGCTTGAACTGCCGAGATAGATGAGAGGCGCTTACTTGAGCGGTCTCAGCAAGCCCGGAAAGCGTCAACGGCTGGTCCAAATGCAGTGAAATATAGTCAACGGCTTTCTTGACGGGCATGCTGTATTGCTTGGTGGAATCCTCTTTCACCGCTTCGCAATATTCGATCATGATCCTTTCACCGATTTTTTTAATATGCGGCAGGTTGGACGCCCGTTCAATCATAATCGCAAACCTCTCCGAAAGCATATGAAGCTGCATCGGCTTCATGCCGCCCCGCTCCGCTGCAATTCTGCAAATCGTATTGCTGACGATCAGTAAATTTTTGGCCGATCGGATCGGGCTTTCCGGAAACCGGTCGGGTAATTCGAATAGTCCCGCGGTTTCTTTCACCAATTTGTTGACCGCTGAAGTATCTCCCTTCGTTATAGCATTCATCACAGTTTTCTCATACCGGTATCTGACATCAATAATGTTGTAGTTATCCGCGATGTCGGCTCGCTGCTGTTCTTTGTCCACTGGCGGAAGAGTTTGAATGTCTGTTGTAATAAGGCGCGAATCAACCGGTTCATGCGCACATAATTGGACAAGCAGGTCGCCTAATGAGGTTCCTTCATTGCTGCTGATCATCCTTAAGGATTGATAAAATTCCTGAAGAACCTTGCGCTCCCCGATAGGTAGACGGTTCAAGTAGATGATGCCGCTTATAAAGTCGCTGTCCGGATTGCTGGACAGAAAAGGCCCAAGCAGCACATAGCTTGTCTTCAAATCGTTGCTTTCAGTTGCTGCCGAGGCAATAAATTCCAGGCCGCAGGAATTTACATAATAAAAATAGCTGCCTGGCGGATGGTTATCCAAACAAGCAAGGATCGTCTCGTATTCAACAGATAACTCCGTCATACATGCCGGAAACTGATGCGAAACCGACTCCAGCAGAGTATGACCATTCCGGTCTATAATCCGAATGTCCAGCTTGGTCACTTGATGAACAATCTTGGCAATTTTATTGACTTTGCTCCAGTGCTGCGGCTCCATGTCCAGCATCGCTTGGTTCACTTCCTATATATTTTGTAATATTTTTATCGTACATCAATATTGTGCGAAATCAAGCATGATTATGCGATCATTATAACGAGAAATCGCTTACAATCACAAATGTAATCGCTATCATGCATGGGCGGATGACTGGAAGGGAGTAAGAAGGATGAGAAGATCTATTAGTCTTAACGGAAGCTGGCTATTTACGAAGCAGCAGGTATCGGATGCTGCAGCCCGCGTAATGGATTCGGACGGATGGGAACCGGTGGAGGTTCCTCATACTTGGAACGCAATCGACGGCGCAAACGGCTTTGATTTTTATAAAGGCGCCTGCTGGTATAAAAGAGAGTTTTCTATAGACCGTTCCGCTTCGGGTAACCGCGTATTTATCGAATTCAAGGGCTCGAACAGCATTACGGATGTTTATATCAACAGCACTTACCTGGGTCAGCATCGCGGAGGTTATTCGACTTTCCGATTTGATATTACGGAGCATGTATCCTACGGGGCAGCGAATCTGGTGTCCGTTAAGGTGGACAATACGGTTGTTGACGACGTATACCCGCAGATGGCCGATTTCACCTTCTTTGGAGGCATTTATCGGGATGTTAGCCTCGTAATCGTTAATCCCGTTCATCTGGACATGATGGATTATGGCTCGCAGGGCGTATATGTGATCCAAGAGCAAGTCAGCCCGGAACAAGCGGTTCTCACGATTCGGACAAGAGTGGTTAACTCGCTTGATGTGCAAAAGAAAGTAAGACTTTGGGCAGACCTTATTGATGCAGACGGATGTACCGAAGCTTATACAGCCAAGGAAGTCGTGCTGGAAGCGGGAGAAACGCTTGAGGTGGATATGCCGCTGACCGTCTGTCAGCCAACCTTATGGAATGGCCGCAGCAATCCGTATTTATACGAAGCGCGAATCTCTATTCATTCCTTTAACGATACCTTGGATATGCTCTCCATTCCCGTGGGACTTCGTTATTTCGAAGTAGACGCGGAACAAGGCTTCTTCCTGAACGGTGAATCACATCCCTTGCGCGGGGTTTCCAGGCATCAGGACCGCAAAGATATGGGCTGGGCCATCTCTAAGCGGGAGCATGAAGAAGATATGGCGCTTATCAAGGAGATTGGAGCGAACACGATTCGTCTGGCCCATTATCAGCATGATCCATATTTCTATGATTTATGTGATCAAGAGGGGATGGTTCTCTGGGCTGAAATTCCGTTTATCTCCGTTATGTCCAAGAATGAGCTCGAAGGTATCAACGCCAAGCAGCAGATGATTGAGCTGATCCGGCAAAACTTTAACCATCCGTCGATTTGCTTCTGGGGCATTCAGAATGAAATTCAGATCAGCGGCGAGCGCCCTGAACTTCGAAAGCTGGTAGGCGAGCTGAATGAACTGACCAAGAAAGAAGATCCTACGAGATTAACGACGATGGCGAACGTCATGTTCGTTCCGGATAACGACGATTATAATCGCGTCACCGACGTAGTTGGGTACAACAAATATTACGGATGGTATCAAGGCAAGGTTGAAGACTTTGCGGGCTGGATCGACGGGTTCCACCAAACGAATCCAACGATCAAGCTGGGCATATCGGAATATGGGGCAGAGGGGATCATTGAATACCATAACGACGACCCGCAGGTGAAGGATTATTCCGAGGAATACCATGCTTTATTTCATGAGAAGGTATGGCGTATTTTTCAGGCACGTCCGTTCCTTTGGTCCACCTATGTTTGGAATATGTTCGACTTTGGGGCCAACATCCGTGATGAAGGCGGCGTGAAGGGGCGCAACAATAAAGGCCTTGTGACGTACGACCGTCAGATTAAAAAAGATGCCTTCTATATGTATAAAGCGAATTGGTCGGATGAGAAGTTTGCTCATATTGCCGGCAAGCGTTATATTGACCGCCCTAATGAAGCGATCTCGATTAAAGTATACTCCAACTGCGATGAAGTATCGCTGTACGTAAACGGCGTTCAGCATCAGACGGCAGCTTCTGACAATCGGATCTTTTTATTTGACCATGTACCGCTCCAAGAAGGTTTGAATACGGTACATGTTATCTCGAACGATCACGGCATAAACGCAGAGGACATGGCATTGTTTAACCGGACCAATGAACCTAATCCAAGCTATGAAGCGCCGGAAGACAAAGGCGGAATCGTGAGCAACTGGTTCCAGCTTCCCGAAGAAGAAGATATCGAGATGGAAGAGCTTGTTATTACGGATGATGTGTTCTCTACCCGCTGCACGATCAGGGAGATGATGAATCATCCGGAAGCAAGATTAATCGTGGAGAAATATCTTGGCGCGAATTTCGTGGACAATCCCATGTATGAAATGGCTGCGGGCATGTCGATGGAATTGATAGCAGGTATGGCATCTGAAGTATTTACGGATAAAGTGATGTACCGCATCAACAAAGAGTTGACGACAATCAGTAAAGCCTAAGATCTTAGCTTTCATAGAGGGGGCAAGCAGCAATGAACCAGACTGCATCGCTTGAAAATACTCGGCAAATGGACAGCGAAATAGAGATAAGAAAATTTGGATTGCGAGATAAAATAGGTTATTTGTTCGGCGATTTCGGGAATGACTTTTTCTTTATTCTGGTGAGCTCGTTCCTGATGGTTTATTACACGGATGTTTTCCATATCAGCGCGGGTATTGTAGGGGTTCTGTTCCTGATTGCGCGTCTGTGGGATGCGGTGGCGGATGTCGCATGGGGGCGCTTTATTGATTCACGTAAACGGAGCCCGCAAGGCAAGTTTAAGCCATGGATATTCCGGATGTCCTTTCCGCTTATCCTTTCCGGCGTGCTTATGTTCGTCCAAATTCCGAACATGTCCGAAGGCTTTTACTTGGCTTATGCCTTTGTTACGTATTTGATTTGGGGGACGTTCTACAGCACAGTCAACATCCCGTACGGTTCAATGGCTTCAGTCATTACGAGTGATCCGGTTGAACGCACCCAGCTGTCGACCTACCGTACGATGGGCGGATTATTTGCGAGCGTCATCATTAATGTCGCAGGGCCGCAAATTTTGTTTATTGACAATGAAGTGAATGCAGGCAGGTTCATGCTGGGAGCTATTTTATTCGGATTATTGTCGCTCAGCTGCTACATGGCTTGTTACCGGATGTCGACGGAGCGGATTGACCGTTCCGGGTCGCAATTGAACAAAACGAACGTATGGCGTTCGTTCAAGGGACTGACTAAAAACAAGCCGCTTATCTCGATTCTGGTCATTTCTCTCGTATTTATGATGCTAACGATGCTGACAGGCGCTGTAAATGTGTATCTGTACAAAAATTATTTCGGAAATGCATCCGTGTTAAGCATCGTTGGTCTTGTTCAAGTGGTTGCCATATTGGCCGCCATTCCACTCTCCAAGCCGCTGATTGCCAGATTCGGCAAAAAAGAAGCGGCGGCGGCCGGCATGCTGTTCGCGGCGGCGGTGAACTTGATTCTGTATTTTATCCCTGGTCTGGACGTTGGCGTGTTCATAGGCATTTCCGCGCTGGGCGCATTTGGGTCTGCCTTCTTTAATCTGGTCATCTGGGCCTTTGTTACGGACGTCATTGATTATCATGAATACGTCACCGGGATGCGGGAGGACGGCACCGTCTATTCCGTATACTCCTTCGCCCGCAAAGTTGGTCAAGCACTTGCAGGCGGTTTGGGCGGCATCGCGATTACGGCTATCGGGTACAACTCCGCGCTAAAAACGCAGACACAAGGCACACTGGATGGCTTGTACCTGCTCAGCACGCTTGTTCCCGCTATTGTGTTCCTGATTGTGGCTTTGCTGCTCGCTTTTGTCTATCCGCTTAATAAGAAACGGACAGCAGAGCTTGTCGCCGATCTGGCGAGCAGCAAAAGAATAGAGTAAGCAAATGCCAACTCGGCCCGAGACTGTAGAAGTCCGGGCCTTCTTCAACCTACCCTAGGGGGACTGAGGATGAGGCTGTGGAGAAAGTCGGATTTTCATTCCATTCGTTTCAAGATCATCATTGGACTGCTGATTGTCGTGACCCCTATTTTATTTCTGCTGATTTATAACAATTTATACTCTATTCAGCTTGTTCGCAATCAGGTCGCGCAGTCCAACAAAAATATGCTTCATCTGTACATGGGACTAATCGATAAGGAACTGGAAGGCATTGACGATTACTTGTTCCGCTTCGCCACGGAGGAGACGGGGTTCCTATATTTGGAGCGGTCTGAAGCGGATGATCCCGATTTGTACAATTTGGCCAAATACCAATTATATCAGCAGCTCTATTCGGTTGCGGGCTCAGCTTCTCTCGACTATTACTTCTTGTATTCGCCTGCCAACCGGGACTTGGTGCTTGCCCCCAAGAATCAGTCTGCAGAAAGCAGGAATCTGGATAGGATTCGACAGCGGCTTAGCCAAGCCGTAGAGAACCAGCGAATGAATCCGACCTTCCGGTATTGGAAGTGGTCGAGTCTTGAGCTGGAAGGGAAAGCCTATCTTATTCGTCTGTTCAAATCGGGAAATGTATATGTTGGAGCCTTGGTCAATTACGACCGGGTTATGAGCGCGCTTGATGAACTGGACCTCGGAGCCACCGGCCTTGCCGTTATGCTTGACCGCAACGAGCAGCCGATGGAGGGGGAGGAATGGATCGCCGCGCGTCATATCAATGTCCTTTCCTTACAGGAAAATTATCGCATGACGGGAGAGGCAGAACGGTTTATGGTCATTCAAGAGCAATCGGGGAGAGGCGATTTTGTTCTGGCCGCCATTTTGAATGACCGCAGTATTATTGAAAAGCTGCCTTATAAGCGGCGGATGATTGTTCTCATTGCGCTGGGTACGGGGGTTGTTCTGCTCGGAGCTTGGCTATTCCTCCGAAGAATCGTTCTGATTCCCGTATACAGGCTGATGGTCGCCATGCGCCGGATAAGGGAAGGGAGGCTGGATACCCGAATGGATGTTGAATCCACATCATCGGAGTTCGAGCTTATGAACGAAAGCTTTAACAGCATGGCCTCCCAAATCGAGAGACTCAAAATTGATATTTATGAAGAGCAGCTTCTGACCAAAAGGGCTGAGCTCAAGCATTTGCAGCTTCAGATCAATCCCCATTTCTATATGAATTCACTGAACACATTCTACTATCTTGCGGAGGATAACAAAAGCGAAGTCATCAAAGAGCTGTCGCTGTCGCTAATCCGCTATTTTCGCTTTATGTTCAGGGGACATTCGGATTTTGTCAGTGTTAGGGATGAGATTGCCCATGTACGCAACTATTTGCGTATTCAGGCCTTTCGTTTCCCGGAACAAATGAAGTATGAAATTACCGCAGAGGAAGAGCTGTTAGAGGCGCGAATCCCTCCGCTGCTTGTACAGACATTCGTCGAGAACGCGATTAAGCATGCGGTGACGCTGGATCAGCCAGTAACGATCTTCGTCATGATCAGAAGGCTAACGGATGCTGACGGCGAATCCATGCTTGTCCGCATTTATGATGACGGCGGCGGTTTCCCCCAGGAGGTCATTCGCAAATTCAGAGAGGGCAGCAATCTGCTGACTGAGGCTGGTGAACGTATCGGCATTTGGAATGCGAAGCAGAGACTGTCGTTGCTCTATGCTGGACGGGCGTCAATGGCTATCAGCAATTCACCGGGGGCGGATATTCGTATTCAATTGCCGATCAGGGCGGAATAAGGAGGGGCTTATGTTATCGCTGCTTATTGTGGACGACGAAGTGTATATTGCAAGAAAAATTCAAGCCAGCGTTAACTGGGAGGATTTGGGGATCTTCGAAGTAAACTTGGCTCATAATATCCGGCAAGCGAAGGAAATCATGGAGAGCCGTCAGATCGATATCGTCATCTGCGATATTGAGATGCCGCAGGGAACGGGCATCGATTTGCTTGCTTGGGTCCGGGAGAAGGAGCTGCCCATCGCGTTTATTTACTTAACCTGCCACTCCGAATTCGAATATACGAAAAAAGCGATTCAGCTTGGCAGTCTTGATTATCTGCTTAAGCCCGTTCAACCGGATGAGCTAAGATCGGTTGTGGCGGGGGCTGCCAAAAAAATCGATAAGGAGAAGCCGCTTCATGTTGAGCAATTCTGGCAGGATTTGCTGCATCAGCGGATCTCATCATCGCCAAGCAGCCTCTATCCATTAATCGACAAGAGGCAGCTTCCTTATTCGGAGAATACGCGAATACTGCCCGTATTGATTGGCATTCATCAATGGGAGAAGAAGCTGTCGCTGCTCGACGAGAACAGGCTGGAATATGCGATTCGAAAAGCCGCCGAGGAGATTGTCCTTACGGATAGCAGCGGGATCATTCTGCATGTGAAAAGAGGCACGCTGCTGCTCTTGCTATCCGAGTGTCCCGCAAGGGAAATGGACATAGCGGAGCTAGGCTCCAAGCTTCAGCTGTTCATTCATGAATGCGCAAAATATTTCTATTGCAAGCTGTCCTGTTATCCTGGACGGTTTGTCAGCGTACCGGAAATACTCAGCCTCTTTGAGAAGCTGGCGGACAGCCATTGGAATAATGTATCCCGCTGGATGCGGGTTTTGCCATTACGGGAACACCTGGAATGTCAATTAGAACTGCCACGTCCTCCTATGAACGTCTGGTCGGAGATGCTGAAGCAGGGAGACAAGTCCAGGCTGCAGGGTGACATCGCCCGGTTATTGGAGAGCTGGCGAAGCGTTGAAGGGTTGGATGTGAAGAGGCTTCAACAGTTTTATCAAACCTTTATACAGATGTTTCTGTTCACCATGCAGCAGCAAGGTCTGCCGGCAGATGGCCGCTTCTTGCCTCTTTTATCGCCGGAGAGAGCAAGAACGGCCACGAGTTCTCTCGCAGAGTTGGAAGGCTGGGCGAAAGAGCTTGTAGAGGAAGCTCTCAGCACGGTTATCGCCGAAGATGAGCAGCAGCTCCTGATCGAGAAAATCAAACGCTATATCACCCTTCATATTGACCAAGGTCTGTCCCGCCAATATATCGCCGATCATATCGGGCTTAGTCCCGGCTATGTCGCAAAGCTCTTCAAGAAAGCCGCAGGATTATCCGTGTCTGATTATATCGTCGAAGAGAAGATGCGGATTGCCAAAGAACTGCTTGCCAAATCCGATATGACGGTCAGCAGCGTTGCGCTTGCCGTAGGCTTCTCGAACTTTGCTTATTTTTCCGCCATATTCAAGAAAAAGGTCGGAAGCACTCCGGTTGACTACCGCAGAAATACGGGATTGTATCGGAATTCAATAGAGCCATAACCGATTATTGGTAGTCCGGGAAAAGCGGTTTCCTTAATAATAGGGACATAGCCGGCGTGAACATGCGGTTAATGGAGATAAGAGGGGGCTCTAAGTATGAAGAGAGTATGGAAATGGACCAAACCGGTGATGGCAATCAGTGTAAGTGCAAGCGTGATGCTGGCGGGATGCTCCTCCGGCAGCAATAAGGAGAATAGTCCGGCACAAGGGGCAAGCTCCGCATCGGCGGCAAATGAAACAGGATTAAAGCCGTATGCATTGACCTTTGTATTCCCGACAACCGCAGATGCGAAGGATATGGGGCTGGTTGAGGAGGCAGTCAACAAAATTACAAAAGAGAAAATCAATGCCACGGTCAAGTTCATTCCGATTTCCTTCGGCGCCTGGGCACAACAAACGACACTCATGTTGTCCGGCAACGAGAAGGTTGATGTGATCTTTAGCGGTATCGGCACTTATAACCAGCAGGCTTCCAAAGGCCAGCTGCTGCCAATGGAAGACCTGATTGAACGATACGGCCAAGAGGCAAAAGCCGCACTGGATGATCAAAGTCCGCAAATTCTGGAGGCTGCCCGCATAGACGGTCATATTTACGGGATGCCGGATATTAAGGATTTGGCGGAAAATTACGGTTTTACCATCCGCAAGGACCTGGTAGACAAATACGGCATTGACTTATCCGCCGTTAAGACGATAGACGATCTTGATCCCGTATTTCAGAAAATTAAGGACAATGAGCCAACCATGTTTCCAACCTATAAATATTCACAGTCCATCATCGATACGATATCCAATGGTTACATGGACAACCTGGGGGACGGATTTGGCGTTCTGCCGAACTTCGACAACAACCTGAAGGTCGTTGACTGGTACGAAACGCCTGAATACGCCAAGCTGCTGGACACGGTGAGAAGATGGTATTTAGCAGGCTTTATTCCCAAGGATATTGCAACCAGCACGGAAAATGGCACGCAAGTGATGAAGGCGGGGAAAACAGCCTCTTATTTATCCCATATGAAGCCGGGCTTTGCGGAGCAGGATTCCAGAAACACCGGTCATACACTCGAATCGATCGAATTGCTCCCGGCGGCGGCGACAACGGGCAAAATTACCCGATTCATGCTTAGTATTGCGAATAACTCCGACAATCCGGAAAGAGCGATGATGTTCATTAACCTTTTATACGCGGACAAAGAGCTTTCCAATCTATTGGCATGGGGGATAGAAGGCAAGCATTACGTGAAGCAGGCGGATGGCACAATCAACTATCCGGACGGCGTCGATGCGACAAATACGGGTTATGGCTTGTTTACGGGTTATTTGTTCGGCAACCAGTTCCTGCAATACGTGTGGTCCGGGAATGACCCGCAGCTGTGGACAACGATGTCCGATTTCAATAAAGCGGCAAGAAAATCAAAAGCGCTCGGATTCTCGTTTAACGCGGAACCGGTCAAGACCGAGCTGGCCGCCGTAACGAATGTAACCAATCAGTTCAAAGTCTCTCTGGAGACCGGCACCATCGATCCGAAGAAACATCTGCCCGAGTTCATTAATCAGCTGAAGGCTGCGGGTATTGACAAAATTATTGCAGAAAAGCAGAAGCAGCTTGATGCATGGGCTGCTCAGTAATAATCAAATACGGCCCCGTGCAAGGGACGGGGCCAGAAAGGATGTGAGCTATGATGAACGCATCGATGCATACGAGCGGTCAAGCCGCGGCAAAAGGAAGGGCGGAGGAAGCTCCGCAGCCGGCAGTAAGATCAAGATTCAGGGCCAAGATGAAGGTCGTTAAGAGATACCGGGCACTGCTGCTTATGACGCTTCCCGGCGTGATCTATCTGCTGATCAACAATTATTTTCCGATGCTTGGCATGGCTATTGCTTTTAAAGATATTAATTTCGCCAAAGGTATTATGGCAAGCGATTGGATCGGCTTCAAGAACTTCGAGTATTTGTTCAAGACCCGGGATGCCTTTATCATTACCCGCAATACGCTTCTGTACAATGTCGTGTTTATCATTCTCGGAACAGTTCTTGCGATTGGACTTGCGATCGTTCTGAACGAAATCAAGAATCGTTATGTATCTCGGACTTATCAAAGCATCATCCTTCTGCCGCATCTCATCTCCATGGTTATTGTCGGCTATCTCGTGTTTGCCTTTCTGGACAACAGCAACGGTTTTATGAATAAGACTTTATTGCCTTGGCTCGGATTTCCGGAAATTTCCTGGTACAGCGAAGCGAAGTATTGGCCTTATATTCTGACCATTGTACATGTATGGAAATCGATCGGTTACTCCTGCATCATCTATTTGGCGGCCATCATCGGCATTGATCAGGAGTATTATGAGGCGGCAAAAATTGACGGCGCAAGCCGCTTGCGTCAAATTTTCAGTATCACGGTTCCTCTCATTACGCCGGTTATTACGATATTGACCTTGCTGTCTATCGGACGAATCTTTTATTCCGACTTTGGATTGTTCTACCAGGTCCCGCTGAATACGGGCATTCTGATGCCGGTTACCCAAACGATTGATACGTATGTTTATCGTGCGCTCATCAATCTAGGCGATATTGGCATGTCGTCGGCGGCGGGGATGTACCAGTCGCTGGTAGGCTTTACTCTCGTCATCCTCTCCAATACGGTCGTGAAGAAATTCAACAAGGACAATGCGCTGTTCTAGGAAGGAGGGCTAGCTATGAATGATGGAGGCAAATGGTATCAAGGCTTTTTGCACGGATTCATGATTGTATTATCGCTTCTCACGTTATTTCCGTTCGTGCTGCTCTTGTCGGGCTCCTTGTCTGACGACAACGAAATTATCCGCAGCGGTTATGCCGTCATCCCCAAGATGCTCAGCTTCTCCGCGTATGAATATTTGTGGAGCGATGCTGCTGATATTGTCCGCGCTTACAGTATTACGATCTTTGTGACGGTCGTTGGAACAGTGGCGGGGCTATCCATTATCGCTTTGCTGTCATATCCGCTGTCCCGAAGAGAGATGCCGTTCCGGGGACCACTCGCCTTTTACGTCTTTTTTACGATGCTGTTTAACGGAGGGCTTGTGCCTACTTATCTGGTCTACACCAATATGTTTGATGTGAAGAACAGCATGCTGGCGCTGCTTGTTCCTGGACTCCTTATGAATGCCTTTTACGTCATCTTGATGCGGACATTCTTCGCCACATCGATTCCGCCTGCCATTATCGAATCGGCTTATATGGATGGAGCCAAAGAGTTCCGTATCTTCCGCAGCATTATCATCCCGTTATCCACGCCCGTGCTTGCGACAGTAGGTCTATTCCAGACGATTGCGTATTGGAATGATTGGTTTAACGGTCTGATTTATATTACCGATCCGAAGCTGTTTAGTCTGCAGAACCTGCTTAACCGGATTTTGCTGGATGTACAGTTCCTCCAGACCAGCCAGGATTCGATTGCGATGGGCACTCATATTCCGCTTCTTTCCATGAGATTGGCGATGGCGGTTATCGGTATTATTCCCATCCTTATCGCTTATCCGTTCTTCCAGAAATATTTCGTCAAGGGGATTACAATCGGAGCAGTTAAGGGCTAGTTCCAGGTCTGACTTATCAAATAATTATAAAACTTATAAAGGAGAGATTTGAGAGATGGAAAAAGTACGTCTTGGTATTATCGGTTTAGGTGCAGAGGGCGGCATGTACGCAGGCCTCCTCACGGACGGCAAAGTGAACAATATGGTGCTTGGCGCCATTTGTGATATGGATCCGTCGAAGAGAACCCTGGCAGCGGAGAAGTACCCGGCGGTTCCGTTTTATGAGGATTATATGCAGATGATGGAAAGCGGAGAGGTGGATGCCATTGTGACCTGTGTCCCGCATTACCTGCATCCTCAGATGGGAATAGAAGCGTTGAAAAGAGGCATACATGCCCTGGTTGAGAAGCCGGCAGGCGTCTACACGAAGCAGGTGCGCGAGCTGAACGAATTTGCGGCGACAAAGCCTGAGCTGACCTTCGGCATCTTCTTTAACCAGCGCACCAACCGGCTTTATCAAACGCTGAAGAAGCTGATAGAGGATGGCGAGATCGGAGCGATTCGCCGGACGAACTGGATGATTACAACCTGGTGGAGACCCCAGGGCTATTACGATCAAAGCGAGTGGAGAGCGACTTGGGGCGGTGAAGGCGGCGGCGTGCTTGTGAACCAGGCGCCTCATCAGCTGGACCTTCTGCAATGGATTTGCGGGATGCCAACCAAGGTGTATTCCAAAGTGAAATACGGCTATCAGCGCGATATTGCCGTTGAGGATGAAGTGACGGCCATGTTCGAATACGAGAACGGCGCCACAGGCGTATTTGTTACCTGCACGCATGATGTGCTTGGTACAGATCGCTTTGAGATTCTGGGGGATAAAGGGAAGATTGTTGTAGACGGCAGCCGAAAGCTGACCATCAAGCGGCTTGCCCGACCGGAATCCGAGATGAGCAGCTCGATGAGCATGCAGGATGTGATGAAGATTTTTATGGGGCATTCCGATGGTGACATCTATACGGAGGAAGTGCTCGAGTTCAATGAAGCCTTTGGCATCCAGCATATTTCTGTTTTGGAGAACTTCGCTGCGAATGTAATCGACGGAACGCCGCTCATCGCGCCGGGCAGCGACGGCATCTATGGCGTTCGCCTTGCAAACGCGATTCATCTATCGAGCTGGCTGGGCAAGGAAATAGAGGTTCCATTCGATGAAGAGCTCTTCCTTGCCGAGCTGAATAAACGCATTGAAGCAGAAAATAAATATCCGGTTAACGCATAAGAAAGTGCGTATTGGAGGAGGAGACCACAATGAATAAAGGTAAAATCGGCGTTCAAATGATGATGTTAAAGGGCAAAGCGGAAGAACTTGGCGTATATGAAACGCTGCGTAAAGTAAGAGAGCTCGGTTATCGGAGTATTGAGGTATCGCAAATACCCATGACGGAAGAAAACGTAACGGAGCTTCGCAGAGCAAGCCTGGATTTTGATATTGAGATCGCTTCCTTAAGCGCAGCAGTTGAGCCTATGGTACCCGGTATGCCGGGTGAGTTTCTGTCGACGCATTTCGAGAAGATCGTTGCCGATTGCAAAACGCTGGATTGCGGCTATCTGCGCATTCCGATGCTGCCATTCACCTCCATGGGCGATAAAGCAGCCGTGCTTGAGTTTGTCCGGCAAGCGGACAGCTATGCAGAACGTCTTCTTCCGCATGGCATCTCTCTTTATTATCACAACCACCATGCCGAGTTCCAAAAGTTTGACGGCGAATATTTACTGGACATTATTAAGAATCATACCAAGCATTTGGGCTTTGAAATGGATGTTCACTGGGTGCAGCGCGGCGGGGAAAACCCGGTTACCTTTATCCAGAAATACGAGGGCCGGATTGCCTTGATTCATCTGAAGGATTACCGCATCGGCGCTTTGAATTATGATTTTTCACAAGGAATGGATATGCAGGGCATAATGAACGCCTTCAATAATATTGTGCAGTTCGCGGAGGTTGGCGAAGGCAGTCTCGATATCAGCGGCATTATGAACGCAGGGGCTGCCAGCGGCGCGAAATATTTCCTGGTCGAGCAGGATGATGTATACGGCAAAGACCCTTTCGATTGTCTGGAAACATCTGCGAACAATTTGCGGAAGCTGGGTTACGGGGACTGGTTCTAAATGGGCAGGGAGGAGCGGCAAGCCGGTTGTGATGAACACATGTAATCTGACAGCTGTACCGTAATGGAATCGGACAGGAGAAGCCGCCCTCATGCAGGGCGGCTTCTTTATGCCAAAATGCCGTGACCCATCTACCTGCAGCTGAATCTATTAATAGGACAGGAAGTAAATAAACAGCCCGAAGGAGGGAATGTCATGCAAGGAAGAACAAAAGGCAACGCCCAAGGCATTGATGTATCCCATTACCAGGGAGACATTGATTGGAAGAAAGTAGCGGGTGCAGGCATTACGTTTGCTTTTGTCAAAGCAACGGAGGGAGAAACCTTCAAGGATTCAACATTCATGCGAAATGCTTCAGGAGCGGCGGAAGCCGGACTTCTGGTTGGCGCCTATCATTTTCTGCGGGCGACTTCTGCGGCAGCAGCAACAAGGGAGGCGCGGTTCTTTTATCAGACCGTTTCGCAGGCCGGCAGGCTGCGCTTGCCTCCAGTAATGGATTATGAGACGAATCCGGGCAACCTTAGCGATGCCAATATGAATGCCGTAGCGAAAGCTTTTCTCCAGGAGACAGAGCGGTTATTTGGAGTAAAGCCGATTCTGTATACCGGCAACGCCTTTGCGAACCATTTCGATTCCTCGCTTGGCAGCTATTCGTTGTGGATTGCCAGATATAATGCTTCAACCCCGCCTGATGATGCAAAGTCATGGAAAAAATGGACGTTCTGGCAATATAGTGACGGGAGCTCCGGCGGTACATTGCCAACCGGCAGCCGGAAGGTAGCGGGTATTAACGGGAATGTCGATTTGAATGAATATGCAGGGACAAAAGAGGACTTGCTGAAAGCATACGGCCCGGAGGAGGATCAGCCAATGACAGATGCAGAAAGACAGCAAATGGAGAAGCTGGAAGAACGGATAGCTGCTCTTGAGAAGCATGTTAATGTATCGGGCAAGCAAACACCGCCAAGCTGGACGAAGACATCGACATCAGCAGCCATGAAGGCGGGGATTATTACTTCGGTAGATGATAAAGGCATGCCGGAGTTTATTACCATTCAAATGCTGTATAATGCAGGCTTATGCAATGCGGAATTAATCAAGTTTTTCAAAGAGTTTAATGCCAATACACGCAAAGCGATTGAAGATCTGCTGAAAAAATAAACAGGGTAACGCAGGCTGCTCCTTCTAAGGTTGGAGCAGCCGTTCTTAATTACGGAAAGAAACCGGTTCATTCAAGTAAAGCCGTTGTTGTTTTGCAGGGCATTCACGAAGTATAGTAAAAGTGGTGATCGCCTTGAAGGATATTCCATTGTATAAACAAATCCAGGAAGCTATTAGAATGCAGATATCACTTGGTAATCTGCGTCCGGGTGACAGAATTCCATCGGAGATCGACTTGGCTGCCCAATTTCATGTCAGCCTGATGACAACAAAAAACGCATTGGCTGGTCTCGCGGAAGAAGGTATTGTTGTCCGTACCAAAGGGAAAGGCACTTTTGTTGCCGGACAAGCTCCTTACAACCTGTCTCTTCCAGCGGAAGAGCGAAGGCTGCATAGGCCAATAAAGCCGCGCCTTATCGGCATGATTATTCCGTCCATGCGGACGAAAGTCGAGCAGCGGCTGCTTGATGCGATTGAGAGTGCTGTTAACGGCTTCGGCTATACGCTGGTGATCCGCGTCTCCAGAGGCAGTGCCGTGAAGGAGCTGCAGTCGCTTGAAGATCTTGGCGCATTAGGCATCAGCGGACTGATCCTGTTCTCGATCGGGGCACAGCATGAGCGCCGTACGGTGGTGAGAGCGAAGGAGCTTGAGTGTCCGGTTGTCCTGATTGACCGCTATTATACGGACATACCGCTTGTTAGCGTCAGCTCGGATAATCAGGCGGGCGCACGAAAGGCGGTTGCTTATCTGGTCAGGAATGGGCATCGTCGCCTCGCCCTGTTGACACCGCCAATCGAGCACAGCGTTATGACCGACAGGCTTGCCGGATTTGACAGCGCTGTAATCGAATATGGTATTGAGGAATCTTCCATTTTGCGTTATACCGTGCCTTATGAGGTTTTTAATGTTTCGCGGAAAGAAGGGGCGGAGCTGATCGAGCAATGGATGCGGGAGCATCATGCCGGATTCTCCGGACTAATCGCTACGGATGTAGAGCTTGCCCGGCTGGCTTACCGTGTATTGAATCGGATCTATTTGCTGACCGGCAAACAATTGGTCACATTCGATGACCCTGGGATTCCGGAGGTCGCTTATATCCGTCAGAATGAAACGGCAATCGGCGGAAGAGCGGTCTCGCTATTGATGGACCGTCTTCTTCGCGGGGAGCAGCCGACAGGCAGATATGTTGTTCCGACACAGCTGATATTACCTTCATGAGAAGTAAGAGGGGCCGTCTCAAAAGGTGATTGCTCACTGTAAAGATGGCTCGCATAGGTAAATAAAAACGTTTTTTATGAAAATATCGCTGCAGAGGGTTACCCTTGCAGCGATATTTTTGCTCTTGCTGCTTTCTT